>Ga0164242_10003040_pt1 | contig 19182 bp, 18 predicted proteins | sample OricomgcompostMG_FD_108783 | JGI IMG/M metagenome (GOLD analysis project Ga0164242, IMG submission 108783) | Miracle-Growth compost microbial communities from Emeryville, California, USA - Original compost - Miracle growth compost (MG) ... | reverse complement strand
CGGCGACGCGAGGATCGGCAGCATCGGCTCGGGCGACGTGACCCTGCACCAGGTGGCCGGCAGCGTGCATGCGGATACGCTGGGCTCGGGCGACCTCACCGTGCGCGACGTGCAGGGCGACTTCAGCCTGGGCGCCAAGGGCAGCGGCGATGTCGACCACAGCGGCGTGAAGGGCAAGGTCAGCGTGCCCGACGACGACGATTGACGACGTGGCCGCTGCCGCGTTTCATCCCAGCCAGCGCGCCGCCAGGTAGGCCAGCGGCGCGCACGCCAGCAGGAACGGCAGCGACATGCGGTGGAATAGCCGCCAGCCGTGCGGCTGCGCGGCGAGGCGCAGCGCGATCACATTGGCCATGGAGCCGAGGGCGAAGCCGAAGCCGCCCACGTTTACCGCCACGGCCAGCATCGCCGGGTGGTGCGCACGGTCGAGCAGCAGCACCGCCGCCGGCACGTTGCTGATCAGTTGCGAGGCGAGGATGCCGCCGGCGTACAGCGGCAGCGGCCGGTCGAGGTCGAGGCGCTCCAGGCCGCGGTGCACCGCCGGCAGATCGGCGAGATGGCCCAGGCCGAGGAAGATCGCCGCGAAGGTGGCCAGCAGCAGCCAGTCGACCCGGCGCAGGCTGGGGCGCGCCAGCAGGCCGTACAGCGCCAGCAGCAGCAGCGCGCCGGGCAGGGCGAGGCCGTATTGCATCGCCAAGACCATGCCGGCGAGCGCCAGTATCGAACCCAGGCCCAGCCGCCGCGATACGGCGGGCAGGTCGTTCCGCTCCGGCGCCAGCGCCAGTCGTTCGCGCGGCAGCCAGCATAGCGTCCACGCCGCCAGCAGCGCGCACATGACCGCGGTGGCCGGCAGCATGGCGGCGACGAAACGGAAAAAGGGCCAGCCGGCGTGTTGCCACAGCAACAGGTTCTGCGGATTGCCGATCGGGCTGAGCGTGCTGCCGGCATTCACCGCCAGCGCTTCGAGCACCACCACGCGACCCGTCGGCAGGTTGGATCGCGCGCCGATGGCCAGGGTCAGCGGCACGACCAGGAACAGGCTCACGTCGTTGGTCAGCGCCATCGACAGCACGGCGGCGAGGCCGCCCAGCAGCAGGCCCAGTCCGCGCAGCGAGCGCGCCCGCGCAAGCAGCGTATTGGCCGCCCGCTGCACCAGGCCGCTGTCGCGGATGCCCTGGGTGGCGATCAGCAGGCCCAGCAGCCCGGCCAGCGTGGGCAGCTGCAGCCAGTGCCGGTAGCCGGCCAGCGGCCGCGGGTCGAGCACGGCCAACGCGATCGCCAGCAGGGCGAACGCTGGCAACAGCCAACCGACCCGCTGCCATGCGCCGCGCGGATCCTGCCTAGGCATCGCGTGCGTTCGGCAGTTGCCCGTGCGCTGCCATGATCGCCCTGCCGGCATTTTCGGCGCGAGTGGCCCGTGCCGTCCGGGCGGCATCCAGGCCGGGCGCCGCACACGCGCCGCACCGACCCCGGGCAGGGGCCGGGGTCGGCATCAAGCCGGCGGTGCCGGGCGCGTGGCGGCGGACGTCCATCAAGGCTTCCGGTCGGTCGTATCCGCCCATGATGTCGACCGCGCTAGGCCTGGCGCAACAGCCGCATCGGCGAAGTGCGCGCCACCGCGCGGGTGCCGGCCAGCCCCAGCAGCATCACCACGACGGCCGCGCCCAGTGCGTACAGGCCCAGCGGCAGCGGCGGCGGCACGAAGCCGGGCAGGCGGAAGACCGTCCGCGCCAGCCACCAGCCCGCGCCGGCGGCGCCGCCGGCCGCAGTGAGCCCGGCGATCAGCCCGAGCAGGGCGAACTCGCAGGCGGCGGCGCCGCGCAGTTGCGCGCGGCGCGCGCCCAGGGTGCGCAGCAGCGCGGCCTCGTGGCGCCGCTCGGCGGCGCTGGCGGCCAGCGCCGCGGCCAGCACCAGGGCGCCGGCGAGCAGGCTGAACAGCAGCACCCAGCGCACCGCGGTGCCGACGCGGTCGACGATGTCGTGGATGCGGTCGAGCAGGTCGTCCACGTCGACCAGGCTCAGGTTGGGGTAGTCGCGCGACAGCCGGGCCAGCTGCGCCGCATGCCCGCGCGGCAGGTGGAAACTCGCCAGCCAGGTATGCGGCAGCGCGTCGGCGTGGGCGGGGTCGAGCAGCAGGAAGAAATTGACCCGGAACGAGGTCCAGTCGACCTGCCGCACGCTGGTCACGCGCGCGTCGAGCGTGCCTTCGCCCACGTCGAAGCGCAGCGTGTCGCCCAGCTTCAGCCCGAAGCGGTCGCGCCAGGTGGTGTCGATCGAGACTTCCGCCTGCGCCGGCGCCGTGGCGAACCAGCGGCCGGCGACGAGCCGGTTGGCGGCAGGCAGCGCGGCGGCCCAGGACAGGCGCAGCTGGTCGTCGGCCCATGCCTTGGCGCGCGGGTCGGCGAAATGCATCCGCTCGACCGGGCGGCCGTCGATCGCGGTGAGCTTGCCCACCGCCAACGGCATCATGTTGAGCTGGTCGGCGCCGAGCCCGGCCAGGGTCCGGGCGAAGCCGTCGCGCTGGCCGCTCTGCAGGTTCAGCGCGAACCAGTTGGGGGTGTCCGGCGGCAGTTCGCGGCGCCAGCCGTCGAGCAGTGCGGGCGCGACCACGGCCATCACCAGCAGGGCGGTGAGGCCCAGGCCCAGCGCGGTGGCCTGGATCACGCTCAGCCCGCGCCGCCGCGCCAGCGCGGCCAGGCCCAGGCGCAACGCGGGATGCGCCCCCGGCGCCACGCGCCTAGCCAGCCACAGCAGCAGCCAGGCCAGCAAGGCGGCGGCGACGGCGACGCCGGCCAGGCTGGCGGCGAGGATGCCGGCCAGCTGGAGCGAGCTGCTCTGGCCGCGGATCAGCGCCAGCGCGACCAGTACCGGGACCAGATACAGCGTGTCGAAGCGGCGCACGCGGCGCGCCAGGCTGGCGCGGAACACCGCCACCGGCGGTACCTCGGCCAGCCGCGTCAGCGGCGGCAGGGCGAAGCCGGCCAGCACCGCCAGGCCCATGCCGGCGGCGGCCAGCGCCGGCAGCAGCGGCAGCGCGGCGGGCGCACCGTGGAACAGGGTGCCGGCGAACAGCCAGGCGCCCTGCGCCATCAGCAGGGCCAGCGCCATGCCCAGCGCCGCCGCGGGCAGGGCCAGCGCGGCCAGCGTGCCGAGCAGCAGGCCGAACACGCGCCGGCGCGGCGTGCCGAGCGCGCGCAGCAGCGCCACCTCGCCGGTCTTGCGGCGCGCGTAGCGTTGCGCGGCCAGGGCGATCGCCACGCCGGCCAGCAGCGCCGACAGCAGCGCGGCGAGCCGCAGGAAGGCGCCAGCGCGGTCGAAGGCGCTGCGCATGCGCTGCTGGGTGCTTTCCGGGGTGATCAGTTGCGCGCCGCGCGGCAGCGCGGTCGCCTGCGCCCAGCGGCGCCAGTCGCGCACCGCCCGGGGCGGGCCGGCCAGCAGCAGGCGGTGGCGGGCGCGGCTGCCGACGCCCAGCAGGCCGATCTGCTCGGCGTCGGCCAGGTTCATCATGGCGCGCGGGGCCAGCGCGATCAGCTCGCCGCCGTCGGGTTCGCGCACCAGTTCGCCGGCGATGCGCAGGCGGCGTCCACCGAGTTGCACGGTGTCGCCCACGCGCAGGCCCAGCGCTACTAGGGCGCGATGGTCGAGGTAGGCGGTGCCCGCGGCCGGGCCGTGGCCGTCGCGGGTGCGGCCCTGCGCGTCGCGCAGCTCCAGCGTGCCGCGCAGCGGATAGGCGGCGTCGGCGGCCAGCACGTCGAGCAACTGGCTGCGCCCGCCGGCGAAGGCCACGCTGGGGAAGGCGGCGCTGCGGCTGGTCGCCAGGCGCCACCGCTGCGCCGCGGCGGCGAAGTCGCCGGGCAGGCGCTGCGGCGAAGACACGCCGACGTCGCCGCCGATCAGTTCGGCCGCGCCGGCCAGCAGGCCGCGTTCGACCCGCGCCGATAGCGTGGCGACCACGCCCAGCGCGGCCACCGCCAGCACCAGCGAGCCGGCCAGGGTGCGCAGTTCGGGCAGCTGCCATTCCCGCCGCAGGGTGCGCAGGGCGAGGCGCAGCATGTTCATGCGGCGGTGTCCCCGCGCGGCGGCAGCAGGCGGCCTTCCTGCAGCTCCACCCGGCGCGTGCAGCGCGCCGCGAGGTGGGCGTCGTGGGTCACCAGTACCAGCGTGGTATGGCGGTCGCGGTTGAGCGCGAACAAGAGATCGGCGACGTGCTGGCCGGTGCGCTGGTCGAGGTTGCCGGTGGGCTCGTCGGCGAACAGGATGCGCGGGCCGTGCACGAAGGCCCGCGCGATCGCCACGCGCTGCTGCTCGCCGCCGGACAGTTGCGCCGGATAGTGCCGGCGGCGGCCGTCCAGGCCCACCGAGGCCAGCGCCTCGCGGGCGCGCCGGCGCGCCTGCGGGTCGCCTTCCAGCTCCAGCGGCAGCATCACGTTTTCCTCGGCGGTGAGCGCGGGCAGCAGGTGGAAGGACTGGAACACGAAGCCGACCCGCTGCCGCCGCAGGTCGGCGCGGGCCTCCTCGTCCATCGCCTCCAGCGCGTGGCCGTCGAGCCGGATGCCGCCGTCGCTGGGGGTGTCCAGCCCGGCCAGCAGGCCGAGCAGGGTGGTCTTGCCCGAGCCGGAGGCGCCGACGATGGCGAAGCTCTCGCCGGCGGCGACCTGCAGCGACACGCCGGCGAGGATATCCAGGCGCCCTTCGGGGCCCTGCACCGACTTGCTAACATCGCGCGCATCGAGAAGAAACTGGGGCGTACCGCTCATGCGTGGTTTCCTGTGTCTGGTGATGTCGCTGTCCATGGCCGCCGCGGCGCATGCCGCGCCGGCGAGGACCGTGCTGGTGCTGGGGGATTCCCTGTCCGCCGCGCACAACATCGAGACAGGCCAGGGCTGGGTGCATCTGCTCGATGCCCGCCTGGGCAAGATGGTGCCGCCGTGGACGGCGATCAATGCCAGCATCAGCGGCGAGACCTCGCTGAGCGGACGCAACCGGCTGCCGGCGCTGCTGGCCAAGTACCGGCCGGCGGTGGTGGCGATCGAGCTGGGCGCCAACGACGGCCTGCAGGGGCTGCCGCTGGCCGACCTGCGCGCCAACCTGGCGGCGATGGTCGACGCGGCGGAGCAGGCCAAGGCCAAGGTGCTGCTGCTCGGCATCGAGCTGCCGGTGAACTACGGGCCGCAGTACCGCGACGGCCTGCGCGCGGTCTACGCCGAGCTGGCCCGGCAGAAGCACGTGGCGCTGGTGCCGTTCCTGCTCGACGGCGTGGCCCTGAACCCCGACCTGATGCAGGACGACGGCCTGCATCCTACCGCCGCCGGCGAGCCGGCGGTGCTGGCCACGGTATGGCCGAAACTCCAGCCGCTGCTGCGCCGGGCGCCGCCAGGCTGAACCGTTTCGCGAGGGCTTCACGCTGCTCTCACGCCTCCCGTCGCTAGCCTTTTCACAAATGTGAAGCGGATACAGGGAGTTCTGTCATGAGCGCACGCGAAGAGAACGCAGGGCTGATTTTGCTGGTGGAGGACAACCGCCAGATCGCCGAGATGGTGGGCGAATTCCTGGAACACAGGGGCTATTCGGTGGACTACGCCGCCGACGGCGTCAGCGGGCTGCACCTGGCCGTGTCCAACAGCTACGACGTGGTGGTGCTGGACCTGATGCTGCCCGGCATGGACGGCCTGGACGTGTGCCGCAAGCTGCGCGGCGACGCCAAGAAATCCACGCCGGTGCTGATGCTCACCGCGCGCGACACGCTGGAGGACAAGCTGGTCGGCCTGGAGGCCGGCGCGGACGACTACCTGGTCAAGCCGTTCGAGGTGCGCGAGCTGGAGGCGCGGCTGCGCGCGCTGATCCGCCGCGACCGCCGCCAGGTATCCACCGAGGTGCTGACCGTGGGCGACATGACGCTGGACACCGCCACGCTGCGGCTGACCCGCGCGGGGCAGGAGCTCACCGTCTCGCCGATCGGGCTCAAGCTGCTGGCGATCCTGATGCGCGAGTCGCCGCGCGTGGTCAGCCGGCGCGACATCGAACGCGAGATCTGGGGCGACACGCTGCCCGACTCGGACACGCTGCGTTCGCACCTCTACAATCTGCGCCGGGTGATCGACAAGCCGTTCGACCGCCCGCTGCTGCATACCATCCATTCGGCCGGCTACCGGCTGGCCGATCTCAACGCGGAGGTGGCATCCGCCACGCAGTCGGCCTAGCCGCCTGCCTGCAACCACCATGACCGACAGGGGTACATCATCCGCCGCGTCCCGGCGCGGCGCCTTCCAGCGCAGGCTGGGGCTGATCTTCGGATGGCTGCTGCTGGCGGTGGCGGCCGTTTGCCTGGCGGGGATGTATGGCGTGCTGCCGCTGGCGCTGGTGCTGATGCTGGTGCTGGCCGCCATCGTGCTGGCATGGCTGGCCGCGCGGCGGCTGTGGCGGCCGGTGAACGCGCTGGCGCGGGTGGTCGACGGCTGGGACGAACGGCAGCCCGACCTGGCTGCGCTGCAGCCGGGGCACCTGCAGGCGCATGCCGATGCCGACGTGGCGACGCTGGCGCAGGGCCTGCACGCCTTCGCCAGCCGGATCGCCGGCTACAACCAGCGCGAGCGCCACTTCACCCGCGATGCCAGCCACGAGCTGCGCAGCCCGTTGACGGTCATCAAGATGTCCACCGACATGCTGTCCGACGATGCGGGACTGGGCGACAACGGGCGGCGTTCGCTGGAGCGCATCCGCCGCGCCACCCGCGAACTGGAGTCGGTGGTGGAGGCACTGCTGATCCTGGCGCGCGAGTCGGACAACGGCCAGGGCGAGCACGATTTCATCGTCAACGACGTGCTGCGCCGCGCCCTGGACGACGCTCGCGAGGGCCTGCGCAACCATGCGGTGACGGTGCAACTGGAGGAACAGGCGCGCTTCGCGGTGCATGGTTCGCCGCGGGTGTTCGCGGTGCTGTGCGGGCAGCTGGTGCGGCACGCGGGGCAGCATGCGGGCCGGCAAGGCCGGGTGGTGGTAAGCGTGGCGCCGGGCGCGGTGAGCGTGAGCAGCCAGGGGGCGGAAGCGGACCGCGTGGCGGTGGGCGGCGAGCCGGGGGCGGGGCTGGCGATCGCGCAGCGGATCAGCGAGCGCTTTGCGTGGCCGCTGGACTGGCCGGCGCGCGAAGGCGCCGGCCGCACGGTACGGATCCGCTTCCCGCGGACGCTGCCGGTGAGCGGCTAGGCTCGCTCGCGCTCCTGGCGCCGCTCAGGCCAGCGCGGGGGCGACCTCGAAGGGACAGCCGGTGTTGGCACGGACCTGGTCGACGGAGACGCCGTCGGCCAGCTCGACCAGGGTGAGCCCGCGGCCCTTGGCCACCTCGAACACGGCCAGGTCGGTGATGATCAGGTCGACCACCGCCTTGCCGGTGATCGGCAGGTCGCACTGCGGCTTGATCTTGGGCGAGCCGTCGCGGGCGGTGTGCTCCATCAGCACGACCACGCGCTTGACCCCGCTGACCAGGTCCATCGCGCCGCCGGGCCCCTTGACCATCTTGCCGGGGACCATCCAGTTGGCCAGGTCGCCGGTGGCCGAGACCTCGAGGCCGCCGAGGATGGACAGGTCGACATGGCCGCCGCGGATCATCGCGAAGGAGTCGGCGCTGGAGAAGAAGCTGGAGCCGGGCAGGGTGGTGATGGTCTGCTTGCCGGCGTTGATGAGGTCGGGATCGACGTGGGCCTCGTCGGGGAACGGGCCGATGCCGAGCAGGCCGTTCTCCGACTGCAGGATCACGTCCATGCCGGGAGGGATGAAATTGGCGACCAGGGTGGGGATGCCGATGCCGAGGTTGACGTAGTAGCCGTCGCGCAGTTCCTTCGCCGCGCGGCGGGCCATGGCGGTGCGCACGGGGTTGTCCTTGCCGGTGCTGGCACCGGCGAGGGTGCGGAACTCGATGCGCTTCTCGTAGTGCGCGCCCTGGAGGATGCGGTCGACGTAGATGCCGGGGACGTGGATGTGGTCGGGGTCGAGCTGGCCGACGTCGACCAGTTCCTCGACCTCGGCGACGCAGAGCTTGCCGCAGGTGGCGATCATCGGGTTGAAGTTGCGGGCGGTCTCGCGGAAGACCAGGTTGCCGAGGCGGTCGCCCTTCCAGGCCTTGACGATGGCCAGGTCGGCGTGGATGGCTTCCTCGAGCACGTAGTCCTTGCCGTCGAAGGTGCGGGTGTCCTTGCCCTGGGCGAGCTGGGTGCCGAAGGCGGTGCGGGTATAGAAGGCGGGGATGCCGGCGCCGCCGGCGCGCAGTTTCTCGGCGAGGGTGCCCTGGGGGGTGAGCTGGAGCTCGAGCTCGCCGGCGAGGACCTGGCGCTCGAACTCCTTGTTCTCGCCGACGTAGGAGGCGATGACGCGTTTGACCTGGCGGGACTTGAGCAGGAGGCCCATGCCGAAGTCGTCGACGCCGGCGTTGTTGCCGACGATGGTCAGGCCGGTCGTGCCGGCCTCGACCAGGGCGGCGATGAGGTTCTCGGGGATGCCGCACAGGCCGAAGCCCCCGGCGGCGATGGTCATGCCGTCGGTCAGCAGGCCGTCGAGGGCTTGCGCCGCGCTTGCGTACACCTTGTCCATGCGTTGCCTTTGAACAGTGGAAGCCGGTTGCCAAGGATACGCCGGATCAGGCGTGGACTCGCGCGGGACCAAGGTCGAAGGCGACATGGTGGCGTGGCGGGCGGGCTGGACGCCGGCGAAGGCCGCTCCCGGCGGGGCTCGCCGCTGTGTGGGTTCCGGCGGTGAAGGCGGGCCGGCTACGGCTGCAGCTTGCGCAGCCCGGCGGCGCTCAGCGCGCCGCTGATGCCCAGCCGGGTACCGTCGGCGCGGATCACCAGGGTGCGCGGGGTTTCGCCGCCCCAGCGGGGGTCGATCAGGTAGTCGAGGCGGTCGGGCGTGGCCTCGGCATAGGCGCGGGCGGGGTATCCAGCGACGCCGGCCTGCTGCAGGCGCTGTTCCAGCGCGTCGCGCTGCGCGATGTCGTCGGTGGCGACGGGGACCAGCTCGATCTCGCCGGGATGCGCGTGCTGCAACCCGGCCAGCGCGCGCAGGTTGGCCTCGCAATAGGCACAGTCCAGCGCCCACAGGGCAATGATGCGCTCGCCGCGCGCGGGCGGCTTGAGCAGGGCCGGTACGTCGGCGGCGGACAGCGCGGTGAGCGACGCGGCATGGACGCAGGCGGGCAACGCAAGCGCCAACAGTGCGGCCAGGCGTGCGCGGCGCATCAGTGCGCTCCCGCGCCGGCCGCGACCAGCCGGAACCCGCCGCTGGTGTTCCAGGCGACGTAGGCACGGCCGCGCCGCAGCAGCAGTTGCGGCGAGCCGGCGTCGCCGCGGGTGCCGGCGAGGGCGACCGGCGCGCCGAAATGCGCGCCGCGGTCGTCGGAGCGGCGCAGCATCAGTGCGTAGCCCTTGGCGTCCACGCGGTTCCATGCCACCCACACGGTACGGCCCGACACGGCCACGTCGGCGTGGGCGTTGCCGGCGCCGGCGATTTTCAGCAGGTGCCTGGGCGGATGGCCGGGATCGAGCTGGCCGTACCAGATGGTGGGGCCGTGCTTCGCTTCGTACCACACCGCGTGGCGCACGCCCTCGGCGCCGATGGCGAGGCCGGGGCCGTGATGCGGGCAGCCGGCGATGCGCCACTGGCTGTAGGTGGCGCGGGTGGCGTGGGAGGGGAGGCCGTCGGTGCGCAGCACGGCGTAGGCATGGTCGCGGATGTTGTCGCCGTAGATGGCGCGGAAGAAGGCCGCCACGTCGCCTTGCGGCGTGCGCGCCAAGGCGATGCGGCAGCATTCGCAACTGTGGTCGACCAGCTTGCGCTCGGGCACGAAATCGCGGCCCTGGTCGTCGGACCAGCTGTAGTACACGGCGGCGCCGAGGTAAGGCCTGCCCCGGGCCTTGGCCGCTTGCATGTCGCGCTTGTCGATCCAGGCGATCACCACGCGGCCGCGGCCATCCACCGCGAGGGCATCGAAGCGGTGGGTGATTACGGCATGGTCGCGGTGCACGGTGATGGGCGCGGAGAAATGCCGGCCGCCGTCCAGCGAGCGGGCAAAGCGCACCAGGCCGCTCCAGGGCTTGGCCAGGGGCTGCGACCAGCTCACGTACAGTTCGCCCTTGGGGCCGAGGGCGATCTTGGGGCGGTTTTCGCCCTCGTCGTAGATCGGCTCGGCGACGGCATTGACCTCGACCGGCGCGCTCAGGGTCTTGCCGAGGTCGTCCGAATGGCGCAGCCGCACGTGGCCGCCGGCCGCGTCCACCACCCACAGCCGGCCGTGCGCGTCGAAGGCCGCGCTGGCGCCGAGCTCGGGTTCCTTGGGCATGTTCATGTTCATGCCCTGCATGGCATGGGCGGGGAGGGCCGGTAGCAGCGGCAGGGCGAAGGCGAGCAGCAGGCGCGCGGCACGCCGCCGGGTGGCGCCGGCGGCTGCGGACGAAAGGACGCGAAGGGGGCTGGGAGCGTTCAAAACCATGGACCAAGGTCAAGAGTTGTCAGCATACGCCGGTGCACGGGGCCGGGAACGGCGGCGCGGTGTCGCACCCCGGGGCTATGCCCGGCCGGGGGTGAAGGCCGGGTCTGCCATTTGTCGGCGACCGCTGCAGCGGTGGCTGTCCGCGCTTGCGGAGCCGGCGGTCTTGCAGGCGTCCAACGGTGGGGCGACTTCAGCCGCGTTCCCCTTGAACCGGCTCCTGGACAAGCCGGGACAGGCCCGGGGCAGAGCCATTACGGGCCACTGCGCTCCGGCAAGCGGCGCTTCTGCAGGGTGTCCTCGATCGGCTTTCAGTCCTCGCCGGCAGGGCGTTCGCGGACCGGATGCTTGCTCAGCTTGCGCTGCAGGGTACGGCGGTGCATGCCGAGGCGGCGCGCGGTCTCGGAGATGTTGCCGTCGCACTCGGTGAGCACGCGCTGGATGTGTTCCCATTCCAGCCGGCGCAGCGCCAGCGGCGCCTCGGGCGCATCCGGCACGTCGTCGTCGTCGGGGGCCGGGCCGCCGTTGTCGCCGTCGAGCAGGGCGCGGACCACGGCGTCGGCGTCCACCGGCTTGGCCAGGTAATCGTGGGCGCCGCGCTTGATGGCTTCCACCGCGGTGGCGATCGAGGCATAGCCGGTGAGCAGCAGGATGCGCATGTCCGGCACCAGCGCGTGCAGCTCGGGGATCAGGCGCAGGCCGTTCTCCTCGCCGAGCTTGAGGTCGAGTACGCAGTAGCGCGGCTGGTGGCGACGCGCCAGCATGCGCGCCTCGTCGATGCCGGCGGCGGCGACGGTCTCGAAGCCGCGCGATCCCAGCGCGCGGCCCAGCACGCGCGCGAAGGTGGCGTCGTCGTCGATGATCAGCAGCGGACGGGCGGAGACGGGCGGGACGGCATCGTTCATCGTGGATTTCCTGCGGCGATGGGGGGCATTTTGCCGGATGACGGGGCGGGATGCCCGCCGGCCGGGCCGCGACGCATGGCGGTCAGGGCCCGGCGATCACCGCCAGCGGCAGGCGCAGGCGCATTTCCGCGCCGTTGCCGGTGTTGCGCGCGGCCAGTTCGCCGTCGAGGCGTTCGGCGGTGGCTTCGGCCAGGGCGAGGCCGATGCCCAGGCCGGCCTGCTTGCCGGTATGGCCCAGCGTGGCCGGCGCGCCGGTGGGCGTGAAGCCGGGGCCGTGGTCGCGCACGGACAACTCCAGCCAGCCGCCTTCGCGGCGCACCTGCAGCAGCACGGCCTGGGAGTCGCGCATGGCCGAGGCGTCGGCGGCGTTGTTGAGCAGGTTGAGCAGGGCATGGCGCAGGCCGGGCGGCGTGCGCAGCACGATGCCGGCCGCGTCGTCGGCCAGCTGCAGTTGCAGTTCCGCTTCCGGCCGCAGCAGCTGGAAGCGCTCGACGCAGCCGTGGATGAAGTTCGCCACGCTGGTCCGTTCCGGCTCCTGCGACAATTGCGCCTGGCCGAACGCCACCATCTCGCGCAGGATGGTGCGGCAGCGCTCCACCTGGTCCTGCAGCAGGGCCAGGTCCTCGCCCAGCGGGTCGTCGCCGGGATGCTCGCGGCGCATTTCCGGCAGCAGGGTGCGCATGGTCGACAGCGGCGTGTTCATCTCGTGCGCGGCGCCGGCGGCCTGGGTGGCGATGGCCAGGATGCCCTCGTCGCGCAGGGCGCGCTCGCGCACGCGCTGCACCTCCAGTTGCTGCAGGCGCACCGCGCGCGCCAGCCGGTTGATGAAGAAGCCCAGCAGCAGCGCGGTGATGACGAAGTTCACGCCCATGCCGGCCACGTGCAGCTCGAAGCCGTCGCCGTGGTACATCGACAAGGGCAGCGGCACGTACCAGCGCAGCAAGGCCACGTAGGCGAGGCCGGCCAGCGCGGCCACCAGCAGGATCGCACGCACCGACAGCGCGGCGGCGGACAGCGCGATGGGCACCAGCAGCAGGGTGATGAACGGGTTGCTGGCGCCGCCGGTGAAGTACAGCAGGTAGCTGAGCCCCAGCGTGTCGAAGGCGATGTGGCCGATGGTTTCCCATTCGTGCACCGGCCACGGCTGGCCGAGCCGCCAGGCGGCGAACACCGCGAACACCGCCAGCAGGTCGATGCCGGCCAGCAGCGGCAGCAGCGGGATGTCCAGGTGCATCCACCACGCGCAGACCAGCACGGAGCCGCTTTGCCCGACGATGGCGCACAGCCGCAGCCAGGTCAGCGTGCGGGTCAGCGCGAACGGGCCGAAGGCCTGCTGGAGATGCCGCTGCGGCATGTCGGTCACCATGGGTGGATGCCGGCCGCGCCAGGGCATGCGGCGCGGCCGGCGGATCGGTCAGGGCGTGTCGAATTCCTCGCTGCGCACGGGCGGCAGCGGGTCATGCCGGATCGCCGCGTCGGAGTGGCTGGCCGACAGCCGCTTCATCAGCGGCAGCATGGCGACGGCGATCGCGGTGCAGGCGACGCCGCCGAAGCCGAGCATGTTGAACAGGTGGGTGTAGATCGGCAGCGACTCGACCGGGTTGTCCAGGCCCTGCGGCACGTGGGCGAGGTTGGCCACCACGCTGCCCAGGTACTGCGAGATGCCCGAAACCACGAAGTAGGCGCCCATCATGAAGCCGCCCATGCGCTCGGGCACGTAGCGGGCGATCATCGCCAGCCCCAGGCCCGAGACCAGCAGCTCGCCCAGCGAGTACAGGCCGTAGCCCCAGACCATGATCCACGAGGATACCTGGCCGTTCACCGCGAAGCGCGCGCCCACGCCGTAGATGAAGAAGCCGATGGCCACCGCGGCGAAACCCCAGGCGAACTTGGCGGCCACCGACGGATCCTTGCCGAGGCGGCCCAGCGAGTTGTAGATGAATACCAGCACCGGGCTCAGCAGCACGATCCAGATCGCGTTGAGCGACTGGAACTGTTCGGGGATCCAGGTGAGGATGTGCCAGCCGAACAGGCTGAAGTCCAGGTTCACGTTCTTCTGCGCGAACAGGTTCAGCGAGGTCGACATCTGCTGGTAGAAGATGAAGAAGAAGATCGTCTGCGCCACCAGCACCAATGCTGCGATCAGTCCGGCGCGCTCGTCGCGGTGGCTGCTGCGGATCAGGTGGATGAAGATGCCCAGGATGACCACGCCGGCGGCGTACACGCAGATGCGTGCCACCAGTTCGCTGCGCAGGATGAAGGCCGATACGAACACCAGCACCACGCCGCCGCCCAGCACCCCGGCAAGACGCTTGAGGTTGACCCGCTGGTTGTCGGCGGGCGAACCGATGTGGGCCAGCGAGCGGCTCATCAGCGCGTAGTTGGCCAGGCCCAGCAGCAGGCCCACCGCGCAGGCGCCGAAGGCGGTGTGCCAACCCCAGTCGTCGCCGTAGTGCCGGCCCACATAGTCGCGGATCCACGGCGTCAGCAGCATCGAGATGGTCGAGCCGACGTTCACCGCCATGTAGTAGATGGTGAAGGCGCTGTCGATCTTGGTGTCGTCGCCCTCGTAGATCTTGCGCACCAGGTTGCCGGCGTTGGGCTTGAAGAAACCGTTGCCGACGATGATCACGCCCAGCGAGAAGTACAGGAAGGCGGCGCCGTCCGAGGGAATCCACAGCAGCGCGTAGCCCAGCATCAGCACGAGCGCGCCCATGCGCATGGTGCGGCGGGTGCCGATCAGCTTGTCGCCGATCCAGCCGCCGATCGCCGGGGTGACGTAGATCAGCGCGGCGGCGGCACCCCACACCAGGTTGGCGCGGGTGTCGACGAAGCCGAGCTTCTTCATCATGTAGGTGACCATCAGCACCTGCATGCCGTAGTAGCCGAAGCGCTCCCACATCTCGATCAGGAAGACGGTGCTGAACGACCAGGTTCTGGAAACGGGCGGGTTCTGGATTGCCATGCATGGATTCCGTGCGGTTCATACGGCGGCCACGCGGGGCGTGGCCGGCTGCCGGCGGTGCTGAACGGCACCACAACCCACGAAGGGTACCCCAATCGGCCGGTCGCCGTCCGGGCAGGCCCGCCGCCGGGACGGGCAGGCACGACGGGCGGGCGGGTGCTTGTGGCATCATGCGCGCTTTGCCGCCCCGCCGGGCGGTCGGCATGGAGATTTCCTTTCCTATGGCAGGCAGCGGATTCCGCGGCAACCCGCGTCAACTCTGGAGTGCTTTCCTCTGGTCGATGAAGGGCCTGGGCGCCGGCTGGCGCCACGAGGCCTCGTTCCGGCTGGAAGTGATGCTGGCGGTGGTGCTGGTGCCGCTGGGCCTGTGGCTGGGCGACGGCGCGCTGGAAAAGATCGCCCTGGTGGTGCCGGCCGTGCTGGTGCTGTCGGCGGAACTGCTCAACTCGGCGATCGAGGCGGTGGTGGACAAGGTCAGCCCCGAATTCCACGAACTGGCCGGCCGCGCCAAGGACATGGGTTCGGCGGCGGTGTTCCTGCTGCTGGCGCTGCTGGTGCTGTGCTGGGGGCTGATCCTGGGGCCGCGCTGGTTCTAGCGGAATCGCGTCCCGTAACCGAGCAGGCCCTCCTTTTCGTCATTCCCGCTTGACCAGCCCTTCGGCTGTTGAAAAGCGCCTCGCTGGGATGACGAGCAGAATCAGACCTTCTCTAGTGGCCGGCCCCGGGCTTGTCCGGCTTGCCTGTGCCTCGTTCGATCGGACGGATGGTCACGGTGCCGGTCCACTGGGCGTCGCGGGCCTTGAAGTATTGCTTCGGGTCCCAGCGCCAGTCGGCGTACAGGTCCCCGCAGCCGGTGATGGCGCTGCCGTACATCGCGGCGGCGCCGCAGGCGGGCGCGGCGCCGGTCATCTGCCCGGCCAGGGCGGCTTCCGACCCGCCGGGCGACAACCCCTGGGCGAACTGTTCCGGAGTCAGGCTGGAAACCGAGCTGTGGCCGAAGCCGAGCATGGAGCCGGTGAGCCGCATGCGGGCCCAGCGCAATTGGTGGGCCATGCGCGGTTTGGCGGTGGCATCGCCGTATTCCGGGTAGAGCCTGTCGAGCATCGCTTTGGCCCTGGTTCGCTGGGTGGCGTCGAGCCCGGCCCAGATGGCCTGGCGGGTGGCGACGAAGCTGGGGTAGTTGCGCTCGGCGGCGATGGCGACCCAGGCGTAGGCGGTGGCCGGGTCTTTCTTCACGCCTTCGCCGTTGAGATACATCAGGCCGATGCTCAGTTGCGAGAGCTTGTCGGCGAAGCGGGCGCCGATCAGGAAATCCTTCATGGCGCCCCGGTAGTCGCCGGCCGCATAGCGTTGCATGCCGTTGAACTCGCCGTACTGGTCGGGATGGCCCCAGGTGGACGAGCGCCGCATCACCGCCAGTGTCTCCTTCACCGGCTTGCTTTGCAGCGTCGCGTGTTCGCCGGTGCGGGGCGCGCCTTGCGCATGGGCGGCGGCGATGGCGAAACCGCAGATGGCAAGAAAGCCGGCAGGACGGATCATGACTGTCTCCTCGACAACGTCCAGGTTCCGGAGTCGGGTCGCCATGCGGGGCGCCCGGCAGGAGCTCCCCGGCCACTATATAACAGCCCTGCCGCGGGAGCGATTGCGCTGCCGGGTACCGGGATGCTGCAATGGAGGTTCCTACCGGCCGGAGTGTCGCCATGAAATTTCTTCGCAATCTCGTGTTGTCGCTGCTCGTGCTCGGCCTCGCCGGCTGCGGCTACAACGCCATGCAGCGGCAGGACGAGGCGGTCAAGGCCGCCTGGTCGGAGGTGCTCAACCAGTACCAGCGGCGTGCCGACCTGGTGCCCAACCTGGTCAATACCGTGAAGGGCTATGCCCAGCACGAGGAGCAGGTATTGACCGAGGTGACCAATGCGCGGGCCAAGGTCGGCAGCATCCAGGTGACGCCGCAGCTGGCCGACGATCCGCAGGCGCTGGCCAAGTTCCAGGCGGCCCAGGGCGAGTTGTCCAGCGCCTTGTCGCGGTTGATGGTGGTCAGCGAGAACTACCCCAACCTCAAGGCCGACGGCCTGTTCCAGAACCTGCAGGCGCAGCTGGAGGGCACCGAGAACCGCATCACCGTGGCGCGCAACCGCTACGTGCAGGCGGTGCAGCAGTACAACACGCTGCTGCGCACCTTCCCCAACAACCTCACCGCCAAGATGTTCGGCTACAAGGTGAAGCCCAACTTCAGCGTGGACAACGAGAAGGCGATCTCCACCGCGCCGGTGGTGAACTTCGGCAACGGTACGCCCGCGCCGGCCGCCTCGGCGGCGCACTGAGATGCGCCTGGCCCGCCGGCTGTGCGCGTTCGTGCTGGCCGTCTGGCTGGCGTTCCCGCCGGCGCAGGCGGCGGTGCCCACGCTGAGTCGCCACGTTACCGACCTCACCGGTACGCTGACCGCGCAGCAGGTGGACCAGCTCGACGCGAAGCTGGTCGCCCTGGAAAAGGCCAAGGGCGCGCAACTGGTGGTGTTGATGGTGGGCAGCACCGATGGCCAGCCGATCGAGGAATACTCGCTGGCCGTGGCGGAGGCCAACAAGATCGGCCGCAAGGGCAGCGACGACGGCGTGCTGCTGCTGGTGGCCAAGAATGACCGCCGGGTGCGCATCGAAGTGGGCTACGGGCTGGAAGGCGCGATTCCCGACGCGGCCAACGCGCGCATCATCCGCGAATACCTGGCGCCCAAGTTCCGCAACGGCGACTACTACGGCGGCATCGACGACGCGGTGGGTGCGCTGACCCAGCTGATCGACGGCGAGCCGCTGCCGCCGCCGGTGGAAGGCGCGCCGCGCGAGCGGCACGGGCCGGGCTTCCAGGGGGTATTCATGATCGGCCTGTTCGCGGCGATCTTCCTGCGCGGGGTGCTCGGTCGGGCCCACGCGCTGGTGCGCGCGCCGCTGGGCGGGGTGATCGTCGGCGGACTGCTGTGGCTGCTGGCGTCGCTGGGAGTGGGCGTGCTGGGCGGCGTGCTGGGCGCCCTGTTCATGCTGCTGCCGGCCGGGGCGGGTCGTTCCATCGGCGGCGGCGGCTGGGGCGGGTTCGGCGGCTGGGGCGGCGGTGGCGGCTTCGGTGGCGGTGGCTTCGGCGGTGGCGGCGGTGGCGGCTTCAGCGGCGGTGGCGGCAGTTTCGGCGGCGGCGGGGCCTCGGGGAGCTGGTGAGATGACACGGATGCAACGCCTTGCCGCCAACCTGTTCAGGGACTGGTTCCAGTTGCGCCGGCGCTTTCCCGCCGCGGCGCTGGACGAGATCGCCCAGGCCATCGCCCGCGGCGAGCGCCGGCACCGGGGCGAGGTGCGGCTGGCGCTGGAATCGCGCCTGCACCCGTGGGCGGTGCTGCAGGGATGGGACGCGGCGGCGCGCGCGCGCCAGGCGTTCACACTGCTGCGGGTGTGGGATACCGAGCACAACAACGGCGTGCTGCTGTACGTGCTGATGGCCGAGCGGCGCATCGAGATCGTGGCCGACCGGGGCATCGCGCGGCGCGTGGATGCGTCCGAGTGGTCGGCGATCTGCGCGCGCATGCGTGACGGCTTCGCGCGTGGGGCCTGGCGCGCAGGCGCGCTGCAGGGCATCGCCGACGTGCATGCCGTGCTGGCAAGGCATTTTCCCGGCGACGGTGGCGAGCGGCTGGACGAATTGCCGGACAGCCCCGTGCTGCTTTGAGCGCCGGCTCCCCGCTTCGTCAAAGCGCCGGGGGACGAGCGGCCATGGCCAGGCAGGTGGCGGCCTGGCCGGCGCTTGCCGTCGCGCCGCGGATGCGGCCGGTGTTGGCGATCACCACGCGCAATGCACGCCGGCGATCGCCTTGCGTGCAGATCAGCAGGCTGAGGTTGCTGCCGCCGGCGCTGCCGTCGGGCAGGAAGCGGACGCGCTCGCGGCCGGCCGTGCCGGTCACGGTGGTATGCCGGTCGACGCGGCCCGCGCGCAGCGGCGCGGCGTCGGGCTGGCCGTCGCGGTCGCGGTCGACGGCCAGCAGCCAGCCTCGTGCCCAGTCGTCGCGGCTGCCGCAGCCGAGGCCGTCGGCGCTGGGGCAGAACAGCACCGGGGTATTTCTCTCGATCGCGGCGATGCGCGCGTAGCGCAAGGCCGCGAGGTAGGAAAATTGCGCGGCCTGCAGCCGCCGGTCGGCCATCAGCCGGCCCAGCGGCGGCAGCGCCAGGCCGGCGAGCACCGCCACCAGCGCGACCACCATGACCTGTTCGACCAGGCTGAAGCCCGCCTGCGCGGGCCCATGCGATCCATGCACGATCCGGCTCCCTCGCCACGACTTCCGGCCATGCTAGGAGGCGCCGATGGCGGATGTCTGCGGCCGCCGCGCCGGATCCGCGTCGGCGATTGCTGACGCCTGTTGTCAGCAGGGGCGATTTAATATGCCGGTTCGCGCCCGCATATCGTTTTCCATGACCGACCGATTCGAACTCGTTGCGCCCTACCAGCCCTCGGGCGACCAGCCCGAGGCGATCCGCCGCCTCAGCGAGGGCTTCGAGGCGGGCCTGGCCGCGCAGACCCTGCTCGGCGTCACCGGCTCGGGCAAGACCTATACCATCGCTAACGTGATCGAGCGGGTGCAGCGGCCGACCATCGTGATGGCGCCGAACAAGACGCTGGCGGCGCAGCTGTATGGCGAGTTCAGGGAGTTCTTCCCGCACAACGCGGTGGAGTACTTCGTCAGCTACTACGACTACTACCAGCCCGAGGCCTACGTGGTGGCGTCGGACACCTTCATCGAGAAGGATGCCTCGATCAACGACCACATCGAGCAGATGCGGCTGGCCGCGACCAAGGCGCTGCT
>Ga0164242_10003039_pt1 | contig 19184 bp, 15 predicted proteins | sample OricomgcompostMG_FD_108783 | JGI IMG/M metagenome (GOLD analysis project Ga0164242, IMG submission 108783) | Miracle-Growth compost microbial communities from Emeryville, California, USA - Original compost - Miracle growth compost (MG) ... | reverse complement strand
CGCTTCTGGATGCGCGAAGACAGCGTCGATGTCGATGCCGAGCTCTCCTGCTGCACGTCGCAACAACATGACGTCACCCACCGGATCGGCCGCGGCAATGAACAGTGCGCGCCGAGTATCAGCGGGGAGGGCCTGGACGCGCAGAACGAATCCATCCTCGAGCTGGCTCGAGACGGGCCCCTGATCGATACCTGGCAGCCCGGCGATCAGCTCCGGCTCCATCATCCAGCGCGGCAGCTCTATCAGCGCGAGCGGATTGCCGTGTGCCTCCGCCAGGACTCGCTCCCGCACACGTTCGTCGAGTTGACCGTGAACGGTCAAATCGAGAAGCGCTCTGGACGCCTGATCGGGCAGCCCGGCGACGTGCAGATCGGGAAGACCGGTGAAGGTGTCGCCGGGTGACGTTTCGCGGACCGCGAAGATGAGCAGTACGGACTCCGCGAACAGTCGTCGCGCGACGAAACCCAGGGTGAGCGCGGAAGCACTGTCGAGCCACTGCGCGTCGTCGACGAGGCAGACCAGTGGCCGAGTTCCGCCGGCTCGCGCCATGAGCGTCAGGGTTGCCAAGCCGACCAGAAATCGGTCTGGCACGTCTCCTGCGAGCAGCCCGAAAGCCGTGGAGAGCGCGTCCCGTTGTGGGTCTGGCAGGTTCCGGAGATCAGCGAGAAGGGGTGCGCAGAGCTGATGCAGGCCGGCGAACGAGAGTTCCATCTCAGACTGCACGCCTGCCGCCCGGATCACCCGGCATCCGCTTGTGCGCTCGAACACGTATTTCAGCAACTCGGTCTTGCCGATCCCGGCCTCTCCGCGCACCACCAAGGTCGCGCTGTTCCCGGACCTCACTCCGGCCAGAAGACCGTCGAGGATGTCGCACTCCCGCTTCCGCCCGAGTGGGCCGGTGCGTGAACCACTGGATGCGGCGGGCCCTTCCACAAGGGGAGGCTACTCCGAGCCCGTCCGCTTCGAAAGGCTGGTGCAATCGATAAACGTGGTTCACACCCGCGTTTTTTGTTCCGTTCTGTCGGGATGACAGGATTTGAACCTGCGGCCCCTTGACCCCCAGTCAAGTGCGCTACCAAGCTGCGCCACATCCCGATGTCTCTCAAGGCGACCCATCAGCATGCTCGGGGCCGACTCCGAAGACAACCTCATCATCTTAGCGCGTTGCGACCAGGTCTCGAGACGGCCGCGGGCGGCCTCCTCGACCGGCAGAAGGACAGCGAGCGCACCAGGTCTCGAGACGGCCGCGGGCGGCCTCCTCGACCGGCAGAAGGACACGAGCGCACCAGGTCTAGGCTGTGGCACCTCGGGCGACCAGGCCCGTCTCGTACGCATAGACCACTGCCTGGGTGCGATCTCGCAGGTCCAGCTTGGAGAGCATCCGATTCACATGGGTTTTCACCGTCGACAGCTCGACGACCAGTTGCTCGGCGATCTCCGCGTTCGACAGTCCGGCAGCCAGCAAACGCAATACCTCAAGCTCACGCGCCGTCAGAACATCCGACGATCGAGACGACACGTTCGGCGTGCGCGCCACGAACTCCTCAATCAATCGCCTGGTGATAGATGGCGCCAGCAAGGCATCCCCGGCCGCAACAGTGCGAATCGCGTCGGTCAACTGGCTGCCGCGCACGTCCTTCAACAGAAATCCGCTGGCACCGGCCTTCAGGGCTTCATAGACCCAGTCGTTTCGGTCGAATGTGGTCAACACAAGCACCCGAGGCGGATCGGGCAGTGCAAGAACCTGCTTCGTGGCCGTCAGGCCATCCAAGCGCGGCATCCGAATGTCCATCAGCACCACGTCTGGATGCTCCGCCCGTGCCAACGAGACCGCCTCGACGCCGTCCGCAGCCTCTGCGACGACCTCCATCTCGGGATCCCGATCGATCAACGCACGAAACCCATCGCGCACGAGCGCCTGATCATCGGCAAGCATCACCCGGATCATCACGCCACCCCCTGATCGATCGGCAGTCTCCCCTGCACCGTGAACCCGCCGGATGCCGGCCGCTCAGCCACCAGCGAGCCACCGTATGCGGCCGCACGTTCGCGCATGCCCAGCAAGCCACGTCCTCCGCTTGCGGCCGCGATCGGACTGCGATGAGCCGACGCCGATCCCGCATCCGCAACGCCGATGCACACATCACCGCCCTCACGCCGCAGTGTCACGACAACGTGTGAACCTGGCGCGTGCTTGATCGCGTTCGTCAGTCCCTCTTGAATGATGCGGTAAACGGTCAGTTCCAGCCCGTGCGAGAGCGCCAATCGGGTATCGACCCGCGAATCGTCGACATCCAACCCGGCGGCACGTGCTCGATCGAAGAGCGCAGGCAGCTCGAGCAGTCGCGGCGCCGCCGGCATCAGCGCCTCGGTGTCGGCCTGATCGGACTGCAACAGGCCGAGCATTCGACGCATATCCCCCAGCGCTTCCCTGGCTGCGGTCTCAACCGCCTCCATGTGCCGATCCACCTCGGCGATCGGTGCTGAGCTCGTCTGCGAACCGATGTCATCGATGGCTGTGCGAGCGGCCACCGTTTGCACGATCACAACGGTGAGACCGTGGCTGACCACGTCGTGAAGCTCGCGTGCGATTCGTGACCGCTCGTCCTGCACGGCTTTCGCGCGTTCCAGTTCGGTGACCTCTAGCTTCATCGCTATCAGGGCGGCTTGCCGCGTGCGCCGACTCACCAGTAGGCCGGCGACCCACATCACGGTGCACAGCCCGAGCGTCAAGGCGTAGTCGCCGAGCTGGTCAGCAGGCGACGCGAACCAGACGCCCGCTGCGATCAGCACAGCGCCGACGAACCACGCGATGACGGCGTCCCTGGTGGAATTGATCGCTGCGACGATCGCAAACGTCGCCAGCAAGCTGAAAAACGCCAGCGTCGGCGCGTTGCCGAGCGCGAGCAGGCATCCGGACAGCGCGAGCAGCGAAACGATGCTGGCCACAAGTGGTTGGATGCGCCGCCCGATGAGAACGAGCGCTGCGAAGGCGGCGAGCGCTGCAGCGACGAACCGCAGACTTTCGGCGCTCGAGGCTATCGCGATCACCTGCCCGATCGCGAGCAATACCAGGAACACATCGAGTCCCCAGCGGCTGCGCACCTTCATGGTCCACATGCTATTGCGCGTTGGGCTTCCACACGTCAAACCTCCGGTGGACACCCTCCGGTGTGCAGTCAGCAGAAAGGTGTGACCGCTGGGTGGACTCGCCGCAGCCGCGGCATCCGTAGCTTCATCACATGCGATGCGAATCACGCTCGCAGATCTCATAAGGAGCAGTCATGTTCTCATCAGTCACAGCCAAACGGATGCCTCAGGCGGCAGCTGCCCTGATCGCCGCCGGCCTCGTCATCGGCGGAATCACGGCGTGCTCGTCGGCAGCCCCTCAATCGGATGCTGCCGCTGCAGCAGGCGTCAGCGCGCCAAGCGCAGACACAAGCACTGGCGCCACCACGCTCTCGTTCATCGCAACCGACATCGACGGTAACCACGTCACCGTCGATCTCGGACACAAGAACCCAGGCAAGCCCGACATCGGCGACCTCGTCGCCTTCACGCAGAACCTGGCAACAGACGGCAAAAACGTCGGGCAGGTACATGTGATTGCGGCCGTCGTTGATCACAAGCAGCATCTGAGCGAGGCAACAGGAACCATCGTCCTTAAAGACGGCAGCATCCAGTTGGCCGGTGTCGTCTCGATGGGTCCGCAGTTCACCCTCACGGTCACCGGCGGCACCGGAAAATACGTCGGTGCCACCGGCACCATGGCGTTCGACGCCTCAGGCAACGACCAGACGATGAAGGTCGAGCTACGCTGATCCGACTACCGGCCGAATCTTCCTGCCGCCGCTGAATCAAGGTCTTGTCTGCACCCGAACCGACAGGACAACAGCGGCGGCGGGATGCGTAACATTCGCAGTAGCCTTGGCGCATGGCGCAAGACCAATCCGACTCGAGTTCGAAAGCAGAAGGCTCACTGCGTTTCGACCACGAGCACATCCGCACCCACGATGAGGCGACGGCTGCCGGCCGTGCTGCCAGAGGTGATGTCCCACGAAAGTCGCATGCTGAGTTCGAGCCGCGCGCCAATCGCGACCCGCTGGGCATCCTCGCCGCACAGAACGAATCTCGGGTGCCGGAGCTGGTTCAACTGCGCATGAACCGCATGCTGCAGAACCCGTTTACGTTCTACCGCGGAACCGCAGCGTTGCAGGCCGCCGACCTGGCGGAAGGTCCGACCACGGGAGCCGATGTCACCATCTGCGGCGATGCGCATCTGGCCAACTTCGGCCTGTTCTCTTCACCGCAGCGCACGATGGTCTTCGACCTCAACGACTTCGACGAAGCGGCATACGGACCATGGGAATGGGACGTCAAACGATTCGTCACCAGCGTCGTGATCGCGGCGCAGCATAAGGGCTTCAATGCCGACCGCACCGAAACTGCTGCGCTGGAAGCGGCAGCGTCTTACCGCATCGGCTTACGCCAAATGGTCGACCTCCCCCTGCTCGAGCGCTACTACCTGCGCGGCGATGTGAAACGCGGCTCCCCCAACCTTCACCACACGTCGCAGGCGGTGGTCGACCGAGCGCTCAAGGCGGCGGAGAAGCGCACATCTGAGCGCGTCATCCAGAAGATCACCCGCCGCGCAGAAGACGGCACGGTGTTCATTGCCGAGGATCCGCCCACCCTCACGCACATCCCGGGTGGCGACGAGCTGCAGGTCGAAGACATCGTCGACCGATACCGGTCGACACTCAGCCCAGATATCTCGCTGCTGCTATCCCAATACACCGCAACGGATGTCGTGCGCCGCGTCGTCGGGGTCGGCAGCGTCGGCACACGCTGCTACCTCGTCGTGTTCACCGGGCCGCGCGCCGAACCGCTCGTCTTGCAGGTGAAAGAGGCACGGCGCTCGGTGCTCACCGAGTTCGGAGGTGCAGCGCCCGTGCCGCCAACGGTGCACGCTCCGTCGGATGATCGCCTGCATGGCTACCGGGTCGTCGGCAACCAGCGCATCCTGCAGGCGGTCTCTGACCCGTTCCTTGGCTACATCGACGTTGGCGAGCGGTCGTACTACGTTCGCCAGTTCCGTGATCGCAACGTGTCGCTCAACTTGGACTCGCTCGGACGACGCCCGTTCAACGACTATGTGGATGCCTGCGGCACGTCGCTGGCGCGCGGGCACGCCCAGAGCCCAAACGCCCCGTTCATCGCAGGCTACATGGGTTCGGCGACCACGTTCGACGATGCGATCGTGCAGTGGGCGATGGCGTACGCTGAGCAGTCGCTGAAAGACTTTCACGCGTTGCGCGCATCGTTCACAAGCGCATCATCACACTAGGAATCTCCGCGCGCGCTCAACGGAGCAGGTGCTGGTGTGTCTGCACCGTTTGTCACCGCGTCGATCTGGGCTTGCGTCAACGGAGCCCACGGCGAGTTGTCCGCGTTGGATGCCGCCGCAGCGGGACTCTGGCCCTGATTCCACCATTTGGCCTGGAACGGAACGCCGTCGAACAGCACCCGCGCTCCGGCCGTGTATACGTCCGTTCCAGCCCAATCAGGGTACGTGCCGGCAGGCAGGGTGGCTTGAGGGATCGGCTTTTCGCCGGCAAGCACCGGCCCGATGAGATTCCATGGCGTCTCCCACGAGTTGAGAACGGGGTTGTCAGGCAGGTCGCCATGTGTCCACCATTTCGCTTCGTACACACTGTGATGCCAGACGATTTTCGTCCCTTGAAGGTATGAGCCGGCATCCGACCAGACCGGGTATGGGCTGGTAGCCGGATCGTCAGTGTCCTGTGCCCGTGAATTCGTCGGCTCGGCTGTTGCCACGCGAGAGGACGAAAGCGCAAGGCTTCCATCGAACCCAGCCCCTAATACCGACGCGAACGAGGTGCCGTGCTGGCGCACGCCGCTGCACCCATCTGAAACCACCTTCAGGTTGACGTAGTTGCTTCCGCAGGTCGCATCCCGATTCGCAGACCACATCGACATGCGACCGATTTTGTGGTCGACAGCGAAGGCGTTGAGCCCCTTGGCGGCGCCGAGTGTGAAAACTTCGTCTCTATTGTCGTTCTGCCCGATCATCGGTGTCGCACCGATCTTCGACCACAGGGCGCGTTGCGAGAGTGCTTGCCCGGCGCGCTGGTAAAGCACGCCGAGCTGGCGCTGCGCATTCGTCAGCGCACTGGTCGATGCGTTCAGCATGCTCTGACCTTTGGCGCGACTGGGGACGAAATCCATCGTCATGATGTTGACGCCCGCGATGTCGACATCGGCGTTGAGCATCGCTGTGATCGCGTTGGTGCCGTTGGGATCGAGACCGGAAGGCTCGACCGGCAGGGTCAGCCACACGGCCAGGTCTTTGCCATCCGCTCGCTGCGCCTTCTGCACATCCGCGATAGCGCTCGCGCGACGAACGGCTGCATCCGGGTCGGTGAGACCGGCACCTTCCAGGTCGAGGTCGATCGTGTTCAGCTTGTATCGGCTGATCACCGAACTGTATGCCTCGCGCAACTTCGACTCGTCGGTACAGCCGACCGCCAGCTCCTGGTGTGCCTGGCCACCGAACGACACGGCGACGCTTCCGCCACGCTGCTGCAAGCGTGCGATGCGGCGGTCAAGGTCGAGGCCGGCCGAGGCCTGCGTCAGGGAGTACACCCCGCCCCAGCTCGGCGAACACGCCGCGTGTTCGGCCGAAACGACAAACGAAAGCACGGCATCGGGAGCTTGAGACTTCCCGGCATTTTCGAATGCGAACGTCGGCGTTGCAGTCACATCGACGTATCCGGCGTACCACGGCTTGCTCTCGACCGAGCCAGTTGCCGAGGCCCAGTGTTGTGCCGTGATAGCGCCGGCAGCCGCAAGAGCAAGGACCGCAATGATGGTCAGGGTGACGCGCAACGGCGACAGCCGACGCTCTGCGGGGTCGGGAACCACAGCTGTGGTGGCCACGTCGGCCGATTCTGCGTGCTTGTCGGCCATCAGACGGCCTGCCGTTCACGCGCGGTCCGGCTATCGACAGCATCCAAAGCCCGCACACCCAACGGCAGCGCGTCACCGGCGTGCCCGTGATAGAGCACGGCACGCCAATCCTCCGCCGGCGCGCTCGCGGCCAGTGCGGATGCTGCAGCACGCGGGTTGGTTTCAACGTAGAGGAAGCTGGTGAGGCCCCGCCACGCATCCGCAATCGTGTGTCCAATGCCGATATACGAGACGATCGCCCACGATGCGAGTGTCGCGTTGAATGCCGCGAACGCTGCGTTGCCCCAGTTCGCTGCGGTGAAATCTCTCCACAGCGTGAACACCGAGAACGCCACGATAAGCAGCGGCACGATCACATACAGCGCGGGTGACGCCGTGCGGTTCTTCACCTTCGGCGTGCGAGCGAATGGAATCTTCTTCCCGGTGAGCGCCTGCTGCAGTGACTTGAATACACCGGCCAGGTTCACCGGAAGCAGAATCAGATTGAAACCGTAAATTCTCAACACGTCGGATGCCCGGTAGCCGCAATATCGCAGATCGCTGGCCATCGCGAGGAAGTACGGCAGCGCTGCAAGCAGAACGAGTGGACTGAGCAGGCGTCCGTCGTACGGGAACGCCAGCAGGAAGATCAGACCGAAGCTCGCCCATGCGATCGATGCCATGTAGTTGATGCGCAACATGACCTCAGCAAGAGCGACCCGCTCACCGTTGCGACGCCGCTCGCGAACCTGCCGCAAGAACTTCGGCAGGATAAGCAGGCCACCATTTGCCCAGCGCCTGCGCTGTACTACGAGTGATCCGAAGTCTGGCGGCGTTGCGCTGTAACTGAGCCGCTCCGGATAGTTGATCAGACCCCAGCCGTTGGTCCCAAGATCGATGCTCGATTCGGTGTCTTCGATGACGGTGCGGTCTTGAACGTACCGGTGCACCTCGAAGCCACCTACCCACTCGGTCTCGCGAATGTCATCGAGCGCTCGCTTTCGGATCACCGCATTTGCGCCCACCCAGAACGTCGCGCCGAACGCGCTCATCCCCTGATGCAAGATGTGTTGAACGTCGGTCGTCGCCGCCGCGAGCCGCTCGATCCTGGTACCAGCGCCGCGAAACGACGAGTACGGAGTCTGGGTAACGGCAATGCGCTCGTTACCCGGTTGCTGGAGCAGATAGGTGAGTCTCAAGCAATACTCACGCAGCAGGATCGAATCCGCGTCGAGGGTGAGCAGAAAGTCGCTATCGTCGATCGCGAAGCCATCCGGTGCACCCTCAGCGACCGGAATGAGCACGGAACCCTCTGGGGTGTCCTCTGCTCGGTAGCTGCCGCCCATGAGGCCGATGTAAGCGTTCAGGTTCATCGCCTTGTTGGCCTCGTGGGACAGCGAGGCGTAACGCTTGCGTTCGAAGTAGTCCACCTCGCCGCTGAAGGTGAATGCTAGACGCCTGTAGAGTTCCGCGATCCGCGCCGCAGGAAGGACTTCCTCATCCGCTGCCGCAGCAGCCAACGCGCGGGCGGTCACCTCAAGGTCGCCTGCCAGACCGAGAAGCACCTGTTCGACGAAGAAGATGTCGACATGATCATCGACGGTCTCGGCAGCCGCGAGCTGATGCAGCCACGCCGCTGCCCACGCGAACTGCGCTGCCGCCGCCCGCACATCATCGACCTCGATGTCTGAAACGCCGAGCCGACGATCTTCGAATGCGGCCATGGCACCACGGAAGCGTTCGCGCGGTGCCGCGAAGAGCTCGTTGAGCTCGGCAGCAAGCGAGCGTGTCGCTTGCAGTTTTTCGAGTGCAGCCGGGTTCGACGGGTTCGGCGGGTCGTCGACGAGCAGCACGACGCGCAGGTGCGGAAACTCCTGAAGGACGGCGGACATCAGCGTTGCCCGCACAACCTGCGGCTCCTCTGCGTATGACGGCACCAGCACAGTGATCGATGACGTCGACGTGGCGAAATGACGGTCAAGTTCGGCGCGCGGCACGCGAACGTGTGCAGCGAAGCGCCGAAAAGCGCCTTCGCGCGCAATCAAATACATGAGTGCCGAGAAGGTCAGAAACGTGACCACCAGTGAATATCCGATGGCCTGCGTGGTGAATTGAAAGTTCTGATTCCCTCCGTCGATCAGCTCGCGCGTGATCGTGTAGAGGATGTATACGGCCCAAAAGGCGATCGTGAGCAGAATGGCAATGCGTCCGCGAGCGATCTTGCCAGCGGACGGTTTCGGGTGCTGGGAAGGAAGCGGTTCGGTTCGCTTTTCTGTTCCGAACTGTCGTTTTCGGGCAGACGGCAGCGCCGTACGAGATGTAAGCATGATGTCGGGTGCATTTCTGGTCGGGTAATGCGCACAGGCTCGGGCGCCGTGTGCATTGACCAGCCTGCCACCGATAGTGAGGTTATCTCTGTTTATTTCCCAAAACTTGACTGAAGCTTAGAAAACTTGAGTGAAGCTTGAGTTGGCCGCAACAAAGCCTGTCCGTTCGGGAGCGCGCTAGCGCTTACGCTTCTCGCGCACGCGCATGTTCAGCACGATCGGGGTGCCCTCGAAACCGTAGATCTCGCGCAGCCGCCGCTGAATGTACCGCCGATATCCCGGGTCGAGGAACCCGGTCGTGAACAACACGAATGTCGGCGGCCGACTTGCTGCCTGAGTACCGAACAGGATGCGCGGCTGCTTGCCGCCACGCACCGGGTGCGGATGCTCCGCGGTGAGCTCCGCCAAGAACGCGTTGAACTTGCCTGTCGCAATTCGCGTGTCCCACGAGTCAAGCGCGAGCTCGAGCGCCGGGACCAGCTTCTCAAGGTGACGACCCGTCCGCGCCGAGATGTTCACGCGTGGTGCCCACGAAACGTGCGCAAGGTCCTGTTCGATCTCCCGTTCCAGATATCGTCTGCGCTCGTCATCGAGGAGATCCCATTTGTTGAACGCGAGCACAAGGGCGCGCCCGCTCTCCAGAACCAGATCGATGATGCGCACGTCCTGCTCGCTGATGGGCTCGCTCACATCAATGACGACGACCGCCACCTCGGCCTTCTCCAACGCCGTTGAGGTGCGCAGCGAAGCATAAAAGTCTGCACCCTGCGACAGGTGAACGCGACGACGGATGCCTGCAGTGTCGACGAATCGCCACACCTTGCCCGCGATCTCGACCTGCTCATCAACCGGATCTCGCGTGGTGCCGGCCAGTTCGTTGACGACGACACGCTCTTCACCTGCTGCCTTGTTCAAAAGCGACGATTTTCCCACGTTCGGACGGCCGACGATCGCCACACGGCGCGGCCCACCGACCTCTTGCTTCGCCACGGCCGAGACGGCGGGCAGCTTGGCAATGATCAAATCGAGCAGGTCGGCAACGCCGCGTCCGTGCAGAGCGGAAACCGGGTACGGCTCGCCGAGACCGAGCGACCACAACGCGGCCGATTGTGGTTCCTGCCGAGCATCATCGACCTTGTTTGCAGCCAGGAACACCGGCTTCTTCGTCTTACGCAGCATTCGAACCACGTGTTCGTCCGTCGCGGTCGCACCGACGTTTGAGTCGACGACGAACAACACTGCGTCGGCGAGTTCGATCGCGACCTCAGCCTGTGCAGCAACCGACGCGTTGATGCCCTTTGCGTCTGGCTCCCAGCCGCCGGTGTCGACGATCGTGAACGGTCTGCCGTTCCATTCTGCGCGGTATGAAACACGGTCACGTGTCACTCCTGGCGTGTCTTCGACGACGGCTTCTCGACGGCCGAGAATGCGGTTCACCAGCGCGGACTTGCCAACGTTCGGCCTGCCGACGATGGCAAGCACCGGAAGTGCCGGCAGGTACGTGATCGCGTTCGGATCGTCCGTGACGGTTTCGAGAACGTCAAGGTCACTTTCGTCGAGCTCGTAGTCGTCAAGACCTGCCCGCAGGGCCGCGGCACGCTGGGTTGCAGCTGCATCGTCGACGCCGGCAAGACGCTCGGCAAGGTCGTCGGCTGCCAGTGGAGCATCCGGGGTGTCCGGGAACTCGTGGATGTCTGTCATGGGAAGCTCTCTCTGCAGAAGTCGTATGCGGCGTGGTGCCTTGGTCGCTATGCGCTCGCTACTCGACCACCGGAACTACACCATCACCCGTGTTATGGATGACCGCGATAACGGCTTCGACGGTTTCGTCGAAGTCCAAGTCTGTTGAATCGACGGTGGTAACACCGTCTGCTGCGTTCATGAAGTCCACGACGCGCGAATCCGCCTCGTCACGGCGAAGAAGCTGTTCGCCGACGGTGTCCGTGGAGTATTCGGTCAATTCGGCTGAACGCCTGGCTATTCTAGCCTGTTCGGATGCGGTCAGAAGAATTCGCACTTCAGCATCTGGGGCGACAACGGTCGTGATATCTCTGCCCTCCGCGACGATGCCAGGTCTGTCAGTTGTCGCCATGATCTTGCGGAACATGTCATTCAGCCACGACCGCACCTGCGGCACCCGCGCGATGCTGCTGACCACGGCCGACACGTCGGGCTCGCGGATGGCGTCGGTCACGTCCCGTTCGCCGACGAGCACGCGGTAGCCTTGCGGGTCGGTTCCGATGCGGTAGTCGAAGTCGGGCAGCGCATCCACCACCGCGCTCGCGTCGGCTGGGTCCATTCCGCGGGCGACGACGAACCACGCGAGCGCTCGGTATGCCGCACCCGTGTCGAGGAACGCGAAGCCAAGCCGCGCGGCGACCGCCTTGCTCACGCTCGATTTGCCGCTGCCGGCTGGCCCATCGACGGCGACGATGAGCGGGGTCGGTGTGCGCGTCATCCTGCAATCCTCCAGCCGCGTTCGGTCAGGTCATCGATCGTGCGCTGCTGCGCCTGAGGCAATACCGCGATTTCCGCCAGACCGATCTGGGCGCCGGGCGAATGTTCGAGGCGAAGGTCTTCGATGTTCACACCGATTTCGCCCAGTTCGGTGAACAGCCGCCCCAACTCCCCCGGGGTGTCGTCAACGAGGACGACGATGCTTGAGAACCGGCGGTCCTGCCCGTGCTTTCCCGGTATCCGTTCGACGCCGGCATTTCCGCCCGCCAGCTCCTCGGCGAGCGCACGGCGGGCTCCAGGCGAGTCGAGCTGCTCCAGGGCATCGATCACCCGGTCGAGGTCGGCCCGGTATGCGTGCAGAATATCGACGACAGCTGGGGCGTTGGCCCCGAGGATCTGAACCCACAGTTCCGGATTGCTGGCTGCCACGCGGGTGACGTCGCGAATGCCCTGACCGGCGAGCCCGAGCGCCGCTTCTGAGGATCCGATCAGCCGTTTGGCCATCAGGCTCGACACGATCTGCGGCGTGTGCGACACCAGGGCCACTGCTGCGTCGTGGGCGACCGTGTTCATCTCAACGGGGATCCCGCCGAGGTCCAACGCGAGCGCCTCGACGAGGCTCACTCGCGTTCGGGAGAGCTCCGGCCTGGTGCACACGACCCACGGACGGCCGAAGAACAGGTCTGCTCTGGCCGAAATGGCGCCACCCCGCTCTCGACCGGCCAACGGATGCGAACCGACGTATCGTTCGAGAGCAACACCCGCCCGCTCGAGCTCCTCGAGCGGCGCAACCTTAACGCTCGCAACATCGGTGACGGTCGCTTCCGGGAAGGCGGCAAGCTCGGCTGCGACCACGGATGCTGTCAAGTCAGGCGGCACACAGACCACGATGAGCGTTGGCCGATCATCGTCCGATGCGGCGCGGCCGGCTCCATAGTCGATCGCGAGCGTCAGGTTGGCGCGGGACGCATCAGCCAGAATCACGTCAACGCCGCGAGCGCGCAGGCTCAGCCCGATGCTCGCTCCGAGCAGGCCGGCGCCAACCACCCGCACTTGGCCATCGGTGCGGGTTGCGCGATCGGTCACGATGCCTCTTCTTCTCGATGGCGGCCTTATTCCGGCTTGCTCTCCCGTGAGATCGTGAGCAATTCGCCGAGTTCTACCTTAGTCAAGTCACGGGTTGCCCCGACCTCGAGGGTGCCGAGATGCAGCGGACCGAACCGCCGCCGCACGAGTTGCACGACCGGATGGCCAACGGCATCCAGCATCCGCCGCACAATGCGGTTTCGGCCGGAGTGCAGCGTCACCTCGACCAGGCTCGTGCCTCGCTGTCCGCCCGCGTCGAGCAGCCGGGCCTTGTCTGCTGCAATCGGACCGTCTTCCAGTTCGATGCCGCGGGTCAGTTGGGCGATCTTCTGCGGCGTCATCACACCACTGACCAACGCTATGTATGTCTTGGTCACCCCGAACGATGGATGCGCGAGGACGTGTGCGAGCGCTCCGTCGTTGGTGAGCAACAGAAGTCCGCTCGTGTCGGCATCGAGTCGCCCGACGTTGAACAGCCTTTCCTCGTATGCGTCTGTGAAGCGACGCAGGTCTGGTCGGCCGTGCTCGTCACGCAACGAGCTGACAACACCGACCGGCTTGTTCAACATCACGTAGCGGCGCGACGGGTCCACCTGCACGGCCGTGCCGTCGACCGTTACCTGGTCAACCTGCGGGTCGATGCGGCGCCCAGGCTCTGTGACCGTTGCGCCGTTGACCGCAACCCGGCCGGCGGCGATCATATCCTCTGAGACCCGGCGGGATGCGACGCCTGCGGCTGCCATCACCTTCTGCAGCCGCTCACCGGCCTGCTGGCCAGGCTCTGATGCCTCCGGCCTTCTCGTGTCGTCAGCGGACATCGGCGTCGAACCCGTCTGTGCCGTCTGCTAACAGCGGCGAAATGTGCGGGAGCTCGTCGATCGAGTTGATCCCGAGCTGACCGAGTAACAGATCGGTCGTTCCGTAGTTGATGGCGCCCGTCTCGGCATCCGTGAACAACTCCGTGATCAGTCCACGCCCGAGTAGCGTGCGGACGACCGAGTCCACGTTGACGGCGCGAATGGATGCGATCGCGCCACGGCTGATCGGCTGCTTGTACGCGATCACCGCCAGCGTCTCCAGGGCAGCCTGCGACAGTTTGCTGGGATTCTGGGCGAGCACGAAATCACCGACGATGCCGTCGTATTCACTGCGAACATAGATGCGCCATCCCCCGCCGACCTCGCGTAGCTCGAATCCGCGCCGGATCGCACCGTTTCCTCCGTCGTAATCCTCGACGAGCCCCTCGATCGCCTGCCGCACGGCGGCAACCGGCGCACCGACGGCTGTGGCGAGGTTGACAAGCGACTGCGGCTCATCGGCAACCATCAAGATGGCCTCGAGGGCGCGATGGATATCGACGGATTTGGTCGTCACGTCACTCTGCGACTCGGCAACCAGATCTTCTTCGACAATGTCACCTGTCATAGTCTGCCCCCAGATTGGCGAGATTTTCATCGGACCAGCCATCTGCCGACCAGCGCACGGTCAGTTCGCCGAGAGGTTCAAGCTGTTCGAACGCCACCGCGGCGTGACGATATAACTCGAGCACGGCCAGGAATCGCGCGATGACGACCCCTTTTTGTTCTGCACCTGCGATCAGCTGGCGAAAGGTGTGCGGTTCCCCGGATTTCAGCAGGGTGACGACGTGGGCTGCCTGCTCACGGATGCTCACGAGCGGCGCGTGCAGATGGTCGAGGCCGACGACGGGGATGTCTTTGGGTGTGAACGCGAGCAGCGCCAGCGCGGCGAAGTCGTCTGTCGTCAGAGTCCACACCAGCTCCGGCGTGCGCTTGCGGTACTTGTCCTCGAGCCGCACCGACCTGGTGTGCCGTGTGGACTCCGACTCGAGTCGTTCGGCGAACCACGTCGATGCCTCTTTGAAGGCGCGGTACTGCAACAGGCGGGCAAAGAGCAGGTCGCGGGCCTCGAGAAGTGCGACGTCCTCTGCATCGACCAGTTCGCCCTGCGGAAGCAGCCCGGCAACCTTCAGATCGAGCAGCGTCGCGGCGACGACAAGAAATTCGCTTGCCTGGTCGAGTTCGTGCTCGGTGTCGATGCCCCTCAGATAGCTGATGAACTCGTCTGTGACCCGACTCAATGAGATTTCGGTGATGTCGAGTTCGTGCTTGGTGATCAGTGAAAGCAGCAGGTCGAACGGACCCTCGAACTCGCCGACGGCCACCTGGAACGACGGTGAAGCGTCCTGCTGGATCCCAGCAGTTGTCTCCGAGGCTGCCTCGGCGATCGGGCTATTAGGCGACAGCGCCACGAACAACCAGTTCCCTGGCGAGTTGACGGTAGGCTTCTGCCGCCTGATGCTCAGGGGCGAAGTGTGTGATCGGAACGGCGGCGACAGACGCATCAGGGAACTTCACGGTTCGCGAGATCACCGTCTCGAGCACCCGATCACCGAATGCGTCAACCACGCGCTCGAGCACCTCGCGCGAGTGCAGCGTTCGGGAGTCGTACATGGTGGCAAGGATGCCGTCGAGCTCGAGTGCTGGATTGAGGCGCTCTCGTACCTTGTCGATCGTCTCGATGAGCAGCGCGACCCCGCGCAGTGCGAAGAACTCGCACTCGAGTGGGATGAGCACGCCGTGGCTTGCCGTCAAAGCGTTCACAGTGAGGATGCCAAGCGAAGGCTGGCAGTCGATCAGAATCACGTCGTACTGGTCGCTGACGCGACGCAACACGCGGGCGAGGATCTGCTCGCGTGCCACCTCGTTCACCAGATGCACCTCGGCAGCTGACAGGTCGATGTTCGCCGGGATGACATCCAAACCGGGAATACTGGTGTGCTGGATGGCTTCAGCCGGATCTTTCGACGATGACAGCAGCAGATCGTAGATGGTCGTTGCCTCATGCGTCTGGATGCCGAGGCCGGCGGACAGCGCACCCTGCGGGTCGAAGTCCACGGCGAGAACCCGCCGACCGTAGTCGGCCAGGGCTGCCCCCAGGTTGATGCTCGATGTCGTCTTGCCGACTCCGCCCTTCTGGTTGCACAGGGCGATCACCCGCGCTGGACCATGCGACTTGAGTTTCTTCGGCACCGGGAACGTGCGTGACGGGCGGCCGGTCGGCCCCAGCCGTCCCCCAAGCGCGGCGTCGTCCAAGCCGGAGAGCTCCTGCTCGTCGTTGTGTGTGCGCGCCACGAAGACTCCTCGCTCCCTCTTCCGACCCGATAACCTCTGGGAGACCACTTTAGCGGGGTGGACGGCCGCACCCAGAACGGATCGCCGCTCCGCGCCCGTCGAAGGCGCGGCTTCGTAGCCGCCGCATCCGCTAACGCGCCCGCGGATGCGCGCTTGTGTACATATCGCGCAGGGTGTCAGCGGTGACGAGTGTGTAGATCTGCGTGGTTGCCACAGAGGAGTGGCCAAGCAGCTCCTGCACGACACGCACGTCCGCTCCGCCCTCGAGCAGGTGCGTTGCGAAGGAGTGGCGCAGCGTGTGCGGCGACACGTCGGCCGTGATCTTCGACCGCTCCGCGGCCTGCCGGATGATCAACCAGGCGTTCTGCCGTGAAACCCGCTGCCCGCGGACGCCCAGGAATAGCGCGGGTGTTGCCCTGCCGCGCTGTGAGAACACCGGGCGCGCTCTCACCAGGTATGCATCGATCGCGCGCCGCGCGTAACTGCCGAGCGGAACGATGCGCTGCTTGCTGCCCTTGCCGGTTAGCCGCACGACCTCGGTGTCGATGACATCGTCTACGTTGAGGCCGACCGCCTCAGACACTCTGGCCCCCGTCGCATACAGCAGCTCGAGCAGTGCCTTGTTGCGCAGCGAGACCACATCATCGCCATCGGTCGTGGCAAGCAGCGCGTTCACCTGCTCGACCGAAATCGCTTTGGGAAGTCGTGTCGCAAGCTTCGGCGGCGCGATCTCGCCGGCGACATCCGTTTCGACGACGTCTTCTTCCAGCATGAAACTGTGAAAACCGCGCACCGTTGAGAGCATTCGGGCCACCGACGACGAGGTCAGCGGCTGTTCTGCTCGAGTGGCGAGATGCCGCGCGTACCCTGACACGTCCTTCTGCTGGATCGCCGACGGCTCCGTGATGCCTGCGCCGGCGAGCCAGTCCGTGTATGCGGCGAGGTCCCGCCGATATGCGGCGACGGTGTTCGACGACAAGCCCCGCTCGATGGCGACGTGGCGCAGGTAGGTGTCAACCACGCGCGCAATCGTCATGCTCGCCTCGAAGTCGCGTCCTTCTGCTGCTTCTGCGTGCTGCGCTGCTTTGGACGTCGCGGCCACGGCGCATCGCCGGGCGCCAGGTCAACCCACCCACGCGCGCGCGAGACGTGCGCTGTGAGCGCACCGATCGTCAGCGACGGATTCTGCACATCCCTGGCCAGTACGGCATCCACAACGGTGTCGAGCGCCACCCAGCGAACCTCGATGTCGGCCTCTTCGGCTGTGCGCGCAAACGCCGGAATCGGTGACAGGTCACGGGCAAGATAGACGCGAATGGCTTCGTCGCTTCCGCCTGGCGACGAATAGAACTCACTCAACACGTTCCAGCGGCCTGCCAGAAGATCGGCCTCTTCTGCCAGCTCACGCATCGCAGCGGCCAGCGGCTCTTCGTCTGCGACGTCGAGCAGGCCCGCCGGGATCTCCCAGTCACGGTAGCGAACAGGATGACGGTATTGCTTGATCAGCAGCACGCGATCCTGCTGGTCCATGGCAAGGATGGCGACAGCCCCCGTGTGGTCGGTGTATTCGCGCACGATCGACTCGCCGTTGTACGTGAACGTGTCGCGCCGGATGTCCCACACCGCACCATCGAAGACAACCTCGCTGCTGAGCAACTCAACCCGCGCCGGGTCGTCGCCCAGGCGCGAGTCAGGCATCCTCTTTCACCTCGAACAGACGGCTTGCCTGCTGCCGGTCGAGCGCGGCGGCAACCAAGCCTCTGAAGAGCGGATGCGCGTGGTTCGGCCGCGAGCGAAGCTCGGGGTGCGCTTGCGTGCCGACATAGAACGGGTGCACGTCGCGCGGCAACTCGACGTATTCGACCAGGTGACCGTCCGGCGATGTACCCGAGAAAACCAAACCAGCGTCGGCGATCTGCTGCCGGTACGCATTGTTCACCTCGTACCGGTGGCGATGCCGCTCAGAGGCTTCTGGCGCCCCGTAGAGTTCGGAGACGATCGATCCTTCTGCGAGCTTGGCAGGGTACAGCCCAAGGCGCATCGTGCCACCGAGGTCACCCTCGGCGATGATCTCCACCTGCTCGGCCATGGTCGCGATCACCGGAAACCGCGTGTCAGGGTCGAACTCCGTCGACGACGCTCCGACCAGTCCGACTTCGTTGCGCGCGAACTCGATCACCATGCACTGAAGGCCAAGGCACAGTCCGAGCGTTGGAATGCCGTTGTCGCGTGCGAATCGAAGCGCGCCCAGTTTGCCTTCGATGCCGCGGATGCCGAATCCGCCAGGCACGCAGATGCCGTCAACCTCCGACAGCATCCGTGCAGCGCCGTCCGCCGTCTCGCACTCGTCGGAAGGCACCCAGGTGAGATGCACCTTCGCATGGTTGGCGAAACCGCCCGCCCGAAGGGCTTCTGTAACGGACAGGTAGGCGTCAGGCAGGTCGACGTATTTGCCGACCAGGCCGATCGTCACCTCATGTTTCGGGTCGTGCACGACCGACAGAAGCTCGTCCCACCCGGTGCGATCAAGCACGCCTGGGGCGAGCGAAAGCTGGCCGATGATGTAGTCGTCAAGGCCCTGCTCATGCATCATGGCCGGGATGTCGTAAATGCTCGGCACGTCGATGGCGTTGACGACCGCCTGCTCCGCGACGTCGCACATGAGCGCGATCTTGCGCTTGTTCGCCTCAGAGACCGGGCGATCGCTTCTCAGCACGAGCGCGTCCGGCTGGATACCGATCGACCGCAGCGCGGCCACCGAATGCTGTGTCGGCTTCGTTTTCTGCTCACCTGACGCGTTCATGTATGGAACAAGCGACACGTGCACGAAGAAGCAGTTCTGCCGGCCGAGTTCATGTCGCACCTGTCGTGCTGCCTCGATGAATGGCTGCGACTCGATGTCGCCGACGGTCCCGCCGATCTCGGTGATGATCACATCGGGTTTCGGTTCGCCATCCGGCCCCACCTGCGCCTGCAACCGCATCCGTCGTTTGATCTCGTCGGTGATGTGCGGAATGACCTGCACCGTATCGCCAAGATATTCGCCGCGGCGTTCTTTGGCGATCACCCTTGAGTAGATCTGTCCGGTCGTCACATTCGCTGCCTGCGACAGGTTGATGTCAAGGAACCGCTCGTAGTGACCGATGTCGAGGTCCGTCTCGGCCCCGTCATCGGTCACGAAGACCTCGCCGTG
>Ga0164242_10003038_pt1 | contig 19200 bp, 39 predicted proteins | sample OricomgcompostMG_FD_108783 | JGI IMG/M metagenome (GOLD analysis project Ga0164242, IMG submission 108783) | Miracle-Growth compost microbial communities from Emeryville, California, USA - Original compost - Miracle growth compost (MG) ... | reverse complement strand
GGGGGGCAGCGGAGGCGGCGCTACGCTCCGCCATCGCGCTGGCGCGCTCAGTCGCGCTGTCGCGCTCCGGGCCGCTGGCGCGGCCTGGGGCCTGCGGCCCCTCGCGCCTTCGGCGCGTGCGTTGGCTTGGGCCGCCTCCGGCGGCGCGCATGGGAAAGCCCCCCGGCCGAGGGCCGGGGGGCTCCGTGGTGACAACCGCTGGTTGTCAGCTGTCCTCGAACATCCTTATGGCGTCGTCCGGGATCTGATCCCGCACGGCGTCGATGAGTTCGGGGAGCGCTTGTTCGGCGCTGGGCACGTCTATGTACTCCCCGAACGGGGCTCCGGCCAGGACTTCGCTGGCCTGCTGGAGGTGCCAGAGCGCGCGGTTCCAGTCGGGGCGGAACGCCCCCACCTGCACGGCGAACCACTTGCCGGTCTCGCGGTGGCGGAGGCGGACCGTCTGGCCGTCCGACGCCGGATAGAACGTCCAGCTGCCCTCTTCCTCCCGGCCGAGGGCCCCCGTCATCGCATCCCGCAACTCTTCCGGCGTCACACGCCCTCCCGGATGCTGCGAAGGCCGGCGCGGCGGGCACGGGCCCACTGCTCCGCGCGCCTGCGGCGCTCCTCCTGCTCCGCCACCCACACGGCTACGCCTGCGGCCAGCAGCTGGAGGATCAGCTCCACCCGCTCCCCGCGCTCCCCGCGCTTCAGCGTGTCCACGCTCTCTCCCTCGCCTCGAACCAGAACTGCACCAGCGCCCACCCCTCGGCCAACTGCGCTGCGGCTGACACCAGCTGATGAACCATCAGGCTCCCCCCTTCGGGGGGGAGCGTACCGCCTACCAGTTGCCCGCAGCGAGGCACCAGGCGCACAGCGGGTTGCCGTGGGGGGAGGCCACCGCCAGGAGACTACGGGGCTGCGAACCCGGGCCTCCCCCGGTGAACCGGAGCGCAGGCAGCTGCCCGAGCAGCTGCGGGGTGTCCGCCTGCGCGTACGCCTCGATCACCTGCGCCCGCCCTTCCACCGTCACGAACGTGGCCGGCTCCCCGCGCACCTCCCACTGGCCCGGGTTGTTCATCAGGCCCCGGACGCACAGCACGCACAGCGGGAGGTACCTCACGGCTGACTCTCCGGGGAGGTAGGGAGGGGAGCGCACCGCTCCACGATGAGGTGCCACACCTGGCCCTCCGCCGGGAGGGGGACGGCGAACCCGGTGTGCTCCATGCACACGTCCACCTTCCCCACCTGCTTCCCCAGCTTCGGGGCCGGGGGCTCGCTGCGGTAGGTGATGGTGAGCCTCGCCTGCGCGGAGCAGTCGGAGGCGTCGCACATGCGCTTCAGCACGCGGCACCGGCCAGGTGGAGCGGCAACACCAGCTGCTGGGCGGGCGTCGTGCGGAGCCAGCACGCGCCGCAGCTGGAGCAGCGGGCGCGGTGCTGGTGCGCGTTGATGGCCTGGGTCTGGAGGGCGGTGGTGCAGCGGGGGCAACGGCCCATCCGCAGCCACTGCTCAGCGGGCAACGGCCCGTACGTCTTCGGTGGGGTGGGCATGGCGCACCTCGATCTCTGGCCAGCACGCGGTGCTGACCATCCAGTCGTGAGGGTGGAGCTGGAGGGCGGCGGCATCGTCGGCGTCCCCGGGGAGCCAGGGACCGCACCATCCCGCGTCGGTGGCCAGGTAGGTGTGGCCCTGGCCGCAGTCGTAGAACCGGCCGGGGTGGACCCACCCCGGCCGGGCCGTCACCGGGCGCTCCCGTGCTGGGCGGCGTCCATCTTGGCTTCGGCGTAGCGCCGGTGCGCGAGGGCCCCCGCCCGGAGCAGGTAGTAGGCCGCCGCGTGGCTGGCGGTGTCCAGCGCCCGCCAGACGGCGGCGCGCGCCCGGGTGTCCTGGGAGAGGACGGCCCCGAGGGCGAGCGCCGACGCGGCGGCGGCGGCCGGGGAGGCGGCTTCGCGGATCATGCGGCCGAGGACTCCGGCGCGGTGCCCGCGTCGCCCTGGCCCTCGGCGTCGGCGGCCGGGGCCGAGGCCGCCGGCGCGGCGTCGGCGGTGGCCGGGGCGTCCACCACGGCGGCGGCCAGGTGCTCCACGGCGGCGTCCACGTCGGCGTGCAGCTGCTCCGCGTCCGCCTCATGGGCGAAGTGCAGCCGCTGCACCACGGCGTGGAACAGCGTCTTGAGCTTGCTCTCCAGCGTCTCCGCCACGGTCTCCGGGGTCTGCTTGTCCATGCTCATCTTCAACTTCCTTCGGGTCAGAGTGCGTTGACGGGCTTGGCCCCGTAGGGGGCGTGATCGTCCACGTCGGCGCGGGCGACGATCATGTCACCGGGCGTGCACCCGGTGAGGCTCAGGAACAGGTGGTCCCCGGGCACGACGGTGAGGCGGCCGGAGCCGAGGCCGGACACGTCCGGGAGGGCCCCCACCTTCCACACGGCGGTCTGGGGGCCGTAGATGCTGGGCAACCCGGCGTACCAGAACCCCGCGCCCGGCGTCGCGCCGGTGCCGGGTTGGATGCCGTAGGAGTTCACGGTGTAGGCGCTGCCGCCGGTGACGGCGGGCACGTCCAGTTCCGGGCCGGTCGTGCTGTTGGTGGCCGCGAGCGGCTGCGGGAACGTGATGGCCAGCTGGCTGCCCGTGGTGGTGAACGGCAGCTGGAACGACTGCCCGTTGGTGCCGACGCCGATCAGGTTGACGACGCCCACCTCTGTGGCGGCGGCGGGGGCCGTCGTGATGTTGAACCCGGTGATCGACGCGCCGTTCGGCAGGATGGCCGAGTGCGCTTCGCCGGGGCCGCCCGTGCGCGTGTGGGCGACGGCGATGGAGGCGGAGACCTGGCCGGACGGGTTGGCGGCGTCCACCGCCACCAGGCGGCGCACCGTCCATTCCCGGCCGAGGGACGGGGTGCCCAGGTCCAGCAGCACGGTGCCCCCCGCGCTGACGATGCCGGACTGGACGAGGGGGTAGTCGGTGCCGTCGGGGACCAGGCGGTGGTGCCGTTCCTGATCGGCGCGGAGTCCGCGCAGCTCATCCCCGATGCTCAGGGTGGCGGACAGCCAGGCGTGCCAGGGGTCGTCTCCGGCGGCGGGGCCCGGGGACTCGATCAGCTGCCGGTCCCGGGTCATGGCTCCGGCTCCGGGGGCGCGGCGGCGGGGGCCGCCTCCGGGGCCGTTCGGGTGGCCACGTCGGTGACCGTCCGGGCGGCCACGTCGGCGCGGCGCTGGGCCAGGATGCCGAACGCCAGGTCCAGCAGGAGCGCGGCAGCTGCCACGGCGGTGGCGAACCCGAGGGCGACGCGCCAGCCGGGGAGGGGCTGCGGCTCCGGTGGTGGGGATTCATTGGGTGATTCGGTCATGGGCTGAATCATACCCACGGGGGTATGCTCGCGCCATGACCGATTCCGAAATCAATTCCGCTCCAGCGGAAACAACCGAGGCCCTGTCAGCACGACTTGACGCCCTGTCGGCTCAGCTGCTGTCCCTGTCCGAGGTGGTGGGCGAGATACACGCTCTGGTGAAGCGCGCCGCGCCGCTGCTGGACAGCCCGGCCGCGCGCATGGCCGCCAGCCCGGCCGGGGCCGTGCTCTCCGCCCTCCGAGGGGGCCGCCGTGGCTGACAAGGCGGAGGGCCAGGGCGACGAGAAGAAGCCGCCCGAGACGACGAAGAAGGACGACGACAAGGGCGGCCAGGGCGACGGCGGCCCCAGCTTGGCGCAGCAGATCAAGGAGGCTGCGGCCGAGGCCGTCCGCGAACTGGTGGGCAAGGGCGGCGCGAAGCCGGACCCGGCCGCCGACGTGGCGGCGCAGGTGCAGGAGGCGGTGCGCATCGTCCGCGAGGGGGACGAGGCGGCGCGGAGGCGCGCCGAGGCCGAGGCGGCGCAGGCCGCCAAGGAGAAGAAGAACGAGAAGCCCGAGCCCGAAAAAGCTCCCCGGCTGTACCGGCGGATCACCACCCTGGTGTGGGGACAGGATGACGACGATGAGTGAGCAGGCGACCGAGGCCGAGCCGACGGCGGAGCCGGTGACCACCCGGCAGATTCGGGAGTGGGCGCAGGAGGCCGGACACGACGTGCCCGTGAGGGGCCGCCTGGGCGACGAGTGGAGGGATCTCTACAGCGAGGCCCACCCCGGCGCGGTCTTCGCGTCGGGTGACAACCCGCGGTTGTCACCCGTCGAACCGGAGGGCTCGGCCTGGGGTGATGTGCCGGAGGAGCCGCGCCCGGCCGTCCCTGCCGCCTACGCGGAGACGCGCCCGCAGCCGCCCGCAGCCGAGGCGCCGTCCGGCTGGATGGGCCGCCTCAAGGCGAAGGCCGGCGGGGGCGGCGGCGCGGCGGGGAAGAGGAAGGGGCGCGTCTCGCTGGAGGAGATGGCAGCCGGTGCCTGGACGATGATCGGGGGGTTCCTCGGCGGCCAGGGCCTGGTGCCCACCGGCCGCGTGCTGGCGGCCCAGGCCCCCGTGGCGGGCGTCATCCTGGAGGAGGCGCTGCGCGGTACCGCCGCCGATGCCCTGCTTCAGCCGCTGGCCCGGAGCGGCGACGCGCTGCGGGAGATCAACGCGCTCATCATGCCGCCGCTGCTGGTCTCCATCATCAGCATGAACCCGGCGCGCGCCGAGCAGCTGGTGCCGCAGCTGCGCCGGTCCATGCGCACGTGGGTGCTGATCGCGGGGCCGCGCATGAAGGAGCTGGAGAAGCGCGAGAAGAAGGCGATGCGGGACATGGGGGTGGAGAGCCCGGAGGAGCTGGACGCGGTGATCGAGGACATGATCGGCCGCTTCTTCGCCCCGCCGGAGTTCGCGCCGCCGGTGGAGCAGCCCGATGCCGCTTGAGCTGCCCTCGGACGTGGAGGTGTGCGGCCTCACCTGGGATCAGTTCTTGGACTGGTTCCGGGTGCACTGGCGGCCCGGCCAGCACGTGGCGCTGATCGGCCCCACCGGGGCGGGGAAATCCACCTTCGCCACGGGCATCCTGGCGAGCCGCCGCTACGTGCTGGCCCTCGACCCGAAGGGGGGAGACTCCACCCTCGCCACCCTCACCGAGCAGGGGTACCAGCGGCTGACGCAGTGGCCGCTGCCCCGTGAGGCGTGGGACGCCATCTCCGAGGGCCGCCCCGCGCGGTACATCGTCGGCCACATCACCCGGACGATGGCGCAGCATGACCAGCTGGCCGGGATGCTCGGCCGCGTCCTGGAGGATGTGTTCGAGCTGGGCGGGTTCACCGTGTACTGCGACGAGTTCCAGTTGTTGGCGGATCGCCAGATGATGGGCCTCGGCAAGAAGGTCGAGCTGCTGCTGATCGCGGCGCGCGACCGGGGGTCCTCGGTCCTCAACAGCTACCAGGCTCCGGCGTGGGTGCCGACGGCGGCGAGTCGGCAGGCCACATGGCTGGTGCTCTGGCCCACCAGGGACCTGGACGTGGTGAAGAAATTGGCCGCGATCGGCGGCCGGGACTGGCGCACCGTCTGGAGCGCCATGCAGCAGATGCCGGAGTTCCACGTTCTGGTGATCGGGCGCAACCCCCGGATGCCGATGATCGTGACGAAGGCCCCGCGCCGCTAGGCGGCCGGGGCCTTCGGGCCGGGGGGCCGGGCTCAGGGATACCCGTAGGTCATCATCAGGTTCACCCGGTAGGACGTGCCCCCGTAGCCGGTGGAGCTGAGCCACAGGGAATCGGTCTTCAGACTGTCGTCTATCTCCTGGTCGAACCACTGCTCCACCCGGTCCTGAGCGATGCTCCCAGGGATGGTGCTGAGCGTCAGCTGCGTCAGGAACGTGCCTGAGCTGTACTGGAGGCTGACCGTCACCGACTTGGCCCCAGAGACGGTGGACAGCTGCGCGGCGCTCCCTTGCAGGATGACCTGCTGGATGCGCAGGTTGCCCACGGGGGCCGGGAGGACGACGACCGGGCCCCCGCCGGTGATGTCCGCCGTGATGAACTGGTAGTAGGGCCAGGGGATCTCTTGCACGTAGAGCGGTGCGGAGGGTGGGTTGTAGACCTCGACCAGGCCGCGCCCGTTGGAGACCGGCTGCGGCAGCACCACCGGCGCGCTGCCGGAGTCCTGCGAGTACCCCACCCACGTGCAGGTGACCGTGTAGTCCGGCTGGGAGTCGGGGTCCGGGTCGTTGCGCCAGTAGTAGACGCCCACCACGCTGATGGTCTCCTGGCCCACGGCCTGGATGCCGAGGACCGAGCCCAACTCCTCAACGGTCGCCACTGGGAAGCCGTTGCGGTACACGGTGTACTGGGTGCCGCGCGGGTCTTCGTTGGGGGGGTCCAGCGCCAGCATGATGGTGCCGGTCATCGTGGTGCCCTGGGGGACCGGTGGGAACGTGAACGTGATGGTCTGGAATGCCCCCGGGGGTATCACCCCGATGAACGGTACCCAGGTCTGCTGCTGCTGGTACTGGAACGGCTGAACTGTCATCCCCCACCACCAGGCGGTGGAGCAGCCGGGGCCGGGGGCGCGACCGGAACGGCCAACCTGGTTTGCAGCACGGCGAGTTGAACAGCGTGCTCGGCCACCGTCGCGGTGAGGTGCGTGTGCAGGGCCTCCTCCTGCTCCATGTGGCGCTCCAGCGTGGTGGCGATGCTGCGGCCGGTGGCCGCCGCGCTCTCCACCGACACCGCGATTTTGGTGACGTACCGGAGCACGCCCCCGGCGGTGCCGAGGGCGGCGGCCACGCTGCCCAGCACGGTGGCCACATCAGCGGCAGTGATCATCCGGTGTCGCCTCCTGGCTTCGCGTCCCCGGACGGGGCCGGGGGCTTCTTCGGTGCGGGCGGGGCCTTCTTCTTCGGCGGGGCCTTCTTCGGCGGGGCCTTCGGGCGGCGCGGCTTCGGCGGCGCGGGGGGCTGGTGCGCGCGGGCGCGCCGGCGGGAGGAGACCGCGGTGGCTGCCTTGCCCCCGGCTTGCAGCTTCGCGTCTCCGGCGGCGAGCTTGCCAGCGACTCCGCCCGCGCCGGGGACGGCGGCGGCGGCGTCGGCCAGGGTGCCCGCCGCGCCGGTGTGCTTGAGGCCGTAGGCCGCGAGGATCAGCAGCCCCACCCCGCCCACGATGGCACCGGAGGCCAGCAGGAGGCTGCCGAGGATGGCGCGGCCCTGGCCCTGGGTGAGGATGCAGACGTGCCCGGCGACCGGCAGGTCGAACCCCCAGAGGCAGTCACTCCCGGCCAGGGTGCTGGCGTCGGTGGCGCTGCTGTCGCTGCTGCCGCTGCTGCTGGAGCTGCCGCCGAGCGCGCCGCCCGCCGAGGCGGCGGCCGAGGTGCCCATGATGGCCAGCACGCTGGCCACGTAGCTGGACACCGGCGGGTTGCCGTAGCTCTTGTTCGGGTCCGGCTGGCCGGAGTACCACATGGCGGCGGCCCCGGCCGGGCCGTACTTCGCGTAGTAGCCGCCGAGGATGGTCTTCGCCACGGCGTCCTGGGCGCTCTTGCTGGCTAGGAACTGCTGGGGCGTCAGGGAGTGGCCGAGGGCCCGTTGCGTCCAGCTGGCCACGTTCGCGGGCATGACCTGGTACGCCCCGAGCGCACCCGAACTCGCGTTGACGGCACTGTAGTTGCCGCCCGATTCCTGCTTCCGCTCTGCGTACAGGAACGCGTCGAGGCTGTTCGTCATGACTTCGCCGCACCCCAATTGAGGGCCTGCATGTACGCCGGAGGCTGCCCGCGCTCGGCCTCCGCCGGGTGGTTCATGCTGTACTCGTACCCGCCGATTTCGATGCCGGTGATCAGGGCCGCGCCGATGGTGGGCAGGGGGCTGCCCACCATGTAGGAGGAGGCCACGCCGGTGGCCATCGTGAGGATGGCGGCGGCGGTGTACCCCTGCCGGATGCTGTTCACGTTGCCCTGCCGCGCGTCCTGCTCATGGAAGAACGGGGACCGCACCGTGAACCAGCTGGGGCAGAAGCTGGCCATCAGCGCCGCGCCGGCCTCGATCACCAGGATGGTGGTGGCCACCTGGCCGCCGTCGGCGTGCATGGCCGACAGCATCCGATCGGTGAGGCTCACGTGAACCGCACCCCCCGCCGCCAGGTGGTGCGGTCGGACGGGTCACGCGCGACGGCGGGCGCGGCCAGGCGCAGGGCCTGCGTCGCGCCGGTGAGGATGGGGCCGGTCCGGTAGCCGTTGACGGCCGGGACCGTCACGGCACCAGGCGCCACGCCCCAGTTGCGGGTGAACCCCGGGCGCGTGATCACCGGCCCCTCCCCGCGCGCACCACGGTGCCGAACGTGCCCTGGTGGACCAGCGCGGCCCTCTCGCCGTTGGGGGCCAGGTCCGTGTACAGGCTCTCGTACGTCACGGTGTCGGGCCCCGGGCTCACCAGGTGGATGGGGGCGGCCAACGGGCCCATGTTGGTGCCCACCACGCGCATGGCCGGGCTCCCGGCCATCGAGGTGAACCGGGCCCGGCGGCGCGTCCGGGGCTTGTCGGCGCAGGTGCCGCCGCAGCTCTTGCACATGCGGTCCTCCTCCTACTTCTTCTTCCAGCCGGCGGGCACGTAGACCGTGCTGCCGGAGTAGAGCGCGTGGCTCTCCCCGCGCTTCTTCAACGTGGCCTCGGAGGAGGCCGACCGGACGCCGGGCGTCGTGTTGTATTTCCACAGGTCCGATGCCGACTTGCCGTACTCCTTGGCGATCGAGGCGAACGACTGCCCCGACTTCACCTTGACCAGCACGGACTTCGGCTTGGTGGTGGTGGGCGGCTTGGTGGTGCTGGTGGTGCCGCCGCCGGTGGGCTTGGTGGTGCCGGTGCCGGTGCCGCTGCTGGGCGGCGGGGTGGTGCTGGTGGTGGTGCCGGTCGGCGTGCCCGTCGGGAGCTTGGACACCTCACCCTGGAGGGTCTGCAACTCCCCGTAGAGGGACTGGTATTGGCCGTCCCCGTACCCGGTGTCGGCGTCGGTGTCGTCGCTGCTGCTGGTGTCGGTGTCGCTGGTGTCGGTGCTGGTGTCGGTGCTGCTGGCGCGGTGGCGGAGGAAAATCCACAGCCCGGCTGCGCCGCCGAGCCCGACGGCCCACATCCACAGCGGTAGCGGGCCGATCCGGCGGCTCAGCCCGGCCGCGCCGTCGCCCTCTTCGTCCTCGGCCATCGGCTACGCCCCCGATCCGCGCCACTGCGGCCACGTCTGCACGGCAGCCGGCTGGCCCACCTGCGTCTGGCCGCCGACGCGCCGCATCCGCTGCGAGACGTGCGGCAGCTGCTGCACGCGCACGGCCGGCACCGGCATTTCGTTGTCCCGGAACAGGCTCACCGGGGGGTGATCCTGGGCATCCGGGCGGGCGTAGTAGATCGAGGGGAACAGCACGTCGGGCGCGCTGTAGCTGGGCTGGTTGCTGCGGCTCCCCGCCATCGTCTCCGGGAGCGCGACGGGCTTCGGGCTGGGGATGCCCTGGGTTCCGGGCTGCCCGGTGATGCGTCGGCCACCCCACGAGTTGAACGCCGCGCTGCCGATGGCGGGCACGGGGAGCAGGGCGACGCGGGCCGCGCTGGGGACGCCCCGGGCGCTGGTGGTGAGTCGCATCCCGGCCTACTTCGGGGCCACGCCGAGGAGCGAACTCTCCGTCGGCTTGAGGACGTTGACGATGCCGTTGGCAGCGGCGGTGGTGCCGGTCGGGTGGGTGAGCACGTCGGCGGCGATGATGCCGACGACCACCAGCCCGGCCAGGCCCATGACGGACGTGACGTGCATGTCGGTCCTCCTTCAGGACTTGGCGGGGGCCTTCTTCACGTCGCCGCCGCCGGTGTCCTCGGCGGTGCTGGCGGCGTTGGTCGGCCAGAGGTTGAGCAGCGCGGCGGAGACGAGGCCCCACGCGAGGAGCTGCGCGAAGGCGGGTTGCACCTCGGCCAGGAGGCCGAGGAGTACGAACGCCCCGCTGGTGCCCAGGACTTCGCCGGGGAGCGGCGGCCGGTGGTGCTGGGTGACGGTGCGGTAGGCCATGATGCCCTCCCCGCAGAGCCAGGCCAGGATGAGGCCGGTCACGTCTCCTCCGAGGCGGTGAGGGCGCTCGGGGGGATGGCGGCCAGGCCGCCACCGATGGGTCCGCCGACGTTGGCCGCACCGTCCTTGTAGAGCGGTGGCGGCCAACTCCCCGTGTAGGAGCCGGGTTTGGCGATGGTGCCGACCGGGATGTCGTAGCCCTTCACCAGGGTGTAGCCCCAGAAGCCGAGGAAGTACCCGGCCCACATCAGGCCCATGCCGATGGCGGCCATCACTTGCCGCCGCTCGGCTTGACGAACCGGTGGTAGGCCCAGACGCCGCCGACGCCCACCAGGACGCCGAAGAGGAAGTTCCCTCGCATGGTCAACTCTCCTTCCTGCGAGTGCTGTTGAGGCTGGCTACCGGGGGAGGGTCCACCAGAGCCAGACGAGGGCGGCCGTGGCCGCCAGGCTGATGGCCACGGAGCCGTGGGCCGCCAGGGTGGGCTGTGCGCCGCCGGACGCGCCCGCGATCCCGTAGGCGCGGGCGCTGATGGTCGCACCCTCCGCGCTGCCCGCGTAGGACGGGGGCAGGGCGGCGGCGGGGCCCATGTATCCGGCGCTGACGCCGAGGTTCAGACCGGCCATGTGATCAGAGCTCCGGCAGGCCCTGGATCAGCGTCCCGGCCGGGACCACCTGACCCACCATGATGTTGAGGGTGTAGGGGTCGGTACCGCCGGACCCCCAGGGGGCGCACTGGACCTCGATCAGCGTGCCGGGGTTCGTGCTGAGGAAAGTCTCGCCGGTGTCGAAAAGGCCCTGCTGGTTCTGGGCCAAGCTCGTCTTCCGGCTGATCGCCAGCACGCCGGTCGGCCTGGTGACGTTGTCGTAGACGATCTGCATGTCGTCGAGGATCTCGTTCAGGGTGCTGTCGATCAGGGGCACGCCGTCCACCAGGATGCGGATGCGCTGGCCCCAGGCGTCCACGCGCGCGCCGGTGCTGTCCCGCAGGACCATGATGACCTCGGACAGGTAGCCGCCGAGGCGCGGGAACTGCACCGTGGTGGTGCTGTTCGGGCTGATGGCCGGGTTGGACTGCTGGTAGACCCACTGGCACGTGGTGCCGAGGCCGGGCGGCTCGACCGCGACGCCCTCCGGGAGCCAGTAGAAGTCGGCGTCGTTCTGCACCTCCAGCGTCGGCATGGTGCTCGGCGGCGTGGTGTAGACGGTGCCGGACGACGCCATGTTCATGGTGATGGTCGGCAGGAGGGACGCGTTCGCCCCGCTGATGACGCCGTACGCCTTCACGAACTCCAGCGGCAGGTAGCTGGAGAAGCGGAAGTTCCCGCCGGTGCCCGACGGCGCGGTGTAGCTCTGGAGCGCGGTCACGTCGCGGGTCGCGTTCATCCCGAACTGACCGGAGTAGCGCGGGATGAGGTTCAGCACCTCGTACCCGGGGCCGACGATGAGCGGGTTGCCGAAGGCATCCTTGACGGTCACCAGCGACACGCTGTTGAACGGCGCGTCTGCCGCCGCCACAACTCCGGTGCCAGCGCCGCCACTTGCGGTGAAGGTGTACCGAAATCCCCGGACGTATCCGGGAGTTGAGGCCAGCGGCTGGTTCACCAGGCCGCCGAAGTTCACGCCGGGGACGTCGTACATCGGGCGGCGGCCGGGCTGGCTGTGCCGGATGAACGGGCCGCCCGGGGACTCGACCGTCGTCTGGGGCTGCTGCTTGCCGGTGGCCACACCGGTGGGGCTGGTCATGCGAGCACCGCCGCTATCTCGGCCACGCTGCGGAGCGGGCCGGCCTGGTGGGTCGCCAGCGTCTTGGCGGCCCAGAGTCGGACCAGGCCGTAGGCGGGCTGCACGAGGATCGCGCAGACCACGGCCATTTCGAACATTCGCCGGGTGGGCATCGCTGCGCCCTCCTTTCTGTCGGGGGCCTGGAGGGCATACCCTAGGGGGTATACACCTTGTACAGGTGGGATGGTACCCCCTTTACACATTGGAGCAATCCACATGAGCGCACAGACGTTCGGGATCGACGTGTCCTCAGCGCAGGGCTACGGCCTGCCGACGGGGGCCATCGGGGATTTCGTGATGGTCAAGGCGACCGAGGGCACCAGCTACACGAACCCCTTCTACGCGGGGCAGCTGGCGGCGGCCCGAAAGCGCGCCGCCACCGTCGGGCACTACCTGTTCTTGCACGGGGCGGCCGTCTCCGCGCAGGTGAACCACTTCCTGTCGGTGGTGAAGTGGCAGCCCGGAGACCTGCTCGCGGTGGACTGGGAGGCGGTCCCGGCGACCGACGGAGGCGATACGGCCACCTGCGCGCAGAAGGACCAGGCGCTACGGCTGGTGAAGGCGGCGCACCCGCAGGCGCGGGTGCTGCTGTACGAGAACGGCGACTTCCTCACCCACCACGACACGTCCCGCTACCACGGGGACGGCCTCTGGTTCGCGGACCCGAGCCACCCGGCCGGACACCCGGCGCTCCCGGCCGGGGTGGGGTGGGTGCTCCACCAGTTCGGCCAGGCCGCCGGGGTGGATCGGAACTGCTACGCGGGCACGGTGGAGCAGCTGCGCGCGTGGGCGGCGGCCCCGAAGCCGAAGCCGCAGCCGGCCCCGAAGCCGAAGGCGCCTCGGACCTACACCGTGCGGAAGGGCGACACCCTCACCGGCATCGCCAAGGCCCACGGCGTGGGCCTGGCCGCGCTGGAGAAGGCGAACCCGAAGGTGAAGAACCCGAACGTGATCTACGCGGGGCAGGTGCTCAACCTGCCCTGACAGGCGTACGGTTGGGGCATCCGTCGCCCCCTGTGGCAAGGTGCGTGGCGGCCAGCTCGGCGGCGGGTGCCCCGGCCGCCGAGCGCACGAAGAAGCCCCCCGGCTGTTGCCGGGGGGCTTCTTCCTTCCCCCTGGCTGCGCGGGGGGCAGACCAGCCGGGGGGGACCAGGGGGGACACCTCCGCGTGCGCGGAGAGGGGATGTTGCGTCCGGGGCCTTAGCCGCGTAGCCGCATCGCAGTTCAGGGTCACCTCCGCCTGCGCGGAGAGCTGGTGTCGGTGGGGACCGCCCCGCCGATGGGTCGAGTATGGCAGCTCCACCCGATCGGCGGACCAGTTTTCACCCGATCAGGTGAAGAGGTACCCCTTCCGGACACCGGTGCGCCGCTCGTAGTCGGCGTTCCACTCGATCAGCTCCGCGACGGCTGCGGCGGCGTCGGCGTCGGTGCCCATCAGCTCGGCGTTCACGGCGTCGCACTGGTGCGAGCAGGTGTGCCCGTAGTCGTAGCCGCAGATGCAGCCGGAGGCGCACACGTGCTCGCCCCCGCACTCGCAGTAGGTTTTCCAGCACCTGGTGCACTGCATCGGTTCCATGTTGTTCCCTCCCTGGGTGCCCGGAGGCCGGTGGTTCCGGCCCCCGGGGTTGCTGCTCAGATGGCGGCGGCGTCGTCCTGGTGGACGGCGGCGCGGGCGGCGCGGCGTGCGGCGAGTTCGTCGCCCCACACCTCCCGGGCCGCCTCGGTGACGCCCGCCCGGCGGGCGTTGATGCGCTGGGTGATGCTCACCGCGCCGAGGCGGCGGGCCATCGCCGCCGGGCCCCACCGCTTCACCGCGTTCTGGCGGCTCATCGGGTGCCCCTCCAGCGAGAGGAACCGCGCAATGTCCCCGAGGCTGAACCCCGCGTCGGCGTGCAGCCGGTGGGCCGCCCGATCCACGGAGTCCCGCATCTCATCCTGGAGCGTCAGGAGGTAGGCCAAGGCGTCGGGGTTCTCCGACGCCCGGCGCTCCAGCGCGAGGATCATGCGGCCCGCTGCCTTGGCGAACTCGTCGTCCTCGTACGTCCGGCGGCGCTTGGGTGCCGCGTGACGTGCAGTCATATCAGCTGTCTCTCTTCCCGGTTGAGCGACAACTGCGGGTTGTCGCTGTGCGTCCCACTGTAGCGGCTGGAACTTAAACGCGCTACAGTCTTGCTGCGACCCAATCGGGTTGTGTCGCGCACTGAGGAGACACGACGATGAACCACCACTTTCTGGACCTCCGGCCCCCCGCGCAGAAGCTGGGCCTCCTGATCCGCGCCGCGTTGGTGCCGGACGGGCGGGGGGGCCCCTGGCTCTGGCTCGGCCGGAGCCTGGACCACCTGGCCGCTACCCACCACATCGCCACCACCCCCGCCACCACGGTGGACCACACCCGGCTGGAGATGCTGTCCGGCGCGGAGGCGCTGGCGTTCGCGGTCAGCCACGGATGGGGCAGCCCCGAGGCGCTGACCAACCCCAGCGTCGCGCAGCTGCGCGGCCTCGGCGTCCACGCCATGCAGGCCCACAACGTCACGTTGTGGGCGACGGACTACGACGCCTGGGTCGAGTGGTGGACCGCCGAGGAGACCGTCCGGGCGCAGGACGCCCGGCGCATCTCGGCGGCGGAGGCCGCAACGGACCTCAGGCGGGCCGTGGCGGAGCAGTGGCTCCGCCAGTAGGGCCCGGACCTGAGCGGGCGGCGGGTGACAACCGCAGGTTGTCACCCGCCCGCCCCCCACACACTGCCCGGTGCCAGGCGTACCGGGCCGCCTACGCGGAGCGCTACGGGCTCCGTAGGCCGCCGCGCAGCAGCGTCTGCTGCTGCCCGAAGGAAGAGAGGACAGCATGACCGACATGGAGCAGGAGCCGGACCCCTGGGCGGAGTCCGGCGAACCCCGGGGGATGACCTGGGAGGAGATGCGCGAGGCGGACCTGCGCCTCGACGCCGAGCAGGAGCAGCGCGACGCCAAGGCGGAGGCCGAGGGCGAGCGCCAGGAGCAGGAGGACGGCGACTGCCACGCGGAGTTCGTGGACGGCGACTGGACGCACTGCGGCTGCGAGGAGTGCGACGACCGCGAGGCCGATGACCGCCGCGAGGCGGAGGAGCTGGGGGTCAGCTGGTGACCGAGTACGAGCGGTCGAGGGCCATACCCGGGTCGTACATCAACATGCGGCCGAGCAAGCCGCCGAAGTGGCGGTTGGAGGTGCAGGAGCCGAGCCAGTGGTGCAGCGTGTGCGGCCACCGGTTCGACGGTAAGGAGCAGGGCCTGCCGCTGCCGCTCCGGTTGTTCGGCGGTAGCGCACTCTGCCTGCCGTGCGTGGCCGACATGCGAGGCGCCACGGACCCGGCGGCACCGCCCGCCGAGTGACCCGCGGTCGCCGGCCGGGTGACAACCTCAGGTTGTCACCCGGCGGGCGGCCGTCCGGCCCGGCACCGCACGGTGCCGGGCCGTCCTACGACCGCGCTACAGCGCACAGGAGAGACGCACGATGGCTCAGACCGTGGATCAGGTGCGGGAGCTGATCCGGCAGGACACCGCCGAGCTGGTCCAGCTCGGCAAGGCGGCCGAGAAGGTGATGAAGCGGCGGGACGCCCGGATGGTGCGGGCGCGCGGCCTCGGCGCGACCGGGGAGGAGCTGGCCGCCGACACCGGCATGACCCCCTCGCGCATCTCGCAGATCGCGCCGAAGCCCGGCCGCCGGAAGCCCGGGGCCGCGCCGGAGGAGCCCGCACGCGGGCATGAGCTGCCGGAGGCGTTCCGGCCGGGGGTGACGGCCAAGCTCGGCACGGGGGACGCGCTGCTGTCGAAGTACAGCACCGACCGCTGGTGCAAGGACCAGCACGAGCTGAGGACCGTGTTCGTGGACGCGGAGACCGGGGAGTGGGCGACGCCGGAGGCGGCCACCGGCCGGATCGACCTCGGCCCTGGCCGCGACGCGGCGCAGCTGCTGCGCGCGCTCCCGGCCGGGACGCAGCGGGTCTACATGGTGGGGCTGCCGGGGCAGACGCCGGAGCGGCTGGCGGCGGCCGGGACCGTGGTGGACTCGCTGCGGGCGTGGGCGCTGGAGCCCACCCCGGGGTGGGAGATCGGCGGGCTCGGCCACTGGCTGCCGGACGACGGTTCCCCCATCGCCTACTGGAAGCCGCTCGGCGCACCGGCCGAGGCGACCGTCAGCGTGACGCTGGCGAAGGACTGGTTCGGCGTGGGGTCCTACTCGGTGCGCGACGCGGCGCAGGCGTGGCACCGGCTGCGGGGGCACGTCCGGCAGCTGTTCGGGGATGGGGCCGTGCTGCTCACCACCCCGGCCACCACCGGCCGGGACCTGTGGCGGCGGACCATCGGCAAGAACCGGGACGGCTCCCCGAAGACGTACCCGGTGCTGTCGGATGAGCTGCGGCAGCTGATCCAGGCCACGTCCGGGCAGGGCCGCCGCGAGGTGGTGAAGGAGGGGCCGGAGCGCATCGAGGCGTTCAGCCAGTACGACATGCGGTTCGCGTACGCGGCGCTGACGTGGGGGATGCCGGTCGGCGCGCCGGAGATGGTGACCGGGGACCAGTGGGTGGACGCCCCGGCCGGGGCGCAGGAGCGGCTGTTGATGCGCCGGGGCCGCTGGCTGGTCACGGCGACGGTGCCGGACACCTGGGAGCACGTCGGGGTGCTCATGGCCCCGGGTGACGGCCGGGAGTGGCGGTACCCCCGGAAGCCCGGGGAGCGGTTCACCACCTGGGCGGGCGGCCCCGAGCTGGCGCTAGCCGCTCGGCACGGGTGGAAGTTCCAGGTGCACGAGGGATTTCATTTCCAGGAATCCAAGCCGCTGGACGTGTGGAAAAACAAGCTAGTGGAGCTGTATACCGAAATGGAGACTGGGGAATGGGGGCAGGCATATCCGAATGCCGCCGCCCTAATTCGGCGCGCGATTCGCAACATGGTGCTCATGAGCATCGGGGCGTTCGCGTCCCGGAATCACCTGGTAACGAAGACGGCCCCGATGACGCCGGAAGGGGAAAAGCTCATCCCCGACAACGTGCCGTTGCGGATCATCGGGGATTTCTACGAATGGAAGGAGGAGGGGAAGCGCTCTGAGTGGTCCATGCGGCTAGATCACCCGGAGTGGTCCGCCGAGGTGTGGGCCCGGTGCCGGGCCCGGCTGCTCGAATCCCCCTCGGCCGCGTTCAACCAACCCGTCGGCGCGCTGCACGTCCCGCCGGGCCTGGTGCTGGGGATGCGCACCGATGCCCTCTACCTCGGCTGTGATCCGCAGTGGGCCGACGACGGCAAGGTCGGCAGGTTCCGGCGGGAGTCGGTGATGGCGGGCCCGCTCGCTCGGCCCACCACGGAGGCCGAGTTGGAGCAGCTGAAGCGGCGCGCGGCGGGTGAGCTGTGACGGTCGGGGGCTGGTGGCACTGGGCCTGTGCCGACTGCACGGCCACCGGGATGGTGGACCTCGAAGACGGCGACGAGGCGGACAGCGAGCACGTGTGCGGCGAGGATGAGGAGGGCGAGGCATGAGCACGTCGCGGGAGCTGGTGGAGCAGCTGCTCCAGGACGGCATGTCCAAGGCCGAGATTGCGCGGGCGGTCGGCCGCGACAGTTCGGTCATCAGCCAGATCACGGCGGGGCGGAAGCCGTACGCCAACCTGGTCCCGACGCTGGAAGCGCTGGCCGCCCAGCGGCAGGGCCAGGAGGTGACGGTGCCCCGGGCCCCGCGCCGCGTGGCCAAGTCCGGGCAGCTGGCGCAGGTGCGCCGCCGGACGGCCGGGGGCCGCACGGTGCGGGTGCACTCCAAGTCCGCGATCAAGGGCGGGGCCAAGTCCATCGCCAACAGGCTGGCCACCGCCGCTCGGCAAGGGCTCACCACCGCGTGGACGGTGGTCTACCCGCCAGACGTGCAGGTGATCAAGTCCCCGAAGTACGGGGACAAGCGCTCCCACCACGCCGGCGGGGGCCAAGAAAACACCGCCGATTTCGGCGGGGTGCCCGCGACGGAGATGCACCAGTACGTCACCGACGCCGGGGGCGACGTGGGCCAGGGCGTCACGGCCTGGCTGATGGCTCACGACTACCTAGACAGCGACGAGTACACCCCTGTTTCGATCGAGATGCGCACCTATCGTCCCTGATCGGCGCACACCCGATCACGCCAGATAGCGACATGTCGATAAAGTACCGACACGTTTTGAGCACCATTCGGCCAGTGATCATCCGCATCTGACTACCCCCCGCCGCCGGGCGGGGGTAGTGTCGTCGCATACCAGCCAGTGGACGCGTCCACTCCGGATGGCATATGCGCGAAAGGGGGAAACGAACATGCAGGTCAGCGGCCTGACTGAGCGCGTCAGCGCGGTTTCCCCAGCATTCCCGGACGTAAAAGCGGCCCGCAGCTCGATTCGAGCTGCGGGCCTCTGCGTGTGGCCCCAATTCCGCGCACTGAGGAAAGGGCGTTTCGGTGCCGACACGCGCTCAGGGCCTCCCCTGAGCGGAAGTCCCTCCGGGACGCGCTAGTATCCCTCCGAGTACCGCCCATCACCCCCAGGGAGGCCAATTCCGGTCGATTACAACTGAACCCCTACCCATTTACGTGGACGATTCGGAGAGGTTGCCGCCTCGGCCGAATCCAAGCCCGCCGGGCCTGAGCCCCCCGGCGGCACGTTGGCGTTCGCTGCCAACGGTACCATGCACCCCCCGAAATGGGGGGGGTGACAACTGCGGGTTGTCACCCCATTTCGTGGGTGCGAGGGCCGATCGGCCCGGAAAGAATCGAATCCACGTTCGATTGTCCGGGTGGCTGAGGACGGGCACGCCGGGAGGCGTCCCCGTGGAGGTGCGCCCCAGAACCGGGCGGCCGGGTATACCGAGCCGTTCGCCAGGGGTGATGTGTCGGCGGATCGTGGCTACCCGGTCCCGAATCGCTGACGGGCCAGCTCGGCCGCCGTTCCCCGGCGGCGGCCGGGCGCGGCCCAGCTAACGGATGCCAGCTGGATACTGCCGACGCGGGCTCGGTAAGTCTGGTGAGTGGCAGCCAGGTACCTGACGCGGCCTGGTGAAGCGCCGGATTGCGACTCAGCGCGCCCTCTGGCCGGGACCGGATCGAGGTATCTCTCCGGGACGGAAGCTCTCCGGGGGGCGAGGAAGGGCACCCCAGGCATGGGGCCGCGCCCGCAGCGGCGCTGAGATCAGACGGTGTGTGTCGGCCGGGGCGGAATCCCCGGTGGTGGTGGAGAGCTGGCGGAACTATGCCTACCGCCCAGGCCGTAGGCCGCGGGCCCTGGCCGAAGTCCCACCCACCTGCCCCAGGCCGTAGGCCGGCGGGGGTGGCCCTGCCGTGGCTGAGGAGCCGCAGGCTCCGGGGTGGGTGCGCGGCAGGCGGGTTCCACGTGCGGAGGTTGCGCGACAACCGGAGGTTGTCGCCGCCGGGGCACGGTCGTGCGGGAGGGGCCAGCCTCTGGAGCGCGACAGCGCGACTGAGCGCGCCAGCGCGATGGCGGAGCGTAGCGCCGCCTCCTCTGCCCC
>Ga0164242_10003037_pt1 | contig 19211 bp, 19 predicted proteins | sample OricomgcompostMG_FD_108783 | JGI IMG/M metagenome (GOLD analysis project Ga0164242, IMG submission 108783) | Miracle-Growth compost microbial communities from Emeryville, California, USA - Original compost - Miracle growth compost (MG) ... | reverse complement strand
CGCGCAGTTCCCGCTGCACGTGTGGCTGCCCGACTCGATGGAAGGCCCGACGCCGATCTCCGCGCTGATCCACGCGGCGACGATGGTGACGGCCGGCATCTTCATGGTCGCGCGCATGTCGCCCCTGTTCGAACTGTCCGAAGCGGCGCTGTCGTTCATCGTCGTGATCGGCGCGATCACCGCGCTGTTCATGGGCTTCCTCGGCGTCGTGCAGCACGACATCAAGCGCGTGGTCGCGTATTCGACGCTGTCGCAACTCGGCTACATGACCGTCGCGCTCGGCGTGTCCGCGTATCCGGTCGCGATCTTCCACCTGATGACGCACGCGTTCTTCAAGGCGCTGTTGTTCCTCGGCGCGGGCTCGGTGATCATCGGCATGCACCATGACCAGGACATGCGCAACATGGGCGGCCTGCGCCGATACATGCCGATCACGTGGATCACGTCGCTGATCGGCTCGCTCGCGCTGATCGGCACGCCGTTCTTCTCGGGCTTCTATTCGAAGGACTCGATCATCGACGCGGTGCACCTGTCGCATCTGCCGGGCGCGGGCTTCGCGTACTTCGCGGTCGTCGCGAGCGTGTTCGTGACGGCGCTGTACTCGTTCCGGATGTACTTCCTCGTATTCCACGGCGAGGAGCGTTTCCGCAATCCGAAGCATCCGGAATCGCCGATGGGCGCCGAGGCGGCCGCCCATCACGGCGGACACGACGAACACCACCACGTTCACGTGCCGCACGAGTCGCCGTGGGTGATCTGGGTGCCGCTCGTGCTGCTCGCGATTCCGTCGGTGATCGCCGGCGCGTTCGCGATCCGGCCGCTGCTGTACGGCAGCTTCTTCCAGCATGGCGTCGCGTTCGACAAGGTGATCTTCATCGGCCAGAACCATACCGCGCTCGCGCAGATGGGCGAGGAGTTCTCCGGCTGGGCCGCGATGGGCCTGCATTCGGTCGCGGGCCTGCCGGTGTGGCTCGCGCTTGCCGGCATCGTCGTCGCGTGGTTCTGCTACATGGTGCGCACCGACATTCCGGCCACCGTGCAGCGCATGTTCGGTCCGGTCTACAAGCTGCTGGTCAACGCCTACTACCTCGACAAGTTCAACGAAGTCGTGTTCGCGCGCGGCGCGGTCGCGATCGGTCGCGGCCTGTGGAAGGAGGGCGACGTCGCCGTCATCGACGGCATGGTCAACGGCAGCGCGAGGTTCGTCGGCTGGTTTGCAGGCGTGATCCGTTTCCTGCAGTCCGGCTATATCTACCACTACGCGTTCGCGATGATCGTCGGGATGCTGGGTCTGCTGACCCTGTTTGTAACGCTCGGCGGCAAATAAGGCGAGGACGCGAATGCACGCTTATCCGATTCTCAGCATTGCAATCTGGTTGCCGATCGTATTCGGCGTTATCGTTCTTGCAGTGGGTTCCGACCGGAACCCGGCGACCGCCCGCTGGCTGTCGCTCGTCGGTTCAGTGCTTAGCTTCCTCGTTACGCTGCCGCTGGTGTCGGGCTTCGACGCCAGCACGCCCAGCCTTCAGTTCGTCGAGAACGCGGTCTGGATCGAGCGGTTCAACATTGCGTATTACCTCGGCGTCGACGGTCTGTCGATGTGGTTCGTCGTCCTCACCGCGCTGATCACGGTGATCGTCGTGATTGCCGGCTGGGAGGTGATCACGAAGAACGTCGCGCAGTACATGGCCGCGTTCCTGATCCTGTCGGGGCTGATGGTCGGCGTGTTCTGCGCGGCCGACGGCCTGCTGTTCTACGTGTTCTTCGAGGCCACGCTGATACCGATGTACATCATCATCGGCGTGTGGGGCGGTCCGAACCGCGTGTACGCGGCGTTCAAGTTCTTTCTCTATACGCTGGCCGGCTCGCTGCTGATGCTGGTCGCGCTGCTGTATCTGTACCGCGAAACGCATTCGTTCGACCTCGCGACGTGGCACGCCGCGAAGATCGCGATGACGCCGCAGATCCTGCTGTTCATCGCATTCTTCCTCGCGTTCGCGGTGAAGGTGCCGATGTGGCCGGTGCACACATGGTTGCCGGACGCGCACGTGGAAGCGCCGACCGGCGGTTCGGTCGTGCTGGCCGCGATCATGCTGAAGCTCGGCGCGTACGGTTTCCTGCGCTTCTCGCTGCCGATCGCGCCGGACGCGAGCCACTTCCTCGCGCCCGTCATCATCACGCTGTCGCTGATCGCGGTGATCTACATCGGCCTCGTCGCGATGGTGCAGTCGGACATGAAGAAGCTCGTCGCGTATTCGTCGATCGCGCACATGGGCTTCGTCACGCTCGGTTTCTTCATGTTCGACCAGCTTGGCATGGAAGGCGCGGTGATCCAGATGATCTCGCACGGCTTCGTGTCCGGCGCGATGTTCCTGTGCATCGGCGTGCTATACGACCGGATGCACACGCGCCAGATCTCCGACTACGGCGGCGTCGTCAACACGATGCCGAAGTTCGCGGCGCTCGCGATGCTGTTCTCGATGGCGAACTGCGGTCTGCCGGGCACCTCCGGTTTCGTCGGCGAGTTCATGGTGATCCTCGCGGCCGTGAAGTTCAACTTCTGGATTGCGTTCGGCGCGGCGTTCACGCTGATCCTCGGTGCCGCCTATACGTTGTGGATGTACAAGCGCGTGTATTTCGGCGCGATCGCCAACGACCACGTGCGCTCGCTGAAGGACGTCAACCGCCGCGAGTATCTGATTCTGGCGGTGCTGGCGCTCCTCACGCTGTTCATGGGTATCTATCCGAAACCCTTTACCGACGTGATGCACGTTTCCGTGGATAACCTCCTCACCCACGTCGCGCAGTCGAAGCTGCCGGAGTCCCCGTAACGTCGGGTGGAGGATCAAGAAATCATGACATACACCACTATGAACTACCTGCTGCCCGACGCGCTGGTGATGGCCGCCATCGTCGTCGCGTGGCTCAACGATACGTTCGCCGGACCGGCCGGCCGGCGCACGACCTATTACATCGCATTGGTATCCACGGTGGTGGCCGGCGTCTGGTTCGCCGTGCAGGCGTTCGATCCGCACGTGTACTACTCGTTCTCGCAGATGTACGTGGTCGATCCGTTCGCGAGCGCGATGAAGGCAGTGGTGTCGCTCGGGTATGCGGTGTCGATCGTGTACTCGCGCAAGTATCTGGAGGACCGCGATCTGTTTCGCGGCGAATTCTTCCTGCTGGGGCTCTTTTCGCTGCTCGGCCAGATCGTGATGATCTCGGGCAACAACTTCCTCACGCTTTATCTGGGCCTCGAACTGATGTCGCTGTCGTTGTACGCGGTGATCGCGCTGCGCCGCGACTCGACGCGTCCGACCGAGGCGGCGATGAAGTATTACGTGCTCGGCGCGCTCGCGTCGGGTTTCCTGCTGTACGGCATCTCGATGCTGTACGGTGCGACCGGCGAACTGCAACTGAACAAGGTGCTGATTGCGATCGCGTCCGGCCACATCAACGGACTCGTGCTGCTGTTCGGCGTGGTGTTCATCGTCGCCGGCGTCGCGTTCAAGATGGGCGCGGTGCCGTTCCACATGTGGGTGCCCGACGTCTACCAGGGCGCGCCGACCGCGATGACGCTGCTGACCGGCGGCGGACCGAAGGTCGCCGCGTTCGCGTGGGCCGTGCGCTTCCTCGTGATGGGCCTGTTGCCGCTCGCGGTGGACTGGCAGCAGATGCTGATCATTCTCGCGGCGCTGTCGTTGATCGTCGGCAACATCACCGGTATCGTGCAGCGCAACGTGAAGCGGATGCTCGCGTACTCGGCGATCTCGAACATGGGTTTCGTGCTGCTCGGGCTGCTGGCCGGCATCGTCGACGGCAAGGTGGGTTCGGCCGCGAGCGCGTATGGCTCGGCGATGTTCTACAGCATCATCTACCTGCTCACGACGCTCGGCGCGTTCGGCATCGTGATGCTCCTCGCGCGGCGCGATTTCGAGGCGGAAACGCTCGACGACTTCAAGGGGCTGAACCAGCGCAGTCCGGTGTTCGCGTTCGTGATGATGATCATCATGTTCTCGCTCGCCGGCATTCCGCCGACGGTCGGCTTCTACGCGAAGCTCGCGGTGCTCGAAGCGACGATGAACGCCGGCCTGACGTGGCTCGCGGTGCTCGCGGTGATTACGTCGCTGTTCGGTGCGTTCTACTATCTGCGGATCGTGAAGCTGATGTACTTCGACGCGCCGCTGGACACCGCGCCGATCGAAGCTCACGCATGCAACCGTGCGCTGCTCGCGCTGAACGGCGTCGCGGTGCTGGCGCTCGGCATCGTGCCGGGGCCGCTGATGTCGCTGTGCCTGCGGGCCATGTCGCACACGCTGCAGCTGTAATGTCCGCCGCCGGCTGGTTTATCGTGCTGTTGGCGCTTGCTGGAGCGAACCTGCCGTTCGCGAATCAGCGGCTGTTCGGCGTCGTGCCGCTGCGTGCGCCGAGGAAAAGCCCGTGGTGGCGCATCGCCGAACTGATCGTGCTGTATTTCGTGGTCGGCGCGTTCGGCTTCATGCTCGAAGCGCGCGCCGGCAACCGCTTCGAGCAAGGCTGGCAGTTCTACGCGATCACCGCGAGTCTTTTCATCGTGTTCGCGTTTCCCGGGTTTGCCTGGCAATATCTCGTCAAGCGGCGCGACGCATAGCGATCGCGCGGCGCGCCCGACCGCCGCGCGGTTTCTTCACGGCTTTCCAGAGGCGAACCATGGCTGCTGAACTTCCGAATCACGATGCGGCGCTCACCGAGAAATGCGTCGAAAGCGCGACGATGTACGCGGGCACCTTCCTGACCGTGAAGCGCGACGTCATCGAACTGCCCGACGGCAAGCCGGCGACGCGCGAATACGTGCAGCATCCGGGCGCGGTGATGGTGATTCCGCTGTTCGACGACGGCCGCGTGCTGATGGAAAGCCAGTACCGCTATCCGCTCGCACGCGTGATGGCCGAATTCCCGGCCGGCAAGCTCGACGCGGACGAGCACACGCTCGACTGCGCGAAGCGCGAACTGCGCGAGGAAACCGGCTATACGGCCCGCGAATATTTCTTCCTGACGCGCATTCATCCGGTGATTTCGTATTCGACCGAGTTCATCGATATCTACCTCGCGCGCGGCTTGACCGCCGGCGATGCGAAGCTCGACGACGGCGAATTCCTGGAGACGTTCACCGCGACGCCGGCCGATCTGATCGAGTGGGTGCGTACCGGCCGCATCAGCGACGTGAAGACGATCATCGGCACGTTCTGGCTGGAGAAGGTGCTGTCGGGCGCATGGTCGCCCGGCGAGCCGCACCGCTCATAGTACGGCGAACCGACGGCCGCGATCCGGACGGGACGGCGGCGTGGGCCGCTGTCGTTGCGTACGGGGTTTCGTTCGTTGCCCGTCTGCGGGGGTTGCCGCGCAGCGCTACAATCGCGAACGCGCCGCTGAAATCGGCGGCACCCGTTTTCTCCATTTCGACTATGCGGCGCTCATTCGACGGGCGCCGCGATCTCTCCCATGAAGGTTCTCGATTTACAGTGCCCGGACGGTCATCGATTCGAAGGCTGGTTCGCATCGGCCGATGAATTCGAATCGCAGTTGTCGCGCAGGCTGGTCGCGTGTCCCGTCTGCGGCGCGGCCGACGTGAGCCGGCTGCCGTCCGCGCCGCGCCTGAACCTGTCCGGCGCGGGCGAAGCGAGCGCGCAGCAGGATCCCGCACGTTTGCAGGCGCGCGTCATGCGCGCGATCCGCGAGGTACTGGAAAAGACCGAGAACGTCGGCGAACGCTTTGCCGAGGAGGCGCGGCGCATTCACTATCACGAGGCGCCCGCGCGCAACATCCGCGGCGTCGCGTCGGCGGAGGACGCGAGAGCGCTCGTCGAAGAGGGCATCGACGTGATGCCGCTGCCCGTTCCGGCCGCGCTGAAGGAACCGCTGCAATAGCCGCGCGCATCGACACGACGCGCGTGCGCGACACGACGACAGGAGGCCGCCCGATGGGGCTGAGTTACGAGGATCTGGAAGTCGGCAGCACGTATGAGGTCGGCTCGCACACGTTCACGCGCGACGAGATCGTGCAGTTCGCGTCGCAGTTCGACCCGCAGCCGTTCCATCTGGACGACGCGGCCGGCGCCGCGTCGATGTTCGGCGGCCTCGCCGCGAGCGGCTGGCACACCTGCTCGGTGATGATGGGCCTGTTCGCGCGCCACGTGCTGAACGGTTCGACGGCGATGGGCTCGCCGGGCATCGACGAAATCCGCTGGTACAAGCCGGTGCTGGTCGGCGACACGATCACGATGACCACGACGATCGGCGGCAAGCGCGTGTCGGCGAGCAAGCCGGATCGCGGCATTGTCGACGTGCAGTGGGACGGCACGAACCAGCGCGGCGAGAAGGCCGTCGTCGTGCGCACCAAGGTGATGTTCGGGCTGCGCAAACCGGGCGGTGCCGCATGAGCGAGCGCGAGACTGCGCCGATCTGCGACGCCGCCGCGCTGCGTGCGCTCGTCGGCGCGCCGCCGCGGGTCAGCGGCTGGCGCGAAGTGTTCGATGCGAGCGTGCATGGCTTTGCCGATGCCACCGGCGATCATCAGTGGATTCACGTCGACGCCGAGCGGGCGCGGCGCGAGTCGCCGTTCGGCGGCCCGGTCGCGCATGGCTTCCTGACGCTGTCGTTGATCCCGGCGCTGCTCGCGCAGGCGGTCCCGATCCAGCAGCGGATGGGCGTCAACTACGGGCTGAACCGCGTGCGTTTCACCGCGCCGGTGCCGGTCGGCGCGCGGGTGAGGGCGCGCTTCGACGTGGCCGACGTCAGCGACGCGGACGACGGCGGCGTGCAGGTGCAGTGGAACGTGACGCTCGAACAGGACGGCAGCGAGCGGCCCGCGTGCGTCGCGCAATTCCTGACCCGGCATTACTTCTGAGCGCCGCCGCGAGACGGCGGCCGCGCTACGGACGCGTACCCGGCGACTCGCCGCGCGCCGCCGCGCCCGCGTCCCGATGGCGCGCGAGTTCGAGCTTCGCGATCGCGTTGCGGTGCACTTCGTCCGGGCCGTCCGCGAAGCGCAGCGTGCGCGCGGACGCATACGCGTACGCGAGCGGAAAATCCTCGCTGAGCCCGGCCGCGCCGTGCACCTGCATCGCCCAGTCGATCACCTGGCACGCGATGTTCGGCGCGACGACCTTGATCATCGCGATCTCGCCGCGTGCGCCCTTGTTGCCGACGGTGTCCATCATGTACGCGGTCTTCAGCGTCAGCAGCCGCGCCTGCTCGATCAGGCAGCGGGCCTCGGCGATCCGTTCCTGGGTGACCGTCTGTTCGGCGATCGGCTTGCCGAACGCGACGCGCGACAGCGCGCGCTTCGCCATCAGTTCGAGCGCGCGTTCGGCGAGGCCGACGAGCCGCATGCAGTGATGGATGCGGCCGGGCCCGAGGCGTCCCTGCGCGATCTCGAAGCCGCGGCCTTCGCCGAGCAGCAGGTTCGACGCCGGCACGCGCACGTCGTCGAGCGTGATCTCCATGTGGCCGTGCGGCGCGTCGTCGTAGCCGAATACGGTCAACGGACGGCGTCGCGTGATGCCGGCCGCGTCGGACGGCACCAGGATCATCGACTGCTGCGCGTGGCGTGGCGCGTCGGGATCGGTCTTGCCCATCACGATGTAGAGCGCGCAGCGCGGATCGCCGGCGCCCGTCGACCACCACTTGCGGCCGTTGATCACGTAGTGGTCGCCGTCGCGCACGATCCGCGTCTCGATGTTGGTCGCATCCGACGACGCGACGTCCGGCTCGGTCATCAGGAAGGCCGAGCGGATCTGTCCGGCGAGCAGCGGTTCCAGCCATGCGCGCTTGTGCGCGTCGGTGCCGTAGCGTTCGAGCGTCTCCATGTTGCCGGTGTCCGGCGCATTGCAGTTGAACACCTCCGGCGCCCACGGCACGCGGCCCATGATCTCGCACAGCGGCGCGTATTCGAGGTTCGTCAGGCCCGCGCCGCGCCCGGACGCGGGCAGAAACAGGTTCCAAAGACCGGCCGCTCGCGCCTTCTCCTTCAGCGTCTCGTTGATCTCCGTCAGCACCCAGGCATCGCCGTTCGCGCGGTTGCGCGCCACTTCGGCATGGAACGCCGCCTCGTTCGGATAGATGTGCTCGTCGAAAAACGCGAGCAGCCTCGCGCGCAGCGCATCGACCTTCGGCGTGTAATCGAAATTCATCGTTCGACCTCGTAATGGGGGAGAGGGCGTCCGGCTGATCGATCAGCGGACTTTCTGCGCGTAGCGCCACGCGAGTTCGGCCATCGGCCTCGCGCGGCGGCCCGCGTCGAGCGCCTGCGCGCTCGACGCGGTGCCGTCGACCGCGCGTTTCATGATGCCCTGCAGGATTGCCGCGATGCGGAACATGTTGTACGCAAGATAGAAGTTCCAGTCGCTGCGGATCGCGAGGCCCGTGCGTTCGCAATAGCGCGCGACGTACGCCTGTTCGTCGGGAATCCCGAGCGCCGGCCAGTCGAGGCCCGCGATGCCGCGAAACTGGCCGGGCGCGACGTGCCACGCCATGCAGTGATACGCGAAATCGGCCAGCGGGTCGCCGAGCGTCGACAGTTCCCAGTCGAGCACGGCGAGCACGCGCGGCTCGGTCGGATGGAAGATCAGGTTGTCGAGCCGGAAGTCGCCGTGGACGATCGATACGCGCGCGCCGTCGTCGGCCGGCACGTGCTGCGGCAGCCATTCGATCAGCCGGTGCATGTCGGCGATCGGTTCGGTCTCCGACGCGACGTACTGGCGGCTCCAGCGGTCGATCTGCCGCGCGAAGTAGTTGCCCGGCTTGCCGTAGCCGGCGAGTCCGACGGCGTCCGGCGACACGTTGTGCAGCGCCGCGATCACGCGGTTCATTTCGTCGTAGACGGCCGCGCGCCCGTCGCGCGTCATGCCGGGCAGCGACGGGTTCCACAGCACGCGTCCGTCGACGAACTCCATCAGGTAGAACGCGCGGCCGATCACGCTTTCGTCGTCGCACAGCGCGATCATCCGCGCGACCGGCACGTCGCTGCCGGCGAGCGCGTCCATCACGCGGTATTCGCGTTCGATTGCATGCGCGGACGGCAGCAGTTTCGCCTTCGGCCCGGGCTTCGCGCGCATCACCCACATCCGCGACGGCGTGACGAGCTTGAAGGTCGGATTCGACTGGCCGCCGGCGAACTGCTCGACGGTCAGCGGTCCGCCCGCGAAGCCGTCGACGTGCGCGGCGAGCCACGCGGCGAGCGCGTCGGTGTCGAAGCGCTGCGAGCCGGCGACCGGGCGGGTGCCCTCGAACGCCGAGTAATCGGTCGGCGGGGCCGGCGAAAGGTCTGCGTGCGGGGTGGCGGGCGCCATGGTCTCCTCCGGTCGGGCGCGCCTAACTGCCGGCGCGGTAGCGGACGTATTGCGCGTAGAGCATTTCCATCGTCGTGTTGCGCACGTCGCGGTGAAGCGGCGACGGCGGCGAAAAATTGACGGCGCGCACCACCCAGTCGCGTGGCGCGGCGCCGACGTCGAGCGCGTTGATGCAGCCGGTCGCCTGCGCGAGATGGCCGAAGAACGTGCGGCCGCCGGCCGTGATCGCGTGCGACAGGATTGCGCGGTTCACGCCGCCGTGCAGCACCAGCAGCACGGTGTCCCACGACGGATCGGCGCGCAGCGCGTCGATCTGCGGCAGCACGCGGTCGAGCAGTTCGCCGATCGTCTCGCCGCCGAGAAACGGCGTGGGTTCCGGCACGATGCCGTCGAACACGCGCAGGAACGCGTGCTCCATCTGGTCGGGCGCGATCGTGCCGGGGCCGCCGCCGCGAAGCTCGCGCCACGCGGGCTCGACTTCGATCTCGACCATCTGGCCGGTTTGCGCGAGCACCCGTTGCGCGGTCTCGACGGTGCGCCGCAGACCGCTGACGATCGCGCGGTCGAAGCGGATATGACCGGCGGCGAACGCGCGGCCCGCGGCGTCCGCCTGCTCGCGGCCGCGCTCGTTCAGCGCGACGGCGTCCGGGTCGATCACGTTGCCCGACGCGTCGAAGTACGTGACGTCGCCGTGCCGCATCAGATAGATGCGGCGGCGCGCGGGCAACTGGAATTCGCTCATCGCGCGGCTCGCTCAGCGATAGGTCGGCGGGCGCTTTTCGAGGAACGCACTAATGCCTTCGAGGCCGTCGCGATGATGCAGCGATGCGACGAAGCTGTCGCGTTCCGCGACCAGATGCGCGTCGAGCGACGCGGTGCCGGCGTTGCCCACGAGCGTCTTGATCCGCGCGAGCGCATGCGGCGAAATCTTCGCGAGATCGTCGGCCCACGCGAGCGCCGTGTCGAGCGCGTCGCCGGGGCGGGCCAGGCGGTTCACGACGCCCAGTTCCGCGAGGCGCGGCGCGCCGATCGGCTTGCCTTCGAACAGTAGTTCGGCGGCGAGCGCGCGCGGCAGCGCGCGCGACAGAAACCACGAGCCGCCGCCGTCGGGCGTGAGGCCGACGCGCGCGTACGACATCGCGAACTTCGCGTCGTCGGCGGCGACCAGCAGGTCCGCCGCGAGCGCGAGCGAGAAGCCCGCGCCGGCCGCCGCGCCTTCGACGGCGGCGATCACCGGCTTGCTCGCGTCGCGCAGCGCGCCGATCCACGCGGCGAGCAGGTCGATGCTTGCCGCTTGCACGGACGGATCCTTCGCGCGGTTTTCGAGCAGCCGGTTCAGGTTGCCGCCCGCGCAGAAGAAGCCGTCCGCGCCGGTCAGCACGATCGCGCGCAGCGACGGATCGCGCTCGGCCGCATCGATCGCCTCGATGCCGGCCGCGTACATGTCGGGATGCAGCGCGTTGCGCGCGCCGGGATTCGACAGCGTCAGCACGAGCGTCGATTCGTGGTCTGGCGGGCGGACGCTCAGCAGTTCTGCGCTCATCGCGGCTCCTCGTCGGATCGGTTCGCGCTCAGAGCCGCGCGAGCCGTTCGAGCGCGGTCGCGAGCGTGCGCTCCTGCTTCGCGAAGCAGAAACGCACGACGCCCGACTCGTGCGACTCGTGATAGAACGCCGACACCGGAATCGCGGCGACGCCGATCTCGGTCGTCAGCCACTTCGAGAACTCGGCCTCCGGCATGTCGCTGATCGCCGAATAGTCGACGCACTGGAAGTACGTGCCTTCGCACGGCAGCAGCCTGAAACGCGTGTGCGCGAGGCCCGCGCGGAAGTAGTCGCGCTTTTGCTGATAAAACGCCGGCAGTTCGAGGTACGGCTTCGGATTGCTCAGATACTGCGCGAGACCGACCTGCATCGGCGTGTTCACCGTGAACACGTTGAACTGGTGGACCTTGCGGAACTCGGCGGTCAGCGGCGCCGGCGCGGCGACGTAGCCGATCTTCCAGCCGGTCACGTGATAGGTCTTGCCGAAGCTCGACACGATGAAGCTGCGCGCGGCGAGGTCCGGATAGCGGGCGACGCTCTCGTGCGCGGCGCCGTCGTAGACCATGTGTTCGTAGACCTCGTCCGACAGGATCAGCACGTCGGTGTCGCGCACGATCTCCTGCAGGCGGCGCATGTCGTCGCCGCTCCAGATGCGGCCGGTCGGATTGTGCGGCGTGTTGATCAGCAGCATCCGCGTTTTCGGCGTGATTGCGGCGGCGAGTCGGTCGAACGGAATCGCGTAGTCCGGCGCATCGAGCGTGACGAACACCGGCTTCGCGCCCGCGAGTTCGAGCGCCGGCAGATAGCTGTCGTAGGTCGGCTCGACGACGATCACCTCGTCGCCCGGGTGCACCGCGCACAGCACCGCGGTCAGGATCGCCTGGGTCGCGCCGGCCGTCACCGTGATCTCGGTGCCGGGGTCGTAGCGGCGGCCGTATACGTTCTCGATCTTGGTCGCGATCGCGTCGCGCAGCGCGGGCATGCCGGCCATCGGCGGATACTGGTTGTGGCCGTCGCGCATCGCCTGCGACACCGCTTCGGTGACGCGCGGATCGCAGCCGAAGTCGGGAAATCCCTGGCCCAGATTGACCGCGCCCTTTTCGGTGGCGAGCGCGCTCATCACGGTGAAGATCGTCGTGCCGACGTCCGGCAGGCGGGACGGGAAGCCCGGCGTATAAGGGCGGTGCGGGGTGTCGTGCTGCGGATGCGGTGCGTTCATGGCGCGATTGGACAGTGGACGGATCGGAGCGGAAAGCCTGATTGTAGGCAATTTCCGCGCGAGCGTTCGCGGCTCCCCGTTTCGACCGCGCGCGGCGCCGGCGCGGACCGCGCGAGCGGCGCGGCGGGCGCTACGCGGTGGCCGCCGCGTCGGCTGGCTCGTTGGCCGCCCCGTCGGCCGGCGCGAGGGCGCAGGCGGCGACGAACGGGGCCGGCTCCGCGATCCGGAAGCCGAAGTCGCGCGCGACCCGCTTCGCGAGCTTCAGCACCGCGCGGTCCTTCGACACGAGCCACGCGGCGCCGCTCGCGTGCGCGAGTTCGAGGAACTTCTGGTCGTCGCGGTCCTTGCATTGCGGCAGCGGCTTCGCGCCCGGCGCGGGGACGGGCGGCTCGATCAGTCGCGATAGTCGCGCGAGCGTGTCGAGCGCCGCGGCCTTGTCGATGCGCCGCGCGACGAACTGCGGATAGTCGAGCACGCGTGACAGTTCGAGAAGACAACGTGCGTCGATCAGCGCACACAGTGCGCCGCGTTCGAGTGCGGCGAGAATCGGCCGCGTGCGCGGATCGTCGAACACGAGAATGTCGATCCACACGTTCGAATCGAGCACGATGGGGAGTGCGTGCGGCGTGGCGTGGGATCCGGGGAGTGGTGACATTCGCGGTTTCCCGTTCCTTCCGTTGGGTTCGTCGGTTTCGTTACAATCGGGCTTTCGCCTTCGAATACCGGGCACGGCCGTGCCCGCCAAGCCTCTATGATAATCGTTCTGTCGCCGGCCAAATCACTCGACTACGAGACGCCGGCGCACGTCGACACCCACACGATTCCCGGTTTCGTCGCCGACGCAGCCGTGCTGATCGACGGTCTGCGCCGGCTGTCGCCGCAGCAGATTTCGACGCTGATGAGCATTTCCGATCCGCTCGCGCGGCTGAATTTTCAGCGCTATGCGGACTGGTCGCCGAAGTTCGGCACGCACAATGCGAAGCAGGCGGTGCTCGCGTTCAACGGCGACGTTTATACCGGGCTCGACGCGAAGTCGCTGTCGGCGGCCGATCTCGACTATGCGCAGCAGCATGTGCGCGTGCTGTCGGGGCTGTATGGACTGTTGCGTCCGCTCGACCTGTTGCAGCCGTACCGGCTCGAAATGGGCACCCGCTTCGGGAACGCGCGCGGCAAGGATCTGTACGCGTTCTGGGGCGAGCGCATCACGCACGCGCTGAACGCGCAGTTCGAGCGCAATGCGCATGCGCCGCGGGTGCTGATCAATTGCGCGTCGAACGAATACTTCAAGGCGGTCCAGCCGAAACGGCTCGACGCGCCGATCATCACGCCGGTATTCGAGGACTGGAAGAACGGCCGCTACAGGATCATCAGCTTCCATGCGAAGCGGGCGCGCGGCCTGATGGCGCGCTATGCGGTCGAGAACCGGATCGCGGAACCCGAGGCGTTGAAGGGTTTCGCCGCCGACGGCTATGGGTTCGATGCGGATGCATCGAACGATTCGACCTATGTGTTCCGCCGGCGCATGGCGGACTGACCTGCGACTGACGGCCGACCAAAAGGAGCGCGGCGATGACGCTTTCGATCACCAGCCACTTCGATGCGGGCGCGATCGACGTGCTGTCGTGCGAGCGCGCCGACCGCATCCGCTTGCGCGTACGCGAGGACAACCAGGCCGCGTTCGCGCAGTGGTTCTATTTCCGGCTGACCGGCGCGCGCGGCGAGCGCTGCGTGATGACGTTCGAGAACGCGTCCGCGTGCGCGTTTCCGGACGGTTGGCGCGACTATCGGGCGATGGCGAGCTACGACCGCGTGAACTGGTTTCGCGTGCCCACGTCGTACGACGGCCGCGCGCTGACGATCGACCATACGCCCGAATTCGACAGCGTCTATTACGCGTACTTCGAGCCGTACAGCGAGGAACGGCATACGGCGTTCGTCGGCGCGGTGCAGCAGTTGCCGCACGCGACGCTGTCCGAACTGGGCACGACGGTCGAAGGCCGGCCGGTGTCGCTGCTGACGCTCGGGGTGAGCGACGACGGCGTGCCGAAGAAGAACGTGTGGATCATCGCACGTCAGCATCCGGGCGAGACGATGGCCGAGTGGTTCGTCGAAGGACTCGTGAAGCGGCTTGCCGGCTGGGGCGACTGGGCGGGCGACGCGGTCGCGCGCCGGCTCTACGACAAGGCGGTGTTCCACATCGTGCCGAACATGAATCCGGACGGCAGTGCGCACGGTAATCTGCGCACCAACGCGGCCGGCGCGAACCTGAACCGCGAGTGGCTGGCGCCCGACGCCGCGCGCAGCCCGGAAGTGCTGGCCGTGCGCGACGCGATCCATGCGACCGGCTGTGACCTGTTCTTCGACATTCACGGCGACGAGGGATTGCCGTACGTGTTCGTCGCCGGCTGCGAGATGCTGCCTGGCTTCACCGAACCGCAGCGGCGTGCGCAGACGGCGTTCATCGACGCGTTCAAGCTCGCCAGCCCCGACTTTCAGGACGTGCACGGGTATGCGGCGAGCCGCTATCGCGACGATGTGCTGAAGCTCGCGTCGAAGTACATCGGCCACGCGTTCGGTTGCCTGTCGCTGACGCTGGAGATGCCGTTCAAGGACAACGCGAATCTGCCGGACGAACGGGTCGGCTGGAACGGCGAGCGCAGTGCGGCGCTCGGTGCCGCGATGTTGCAGGCGATCCTGCATCATCTGGACACGTTTGCGTAGCGCAACGTCAGCGCAGCGCGGCTGCGGTGACGCCGACACGAAGGGGGAAGCGGTATGTGGCGCTTCCCCCTTCGTGTTGCGCCGTGCTTCGCGTTCGAATCCGGCGCGAGGCGCCTATTTCGACGATTTCATTTTCGCTGGCGTGGCCTTCCGGACGGACTTCGTGACGACGGGCTTTTTCTCGTGGCGCGTCTTGCCGACCGACGCGGCCGACGACCTGTGCGTGCTCTTGTGGGGCGCGGCCTTTTTCGTGTGCCTGCTCGCGCCCGCTTTGCCCTTGCCCTTTTGAGTCTTGCCGCCGACGGAGTGCTTGCCTTGCGGCGCGGGGCCGGCGCGCACGCTCGACGGTGCGGGCTCGCTGCGCGCGCGTGCCGGCGGAACCGGGTCGTTCCAGCTGAATGCGAGCATCTGGTTGCCGACATAGCCGCAGCGGAACTTCAGGTCGAGCGGCGGCTCGCTGCTGTTCTGCGGAATGCCGACGCCGTCGACCGACACGACCGTATCGACCTTCACGCGCTGCTTGCCTTCGTCGAACGAATCGTTCCACGGCGTGATGGTTGCGTGGCCGCTGTCGAACGAGCGCGGCGAGAATTCCACGTGGTCGACGGCGCTCGACATGCTCGCGACGAAATTGCCGTGCGCCGCGCAGTCCGCGACGAGCGGATCGGCATGCATGGTCGTCACGTACAGGTTGACGAGGTCGTTGTGCTGATCGAGCTGGGCGGCCGGTGCGGGCAGTGCGGAGGCGAGCAGCACGCCCGCCGCGCAGACGACGATGCGACCGGCCGCTGTCAGCGACCGGCGGATTGATTTGTTGCGGGCCATCTGATCTTGATCTGTCAGGAGGTGGGCTAAGACGTTCGGCCTCGTAAGATGCCGCGTGATAGCAATGAGTTCAATCCTGACAGCATTATTTCGCGCGTATCTGTGACGCATCCGTCGCGGTGGACGGCAACGGCAGCGGTCATGGGGGCGCGAAGGGGCGCGCGGCGTTCAGGTGCGGGGGCCGCCGAGCCGGTATCGTCGCACGTCGTAGGTGGTGACCCAGGCGGGCCGGTAGACGGCGATCAGTGCGGTGACCATGCCGGTGAACCACGCTTCGCCGGTCGTCAGCAGAAACACGCTGAACGCATAGCCGGCGGGGACGACCAGCCTCGACCCGCCGTTCAATGCGATGTGCGTACCGAGCGCCGCATACGCGGCTGCGGCCACCGCAATCGCCGGCGACACGAAGCCTTGCCCGACGATGAACATCAACAGGTTGCGCGGCAGCCATGCAATGCATGCGCGCTGCACCAACGCCGACAGGCCGACCGGAAACGCGCCGAAGACGAGGAAGGTCAGTGCGACGCCGCTCCACGGCGCGTCGAACACGACGGCGGCGAGTACGGCGACTGTTGCCATCGAGATCAGCGCGAGTTCCCAGTCGAACAGCGTGACGACGAGCGTCGCGCCGAGCAGATGCAGCACGGTGCCGTCTTCGAGCCAGGCGTTGCTCGCCCACAGTACCGATACGGCGACGATGATCGCGAGCCACACGTGTTGCAGCGTCGCATCCAGTAGCCGCTTGAAGGGGTTCCGCCACACCGCGAGCGCGAGCAGGCCCGCGGCGACAATCCAGCCACCGACGGCGACCCACAATGGAAGCGGCGTAAAGAAGAACCCCATGTGCTTCATCTTACTCGTTGGGCGGTAAAACGTGTACGCACGTGTCGTGCCGGGCGGCGTCCGTCGTCGCTTTCCCGTCGGCGCCGTCGCCCGTCTGTTCGGGCTGGCCGAAGGGCTGCATGGGCTCGGCGGCGATGGGCAGCGCGTCTGCGCTGTCGTCTGTCAGCAACGGGTAGCGCAGCGACAGATTGCGGCGGCGCCGCAGCGGCAACTGACCGCGTTGACCATGCGCCGGCTTTTGCGGTTGCTCCTGCTGTCCGCCGAGCACCTGCAATTGACTGGCGAGCCAGCCGTTGTAGATCGCGACGGCCGCCGCGCGGTTCGGCGCGCCTAGCTGGTGGAAGATGCTTGCGAGGTGGATTTTCACCGTGCCTTCGCTGATGCCCAGCGTGCGGGCAATCATCTTGTTCGTACTGCCCATGTGCACGCAGCGCATGATCTGCTGCTGCCGCGGCGACAGCGTGCCGGTGAGCAGCGGCTTGCGCAGCGCTTGCGCCGGCACGCCGGCGGGCCGCTGCGGCGGGACGGGCGACGTGACCGGGCACAGCACGTCGGCCGGCACGTGGCGGCCGCCCAGCAGCGTGACTTCGAACAGCCTGACGATCAGCGACGAGTCGGTGGAGCGACGGATCACGCCGTGCGCGCCGCCGCCGAGCAACTCGCGGACGACCGTCGATGTCGACTCGTCGTCGACGAGCACGGCGACCGGAACGTCCGAATGTTTGGCGGTGAATGCGCGCAGTTCGCCGGGGCGGATGCCGTCGTGCCAATCGACCACCAGCAGACAGGTCCGGAAGCGTTGCATCGCCCGATCGGCGACGCGCCAGTCGGGCGCCTCGCTAAAGCGCGCGCGGCGTTCGATCTGCCGCAAAAGCGCCTTCAGCCCCTCACGGCGTTCGGCGTCCGGATTGACAATTGCGAAACGCATCACCAGCCCTCCTCTCATCATGATTTGCGGAAATGTTCGTGCGTCGCGTCGTGCTGCGCCGCGGCTGCGGCACGGCACGGGCAACGGCATCATGATGGCAAAAAGGGCGTCGGAGGACGGCCTGTCCGGACGGTATAGGACCCAGGCCAAAAAAATCCCGCACGAAGGCGGGATGGACGACAGCGTCGTAGGAAATCAGTGAAAGTGAGGCTGCACCGGTTCCGCGTCTTCCGGCATTTCCGCATGGACGATTTCGCCGAGCGGATCCGCATACAACGGCACGCCGCAGTCGTCGCAATATTCGGGCTCGAAACGTCCCGCGTGGCGACGAATGTCGGTGATGCCGGTCTCCTTGAGCAGCGATGCGATCTCTTCGAGCGGCCCGTCGCCGGCATTCTCCTCGGGCGGTTCCTCGTCGATGTCGGCGTCGCCGTTCTCACGTCCGTAAAGCGGCCAGACGACGCCGTACAGCACATCGTTGCTGCCGCGGCGCGTGAAGCCGATCCGGTATTCGTCGATGCGCCGCTCGCCGAAGCCTGCGACCACGGCGCGCAGGTCTTGCGCGGTTCCGCCGATCGTATCGAGCAGATAGCGTACCGCCGTGCGGATCGTATGCGGGCGTACGCGCTCGTCGGCGTCGCGGCAGGCCGAGTAGTACGCGTCCGGCAGCAGGCACTCGAATTCGCAGCCGGGCATCGCGAGCGCGAGGTTCGCACCGCCCTGGTTCGCCCACTGTTCGAGACACTGTCCGCGTTCGATGCGCACGCCGTGCTCTTCTTCCTGCCAGCGAAAGAGCGGTGCGCCGCTGGGCGCGGCGACGACGGCCAGCAGGAAGCGCGGGTCCGCGAGAATCGGCGACGTCTCGGGCAACTCGCCGGTACTGATGCGTGCGGCGGCGCCGTTCAGCGCGGCCTGCGCGAGTTGCTGCGCGAGACGCCAGGTTTCGACGTGGTGACGCGGCAACTGGTCGATGCTGTACAGATACGGCGCCATCGCGACATGCGTGCCGTTCGCGAGCACGTGCGCCTGCAGATGCGCGCGCAGCGCATCGGCCGCGTCCGCCTTCAGCGGGCCCGACGGAATCACGTAGCGGGTCCACGCGAGCACCGGCGCGGCGACGAGGAGCGCTTCGTACGGCTGCCCGTCATGCTCGATGACGAACGATTCGCTATGCGTTTCGGCGAGGTCGGCGAGCGCGCCGTAGGCGTCCGGATGGTTCTGCTGCAGGTGATCGAGCGCCGCGTCGAGCGTGGTCTGGTTACCGTTGCGCACGATCCGGGTGAGCAGCGAGTCGAGCTTCGCCTCCCAGAAGCGGTCTTCGGTACGGCTGCCCGACGCGAACAGGGCAAGCGACAGGCCGACGAGCTTGTCGGCGTCGGGGGGGAGACGTTTGGCGATTCGCGAGCGCATAAATCCGTGGGTGAGATTCGGTGAACTCGCTATTTTAGTCTCTTCCGCGGGCGGCATCGCTGACTGCCGTAAGACAGGGCGCGCGCGACGCGTCGCCGAGACCCGGAAGCGCATACGCATGCGATCGACAAACCCCTTGCGGCGCGCGAAGCGGATGACTAGAATTGCGCTCTTTCGCGTTTCCGGAACGGGGACGCGGGGAAGCGAGAAGGGGCGGGCAGGTTTGAATGAAGCAGATAAAAACCTGTTGACGGACTGCAAAACAGCCTCCATAATCCCGCTTCTCTGCTGCAAACGCAGCGACGCAGGAAGGGCCGGCAGCGTGAGCCGCGGGCACCGACGTGCGACCGATCTTTAAAAATTTACAGCCGATAAGTGTGGGCGCTTGATGTG
>Ga0164242_10003036_pt1 | contig 19215 bp, 17 predicted proteins | sample OricomgcompostMG_FD_108783 | JGI IMG/M metagenome (GOLD analysis project Ga0164242, IMG submission 108783) | Miracle-Growth compost microbial communities from Emeryville, California, USA - Original compost - Miracle growth compost (MG) ... | reverse complement strand
GGAGGTCCTCCCAGGTCTGCGCCTGGCGCTCCGTCGATCGGACGAAGTACTTGATGTTCTCGAAGTCGATGTCGGAGAGATCGGCACCCCAGTGCGGCATCGGCTTGCGCTGGAAGAGCGCGAGGCCGCGGAGCCGGTGCTTGAGCATCGATTCGGGCTCCCCCTTGAGGCGGGAGATGTCGCGCACGACGTCCTCGGACAGGCCTCGGCGCGCCGAGGCGCCTGCGGTGTCGGAGTCGTGCCAGCCGAATTCGTACTGCCCGAGACCCTCGAGATCCGGGCGATCGAGGAGGACGTCGGTCGGAGCGTCAGTCATATATGGTTCGCCTGCTTTCCACCGAATCGAACTATCAGGTCCGTATCGGTATTCCGCGGTTTCCGCGTGCCCCCAAGTCTACCGGCGCGCGCCCAGGTCGGCATCAGCAGAGGCCATCCGTAGACTCGATTCCCATGCGGGCAGTCAAGGTGATCGCGTGGCTCAACCTGATCGGGAACCTGGTGCTCGTCGCGACCGGCGGCGTCGTGCGACTCACGGAATCCGGCCTCGGCTGCACGAACGCCGTGATCGCCTGCACGAGCAGCGAATTCTTCGCGCATGACCTCCATTCGTTCATCGAGCAGGGCAATCGCGGGCTCGGCGTCGTCCTCGGCCTGCTCGCGGCTGCCGCCGTCCTCCTGGTCTGGCGACTCGGCGACTGGGGCGGCAGGCGGGTGCGGCCCGACCTGTGGGCGCACGCGCTGATCCTGCTCGCCGGCGTCGTCGTCGAGGCGACCGTCGGCGCGCTCAGCGTCGCGCTGCACCTCGCATCGTGGGTCGTCGGCGTGCACTACCTGCTCTCGGCGATCCTCGTCGGGGTCGCGACCTCGTTCGTGATCCGCGCCGGCCGGCTGCCGGCTGCACGCGAGCACGTCGTCGCGCCCGGGATGCGGATCCTGACGCACGTCACCACATTCCTCCTCGCCGTCGAGGTGGTGTTCGGCGTCCTGACGACGCAGACGGGCCCGCACTCGGGCGATGAGACGGTGATCCGCGACACGCAGCTGTGGGATCCGCTCGTCCACATTCACTCCTGGGTCGGCTACGGCCTCGGCGTCGCGCTCCTCGTGCTGCTGATCAGCGCGATCGTGCACCGGGAGCGGCGGTTCACCGTCGCCGTCGTCTCGGTCATCGTCGCCGTCGCCGTCCAGATCGCGATCGGCGTGGCCCAGGCGCGCATCGCCCTCCCCCCGCTGCTCGTCGGCATCCACATGGTGCTCGCCGCGATCACCGTCGCCCTGATGGTCGTCCTCGTCGACGCGACCAAGGCGCCCCTCGTCGCCGCGACCGACGCCGAGCTCGAGGACCAGGCCGACGACGGCGTCCTCAATCGCTCCGTGAACTGAGGCGGGCCCTCAGACGAGGGCGAGGTGCACGAGCGGGTCGATCGCGACCGCGACGAAGACGAGCGCGAGATAGCTGATCGAGCCGTGGAAGACGCGCATCGGCTTCACCTCGCCGTGCCGGATCGCGCCCGAGTACAGGCGATGGCACTCGACGAGGAACCAGATGCCGGCGCCGATCGCGACGACCGTGTAGACCCAGCCCATGCCCCCGACGGGGACGAGGAGGAGCGAGCAGAGGACCGTCGCCCAGGCGTACAGCACGATCTGGAGGCCGACGATGCGGTCGTTCCGCACGACGGCGAGCATCGGGACGCCGGCCGCGCGGTAGTCCTCGCGGTACTTCATGGAGAGCGGCCAGTAGTGCGGCGGCGTCCAGAGGAACACGACGCCGAAGAGGATGAGCGACTCCCAGGACAGCGACCCCGTCACGGCGGACCAGCCGATGAGGACCGGCATGCAGCCGGCGGCGCCGCCCCAGACGATGTTCTGCGGCGTCCGGCGCTTGAGCACCATCGTGTAGACGAGGACGTAGAAGGCGATCGCCGCGGCCGAGAGCACGGCGGGGAGCCAGCCGGTCGTGAGCCAGAGGAATGCGACCGAGACGATCCCCGTGCTCCACGCGAAGACGAGCGCCTCGCGCGGCGTGAGCGCGCCGGTCGCGAGCGGACGGGCCTTCGTCCGGTTCATGACGCGGTCGATGTCGCGGTCGAACCACATGTTGAACGAGTTCGCGCTCCCCGCCGAGAGCGTCCCGCCGACGAGCGTCGCGAGGGCGAGCCACGGGTTCGGGACGCCGTGGGCCGCGAGGATCATCACGGGGACGGTCGTGACGAGCAGGAGCTCGATGACGCGCGGCTTCGTGAGTGCGAAGTAGGCGGCGACCCGCCCCCACCCGGTCGCTCGAGCGCTGACTGCGGGCGCATCGACCGCCGTTTCCATCACGCCGGGAGTTTACCGACCGCGACTTGAAAGAAGTCGGGGCGCACCCGGGCCGCGCCCATAGGATTGTGCCCCGTGGCACCGCTGCAGTGGGATGACATCGACGGAGACGCGGTCGACACCGCCAGAGTGCTCGCGGCGGACGCCGTCGAGAAAGTGGGGAACGGCCACCCCGGCACGGCGATGAGCCTCGCGCCGGCGGCCTACCTCCTGTATCAGCGGGAGATGCGGCACGACCCCGTCGACCCGCACTGGCTCGGGCGCGACCGCTTCGTCCTCTCCGCGGGGCACACGAGCCTGACGCAGTACATCCAGCTGTACTTCGGCGGCTTCGGCCTGGAGCTCTCCGACCTCGAGTCGCTCCGGACCTGGGGCTCGCGCACGCCGGGGCATCCCGAGTACGGCCACACGAAGGGCGTCGAGATCACGACGGGTCCCCTCGGCCAGGGCCTCGCCTCGGCGGTCGGCTTCGCGTTCGCACAGCGCTTCGAGCGCGGCCTCTTCGACCCCGACGCCCCCGAGGGTGGCTCCCCGTTCGACCACTTCACCTACGTGATCTGCTCGGACGGCGACCTCGAGGAGGGCGTGACCTCCGAGGCCTCGAGCCTCGCCGGGCACCAGCAGCTCGGCCGGCTCATCGCCATCTACGACGCGAACCAGATCTCGATCGAGGACGACACGGACATCGCCTTCACCGAGGACGTCGCGAAGCGCTACGAGGCGTACGGCTGGCACGTCCAGACGGTCTCCTGGCGGACGCCGGACGGCTACGTCGAGGACGTCGCCGCGCTCCACGACGCGATCGAGGCCGCCCGCGCGACGACCGACCGGCCGAGCCTCATCGTCCTCCGGACGATCATCGGCTGGCCGAGCCCGAAGAAGCAGAACACCGGCAAGATCCACGGCTCCGCGCTCGGCGCCGACGAGCTCGCCGCCCTCAAGGAGACGCTCGGCTTCGACCCCGCGAAGACGTTCGTCGTCGCGCCCGAGGTCATCGCGCACACCCGCGAGCTGACCTCGCGCGGCGCGGAGGCGCACGCGCGGTGGCAGGAGGCCTTCGACGCGTGGGCGGACGCGAACCCCGAGCGGAAGGCCCTCCTCGACCGACTGCTCGCCGGCGAGCTCCCCGGCGATCTCGAGTCGGCCCTCCCGTCGTTCGAGCCCGGCACCGAGGTCTCCACGCGCGCGGCGAGCGGCAAGGTGCTCAACGCCCTCGCCCCGATCCTCCCGGAGCTCTGGGGCGGCTCCGCCGACCTCGCCGAGTCGAACCTCACGACGATCACGAGCGCGGCGAGCTTCGGACCGGCCGGCGGCGAGACGAAGGACTGGGGCGCCGACGACCCGTACGGCCGCGTCCTCCACTTCGGCATCCGCGAGCACGCCATGGCCGCGATCCTGAACGGCATCGTGCTGCACGGCCCGACGCGGCCGTTCGGCGGGACGTTCCTCATCTTCAGCGACTACATGCGGCCGGCCGTCCGGCTCTCGGCGCTCATGCGGATCCCGAGCGTCTTCGTCTGGACGCACGACTCCGTCGCGCTCGGCGAGGACGGTCCGACGCATCAGCCGATCGAGCAGCTCACGGCGCTCCGCGCGATCCCCGGCCTCGACGTCGTCCGTCCCGCCGACGCGAACGAGGTCGGCTACGCCTGGCTCGAGATCCTCCGCCGCCGGCAGGGCCCCGCCGGCATCGCGCTCTCCCGGCAGAACCTGCCCGTCTTCGAGCGCGCATCCCTCGCGCCGGCGAGCCTGACGAGCCGGGGCGCCTACGTGCTCGCCGACACCGAGGGGACGCCGGACGCGATCGTGATCGGCACGGGCTCGGAGGTCCAGTTCGCCCTCGTCGCGCGCGAGGCGCTCGCGAAGGAGGGGGTGAACGTCCGGGTCGTCAGCGCCCCCTGCCTCGAGTGGTTCGAGGAGCAGCCGCAGTCCTACCGCGACGAGGTCCTCCCGCCGGCCGTCACGGCGCGCGTGAGCATCGAGGCGGGCATCGCGCTCGGCTGGCGCGGATACGTCGGCGACCGCGGACGCTCCGTCTCCATCGAGCACTTCGGCGCATCCGCCGACTGGAAGACCCTGTATCGCGAGTTCGGCATCACGGCCGACGCCGTCGTGAGCGCCGTGAAGGAGGTCGTCGCATGAGCACCGCAGCTCCCCTTTCCCCGACGCAGGAGCTGAGCGATCTCGGCGTGAGCATCTGGCTCGACGACCTGTCGCGCGAGCGGATCGAATCCGGCAATCTCCGCCAGCTCATCGAGACGCGGAACGTCGTCGGCGTGACGACGAACCCGACGATCTTCGCCGGCGCCCTTGCGAAGGGGCACGCCTACGACGAGCGCGTCCAGGAGCTCGCGGCGAAGGGCGCCGACGCGGCCGAGGCGGTCTTCCAGATCACGACGGAGGACGTCCGCGACGCGTGCGATGTGTTCCGGGCGGTCTACGAGCGCACCGACGGGCAGGACGGCCGCGTGTCGATCGAGGTCTCCCCCGACCTCGCATTCGACACCGACGGCACCGTCGCGCAGGCCATCGCGCTCTGGCGCACGGTCGCCCGGCCGAACGTCATGGTGAAGATCCCGGCGACGAAGCCCGGCCTGCCCGCGATCACCGAGGCGACCGCGCGCGGCATCTCGGTGAACGTCACGCTCATCTTCTCGATCGAGCGCTACCAGGAGGTCATCGACGCCTACCTCGAGGGGCTCTTCCGCGCCCGCGAGGCCGGCATCGACCTCTCGACGATCCGGAGCGTCGCGAGCTTCTTCGTGTCGCGCGTCGACACCGAGGTCGACAAGCGGCTCGGCGACGCCCACCCCGAGCTCCGCTCGCGCGCCGGCATCGCGAATGCGCGACTCGCCTACCGCCTCTACGAGCAGCAGTCCTCGACGGACCGCTGGGCCGACCTCGCCGCCTCCGGCGCGAACCGGCAGCGGCCACTGTGGGCCTCGACGGGCGTCAAGGACCCGTCGCTCCCGGACACGCTCTACGTCACGGAGCTCGCCGTGCACGACACCGTGAACACGATGCCGGAGAAGACGCTCGAGGCCACCCGGGACCACGCCCGGATCCACGGCGACGCGGTGACCGGCGCATACGAGGACGCGCAGGGCGTCATCGACGGCCTCGCCGCCGCGGGCATCGACATCAAGGACGTCACCGAGCTCCTCGAGCGCGAGGGCGTCGACAAGTTCATCGTCTCCTGGCACGAGCTCCTCGACACCGTCGGATCGGCGCTCAGCGCGACGGGCTCGATCCCGGCGGTCGACTGATGAGTATCCGGATCCGCGCGACGGGCGGCGCGCGGGATGCCGTCGACGCGCTCGTCCCCCGGCTCGTCGCCGACTACGTCGCGAGCGGCATCACGACGCAGGACGCGACCCTCTGGGGCGCGGCGGCGGAGTCCGAGAGCGCGATCCGGCTCGGCTGGACCGAGGCGGTCGCGATCTCCCGGCCCCTCGTCCCCGAGATCCTCGCCCTCCGCGCCGAGCTCCACCGGAAGGGCGTCGATCGCATCGTCCTGTGCGGCATGGGCGGCTCGTCGCTCGCGCCGGAGGTGATCACGCGGACGTACGGGGTGCGCCTGACGGTCCTCGACTCGACGCATCCCCATCAGGTCGCCGAGGCCGTCGTCGAGCTCCCCCGTACCGCCGTCGTCGTCGCCTCCAAGTCCGGCTCGACGCTCGAGACCGACAGCCAGAAGCGGGTCTTCGAGGCCGCGTTCCGCGACGCCGGGATCGATCCCCGCGAGCGGATCGTCGTGGTGACCGACCCGGGCTCGCCGCTCGACGGATCGGCGAGGGCCGACGGCTACCGCGTCTTCAACGCGGACCCGAACGTCGGAGGGCGGTACAGCGCGCTCACCGCATTCGGCCTCGTCCCCTCCGGACTCGCCGGGGCCGACATCGCCGAGCTCCTCGACGAGGCGGAGGGCGTCGCCCTCGAGCTCGCCATGGACGCGCCCGCGAACCCGGGCCTCGTCCTCGGCGCCGCGATCGCGGGCACGACGACCGGTCGCGACAAGATCGGCATCGTGAGCGACGGCACGCATATCCGCGGCTTCGGCGACTGGGCGGAGCAGCTCATCGCCGAGTCGACCGGCAAGGAGGGCAAGGGCCTCCTCCCCGTCGTGCTCGAGCCCGACGCCCCGGAGCTCGCCGCCGGGCTTCCGGACCTCCAGATCGTCCGGCTCGTCGGCGCCTACGGCGACACGCGCGAGGTGAACGAGGGCGAGATCGAGATCGCGGGCACGCTCGGCGCCCAGCTCCTCACGTGGGAGTACGCCGTCGCGGTCGCGGGCCGGCTCATCGGCATCGACCCGTTCGATCAGCCGGACGTCGAGTCCGCGAAGGCCGCCGCCCGATCCCTCATCGACAGCGCCGCGCCGTCGACGCCCGCGACGCCGCTCGCCGCGGCCGCCGAGCCGCTCGCCGCACTCCTCGCGGCCGTCCCCGCCGACGGCTATCTCGCCATCCAGGCCTATCTCGACCGGACCGACGACCCCGGCTTCGAGGAGCTGCGAGCGCTCGCGGCCCGTCGCCTCGGACGGCCGGTCACATTCGGCTGGGGCCCCCGATTCCTCCACTCCACGGGTCAGTACCACAAGGGGGGCCCGGCGAACGGCGCGTTCCTCCAGCTCGTCGACACGCCCGAGCGGGACCTCGCCATCCCCGACCGGCCGTTCGGCTTCGCGACGCTGATCCGGGCACAGGCGGCCGGCGATGCGAGCGTGCTCGAGCAGCACGGGCGCCCCGTCCTCACGATCGAGCTCGACGACCTCGCGGACGGGCTCTCCACGCTCCGCGAGCTCCTCGGCTGATGGCGCCGGCCGAGATCAGCGCCGCGCACAACCCGCTCCGGGTCGGCGCCGACCGCCGGCTCAGCCGGATCGCGGGGCCGAGCGGCCTCATCATCTTCGGCGTCACCGGCGACCTGAGTCGCAAGAAGCTCATGCCCGCGGTGTACGACCTCGCGAATCGCGGCCTCCTCCCGCCCGGGTTCGCGCTCGTCGGGTTCGCCCGGCGCGACTGGGCCGACGAGGACTTCGGCCGGATCGTCCACGACGCCATCAAGGAGCATGCGCGCACCCCGTTCGACGAGGAGGTGTGGCGTCAGCTCGCGAAGGGCATCCGGTTCGTCCAGGGCGACTTCGACGACGCGGCGGCCTTCCAGCGGCTCGCGGCGACCGTCGCCGACCTCGACCGCGACCGCGGGACGATGGGCAACCACGTCTTCTATCTCTCGATCCCGCCCAAGTCCTTCCAGCTCGTCGTCGACCAGCTGCGCGACGCGGGGCTCGCGACGCCGAAGGACGACGAGTGGCGACGGGTCGTCATCGAGAAGCCCTTCGGGCACGACCTGCGGTCGGCCCGCGAGCTGAACGACGTGGTCGGCTCCGTCTTCCCGACGGACTCCGTCTTCCGGATCGACCACTACCTCGGGAAGGAGACGGTGCAGAACATCCTCGCGCTGCGCTTCGCGAACGAGCTGTTCGAGCCGATCTGGAACGGGAACCACGTCGACCACGTCCAGATCACCATGGCGGAGGACGTCGGCGTCGGCGGTCGCGCGGGCTACTACGACGGCGTCGGCGCCGCGCGCGACGTCATCCAGAACCACCTGCTCCAGCTCCTCGCGCTCACCGCGATGGAGGAGCCGGTCTCCTTCGATGCCCGCTCGCTCCGTGCCGAGAAGGAGAAGGTGCTCTCCGCAGTCGCGCTGCCGAAGGACCTCGAGCGCTACACGGCGCGCGGGCAGTACGCCGGCGGCTGGCAGGGCGGTGAACGGGTGCCTGGCTTCCTCGAGGAGCAGGGCATGCATCCGCAGTCGACGACCGAGACCTACGCGGCGATGCGCCTCGACATCGACACGCGCCGCTGGGCCGGCGTCCCGTTCTACCTCCGGACGGGGAAGCGGCTCGGGCGCCGCGTGACCGAGATCGCGATCGTCTTCAAACGCGCGCCGCAGTACCTCTTCCCCGCCGCGCAGACCGGGACGCTCGGGGCGAACGCGCTCGTCATCCGGGTGCAGCCCGATGAGGGCGTGACGATCCGCTTCGGCTCGAAGGTGCCCGGCGCGGCGATGCTCGTGCGCGACGTGACGATGGACTTCGGCTACGGCCACGCATTCACGGAGCAGAGCCCCGAGGCGTACGAGCGCCTCATCCTCGACGTCCTGCTCGGCGACCCGCCGCTCTTCCCGCGGCACGAGGAGGTCGAGCTGTCCTGGCGCATCCTCGACCCGATCGAGGCGTTCTGGGCGACGCAGGGACGTCCCGAGCAGTACCGGCCCGGCTCCTGGGGCCCCGCCTCCGCGGACGCGCTCATGGCCGCCGATGGCCGGGCCTGGAGGCTGCCATGATCGTCGATCTGCCCGACACGACCGTCTCCGCGATCTCGAAGACGCTCGTCGCCCTGCGGCAGGAGGGCGGCGTCGTCGCCCTCGGCCGGGTCCTGACGCTCATCATCATCACCGATCCCGAGCACGAGGAGGCGGCGATCGAGGCGGCGAACGCGGCGAGCCGCGAGCACCCGATGCGCGTCCTCGTGCTGCGGCAGGAGCCCCACGCCGACGAGGCGGATCCGCACCTCGACGCCGAGATCCGGCTCGGCGGGGACGCGGGCGCGAGCGAAGTCATCGTGCTGCGCGCCTACGGGGCGGCGGCGAGCGACCACGACTCGCTCGTCACCGGGCTCCTGCTCCCCGACGCGCCCGTCGTCGCGTGGTGGTCCCGCACGACCTCGGCGGACGTCGCGGACACGCCCGTCGGCCGGATCGCGACCCGGCGGATCACCGACTACCGGACGGCGGGCGGCGCGAAGCGCGCCCTCCGCTCGCTCGCCCGGCATTCGGCGAGCGGCGACACCGACCTCGCCTGGACGCGGATCACCCTCTGGCGCTCCCAGCTCGCCGCGGTCCTCGACCAGCCCCCGTACGAGACGGTCGAGCGGGTCGAGGTCGAGGGCGCGAGCGACTCCCGGGCGGTCGTGCTCCTCGCCGCGTGGCTCGCGCTCGCGCTCGACTGCCCCGTCGACCTCCGGCTCGGGCACGCGAAGGCCGACGGCGGCTACGGCGTCGACGCCGTGCGGCTCGTCCGCGCGTCGGGCACGATCGAGCTCGTCCGCACCTCGCCCGCGACCGCGCGCCTGATCCAGCCCGGCCAGCCGACGCACGACATCGCGATGCCGCAGCGCACCGATCCCGAGTGCCTCGCCGAGGAGCTCCGCCGGCTGGACCCCGACGAGGTCTATGAACGCGTTCTCACGGAAGGGCTCCCGCTACCGCGTACGGTGGAGTCGTGAGCAACGAACCGCGGGTCCTCACCCACCCGAACCGCGAAGAGCTCGTCGCCTCGGTGGCCCGGCGCTTCATCAAGAAGGCCGTGCAGATCATCGACGACTTCGGGGAGGTCACCGTCTCGCTGACCGGCGGCAGCGTCGGCATCGCCTCGCTCGCCGCGATCAATGCCTCGCCCCAGCGCGAGGCCATCGCATGGGGGCGCATGAACCTCTGGTGGGGCGACGAGCGATGGCTCCCCCGGTCCGACCCTGAGCGCAACGAGCTCCAGGCGCGCCGGGCGCTGCTCGACCACGTGCCCCTCGACCCCGCTCGCGTCCATCCCATGCCCGCCTCCGACGAGGGATTCACCCTCGACGAGGCGGCCGAGCGCTACGCGGCGGAGCTGCGTGCGGCGGCGCCCATCGGCCAGACTCTGCCCGCGATCGACATGTTCTACCTCGGCGTGGGACCGGACGGCCACATCAACTCGATGTTCCCCGGCATGGAGGCGATCCGCGAGCGGACGCGGACGGTCCTGCCGGTCCGGAACTCCCCGAAGCCGCCGCCCGAGCGCATCACGCTGACCCTTCCCGTCGTGAACTCGGCGGCCCGCGTCGTCGCGATGTTCGCCGGCGCCGAGAAGGGGGCGCCGCTCGGCCTCGCGCTCGCGGGGGCGAATGCGGACGAGGTGCCGGTCGCGGCCATCCTGGGCCGCCGGAAGACGATCTTCCACGTCGACGCCGACGCCGCGGCGCAGGTGCCGTCAGGCCTCATCCAGCAGGACCGCTACTGGACCGCGGAGGACGACGAGCGGTAGCGCGGTCCTACGCCGTCCCTCGCCGGGCCCGGAGCGCGGCGAGCGCGTCCTCGAGGATCTGCTCGGCCTCCGCCTCGGTCCGCCGCTCCTTCACGTAGGCGAGGTGCGTCTTGTACGGCTCGCTCTTGCCGACGCGCGGCGGATCGTCGCGGTCGCGTCCCGCCGGCAGGCCCGACGCGGGCGCGTCGATGATGTCGGGGATCTCCTCGTCGGGGACGTCGGCGGCGAACCAGCGGACCGTCTCGTTCCCGAGCTCGTCCCAGTACGAGACGGCGCGCCGCTCGATCGAGATCTCGCGATCCTGCTCCCCCATCGGGCCCGACCCGACGCGCGAGCCCCTGATGGCACTGCCCCCTGCGGCCATGACTGTATCTCCTGTTCGATGCCCGGGCGCGGCACTGCGCCCGGTCGTCCTATGCGGATGCGAAGCGCGTGATGAGCCCCAGCACGACGATGCACACGATCCACACGAGGCCGAGGACGACCGTGACGCGGTTGAGGTTCCGCTCCGCGACGCCGGACGAGCCGAGGCTCGACATCACACCGCCGCCGAACATGTCGGACAGGCCCCCGCCCCGCCCCTTGTGGAGCAGGATCAGCATGGTGAGGAGCAGGCTCGCGAGCCCCAGGATGATCTGGAGCACGACTTGCAGAACGATCACGGTCATCCAGCTTACGCGACAGGTGTCGGAGACGGGCTCATTCGCATTCAGACCCCCACGTGCTTCTGGAATCGGGCGATCGCCCCGAACTCGGCCGCATCGAGGCTCGCGCCCCCGACGAGGGCGCCGTCGACGTCGGCCTCCCGCATGAACGCCGCGATGTTCCCCGCCTTCACCGAGCCGCCGTAGAGGATCCGCGTCGCATCGGCGGCCGCGTCCCCGAGCCCGTCGCGGAGTGCCGCGCGCAGGGCCGCGCAGACGGTCTGCGCCTGCTCGGGCGTCGCCGCCTGGCCGGAGCCGATCGCCCAGACCGGCTCATAGGCGACGACGAGCTCGGGCGCCCCGGAGGCGGCCCGATCCGGGGAGAGCGCCTCGAGGACCGCCCGGAGCTGGGCGACCGGGACGGCGCTCGCGCCGTGGGTCTCGAGGTCCTCTGCGGTCTCGCCGACGCAGAGCACGGGCACGAGGCCGTGCCTGATCGCCGCCTGCGCCTTCCGCGCGACGACCTCGTCGGTCTCCGCGTGGTACTGCCGGCGCTCCGAGTGGCCCACGATGACGTAGCGGCACTCGAGCGCCTTCAGGAATGCGCCGCTCACCTCGCCCGTGTAGGCGCCGGCGTCGTGCTCCGACAGGTCCTGTGCCCCCAGGCGGATCTCGAGCTTGTCGGCGCCGATGAGCGTCTGGACCGAGCGGAGATCGGTGAACGGCGGGAAGACGGCCACCTCCGCGCCCTTGGCGTCGTACGCGTGCCCCGCGTCCTTGAGGGTCCAGCCGAGCTTCTGCACCGTCGCGATCGCCTGCAGGTGGTCGAGGTGCATCTTCCAGTTGCCCGCGATGAGCGGAATGCGAGTCATGCGTTCAATCCCATCCGAGTGCGACGAGGCCGGGCAGGCGCTTGCCCTCGAGGAACTCGAGGCTCGCGCCGCCGCCCGTCGAGACGTGGCCGAAGTCGTCATCGGAGAAGCCGAGCGCCCGGACCGCGGCCGCCGAGTCCCCGCCGCCGACGACGCCGAAGCCACCGGAGGTCTCGAGATCGGCGAGCGCCTGGGCGACCGCCTTCGTCCCCGCGGCGAACGCGGGGAACTCGAAGACGCCCATGGGCCCGTTCCAGAACACGGTCCTCGAGTCCGCGACCGTCGCTGCGAAGGCGGCCGCGGACGCCGGCCCGATGTCGAGGCCGATCGCCTGGGCGCCGAACGACGACGACTCGATCGCCTCCGCGGGGACGACCTCGTGCTCGGCGTCGGCGGCGAAGCCGGAGGCCACGACGATGTCGGTGGGCAGCTGGATGGTGACGCCGAGCTCGGCGGCCTTCGCGAGATAGCCGCGGACCGTGTCGATCATGTCCGGCTCGAGGAGGCTCGCCCCGACGGCATGCCCCTGCGCCGCGAGGAACGTGAAGAGCATCCCGCCGCCGACGACGAGCGTCTGCACCTTCGGGAGCAGCGAGTCGATGACGGCGAGCTTGTCGGACACCTTCGAGCCGCCGAGGACGACCGTGTACGGCGCCTCCGGCGACCTCGTGAGGCGCTCGAGGACCGCGACCTCCTGCTCGATGAGCAGGCCGGCGGCGCTCGGGCGCAGCGACTCGAGCTCGTAGACGGAGGCGTTCTTGCGATGCACGACGCCGAATCCATCGGACACGACGACGTCGGCGAATGCCGCGAGCCGCTCGGCGAACGCCCGTCGCGCCGCCTCGTCCTTCGCGGTCTCGCCCGGGAAGAACCGCAGGTTCTCGAGCATCAGCACATCGCCGGGACGCAGCCCGGCCGTGCTCAGCGCCGCGTGCTCGTCGACGTTCGTCACCGGCCCGCCGACCGGCCGTCCGAGCAGCTCGCCGAGCCGCTGCGCGACGGGCGCGAGGGAGTAGGCCGGGTCGGGAGCGCCCTCCGGACGACCGAGGTGCGCGGCGACGATCACGGCGGCGCCCGCGCCGAGCAGCCGCTCGATCGTCGGCACCGATGCGCGGATGCGGCCGTCGTCGGTGATCGCACCGTCCTTGAGCGGGACGTTGAGGTCGGCGCGCACGACGACGCGCCGCCCCTCGAGGTCCCCGAGCGAATCGATCGTCCGGAGGGTCAAATCAGGCTTCCTAACTGTCAGAGGCGGTCGGCGACGTACTCGGTGAGGTCGACGAGGCGGTTCGAGTAGCCCCACTCGTTGTCGTACCACGCGTAGAGCTTCACCTGGTCCTCGATGATCTTCGTGAGCGGCGCGTCGTAGATCGACGAATGCGGATCGTGCGTGATGTCCTTCGAGACGATGGGGTCGTCGGAGTACTTGAGGATCCCCTTGAGCGGGCCGTCCGCCGCGGCGCGGTACGCCTCGTTGACCTCGTCCAGGGTGACCCTGCGGCTCGCGACGACCGTGAGATCGGTGATCGAGCCGGTCGGGACCGGGACGCGGAGCGAGTACCCGTCGAGCTTGCCGTTCAGCTCCGGGAGCACGAGGCCGATCGCCTTCGCGGCACCCGTCGAGGTGGGGACGATGTTGAGCGCCGCGGCGCGGGCGCGCCGGAGGTCGCGATGCGGTCCGTCCTGCAGGTTCTGATCCGCGGTATAGGCGTGGACGGTCGTCATGAGCCCGTGCTCGATGCCGAACGCATCGTTGAACACCTTGGCGAGGGGCGCGAGCGAGTTCGTCGTGCACGATGCGTTGGAGATGATGTGCATCGTGGCCGGGTCGTAGGTGCCCTCGTTCACGCCGAGGACGAAGGTGCCGTCGTCGTTCGTCGCCGGCGCCGAGATGAGCACCTTCCTGGCGCCCGCGTCGATGTGGGCCCTCGCCTTCGCCGCATCGGTGAAGAAGCCGGTCGACTCGATGACGATCTCGACCCCGAGGTCGCCCCATGGGAGATTCGCCGGGTCGCGGTCGGCGAGCACCTTGATGCGCTGGTCGTCGACGACGATCTCCTCGCCCTCGACCGAGACGTCCTTGTCGAGGATGCCGTCGATCGAGTCGTACTTGAGCAGCGCCGCGAGGGTCTTCGTGTCCGTCAGGTCGTTGACCGCGACGACGTCGAGGTCCGCGCCCTGATCGAGCAGCGCTCGCAGGTAGTTCCGGCCGATGCGGCCGAAGCCGTTGATTCCGACCTTGACGGTCATTGGTGATCTCCCTTGGTAGTGGTGGTGGAGGGATTAAGGGGACCTGATGACGACGGCGGGTCCGGCGCGGCGATCGCCGGCCGGACCCGCCGGGGCGGGCTGCTACACGAGCAGGCCGCTGGTCTTCGTCGTCGCGGCGCTGAAGCGCTCCTGGACGTTCGCCCAATTCACGATGTTCCAGAACGCCTTGACGTAGTCGGCGCGGACGTTCTTGTAGTCGAGGTAGTAGGCGTGCTCCCACACGTCGAGGAGCAGGAGCGGGACGCTGCCGGCCGGCAGCTGCGACTCCTGATTGAGGATCTGCTGGATCACGAGGTTGCCGCCGAGCGCGTCGTAGACGAGCGCGGCCCAGCCGGAGCCCTGGACGCCCGTCGCGGCGGCCGTGAAGTGGGCGACGAACTTGTCGAACGAGCCGAACCGGTCGTCGAGCGCGCTGGCCAGCTCGCCCGTCGGCTTGTCGCCGCCGTCCGGGGACATGTTGGTCCAGAAGATCGAGTGGTTGACGTGGCCGCCGAGGTTGAAGGCGAGGTTCTTGGTGTGGAGGTTGACCGCACCGAGATCGCCCGACTCGCGAGCCGCGGCGAGCGCGCCGAGCGCCGTGTTCGCCCCGGTCACATACGCCTGGTGATGCTTGTCGTGGTGGAGCTGCATGATCGTCGCCGAGATGTGCGGCTCCAGCGCCGCGTAGTCGTACGGAAGTTCGGGCAGCGTGTACTCGGCCATGGAGTGTCTCCTTCTTCAGCGTTCGATCAGATCGCTGTCAGTCTAATTCTGCGAGCTCAGGCGGGAGACTCGCCTCGGTCCCAGGAATCCCCAAGTCGGCGGCGCGCTTGTCGGCCATCGCGAGGAGGCGCCGGATCCGCCCGGCCACCGCGTCCTTCGTCATCGGCGGATCCGCGTAGTGACCGAGCTCGTCGAGGCTCGACTCGCGGTGGCTGAGCCGCAGCTCGCCGGCGTAGGCGAGATGGTCGGGGATGTCGGGGCCGAGGATCTCCATCGCCCGCTCGACGCGCGCGCACGCCGCGACGGCGGCCTGGGCCGAGCGGCGGAGGTTCGCGTCGTCGAAGTTGACGAGCCGGTTCGTGTTCGCGCGGACCTCGCGGGTGGAGCGCTGCGCCTCCCAGGCCGCGAGTGTCTGCGCGGCGCCGATCCGGCCGAGGAGCTTCCCGATGGGCTCGCCCTCGCGCACCATGACGCGCGGCAGGCCGCGCACCTCTCGGGCCTTCGCGACGACGCCGAGGCGCCCCGCCGCGCCGACGAGCGCCATCGCGGCCTCAGGCGCGGGGCATGCGACCTCGAGCGCCGCGGACCGTCCCGGGTCGGTCAGCGTCCCGGTCGCGAGGAATGCGCCGCGCCAGACGCCGGCGAGCTCGACGGGGCTCCCGGTCGTGAGACGGTTCGGCAGGCCGCGGACCGGTCGGCGGCGCTGATCCAGAAGTCCCGTCTGCCGCGCGAGCGTCTCGCCCTCCTCGACGACGCGGACGACGTGATGCTCCGGCTTTCCGCCACCGCCCGGCGTCACCGAGCGCTGCGCCCGGATGCCGAAGATCGCGGCGATCTCCCCCGCGACGCGGTCGGCGACCGCCTTCGAGTCGACCTCGACCTCGACCGCCATGCGGCCCGAGATGAGGTGCAGGCCGCCGGCGAAGCGCAGCAGCGTCGCGAGCTCCGCCGCCCGGATCGGCGTCGGCGCGGCGGGGAGCGACAGCAGCTCGGCCTTGAGCGAGTCGGTCAGCGTCATCTCATTCCCTTCCGAGGTCCCGGTGGCGGACCGTGATCGCGATGCCGGGAACCGAGCGGAGCCGCTCGGCGAGCAGCTGCGCGAGGGCGACCGAGCGGTGCTTGCCGCCCGTGCAGCCGATCGCGATCGCCGCATTCCGCTTGTTCTCGCGCTGGAAGCCCTCGAGCGCGACCTCCATCGCATGAGCGTACGCGTCGAGGAACTCGGCCGCGCCCGGCTGCTCGAGCACGTAGTCGGCCACGCGTGTGTCGAGTCCCGTCAGCGCGCGCAGCTCGGAGACCCAGTACGGGTTCGGGAGGAAGCGCGCATCGGCCACGATGTCGACGTCCTGCGGGAGGCCGTACTTGAAGCCGAAGCTCACGATCGCGAGCTGGAGGCCCTTCGTCTCCACGCTCGCGAACCGGTCCCGGATCCGGCTCGTCAGCTCGTGGACGTTCAGCTCCGACGTGTCGACGATGACGTCGCTCGCCGCGCGGATGTCCGCCATCCGGGCGCGCTCCGCCCGGATGCCGTCGAGCAGCGTCCCATCGCCCTGCAGCGGATGGGGGCGGCGGACGCTCTCGAAGCGGCGGACGAGGACGTCGTCATCCGCGTCGAGGAACAGCGTGCGGACGGGCGTGCTGCCGTCGCGCAGCGCCGTCAGCGCCGCCGCGAGGTCGTCGAGGAGCCGGCCGCCGCGCACGTCGACGACCGCCGCGATGCGCGGGAATGCGGTGCCCTCCTGGCTGCCGAGCTCGACCAGGGGCTTCAGCATGAGCGGCGGGAGGTTGTCGACGACGTACCACCCGAGGTCCTCGAGGGCATTGGCGACGGTCGAACGACCCGCCCCGGACATGCCGGTGACGATGAGGAGTTCCTGACCCGTCGAATGGCTCGCCATCGCCATTCAGCGTACCGGCTCGGGATCGCCCGCCCGGAGACGCTCGTGGATGACGCGAGCGGTTCCCGCGCCGACCCCGCGGACCTCGGCGAGCTGCTCGACCGTCGCCTCGCGGACGCGGGCGACGGAGCCGAAGTGCCGGAGGATCTCCTTGACGCGGGACGGGCCGAGCCCGGGGATCTCCTCGAGGACCGAGCGGAGGTCGCGTCTGCGCCGCTGGCGCTGGTAGCCGATCGCGAAGCGGTGGGCCTCGTCGCGGAGCCGCTGCACGAGGAAGAGCGCGTCGCTCGACCGGGGCAGGATGACGGGATCGTCCTCGCCGGGCAGCCAGAGCTCCTCGAGCCGCTTCGCGATGCCGGCGACGCGGATGCCGCGCGCCGGCGCCCCCGCCTCCTCGACGGCGCGCTGGGCCGCCGCGACCTGGGGCTGCCCGCCGTCGACGAGCAGCAGCTGCGGGCGGTACGCGAACCTCTTCCGCTTCCCGGTCTCGTCGTCGACGCCCGCCTCGGTCTCCTCCGCGACGCGCGCGAGCCGGCGCGCGAGCACCTGGTGGATCGAATCGGTGTCGTCGCGCGTCGCCGCGATCGAGAACTTCCGGTACTGGTCCTTCCGCGGCAGGCCGTCCTCGAAGACGACCATGCTCGCGACGACGTTCGTCCCCTGGAGGTGCGAGACGTCATAGCACTCGATGCGGAGCGGCGCCTCGTCCATGCCGAGCGCCTCCGCGAGATCGTTCAGGGCGTTCGACCGTGCGACGAAGTCGGCGCTCCGCCGGGTCTTGTAGAGGACGAGCGCCTGCCGCGCGTTGTCGGCGACCGTGGACGCGAGCTGCGCCTTCTCGCCGCGCCGCGCGACGGCGACCCGGACCTTCGCGCCCCGGGCGTGCCCGAGCCGCTCGGTGAGCGAGCGCTCGACCGAGGCCGGGTCCGTCGGCATCGCGGGGACGAACACCTCTCGCGGCGGCGCCGGCTCGCCCTCGGCGTACGCCGTCTCGAGGACCGACTCGACGAGCTCGGGCAGGTCGATGTCGAGCTCCTTGTCGACGTTCCACGCCCGCACGCCGCGGATCCGGCCGCCCCGGACGGTGAACTGCTGGACCGCCGCCGCGAGCTCGTCGTCGGCGATGCCGAAGAAGTCGGCGTCGACGTCGTCGCCGAGGACGACGGCGTTCCGCTCGAGCGCCCACTGCATCGCCTGGAGGCGATCGCGCAGCACGGCGGCCTGCTCGTAGTCCTGGGCCTCCGACGCCTCGGCCATGCGCCGCTTCGTATCGGCGATGAACCGCTGGTCGCCGCCCTCGACGAAGCTCGCGAAGTCGATCGCGATCGCCTTGTGCTCCGCCAGGCTGATCCGCCCGACGCAGGGCGCCGCGCACTTTCCGATGTCGCCGAGGAGGCAGGGCCGACCGGAGCGATGCGCGCGCTGGTAGACGCCCTCGGTGCAGGAGCGCATGGGGAACGCCTTGAGCATCGCGTCGACGGTGTCCCGGATCGCCCATGCTCGGCTGTACGGGCCGAAGTAGCGCGCATTCCGGATCCCCCTCGTCCGCGTCACGAAGACGCGCGGGACGGGGTCGCCGAGCGTGATCGCGAGGTACGGGTACGACTTGTCGTCGCGGTACTGGACGTTGTACGGCGGGTCGAACTCCTTGATCCACGTCCACTCGAGCTGGAGCGCCTCGAAGTCGGTGCCCACGACCGTCCACTCGACGCTCCGCGCCGTGAGCACCATGTGGCGCGTCCGCTCGTGGAGGCTCGCGAGCGGCTGGAAGTAGTTCGAGAGCCGGTTCCGGAGGTTCTTCGCCTTGCCGACGTAGAGGATGCGGCCGCGGTCGTCCCGGAAGCGGTAGACGCCCGGCTGCGTGGGGATCTCGCCCGACTTCGGGCGCCACGGGATGTGATCGCTCAACTTGCCTTCTTGAGCACGAGGAGCTCCTTGAGGAACTCGCCCGTGTAGCTCCCGTCGACCTCGGCGATCTGCTCGGGCGTGCCCGTGGCGACGACCGTGCCGCCGCCGGCGCCGCCCTCGGGACCGAGATCGATGATCCAGTCGGCCGCCGCGATGACGTCGAGGTTGTGCTCGATCACGATGACCGTATTGCCCTTGTCGACGAGGCCGTCGAGGACATGGAGCAGCCGGCGGACGTCCTCGAAGTGCAGGCCCGTCGTCGGCTCGTCGAGCACGTAGACGCTCCGGCCGGTCGAGCGCTTCTGCAGCTCGGTCGCGAGCTTGACGCGCTGCGCCTCGCCGCCGGAGAGGGTCGTCGCCGGCTGGCCCAGCCGGACGTAGCCGAGGCCGACGTCGACGAGCGTCTTGAGGTAGCGGTGGATGCCGCTGATCGGCGCGAAGAACTCCGACGCCTCCTCGATCGGCATGTCGAGCACCTCGGCGATGTTCTTGCCCTTGTACCGGACGGC
>Ga0164242_10003035_pt1 | contig 19215 bp, 16 predicted proteins | sample OricomgcompostMG_FD_108783 | JGI IMG/M metagenome (GOLD analysis project Ga0164242, IMG submission 108783) | Miracle-Growth compost microbial communities from Emeryville, California, USA - Original compost - Miracle growth compost (MG) ... | reverse complement strand
TATGTCTCGAGCGGCACCCGGCTCGTGGGGGTGAAGGCTGTGGGGATATTGTAGGGGACGCGATGAGGGTCAGCTTCCGAGCCAAGCTGCTGGCGATCGTCGGAGCCGCGGCGGTGGCGCTCCTGATGCTCGCGGTCGCGGACGCGGTGATCACCTGGCAGGTCGAGTCGCGGATCACCGTCCTGCACCAGCGCTACCTCCCCCGGGTGGAGCTCGGCCCGAAGCTGAGCAGCGACTTCGTCAAGCTGACGCGGGGCCTCCAGGACGCGGTCGCCGCGCGGGACACCGACGCCCTCGAGGCGACCAAGGAGCTCGAGCGCGCATTCGTGCAACACCTGGAGGAGGCCCGCCCGGCGCTGGACGCGCAGGACGTGACCGCCCTGAGGACCGGGCTGGAGGACTACTACCAGGCCGCCTATGACGTTTCGCGGCGGATGGTCGCGGGCGAGACCGGCGCCGCGATCGTCGAGTCCGTCCACGGCATGCAGAAAAAGCAGGCCCGCTTGAAGAAGCTGCTCGAGACTGGGACTGCCTTCAACCGCAGCACGCTCGATGGGGCCTTCGCCAGCGTCTCCAGCGCGGCCCGGTCTGCCGGGCGCCTCAAGCTGGCCGTCACCCTCCTCTGCCTGCTCCTCGTCTCCATCCTGTCGATCGTGTTGAGCCAGCGGGTGCTGAGGACGGTGGCGTCGCTGACCGCCGGCTTCGAGCGCTTCGGGAGGAGTGATTTCGAGACGCCCGTCGTGGTCCGCGCGAAGGACGAGCTCGGGGACCTGGCCGACACCGCGAACCGGATGGCGCTCAGCCTCAAGGCGCTCGCCAAGGAGCGCGACCAGGGGGATTGGCTGAAGAACGGCCTGGTCGGCCTGAACGAAGAGATTCGGGGGGAGCGGGAGCCGGAAGAGGTGGCTTCGCAGGCGGCGGCCTTCCTGTCCCGCTGGCTGGAGGCTGCCGCGGCGGCGGTCTACCTCCGCCCTCCCAACGAAGAGGCCTTCGAGCGGGTCGGCGGCTTCGCCCTGCCCTCCGGCCGGTCCCCGGGCACCCGCTACCTGCCTTCGGAAGGGCTGGTGGGTCAGGCGGCGCTGTCCGAGCAGCTCACCGTGATCAACGATCCGCCTCCGGACTACCTGCGCATCGCTTCGGGGCTCGGCGAGGCGGCGCCGCGGGCACTCGTCTTCCTCCCGCTGGTGCGCGCCGGGCGGGTGATGGGCGTGCTCGAGCTGGCCTTCTTCAAGCCCTGGTCTCCCCTGGCCGGGGAGCTCTTGCGCTCGATCCGGGAGCCCTTGGCGATCGCGCTGGAGAGCGCGCAGTCGCGCAGGGCGCTCCAGTCGCTCCTGGTCGAGACGCGGCGGCAGGCGGAGCAGCTCGAAGCCCAGGAGGAGGAGCTCCGGGCCACCAACGAGGAGCTCCAGGCCCAGCAGGAAGAGCTGCGCCAGAGCAACCAGGAGCTGGGCGTGCAGCGCGGGACGCTGGAGAAGCGCAACGCCGAGCTCGTCGGCGCCCGCCGCGCGCTCGAGCGGGAGGCCGCCGAGCTGGCCTCGGTGAGCAACTACAAGACGCAGTTCCTCGCCAACATGTCGCACGAGCTCCGGACCCCTCTGAACAGCATGCTCCTGCTCTCGGATCTCCTCGGCGCGAACGATGCGGGGCATCTGTCCGCCAAGGAGGTCCAGTACGCCAAGACCATCCACGGCGCCGGCATGGACCTGCTGGCGCTGATCAACCAGGTCCTGGACCTGGCGAAGATCGAGTCCGGCAAGCAGGAGCTGCACCTGGCGCCGCTGCAGCTGGGCGAGCTGGCGGACTACGCGCGGCGCACCTTCGAGCCGGTGGCGCAGAGCAAGAAGATCGCGTTCCAGGTCACGGTGGCGGAGGGCCTGCCCGGGACGCTCTTGAGTGATCGCCGCCGGATCGAACAGGTGCTCACCAACCTGCTCGGCAACGCGCTCAAGTTCACCAGCGAGGGAACCGTCGCGCTCCACATTGGCCGGCCGGGACCCGACACCCACTTCTCCAGGCCGGAGCTCGCCGCCGGGCGGACGCTGGCCCTGGCCGTCTCCGACACCGGGCTGGGCATTGCCCAGGAACATCGGGAGCGGATCTTCTCCCCCTTCGAGCAGGTGGAGGCGGAGTCGGACCGGCGCTTCGGAGGGACCGGGCTCGGGCTGGCCATCTCCCGGGAGCTCGCGGGGCTCCTCGGCGGAGAGCTCCAGCTCCAGAGCGAGCCCGGGCTGGGGAGCGTCTTCACCCTCTATGTGCCCCTGGATCCGCCCCCCACGTCGGAGCTGCCCGCCCGCCCCCGCGCGCCCGAGCGACGCGAGCCGTCCCCCAGGCCCAGACCTTCGCCTTCGGAGCCTTCGCCTTCCGATGCGCCCGGGCCCCGCCTCCTCTTGATCGAGGATGAGCCAGCGTTCGCGGACGCGTTCGCCTCGGTGGTGCGCGCACAGGGCGTGGGGTGCCAGGTCGCCTCCGACGGCGCGACGGGCCTGCGCCTGGCCCGGGAGGAGCGCTACTCCGGCATCGTGCTCGACGTCCGGTTGCCGGGGCTGGACGGCTGGGAGGTGATGGAGCAGCTCAAGGCGGATCCGAAGACCGCCGGCATCCCGGTGTACTTCGTCTCCTCGCTGGACTCCCGGGAGCGGGGCCTCTCCGCCGGGGCCGTGGGCTACCTCACCAAGCCCGCGCTGCGCGACGACCTGGTCCGGGTGGTGGAGTCGCTCGTTCCGCGGGCATCCGCGCGTCCCTGCCGGGTGCTGGTGGTCGAGCTGGGGCCCGAGGCCGAGGGGTGGCTGCCCGACCAGCTCCAGCGCGAAGGGTTCGAGCCGCAACAGGTGGGGACCGCGGAGGCCGCGCTCGAGGCGCTCTCCACCGAGCAGTTCGACTGCGCGATCCTCGACCCGGCGCACCCGGAGCTGAAGGGGTTGGATCTCCTCCGCGTCCTCGAGGAGCGGGGAAAGAGGCTCCCCTCGGTGGTGGTCTACACCCAGCGCGCCTTGACCAAGGAGGAGATCCAGAGGCTTCAGACCTACGCCGAGGCGATCGTGCTCAAGGAGGGCGCCTCCAGCGAGCGGCTCCTCGACGAGGTGCGGCTCTTCGCCCGCCGGCTCAACGAGGGACGCGGGGCGCCCCCCCGGGCGTCCGCGAGCGGGCCGGCCTCGTCGGTGCGGCTCGACGCCAAGCGGATCTTGATCGTGGAGGACGACATGCGCACCGCCTTCGCGCTCTCGGCCACGCTCCGGGCGAAGGGGGCCGAGGTGCGGATGGCCGACACCGGGCGGGCCGGGCTGGAGCTCCTCCATCAGGAGCCGGGCATCGACGCGGTGTTGATGGACATCATGATGCCGGAGATGGACGGCTTCGAGGCGATGCGCCGCATCCGTCAGAACCCGGCGTTCCGGACCCTCCCGATCATCGCCCTCACCGCCAAGGCGATGAAGGGGGACGACCGCCGGAGCATGGAGGCGGGGGCCACCGCGTATTTGCCCAAGCCCGTGGACTCCGATCTGCTCCTCCAGACGCTCGACACCCATCTCTCCGGAGCCCGGGATGACGTCGGTTGACCCGGAGACCGAGGCGCTCGAGGTCCAGCTGGTCCTGGAGGCGATCCACGCCCGGTACGGCTATGACCTTCGGGCCTACGAGCCCAAGTCGATCCGCCGGCGCCTCGAGCTGGCCCTGGTGAAGTCCGGGCTGGCCCATCTGGGGGAGCTCCAGCACCGCCTGCTCCATGATCCGGCCTTCTTCACGGACGTGCTGCAGGGCTTGACGGTGCGAACCACCGAGCTGTTCCGCGAACCGGCCTGCTTCCAGGCCTTCCGGACGAAGGTGGTGCCCCTCCTGCGGACCTATCCGCTGATCAAGCTCTGGCACGCCGGGTGCGCCGGCGGGGAGGAGGTCTACTCGATGGCGATCCTGCTCAGCGAGGAGGGCCTGTACGATCGCGCCCAGCTCTACGCCACCGACCTCAGCGCGGAGGCGGTGGCCGAAGCCAAGGAGGGCGTCTACCCGGCGCGGGACCTCCCCCATTTGAGGGAGAACTACCTCCGCGCCGGTGGGACGCGCTCGCTCGACCAGTACTGCACCGAAGCCTTCGGCCAGCTGGCGATGCGCGAGTCGCTCCGGCGCAACGTGCACTTCTTCCAGCACGACCTGGTGTCCGATCAGGTGTTCGGCGAGATGCACGTCGTCTTCTGCCGGAACGTGCTCATCTACTTCGGCCCCGCGCTGAAGGCCCGGGTGCTGGAGAAGCTCACCCAGAGCCTCTGCCCCGGAGGCTTCTTCGTGCTGGGGGAGAGCGAGCGGCTCGACACCGGAGACCGGCACCCGCACTTCAAGGTGCTGGACACCTCCGCGAGGATCTACCGCCATGGAAGCTGACGCGATCACCCCGGCGGTGCTGCTGGTGGACGACCGGGAGGCCAACCTGACGGCGCTCGAAGCCCAGCTCCAGAGCCTGGGCTGCAGGTTGGTCTTCGCCACCAACGGCAACGACGCGCTCCGCCAATTGCTCAAGCAGGAGTTCGCGGTGGTGCTGCTCGACGTCCAGATGCCCAGCATGGACGGCTTCGAGGTCGCCGAGCTGGCGCGCAGCAACCCGGCCACCCGCGACGTGCCGATCATCTTCGTCACCGCCAGCCACGAGACGCCGGACACCATCTTCGGCACCTACTCCAGCGGGGCGGTGGACCTGCTCTTCAAGCCGATCAACCCCTTCGTGCTCCGCAGCAAGGTGCGGGTCTTCCTGGACCTCTACCGGGAGCGGCGCCGGCTGGCGGATGAGATCACCGCGCACCGTCAGACCGTGGCCGAGCTGGATGCCTTCAGCTACTCGGTGGCGCATGATCTGAGGGCGCCCTTACGCGCGATGCGGGGGTTCGCGGAGATCCTCCGCGAGGACCACGGCCTCCAGCTCGACGAGCCCGGCCACGAGCTGGTGCGGGAGATCCTGGGCAGCGCCCAGCACATGGGATCGCTGATTGACGCCCTCCTCGCCCTGGCCCGGGTCTCGCGCGGTCCGCTCTCCCCGCAGGACGTGTCGCTCTCGGCGCTGGTGCACGACGAAGGCGCCCGGCTGGCCGCGGCCGAACCCGGGCGGCGGGTGGAGCTGACCCTCGCGCCGGACGTCCAGGCCCACGTCGATCCGGCGCTGGCGCGCACCCTGCTCCAGAACCTGTTGGGCAACGCCTGGAAGTTCACCGCGCGGACGACGCCGGGGAGGATCCAGTTCGGGACCACGCAGCAGGAGGGAGAGACCGTGCTCTTCGTTCGCGACAACGGCGCGGGCTTCGATCCCGCCTACGCCCGGAAGCTCTTCGCGCCCTTCCAGCGCCTGCACAAGGCAGACGAGTTCCCGGGCACCGGCATTGGGCTTGCCACCACCCAGCGCATCATCCGCCGCCATGGCGGGCGGATCTGGGCGGAGGGCGCCGTGGGTCAGGGCGCCACCTTTTATTTCACCCTTCCTCCAGCCTCCGGGACTCTGCCCGGCGACGGGGAAGATCGTCCGGGGAGTGAGCCATGAGCGAATCGATTCGGGTATTGCTGGTCGAGGATTCGCCCTCGGACGCCAAGCTGGTTCTTCACGAGCTGAAGCGGGCCGGGTTCGAGGTGGTGCACGAGCGCGTGGAGGAGGCGGAGCCGATGCGGGAGGCCCTCCAGCGCGGCGGCTGGGACGCGGTGATCAGCGACTGGTCCATGCCCCGGTTCAGCGGCCTGGCGGCGCTCCAGACGCTCAAGGACTCCCGCGTGGACCTCCCCTTCATCCTCGCCTCCGGCACCGTGGGAGAGGAGACGGCGGTCAGCGCGATGCGGGCCGGTGCGCATGACTTCGTGGTCAAGGACCGGCTCGGCCGGTTGGGGCCGGCGCTGCGCCGGGAGATGGCGGAGGCCCGGATGCGAACGGCGCGGAAGCAGGCCGAGGCCGCCCTGATGGCGACCCAGCAGCGCTTCGTCCGGCTGGCCGAGTCCGGGATCGTCGGGATCGCGGTCATCGACGTCGCCACCGACGCGGTGGTCGACGCCAACGACGCCTACCTGGGGATGATCGGCTACACCCGGGACGAGCTGCTCGAAGGCACGCTCCGCTGGAGGGGCGCGACCCCCGAGGACTGGCTGTTCGCCGAGGCCGCCGCGCTCGAAAAGCTGAAGACCCACGGGGTGGCCCCCGCCTGGGAGAAGGAGCTCCTCCGGAAGGACGGCTCCCGGACGCCGATGCTGGTCGGGTTGGTGAGCGAGACCTACCCGCGCTGCCTGGCCTTCGTCGCTGATCTCCATGAGCTGCGCGAGATCAAGCGGGCCCACCGCGAGACGGAGATCCAGCTCCGCCAGAGCCAGAAGATGGAGGCGGTGGGCCTGCTCGCGGGCGGGATCGCCCATGACTTCAACAACCTGCTCGCGGTGATCCTCAGCTATTCGGACCTCTTGCTCCGCGACCTCTCCGCCGGCACCCAGCCCCATCAGGACCTCCAGGAGATCCGGGACGCGGCGAAGCGGGCGGCCGCGCTCACCCGCCAGCTCCTCCTCTTCAGCCGGAAGCAGGTGCTCACCCCGGAGCAGCTCGATCTCAACGACGTGGTCCTCTCCATTGAGAAGATGCTCCGCCGGATGGTGGGAGAGGACGTGACGCTCCGCACGGTGATGGCGGACCGTCCGGCAACGGTGCTCGCGGATCCGGGCCAGATGGAGCAGGTCCTGATGAACCTGATGGTCAACGCCCGCGACGCGATGCCGAGGGGCGGCACCCTGACCGTGGCGACCCGCAACGTCGAGCTCGGCGAGCCGGTGGTGGGGCAGTGGACGACCCAGGCCGGTCCGCACGTCCTGCTCAGCGTGAGCGACACCGGGCTGGGGATGAGCGAAGCGGTCCGGACGCGGATCTTCGAACCGTTCTTCACCACCAAGGGGCCCGGCAAGGGCACGGGGCTCGGGCTGTCGACGGTGGCCGGCATCGTCCGCGAGATGGGGGGAGCGATCGCTGTGGAGAGCGCCGAGGGACAGGGCACCACCTTCAACGTCTATTTCCCCCGGACGAATGGCGCGGTGGCGGGGGTGCACGCCCGCGCCTCCGCGTCGTTCGACGAGCTGCGAGGGACCGAATCGGTGCTGGTGGTGGAGGACGACGCCTCGGTGCGCGGCCTGACGCGGGACATCTTGATCCGCGCCGGCTACCGCGTCCGCGAGGCCCGAGACGCCGCCGAGGCGCTCCAGCTGTGCAGCGACGGCGCCGAGCGCTTTCAGCTGATGCTCAGCGATGTGGTGATGCCGAACATGAGCGGACCCGAGCTGGCCAAGGCGCTCTTGAGATCGAGGCCGGACCTCAAGCTGGTCTTCATGTCCGGCTACATCGACGACACCGTCATCCGTCACGGGCTGACGGAGGCCAACGCGCTGTTCGTCCAGAAGCCCTTCACCCCCATGGATCTGCTCCACAAGGTTCGCGAGGCGCTCGCCGGCTGACCCGGCCCCTCGACCCGGCCAGTAGACCTGAACAGGCGTTCTGGTCCACACTGGCGCGGTGAAGCCCCAGGCCATCTCCAACCCGCCCAACCCGTGGGCCTCCACCGAGGTCGAATACCTGGAGGACACGCCGCGCGCGCGGCCGCAGGTCTACGAGGATCAGACCCAGGAGATCGTCTCCCGGAACAACAGCCCGGACGTGGGCTTCGACTTCAGCGTCAACCCGTACCGTGGCTGCATGCATGGCTGCGCGTACTGTTATGCCCGCCCCTCGCACGAGTACCTGAGCTTCGGCGCGGGGACGGACTTCGACACGAAGATCGTGATCAAGCGGGACGCGGCCAGGCTCTTGCGCAAGACGTTTGATCGCCCGTCCTGGAGAGGCGACGCGGTGGTCTTCTCCGGGGTGACGGACTGCTACCAGCCGCTGGAGGCGAGCTACCGGCTCACCCGCGCCTGTCTGGAGGTCTGCGCCGAGTACAGAAACCCGGTGGGGATCATCACCAAGGCCCCGCTGATCGAGCGGGATCTGGACGTCCTAACGGAGCTCGCCCGCAACGCGCACCTCCGGGTGACGGTGAGCGTGCCGTTCTGGAGCCAGGAGCGCGCCCGGGCGATCGAGCCGGGGGTGGCCACGCCGCGGCGGCGGATGCAGATCATCGCCACCCTGGCGGCGGCGGGGATCGCGGTGGGCGTCAACGTGGCCCCCATCGTCCCGGGGCTGGACGACGAGCTGGGGACGCTGCTCGAGGCCGCGCGCGACGCCGGCGCGACGTACGCGGGCTACGTGCTGCTCAGGCTGCCCGGCTCGGTGAAGGAGGTCTTCGAGACCCGGCTGCGCCGCGAGCTGCCGCTCACCGCGGACAAGGTGCTCCACCGGATCCGGGAGACCCGGGGCGGCGGCCTCTACGATCCGCGGTTCGGCGTCCGCGGGCGCGGTGAGGGCCCCTACGCCCAGATGCTGGGGACGCTGTTCGAGACCACCTGCCGGAAGCTCGGGCTCGCGCGCAGGCCGGTGGAAGCCGCCGTGCCGGACACCTTCCGCCGCCCGAGCCGGCCCCAGCCGCAGCTCTCGCTCTTCTGAGCGCTAGCCGTCTTCACCCGGCTCGGCGTCGTCGTCCGGCTGGGGGGCGCTGAAGACGTGCCCGCAGCCTTCGCACGCCTCGCCCTCGGTCGCGGTCTGCGGGATCGCCTCACCGCAGTCCGGACAGGCGGAGTCTTCGTAGAAGGTGTGGATCAACACCAGCGCTTCGTCGTTGTCCGGGCCGGACGCGTTGGTCATCTGTTTCTGCTCCAGATCACGGCTTGACCCCCTCCCGCCTGCCGGGAAGGCTCAGGGGCGGGTTTGGTTTCAACACAAAAGGAGGGTGGAATGGACGAACACGAGATGAAGGCGGAGCTGGAGCGGCTGCGCGCGGAGAACGAGGCGCTCAAGACCCGCACCAGCAAGGGCGTTTCCCTCAAGGTCTCCGAGAAGGGCGCGGTGTCGGTCTACGGGCTGGGGCGCTTCCCGGTCACGCTCTACAAGGAGCAGTGGGCCAAGCTCCTGGACATGGGCGAGGACATCCGCCGCTTCATCCAGGAGAACGAGCCCAAGCTGAAGGCCAAGCAGTAGCCAACGGGCGGCGCGCCGGACCTCTTCTCCGGCGCGCTGGGAATGCGCGCGGCCTACTTCGCCCCGAGCAGCGCGGCGCGCAGATCCTCGTCCACCGGATCCTTCCCCAGCCAGACGCTGAGCAGGGCGTCATAGAAGTCCTTGCCCGGGAGGGTCATCGGCTTGGCCACCCCGCCGAGCACGGTCCCCTTCCCCGGGACGTAGCTGAAGATGAGCTTCTGGCCGTCCTTGAGGTCCGGGATCGCCTGGGCGAACTGGAGCAGCCGCATCTGCAGCTTGGGCAGGTCCTTCTTCGAGTTGCGCTCGAAGCCTTCGTTGATCCCGTCGATGATCGCCTTCCGGTCCACGTCCCGCTTGAGGACGAGCTGGATCTGCTTGGGCACGTCCGGTCCGATCGCCGCGGCGGGCGTCTTGGCCGGCGTGGGCAGGTAGAGCGACACCACGTAGACGCTGAAGACGAACTTCTTCCTCAGCCCCACGCCGTTGAGCGAGAGCTGGCTGCTCTCCACCGTGGCCTTCTCCGGGACGTTGACGTCTTCGAAGGTCCGGGCCTGGGCGGTGAAGGAGAGGACGGCGACGAGCGCGAGCGGCAGTGCGTAACGCATGGGGACCTCCAGAGGGCGACTTGCAGACGGCGACTTGAGGACGGGTTCAACCGTTGGCCTGGGCGAAGCTCTCCATCATCGAAACGAGCGTCCGGAGGTGCTCGACGGGCACGGCATTGTACGCCGAGACGCGGATCCCTCCGGAGATCCGGTGACCCTTCAGCCCGCTCATCTTCTGCTTCTGGGCTTCGGCGAGGAACTTCTCCTCCAGCGCCTCGGACGGGAGTCTGAACACGATGTTCATCAATGAGCGGCTCTCCCGCTCCACCGGGGCCTGGTAGAAGCCGCGCATCCGGTCCAGCGCGTCGTAGAGGACCTGGGCCTTCTCCTGGTTGAGCCGCGCGAGCGTGTCCAACCCGCCGAGCGATTGGATCCACGCCAGCACGTTGCGCATCAGGTACACGGCGAAGGTGGGCGGGGTGTTGTAGAGCGAGTCCGCGTCTGCGTGGGTGGCGTAGCGGAGGATCTTGGGCGAATCCGTGCGCGCTTCTGCGAGCAGCGACTTGCGGACCACCACCACCGTCACCCCGGCCGGCCCCAGGTTCTTCTGCGCCCCCGCGTAGATCAGGTCGAACCGGCTCACGTCCACCGGCCGGGAGAGGAAGTCTGAGCTCATGTCCACCACCAGCGGCACCCCACCCGTCTGGGGGAAGGTGTGCCACTGGGTGCCAAAGACCGTGTTGTTGGAGGTCAAATGAACGTAGGCGGCGCGCGGATCGAAGGCGCACTCCGTGGCGCCGGGGATGCGGGTGTAGCGGCCGTCCTCGCCGCGGGTGCTGGCGGCCACCCGCGGAGAGCCGACCAGCTTCGCCTCGTCGAATGCCTTCTGGGACCACACCCCGGTGAGGAGGTAGTCCGCGCTCCCGTCCTTAAGGAGGAAGTTCAACGGCACCATGGCGAACTGATGGCTGGCGCCACCCTGGAGGAAGAGGACCTGGTGGGTGTCCGGGATCCCGAGGAGCGAGGTCAACAGGGAGATCGCCTCGTGGTGGACGGCGTCGTAGCGCTTGCCGCGGTGGCTGTGCTCCAGGATGGACATCCCGGAGCCTTCGAAGTCGAGCAGCTCGTCGCGTGCGCGCTCGAGGGCGGGGAGGGGGATGGCGGCCGGGCCTGCGTTGAAGTTGATCGCTCTCATGAGGCCTTGGTCTTAGCGGAGGCCTGAGCGTGAAAGCCAGACGGTCTCAGGCCGGTCGCCGCCAACCGTCCTGCGCGCGCCGGAGCGTTGAGGCGTCGAACCGGTGGGCTTCAAAGCGGTAGACGAGCAGGCCTGGCTTGGGCTTCGGCTCGAAGCAGGTCGACTGCGGGGGCATGGTCTCCCCCGCGTCCGCCACGGCCAGAACCTCGGCCACCGAGGTGGGGTGCAGCGCGAAGCCCACCGCGAGCTCGCCTGCGCCCACCCGGCGCTCCAGGTCCGCCAGGGCGGTGGGCCGGCCGAGGAAGTCGAGCCGGGGATCCACCCGAGGGTCCCCCACCCCCAAGAGCGGTCCCAGCACCTGGTCCTGAAGGAGGGACACGTCCAGCCGCCGCGCCAAGGATCCGTCGCCCGCTTCCGGTCGCAGCGCCAGACCCCACCACTTGCCCTCGAGGAGCATCGACACCCGGCGCGGTCCGGGGGCCGGGCCGTCCGGCTCCGGGGTGAGCGAAAACGCCTCCTCCAGGCGCCTCTGAAGCGTCTGCGGGGTGTGACCGTGGAGGTCGCGCACCCCGCGGTGAAAGGGAAGGATGTGAAGCTGGTCGTGCGGGACCAACATCGCGAGGAACCAGTCCTCCGGCCCGGAGCCCTCCGCGCCCCGCTGCGCGCGCAGCGTGGCCGCCGCCGCCAGCCGGTGGTGGCCGTCCGCGATGTAGAGCGCTTCGACCTCCCGGAAGGCCTCTTCGATCCACACCCCGGTTTCGGGCGCCACCCGCCAGAGGGCGTGGCGCACCCCGTCCGCTCCGACCTCCTCGAACAAGGGCGGTCCCTGGAGCGCGGCGGCCAGCTGGCGATCCAGCGCTGGCCGCGCCCGGTAGGTGAGCAGCACCGGTTCGTCGTGTCCGCCCACCGCTTGCAGGTAGCGCGCGCGGTCCAACTCCCGGTCTTGCTGGGTCAGCTCATGCGGGCGGATGGCGAAGGCCTCATAGGCCGCCACGCTGGCCAGGCCCACCAGCCCCAGCTGCACCCGGCCGTGCTCGGTCTGCTGGTAGAGATAGAACGAGGGGCGCGTGCCCTCCGGCGGCGCTGGCAAGGCGGACGTGACGAACGGGCGCAAGTCGGCCATCTCCCGCCATCATGCCCCAAATCCAAACGGCCGAGCCCCCAAGGGCCTGCGCTGCCCTCTCCCCTCCCGCGCGTCAGAGCGGGGACGGAGAAGGAACGGAAGGACGGGCGTGCCCGGCGTTTACACGGTAAATCGTCTGGAAACGTCATGAACGAGAACGCGCTCAACTCCAACGTGGGGCTCAAGCTCCGCAACCTTCGGCTGGCCCGGACCATCAAGCAGAGCGACGCGGCGCGGGAGCTGGGCGTCTCGCCGGCGTACCTGAACCTGATCGAGAAGGGGAAGCGGGTGATGCCCTTCCCGCTCCTGTGGAAGGCGCTGCGCTACTTCGATCAGGACCCCGAGCAGTTCATGTCCACCCTGGGCGAGGGGCGGGTGGATGAGGCGCTGGCCAAGCTCTTGGATGAGCCGCTCCTCAAGAGCCTGGACATCGACTCCGAGTCCCTCCAGCACCTCTCGGCCGAACCGAAGCTGGCGGGCACGGTGGCCGCGCTGTTCAACCTCTACAAGAACACCCGCACCCAGCTGGAGAACGTGCTGGCCCAGCTCTCCGCCGAGGAGCGCTCGCGGACCATGGGCAAGGGCGCCGGCGCGGGGTCGACGCAGTCCGGGCTGCGCTTCGACTACTCGCCGTTCGACGAGGTGAGCGACTTCCTGGAGGCGCACAAGAACTACTTCCCGGAGCTGGAGGAGCAGGCGGAGGCGGTGCGGCGGGACTTCAAGCTGGACCGGCAGGTGACCTCCAGCCACCTGGCGCAGGTGATGGAGGAGCGCTTCGGTTACCGGGTGCTGTTCGAGGACGCGCAGGCGGGCAGCTCGGTGGTGCGCCGGTTCGACTTTGAGAACAAGACGCTCACCCTCTCCCCCACCCTCACCGAGCAGCCGCTGAAGTTCCAGCTCGCGGCGTCCATTGGGCTCTTGGTGCTGGACTCCGAGCGGCTCCTGGAGCGGATCGTCGGCGGCGCGAACACCCGGCATGCGGAGACGCCGCGGCTGGTGAAGGTGAACCTGGCCAACTACTTCGCCGGCGCCTTGATGCTGAGCTACGGCGACTTCTTCAAGGAGGTCCAGCGCACCCGCTACGACGTGGAGCTGCTCTCCAACATCTTCGGGACCACCTACGAGACCGTGGCCCACCGGCTGTGCAACCTGTCCGACCCGAACCGGATGGGGCTGCCGTTCCACTTCCTGCGCTCGGACATCGCCGGGAACATCTCCAAGCGCTACAGCGGCACGGGGCTGAAGTTCGCCTCCGGTGGCGGCAGCTGCGGCAAGTGGGCGGTGCACCTGGCCTTCCTCAACCCGTCGCAGATCACCCGGCAGTACTCGCTGATGCCGGACGGGACGGCCTACTTCTGCTTCGCCAAGGTCCAGCTCCAGCCGGTGGGCGGCTCCATCGTCCACGGGACGGCCTACTCCATTGGCCTGGGGACCCACGCGGAGAACGCCAAGTACCTGGCCTACGGGCTGCCCACCACCGACCTGCGCAAGGACGCCGTCCCCACCGGCATCTCCTGCCGCTTCTGCGAGCGCACCGACTGCAACCAGCGCGCGGCGGCCAGCTACCGCTTCGCCTTCGCCTTCGACGAGTACACCAAGAAGGACTGCTTCTTCTCTCCCCTGCTGGTGCACGAGACCGGCAAGGTGGAGGAGAAGCACGGCCGCAAGCGCGGGCCGCCCCGGCCGCAGGGGCTGTGACGCCTCGGGCTCAGGCCGGCGCCTTGGCGGCGGCGTCGGACGGCGCGCCCTCCGGGAAGTCCGCGTAGACGCGCCCGCGGGCCTTGAGCGTGAAGCGGCCTCGGGCGAGGTGGTCGCTCACGCGCCTCAGCACCGCCCGCGCGTCGTCCAGCGCCTGGGCCAGCGCGCGGGGCAGGTCGACGTCCGGCCCCTGGTAGAGCTCCCGCTGGCTGAGGTTCGAATAGCTGGGCAGCCCGCGCGAGCGTCCCAGTGGGCTCCCCAGGACCCGGCCCGCCAGGAACGCGTTGCGCACCCAGCCATCCAGGGTCGCCTTCTCGATTTTCAGATCCAGCGTCTCCAGCGCGGCCAGCCGCACCAGCTCATAGAGCCCGCCGCCCACGCCCTGCCATGGGACGCCTGGGTGCTTGAGGAGCTGCAGCTTCTCGCGCAGCGCGGGCTGGCCCACCATGTCCCGTCCATACAGCTCGCGAAGGGCAAACAGGGCCTGGAGCCAGCCGATGCGGGCGCGCGCCTCGTCCAGGGTCTCGCCGACCTTGCGCTGCTGCGGCACGAGCGCGTCGAGCAGCGGGGTGAGCGCGCGATCCACGCAGACGTGGGTGAAGTAGCCGCAGACCACGGCCAGCCCGGCGTCGCTGCCCACCAGGGCGCCGCTCGAGACCAGCTCCGCCAGCTTGAGGCCGAACGCCACCGGCGCCCGTTCGTGAAAGGCCCGCACCCGCGCATCCGCCGGGCGCGGCCGGCCGAAGGAGAGGACGCCGCGCGCGCCCTCCAGAAGCGGCAAGGAGGGCAGCGCTGCGCCGAAGCGGGCGTAGGGCAAGTCGTCCACCAGCGCGCGCGCCATCGCGCGAGGCAGCTCACGTGGATCGGCGGACAGCCGTTCGACGGCGATCAGATGGAGGAGCAGCGTGGGCATGGTGCTTTTCCCGGGGGGATCCCGACTGTACGATGTGCCCCTCTTTTGTCCCTTTAGGAACCCACCCGACATGAACTTCGCCTTCGCCACCGGCGAGCCGTCTCGCGGCGCGCACGACCTGTTGGTAGTCCCGCTCTTCGCCGGAGCGCTGAAGTCGCCCAGCGCGCTCGACGGTCTGGGGGACGGCCTGCCCGCGCTCCTCCGCGCCACCGCCGCCGAAGAGGGCTTCACCGGCAAGGCGGACCAGTCGTTCCTCTTCCACACCCACGCCAAGGCGGGGCCGCGCCGGGTGCTGGTGCTGGGCCTGGGAGATCCGAAGAAGTACCGGGCGGAGACGCTCCGGCTGGCCGCGGGCAAGGCCGCGAAGCTCGCAGCCAAGCTGCGGCAGACGGACGCGGACTTCGCTCTGCCGGAGGGGCCGCCGGGTGGGCCTGATCTGGAGACGTCGGTGCGCGCGGTGGTAGAGGGGCTCCTGCTGGGCAACTACCGCTACCTGCGCTACCGCACCACCAACAAGGACGACCAGGCGGCGCCGCGGTTGAAGAAGGTGCGGCTGGTCCTCCCGGCGGGCGCGGCGAAGACCAAGGCGCACGACGCGGCGGTGGCGCTGGGGCGCGCGGTGGCGGAGGCCACCAACTGGGCGCGGGACCGGGTGAATGAGCCGGCGGGAGAGCTGACCCCGGGCAAGCTGGCGGAGCACGCGCAGGCGGTCGCCCGCGAGCACCAGCTCACCGCGAAGGTGGTGGGCCGCAAGGAGATCGAGAAGCTCAAGATGGGGATGTTCCTGGGCGTGGCGCAGGGCAGCGCGCTCGAACCGAAGCTCATCCACGTGAGCTACACCCCGAAGAATCCGAAGGCGGCGAAGCAGCCGATGGTCGCGCTGGTGGGCAAGGCGATCACCTTCGACTCCGGAGGCCTGTCGCTCAAGTCGGCCGAAGGCATGCTGGACATGAAGACGGACATGGCCGGCTCGGCGGCGGTGCTGGGGGCGATGCAGGTGGTGGCGCATTTGCAGCCGCCCTTCCCGGTCCACGCCTTCATCGGCACCTGCGAGAACATGCCGTCTGGCACCGCGTACCGTCCGGGAGACGTGTTGATCTCGCGGCTGGGGAAGACGGTGGAGGTCACCAACACGGACGCGGAGGGCCGGCTGGTGTTGGGAGACGTCCTCGCCTGGGCGGCGGAGCACAAGCCGGCGGCGCTGATCGACCTGGCGACCCTGACCGGGGCCTGCATCGTCGCGCTGGGGCACCACGTCACCGGCGCGTTCGGCGAGCACGAGCCCTTGATGGCCGAGGTCCTGGAGGCGGCAACCGAGGCCGGCGAGGAGCTGTGGCGGCTGCCGATCCACGCCCTGCAGAAGGACGCGCTCCGCTCGGAGATCGCCGACATGAAGAACTCCGGCGAGCGCTGGGGCGGCGCGATCAACGCCGCGGTGTTCCTGAGCGAGTTCGTGGGTGAGACGCCCTGGGTCCACCTGGACATCGCGGGCCCCTCGGTGAGCCCCAAGGAGCGCGGCTACCTGAGCAAGGGACCCACCGGCGCCGGCGTCCGCACCCTGGTGGAGCTCATCCGCAAGCGCGCCCAGGCCTGACCCCAAGGACCGCGATTTCTCTCTGAGGCTCCTACGGCGCCGGCGCGATCTCCTCGCAGATCGCCCGCGCCGCTGCGACCGGATCTTCCGCGGTGTAGATCGGCCGGCCGACGACGAGCAGATCCGATCCCGCCTCCACCGCCGCGCGGGGCGTCTGGGTCCGCACCTGGTCCTGGGCGGACGCGCCCTGGGGCCGGATCCCCGGCGTGCAGAGGAAGAGCTTGGGGAACCGCGCGCGGATCGCCTGCACCTCCCGCGCGGAGCAGACCAGCCCCGGGACCCCGGCGCCCGCGGCCAGCGCGGCCAGGTGATCCGCCACCGTGGCCGCGGAGCCGCTCCACCCGATCGCCTGGAGATCCGCGTCCGACAGGGAGGTCAGCGCCGTCACCGCCAGCACCTGGCAGCCCCCGGTGGACGCCGCGCCGCGCACGGCCGCCTCGAGCATCGCCGCGCCGCCGGAGGCGTGGACCGTGAGCAGCTCCGCCCCGGACGCGCTCGCCTTCGCCGCGGCCAGCTCCACGGTGTTCGGGATGTCATGGAGCTTGAGGTCCAGGAACACCCGCGCCCCGGCCTCCCGGAAGGTGGCCACCGCCCGCGGGCCGTGCTCCACGAATAGGGACAGGCCCACCTTCACCCAGCCCACGTAAGGCACCAGTCGCTCGTAGAGCGCCGCCGCCTGCTCCAGCGGCACGTCCGCGGCGAGCGCGATCTTGTCTCTTGGGTGGGTCATCCTCAGCGTCCCTCGCTCACGCGCCGGAACTCCTCCTCCAGCAGGAAGCCCAGCTCCTGCGGGAGCGCGTTCTTGGCGGAGAACAGCGCGTAGGAGGCGAAGGCATCCAGCGCCTCATAGGCCATCGCCCGGGAGAGCGCCTCGTCCGGCCCCGCCACGTTCGCCATCACCCTGGCCACGTCCAGCTCGCCTGTATCGGAGAGCGTGACGCCCTCAAACGCGTCCTCCAGGCCGGCCGCGGGCTGCGCGAAGAAGCCCCGCAGCGGCTCCAGCGGCTGGTCCGCGTTGCGGAGCGCCTGGCAGAGGGTCCGCACCAGGTCGGCATAGCGCTCGCTCACGCCCTTCGGCTCACCTGCGCTGGGGACCGTCACGGCGCCCTCCTCCCGCCGGGCGAGGACACCGGCCGCGAGCAGCCCGGACGACCACTTGAGAAACGTCAGCTCGCCTTCGTCCTCCCGGCGGAGGGAGGCCAGCGGCCCACCCGCGCCCAACCGGGCGACCGCCTCGCGCTCACGCGCATCCCGAGGCGCGGTTGGGCCCGGCGAGACCTCCCGCGCCGGCAAGAGCTCCCTGCGCAGCCGGGTGGTCTCCTCGCCGTGCTGGAGCCCCTGGAGCAACAGCTCGCGGGTGCGCACCGGGAGCTTGAGCGCGTCGTCCTTTGGCGTGGGCCCCTCCGCAAAGAAGAAGGCGCCTTCGGTCAGCTCGAACGCGTTGACCACGATGGTCTGCACCAGCTTGCCCATCACCGTGTACAGCTCGGCGGCGGTGAGCAGGCCTTCGCGCGTCAGCACCTGCCCAATCCTCAAGCCGGGCTTCACCTGCTTCAGGGCGCTCGCCAGCGCCGCCTCGTCAATGCCGCCCTCCTGGAGGAGCGCGTGGCCGAGCCGCTCGTGGCGCTCGGTGGAGACGGCGAACACCACCTGCCCGTCGCGGAAGGAGAGCGTCCGGCGCGAGGTGCCGTGGACCAGGTGGAGCTTCCCGGTGCGCACGCCCGCGAGCACGAGCCCCATCAGCTCGCCCACGGAGAGGACCTCCAGGAGCCCGGCGAAAAAAGGAGCGCCCCGGCTGAGCACCAGCGCGTCCGGGAACGCGGCGGTGACCTGCCAGGGCAGCGTGACCTTCAGCCCGGGGGCCGCGCTGGCGGTGAACTCCACCACCACGCGCTCACCGGCGAGCCAAACCTCTGCTTTGGGGGCTTCGGCCAACCGGACCTCGTTTCAGCCCGAAGCTTACTTGGAGTTGGCCAGCTCGTCGTCGATCGCCTGGGCAAACTCTTCGTAAGGCTGCGCGCCCTCCAGCTCCAGGCCGTTGATGAAGAAGGTCGGGGTGGACTGCACGCCCAGCTTGTCGCCCAGCGCCTTGTCCTTGGTCACGTCCGCGGCCTTCTCGCCGGAGTCCAGGCACTGGTCGAACTTCGCCGTGTCCAGCCCGCTCTGCTTCGCGTAGTCCTTCAGCTTGGGCACCTCGAGCGCGGTCTGGTTCTTGAACATCAGGTCGTAGAGCGACCAGAACTTGCCCTGGTCGTTGGCGCACAGAGAGGCCTCGGCGGCCTTCTGGGCGTTCTGGTGCATGGGCAGCGGGAACTGCACGAAGGTCAGCTTCACCTTGCCCGGGTAGTTCTTGAGGATCTCCTCCACGGTGGTGTACGCGCGGCCGCAGAACGGACACTGGAAGTCGGAGAACTCCACCAAGGACACCGGCGCGTTGGCCTCGCCGCGGGTGACGCCGGTCACGCCGGAGAGGTCCTTGCGCTCCTGCGGGAGGGTGATCTTCACGTGGTGCTGCTTGCGCAGGTTGGCGATCACGTCCCGGACCGCCTTCTGCTGCCCCTGCTGCTCCAGGAACGCGCTGATCTGCGGCTTGATCTGGTCCAGGGTGGAGCCAGGCGGCATCCGGTCCTTGTTCTTCTCGTAGAAGTCCTGGATCTCGGCGTCCGTGGGCGGGGTCACCTTTACCTGGGACTTGAGGAACTCCTGGGTGGTCTGGCCCTTGGCCTTGGCCTCCGTGTTGAGGATGTCCTCCACCACCATCTGCTCCACGTTCTGGCGCATCAGGTCGTACTTCTGCTTCTCGTACTGGTCCTTCAGCTTCTTCAGATCGTCGGCGATCTTGGTTTCGACCTGCCCCGCGGTGATCTTCTGCTGATCGTAGGTGGCGATCACCGTGCTGGGCGGAAGCTCCGCGCTGGCGGCGGCGGTGGTCGCGGGGGTGCGCTCCTTGTTGCAGCCGGAGAGCAGGAGGGCCGCAACCGCGGCGGGGAGGACGAGGAGGGACAGGGATCGGGTCATAAGGGGGCGGACTCTTGATCGACCCCGGTGGGGCCGCAAGACAAGTTGATGGCGAAGGTCTG
>Ga0164242_10003034_pt1 | contig 19217 bp, 18 predicted proteins | sample OricomgcompostMG_FD_108783 | JGI IMG/M metagenome (GOLD analysis project Ga0164242, IMG submission 108783) | Miracle-Growth compost microbial communities from Emeryville, California, USA - Original compost - Miracle growth compost (MG) ... | reverse complement strand
GGTCATCCACATGGCCGAGAACGGGTTCTGCGCCGACGGCGAGCAGGAGAAGCTCATCGCCGAGGGGGCGACCGAGCTCGGTGGCTCGATGCCGGTGAACACCGACGGCGGCCTCCTCGCCAACGGTGAGCCCGTCGGAGCCTCGGGTCTGCGCCAGATCTACGAGATCTCCAACCAGCTCCGTGGCCGTTGCGGCGAGCGTCAGCTCGACGACCCGAAGGTCGGCTACGCCCAGCTGTACGGCGCACCGGGCACCGCCGCCGTGACGATCCTCTCGGTCTGAGGTAGGAGTGCCCGTGGGCGAGGACGTCCTGACGACTGACTTCCGGGCCGAGGTCCGCCGATGGCTCGACCAGGCGCCTCGCCCGGAGGGCCTCAACGACTACGGCCCCACCCCTCAGCCGGAGGAGGTGCCGGCCGGCCGTGCCTGGCACCGTCAGCTGTACGACGCCGGGTACGCCTGCCTGCACTGGCCGCCCGAGCACGGCGGCCGAGGCGCCAGCGTCGCGGACCAGGCGGCCTTCGCGGAGGAGTGCGCCAGGGCCGACGTGCCCCGGCAGCTGAACATCGTCGGCCCGGACCTGGTGGGGCCGGTGCTGATGCGCTTCGGGACCGACGAGCAGAAGCAGCTCCATCTGCCGCGGATCCTGACCGGTGAGGACATGTGGTGCCAGCTCTTCTCCGAGCCCGACGCCGGGTCCGACCTCGCCGCCGTTCGTACCCGAGCGACCCATCAGGACGACGGGACCTGGGTCGTGAACGGCCAGAAGGTCTGGACCTCGGGTGGTCTCGGGGCGGACTTCGGTCTGCTCCTCGCACGCTCGGGGGGTCCGGGTCATGCCGGACTCTCCGTCTTCGTCGTGCCGATGTCCGCCGAGGGCGTCGAGGTCCGTCCCCTCAAGCAGATGGACGGTGAGGCCAAGTTCAACGAGGTCTACCTCACCGGTGTCCACCTCCCTGCCGACGCGATCGTCGGCGAGGAGGGCGGTGGCTGGAAGGTCGCCACCGCCACCCTCGGTCGTGAGCGGCTGTCCCTCGGCGCGAACGCCGTCGGCATGTTCCGTGCCTTGGCGGAGATCCTCGAGGCAGCCGATGAGCGTGGCCGCAGGGCACTCGTGGCCGACCAGGTCGCTGACCTCTGGGTGCGGACCTGGCTCCTGCGTACGACGTGGGAGCGCGCGATCGAGGAGGGAGCCGAGCCCGGCGCACCGGCGTTCTCGGTCCTGAAGCTGCTCACCTCGGAGACCTACCGCGCCATCGGCGACCTCGGTGTCGAGGCGCTCGGGATCGACTCCCTCTGGTCGGCGGACGAGCAGCCTCTCGTACGCCGGATGCTGGTCGCGCACGCCCAGACCATCCTCGGCGGCACCTCGGAGATCCAGCGGAACATCCTCGCCGAGCGCATCCTCGGGCTGCCGCGCGAGCCCGCCCAGCAGGCGTGAGCGGCGTGGCGCTCGTACAGCTCATCCGTCCCGGCGCCACCGTGGCGATCGCGGACGGCATGGGCGCCCCGCGATCGGTCTCCGCGGAGCTGTCCGCCCTGGCGAGGGAGGCCGGCGGCGTCCGTCTGGTGCTCGGTTGGCTCCCTACGCCCGACGACGGACTCGACCTCGAAGCCTTCGCCGACGTGCGCGTGTTGATGGGCGGTTGGGGGATGCGAGGCCCGATCCGTGAGGGAAGGGTCACCCAGGTGCCCTGCCGGTGGTCGCAGGCCCCCACCCTCATCGAGTCCGTCCTTCGTCCGGACGTGGTGGTGGCCTCCGTGGTCGAAGGCCGACGCGGCGGCTGGTCGCTCGGCGCCGCCGTGGGGTGGGTGCCTGCCGCTCTTCGCGCTGGCGCGTCCCTGGCTGCCGTCGTCAGTCGGGGGATGCCCCGGGCAGCGGCGGCAGGTCTCTCGTGCCCGGTCACCGTCGTCGGTGAGGAGGACGGCCCTCCGGCCCCCCTCGTCTTCGCCGAACCGGAGGAGATCCATCACCAGCTGGGTGAGCGGGTGGCAGCGCTGGTCCCCGAAGGCGCACGAGTCCAGGTCGGACCGGGAGCCCTCGGAACCGCCGTTCTCGATGCGATCACCGTGCCGATCCGCATCGACTCCGGCCTGCTCCCGAACCCCGTCGTGGATCTCGAACGACGCGGCTTGCTCCTCGACGATCCGGTGGGCACCTATCTCGCAGGTGATACCGAGCTGCTCTCCTGGGCGCACGACAGGTCCGTCCTGCACCCGATCGACATCACCCACGACGCCACGCGACTCGTGTCGTCAGGACCGTTCGTCGCGGTGAACACGGCCCTCGAGATCGACGACCAGGGCCAGGTGAACATCGAGGGTCCCCGCGCTCGACCGATCGCGAGTCCCGGGGGGCATCCCGACTACGCCGCCGCCGCTGCGCGTTCGCCCCAGGGGCTGTCCGTGGTCGCCCTGCCGGCGATGCACCGCGGCCGGCCGACCCTGGTCGACCTGCTGTCCGGGCCCGTCTCGACGCCCGGCTTCGACGTCGACGTCGTCGTGACCGAGAACGGTACGGCCCACCTCCGTGGCCTGAGCCGGGACGAGCGCTCCCGGAAGCTCCGGGCGCTCTGGGAACGCTGAGCGTCGGCGGACATCCGAGGGACGAACCAAGGAGCACGAGACTCCCGTCGTCGAGAAAGTCCGGTCGAACGCTCGGACCGATCAGTCCGCCACGTCGTAGAAGGAGGCCGCCCAGCGCCGCAGCCGGCGGAAGCCGGCGGCCTCGGACGTGGCGAGGCCCGGGGGCTCGAGGTAGATCTGATCGTGCCAGATCGCGATGTCCTGCAGCAGCGCCGCCTTGGCCTGGGCGAGTCGCTCGGCGTGGTCGTCCTCCTCCCGCTCCTCGATCCAGTACGTCGCGAAGATGTCGGAGTGCCGGTCGTCGACCGGGGTGGCGCAGATCGCGATGATGCGGGCGCGAGCGTCTTCTCCCCGGCCGAGCAGCTCGCCGTTCCACGACGTACCGATGCCGGACCACATGATCTGGATCGTGTTGTCGTGGTCGTCCGGGCGATCCACGCCGTCGCTCCAACGTCGCCCGAACCCGACCTTGGCCTGCCAGCGGGCGCCGTCCGACTCCTCGTGCAGGACGGTGGGGGAGATGGGGGTCTGGTGCACGAACCGGAAGTGGTGCGGGTCGACGGCGTTCTCGGCGATGACCTGTGGGTGCACCCGGATCCCGGCGTGCAGGGACCGCTCCTCCGGACCGACCGGCGCGTAGGTCCGGTCGGCGATGTGGGCGCCCAGCCGCGCCCGTACGTCGGGGAGCTCCCAGCGGGGAGGACGACCCTGGGGGTCGTGCCAGATGAAGATGCCCTCGTCCTGCTCCGCCACCGGCCAGGCACGGACCCGGCGGGCCTTGTTCGGGCGGTCCTGGTAGGGGATCGAGGTGTTCCGGCCCTCGCCGTTCCAGGTCCAGCCGTGGAACGGGCACTGGATGTCGTCGCCGACGACACATCCTCCGCCGAGGTGCGCGCCGAGGTGTTGGCAGTGGGCGTCCAGCACCGCGACGGTGCCGTCGCCGCGCCGGAAGGCGACCAGGTCGGTGCCGAAGTAGTGCAGCGACTTCACCTGACCGGTCGGCAGATCTGCCGACCATGCAACCTGGAACCACCCGGTCGGGCGCATGGGGGGTAGGCCCTTCGTACCGCTCATCGTGTGTTCCTCTCGTCGACCGGCTTCCAATCGATCGTCGTCCGGAGCACGCGCTTGGCGACCTTGCCGGCGGGATTGCGGGGGAGTGGCTCGTCGAGCACGACGACGTGCTGCGGGATCTTGAACCTGGCCAGGCGCTCAGTGGCAAACCCGAGAAGGGCGTCCACATCGATCACCGCGTCCGGTCGGGGCACGACCACTGCCCCGACCCGCTGCCCGAGACGCTCGTCCGGCACGCCCACGACCGCGACCTCCGCGACTCCCGGGAACGCCGCGAGGACCGCCTCGACCTCGACGGAGTAGACGTTCTCGCCACCTCGGTTGATCAGGTCGGTGCGTCGATCCATGATCCGCACGCGTCCCGCGCCGTCCATCCGGACCAGGTCGCCGGTGTGCAGCCAGCCATCCCGCAGCGCGCGGGCGGTCTCCTCGGGCCGGTTCCAGTATCCGCTCATCAGACCGGGTCCGCGGACGAGCAGCTGCCCGACGCCATCCGCGTCCTGGTCGATGATCCGGAGCTCGGTGCCCTCGGTCGCGACCCCGACGGAGTCGCAGTGCTCCAGCGCATCCTCGTCCGCGAGGCCGGTCACCGCGGGAGCTTCGGTCAGCCCGAAGCCTGGATTGAGCCGAGCATGCGGGAACGCGGCCCGAAGAGCGCGGGCCTGGGCTGGCGGCGTCGGCGCGGCGCCGTAGCTGAGCACACGGATCCGCGACACATCGAGGTCCGCGAACGACGGATGGGCGAGCGCGGCGGCATACATCGCCGGGACGCCGTTGAGGATGTCCACCCGCTCGGTACGGATAGTCCGCAGCCAGGCCTCAGGCTGGAAGCCTGGCAGAACCGCGACGCAACCGCCGTTGACCAAGGCGGGCACCAGCTGCATGCCGCACGCGAGGACATGGAAGAGCGGTGCGGCCACCACCCCTCGCGTCGCTTCGTCCAGATCGAGCCCCAGCGCGATGCGGCACTGCTCAGCGCCGGCCAACACGGCGCGGTGGCTCAGCATGGCCCCCTTGGGGCGCCCCGTCGTCCCGCTCGTGTAGAAGAGCGCCGCCAACGACTCGGCGTCCTCGGGCAGGCGTGACGTCGGGCTTCCGTCGGGGAGCCGGCTGGGATCGTCGATCACCACCCGAGCACCACTGTCGGCGAGCAGGTAGGCGACCTCGTCCTCCACGAGCCGGGTGTTGATGGGCACGGCCACCGCTCCGGCTGCGAGCGTGCCGACGAAGGCCAGGATCCACGGGACGCCGTTGGGGAGCCGGATCGCGACGCGGTCGCCAGGCGCCACGCCCGCCTCGACCAGGCCACCGGCGACCCGCAGAGCCTGCGCCCACAGCTCACCGTGGGTGAGCCGCGTCCCGGAGTCGACGTCGACCACGGCCTCCGCGGTGGGCACCCTTTCCGCCGTACGCCGCACAGCGTGCCCGACCGAGGCCTGAAGCCTCATGCCCCGAGTGCCCTGAGAAGCCGCTCGTAGTAGGCGGCCGGGCCTCCGAACATGAGCTGATCGGCCTTCGCGCGCCGGAAGTACAGGTGTGCCGGATGCTCCCATGTGAAGCCGATCCCGCCGTGGACCTGGATGTTCTCCATCGCCACGAACATGAACGTCTCGGAGCACACCGAGTGAGCGACCGCGGCGGCTTCGGCTGCCGGCGGTGCGTCCTCGCGACCGTCGAGCGCGCGCGCCGCCTCGAGCGCCGCGGCCCGTCCGAGCTCAGTGCGGGCGAACATGTCGGCACACTTGTGCTTGACCGCCTGGAACGAACCGATCGGCCGGCCGAACTGCTCGCGCACCTTGGCGTAGGAGACGGCCATCTCGAGGCACGCCTCCGCGCCGCCGATCTGCTCGGCGGCGAGCCCTGCCGCCGCCCGGTCCAGAACGGCGTCGAGGATCTGCGAGAGGCCGCCCGGCGCGCCGATGAGGGTGGCCGGTACGTCGCCCAGGTCGAGGCGTCCGATCCGGCGGGTGATGTCCAAGGTGCGAAGCGCGGTGCGGTCCACGCCCGGCGCCGCGGTGTCGACCGCGAACAAGGCCTCGCCCTCCGGCGTCGCCGCGGCGACGAGCACGATGTCCGAGGTCAACAGGTCAGGGACGAGCGCCTTGGTGCCAGACAGAGACCACTGATCGCCCTGGCGCTGGGCCGCGACGCCGAAGTCCTGGTGCCGCCAGTGCCCGTCGGCCTCGATGACGGCCAGCGTCGCGACGACCGAGCCGTCGGCGATGCCGGGCAGGTATCGGTCCATGGCCGCGGCATCGCCCGAAGCGACGAGCGCGCCGGCGGCGAGCACCACGGTCGAGAAGAACGGGCCCGGTACGACGGACCGGCCGAACTCGCCGAGCACGACCGCCAGGGCCTCCATGCCGAAGCCATCGCCGTACGGCGCTGGCAGGGCGAGTGACTGCACGCCGAGCTCGGTGGCGAGACGAGCGTAGAGCTTCTCGTCGTGCCCCGTCTCGCTCGCGGCTGCTGCACGGACGGCCTCCTCGTCGGCCGCGGTCGACAGCAGACCCCGCAGTGAGCGGCGCAGATCCGCCAGCTCCTCGGAGCCGATGGGTTCGGGCACGGCGCTCATGCGGGCTCCTTCGGAAGGCCGAGCACACGCTCGCCCAGGATGTTCTTCATGATCTCCTCGGTGCCGCCGAGGATCCGGAAGGCGGGGGTGCCGAGCAGGAGCTCGTTCCAGGAGAAGGCTCCCCAGTCGCCGGTGTCGGCGAGCATGCGGGGCCCGGTCATCTCTGCGGCGAGGTGCGCGGCACGGGTGAGGTTCTGGCCGAACATGAGCTTGCCGACCGAAGCCTCGGGACCAGGCAGGTCGCCGGTCCTCGCGCGTCGCATCATCTGGTGGGTGAGGTAGTCGGTAGCGGTCTGGTCGGCGAGAAGGCGGGCGAAGTCGCGTCGCACGCCGCCGTCGGTGTCTCGGCCGGTGGCCTTCAACATCTCCAGCAGGTAGGCGCGGGACGTCGGCCGGGTCGCCGGCCCTGCGCCCTCGCCACCGACCGATGCACGCTCGTTCATGAGCGTCGTCATGGTCACGCGCCAACCGCCGTCGACCTCGCCCATGCGGTGCTCGTCGGGCACGCGGACGTTGTCGAGGTAGACCTCGTTGAACTCCGCGCCACCGCTCATCTGCCGAAGAGGGCGGACATCCACCCCTTCCCACGACATGTCGATGAGGAAGGTGGTGATGCCCTTGTGCTTCGGGACGTCCGGGTTCGTCCGGGACACCACCATTCCCAGCTGGGCATGGTGGGCCGCGGAGGTCCACACCTTCTGGCCGTTGAGCAGCCAGCTGTCGCCATCGCGGGTCGCTCTCGTCTGCACGTTGGCGAGATCCGAGCCGGCGTTCGGCTCGCTGAAGAGCTGGCACGCGATGGCGTCGCCGCGAAACATCGCGGGCAGGTAGCGATCGTTGATCTCAGGACGTGCGTGGGCGAGCATCGTCGGGGCGATCATGCCGAGGCCGATCAGCGAGATGACGCCGGTGTCCGGAACGTCGTACTCCGCTTCGAGGCCGTCGTAGACGAGCTCGTGCGCAATGCTCAGCTCGCGGCCGCCGTACTGCTTCGGTCCGGTGATCCAGCCGAGGCCGTTCTCGTAGCGTGTCCGCTGCCAGTCGCGAGCAGCCTGAACGTTCGCCCGATCCACCTCCTTCGGCTCGTCGCCGAAGTAGGTGACCCGATCGGGGCCCTCGCCCCACACCACGGCTCCCTCCGCACGCCGCGGCGTGGCGTGCTCGCTGAGGAAGGCACGCGCCTCCTCGGCGAAATCGGCAAGTGACGGCGTGCTCATGGACGGTCCTCCCAGATCTGGACAACAGGATGTGCCGCGCTTCCGGTAAGGAGGTCGCGGCCGATTTGTTCAAAGAGAGCACCGTGGTTGCCGAGGAGGTGGTCGAGTGCGGCTCCACGCTCGACGAACCGGTGCATCGGGCTCTCCTCGGTGAGGCCCATGGCGCCGAGCACTTGCACGGTCCGCCGCAGAACCACGGCCTGTGCCTGACCGGCACGTGCCTTGGCGGTCCTCGCCCCCCACTGCGCCAGGGTCGGGTCGTCGGCGACGCTCCACGCCGCAGCCAGCGCCGCGGCGGCCGCCTCCACTTCGGCGTACGCCTCGGCCAGCTGGTGACGCACCGCTTGGAACGAGCCGAGCGGACGGCCGTACTGACGCCGAGCGGTGGTGTGCTGGATCGCCAGGTCGAGCGCCGCCCGGCAGACGCCGAGGAGCTCGGCGGCGATCGCTCGTCGCCCGGCCGCCTGCCCGGTCCTCCAGTCGCCCTCGACCTTGTCGCCCTCCGGCAGGTCACCGACAGCGATCTGCCAGGCAGACGCAGGGTCAAACCCACCGAATGGGCGCAGCGAAAGCGTCGACGCAGGGATGGCCCGCAGACCGTCCCGTGCCGGCACCAGGACATGCTCGACCCCGGAGAGGGGGCCCAGCACCAGTCCGGACCCCACGGAGGAGTATGACGGGTAGAGCACCGCGTGACCGGTGAGTGCAGGGTCGATGGCGTTAGTCACCACGTCGTCGAGGAGTCGGGTCGAGGCGAGGGCGCCGCCCTGCTCGTTGAACAGCATCGTGGTTGCCATGGCCGGATCGGCTTGAACGACCTCGGACCAGCCGAGCCTGTCGAGGCGCGCCGGGAGATCGCAGGGGGAGTCGTCGGCGAAGACGTCCCTCAGCGACTGCGCAACGGCGGCGCGGGCATCGATGTCGAGCACGGTCACGCGCCCCCTTCCTTCGGCAGGCCGAGAACATGGTCGGCAAGGATCGTGCGCTGGATCTCACTGGAGCCGCCGAGGATGGTGGCAGAGCGGCTGTACCACCATTCGTCTCGCCACGCCCTCTCGTCACGGTCAGTGCCGGCAAGGAACCCACCGCCCAGGAGTTCGCGGCCCAGGTCGTAGAGCCCTGTCTCGACCGATGCGAGGAGGACCTTGTCGACGCTCGCCTCGGGACCGACCGACTGTCCGGCGGAGAGGCGACGGACGGTCTCGGTCGACCTCGCACGGAGCGTCACCACGTCGCTGTACACCTCGCCCAAGCGCCGGGTGAGGCCGTCGGGGATGCCCGAGGTCGCGGCCAGGTCGGCCGCAGCGACGACTAGGTCACGCACGCGGGCAAGCGCCACGGCAGCACACTGCCAGCCATAGACCGACCGCTCGAACTGCAGCAGGTACATGGCGACCGCCCAACCACCGTCCGGCTCGCCGATCAGGTGATCGCCAGGAATGCGTACGTCGTCGAAGAAGACCTCGGCCAGCTCGTTGCGGCCGCCTGCGATGGCGACGGGACGCGCGGTGACACCCGCGCTCTCCCGGTCCACCAGCACCATCGACAGGCCCTTGTGCCGGGACTCCGGGGCGCCGGTTCGCACGAGGCACACGAAGCGGTGCGCGGTCTCCCCATGCGACGTCCACAGCTTCTGGCCGGAGACGACCCAGTCCTCGCCGTCCCGCCTCGCGCGCGTCCGAAGTCCGGCGAGGTCGCTGCCCGCTTCAGGCTCGGAGAATCCCTGCCCCCACCACTCCTCGCCACGGAGGTAGGCCGGGAGGTGGCGCTCGGCCAGGTGCGGCGCGAACCGCACCATCGCCGGGCCGAGGGTTTCGAGCATCAACGTGGACTGCGGGATCGGCAGTCCGGCCGCCGCCAGCTCGTCGTAGAGTGTGGCGCGGTGCACCAGCTCACCGCCCAGGCCGCCCACGGTCTCGGGCCAGCCCCACCGGTTCCAACCGGCGTCGTACAGCAGTCCGAGCAGCCGAGCTTCGTGGTGGATCCGCTCGGCTGTCGTCTCGTGATGGACCGCGCGCCACTGGTCCAGCGCCGGGTTGGTCCTCAGGAAGCTCCGGACGCCGGCAGCGTACGCGCGAAGGTCACTGCCCAGCTCCGCTGCGAAGCCGTCCATCAGGTCAGGCCGTCCGGGCGGATCGTGCCTTGGCGCGCTCCTGGAATGCGGTGATCAGCGCCTGGTGCTCCGGGGTGTCGAAGGACGCGTACTCCTCGGCCAGGGCATATTCCAGGACTCCCGCCATCGCCTTCTTGATGTGGATGTTGAGGGCCTGCTTCGTGCTCTGGATCGCCTGGGGAGGCTGGGCGGCGAGCTTCTCCGCGACCGCGATCGCCTCCTCGACGACGGTGCCGTCCGCCACGACCCTCGTCGCGAGTCCGAGCTCAGCAGCCTTCGCCGCCGGAATGCGCTCGCTGGTCAGGAGGTACTCCTTCGCGCGGAGCATTCCCATGAGCAAGGGCCACGTCGGCGCACCGCCGTCGGCCGCCGTGAGTCCCACTCCCACGTGCGGGTCGGCGAAGAACGCCGACTCCTCGATCAGCACCACGTCACTGCAGGCGGCGATGCTGCAGCCCAGGCCGACCGCGGGGCCGTTCACCGCAGCGACCAACGGCAGGCGGAAGTCGACCATCTCCTTGAGAAGGGTCCCGGCGCTGTCGATCTCCGTGCGCCGCTTGTCGCGGTCGGTCCACAGGTCGACGAAGTGCTGGAAGTCTCCGCCGGCGCTGAACGCCCTCCCGGCGCCGGTGATCACCACCGCACGTGCGCCCTTGTCAGCTGCGAGGTGACGCCAGACCGAGACGAGCGCGTCATGGAGAGCCTCGTTCGTGGCGTTGAGGTGCTCGGGGCGGTTGAGTGTCACGAGGCGCACCGCGCCGCGCTCCTCGATCAGCAGCTCGGGGCCGAAGGGATTAGTCATGGGCCACATTCGAACGCTAGTTGACGATTCTGTCAAGAAACCCTAGTCTGAGTGGCGATCAAGGGTCCTTCGAAGGGAGTTCGAGTTGCCGTCAACCGAGGGGTTGCTCGCCGGCCGGGTCGTCATCGTGACCGGAGGTGGTCGAGGCATCGGACGCAGTCACTGCATCGAGCTCGCTTCCTGCGGTGCGACGGTCGTCGTGATGGATCTAGGCGTGGGACTGGGAGGGGACCCCAGCGCGGAGAGTCCCGCCGATGAAGTCGTGGCGACCATCACGGCCGCAGGCGGCACGGCTGTGGCCGACGGCGGCAGCGTGGCCGACTGGGACGGGGTCGCAGATCTCATGGCGCGCACGGTCGATCGTTTCGGGCGTCTCGACGCAATCGTCAACAACGCGGGAATCCTGCGGGACAAGACCATCACGTCCATGACCGAGGCCGACTTCGACCAAGTGGTCGACGTCCACCTCAAGGGAACCTTCACGATGACCAAGCACGCGTGCGACTACTGGCGTAGCGAGCACAAGGCGGGCCGCCCCGTCGCCGGCCGCATCGTGAACACCACCTCCGGCACCGGGCTCGCGGGGAACGTCGGGCAGGCAGCCTACGGCGCAGCCAAGGCCGGCATCGCCAACCTCACGTTGACCACAGCCATGGAGGGGGCACGGTACGGTGTCACAGCCAACTGCATCTCACCGGTGGCTGCGACCCGGATGACCGCGTCGGCAGGAATCACCGCCGACGAGGGGACCGGCTGGAACCGCTTGGACCCCGAGAACTCCTCGCCCGTCGTGGCCTGGCTCTGCTCGGAGCAGTCCGGCTGGCTCACCGGAGCCGTCCTGCGCGTCGACGGTGGTGTGGTGTCGCCCGCACGGCCGTGGTCGGTGGGTCTCGGCTATCCGTCGCAGAGCGGCGAGAAGCTCACCGTGGATGAGATCGACGCCGGGCTGAGGGGCGTCTTCGGAGTCGCACCTGCGGGTATCCCCGGGCTTCGTCCCACGGCGCTCGGTGGGGTGACCCGATGAGCAGGGTGACGGCAGTCGGAACCGTTCTCCCGGTCTGGACCGACGGGAGACAGCGGGTCGCTGGGATCGACGAGGATGCCGTGACGCTTGCGGTGGCCGCCGCACGGCAGGCGCTCGACCTGGCAGGAGATGGTGCACGCGTCGACCGGGTGGTGCTCGTCTCACGGGACCTGCCGCTGCTCGAGGGCGGCAACGCTGCCCCCTTGCTGGCGGGGATCGGGATCGCCGACTCCGTTCCGGTGGTGGAGCAGGTCGGCGGCGCCCCGGCCCTGCTCGACGCCGTAGCTGGCGCCGTCCCCGGCACGCTCGTGGTGGCCGCGGATCTCGTATCCGCCGGCGCTGGCGCTGTGCTCGTCGGCGACACCGGTCCCGAGCTGACCCTGCGCGGTCGGGTCGTCCGAAGCATGCCGGTCCGGGCCCGTGCGGCCGATGGCGTCGTCCGGGAGTACGACGACACGCGACTGGTCTGGGAACAGGGCGTGCGCCGCTCCGTCGAGCAGTTGGAGCTCACCGAGAAGCCCGTGGTCGTCGCGGGGCTGAACGCGAAGCAGGCCGATCAGCTCTGCAGCGCCACACCTCCCCGGTTGGCCACCACTGGCGCCGCCAGCGCGATCTTCGCCCTCGCGGCACTCACCGAGGCCGGCCCCGGCATAGTCCTCGCGGTGGAGCAGGCCAGCGTCACCGCGGTGCACGTCGACGGCATCCCGGAGGTCTCTCGACTCGCCCCGCCCGCGTGCCCGGTCCCGCGCACCCGTGACAACCCCGGGCCCGACATCTCGATATCCCTCGCTGCCTACGACCGCGCCTTCGAGCCGAAGCTGCGGTGGGAGGCGGGGTCCTGCGACGAGTGTGGCACGCTGGCGCTGCCGCCACGGCACCGCTGCCTCTCCTGTGGCTCGGAGGCCGGGTGGTCGCTCGTCCCGCTGCCACGCACGGGCGAGGTCTACACCGGGGTCACGGTGCACGTGCCGGTCCCGGGCCTCCCGACGCCGTACTCGCTGGTGATCGTCCAGCTCGATGGCGTCGATGTCCGGACCCTGGTGAGGGTCACCGGCGTCGAGGCAGGCACGACCCAGATCGGCGACAGGGGAGCACTGGTATTCCGCAAGGTCGCCACCCGATCCGGCATCCCCGATTACGGCTATGCGTTCCTCCCCGCTGAAGTGACGGGCCAGGACGCACGACAGCGAGAGGAGGCGTTGGCATGAGGCGAGTAGCCGTGGTCGGCGCCGGCATGACGCCCTTCCGGGAGCATTTCGGGCTGGGCATCAAGGACCTTGTTCCGATGGCGGTCTCCGAGATGGCCGCTCATGTGGACAAGGGACTCGACCGGGCGGACATCCAGGCCGCCTGGTTCGGGGAGCTCAGCACCACCGACGGCTTCCCCTCCGGGATCCTCGCCGACACCTGTGGGCTCCTCGACATTCCCGTCACTCGCGTGGAGAACGCCTGCGCCACCGGCAACGATGCCGTGCGGAACGCGACGTATGCGGTGGCATCGGGCGCGGTCGACGTCGCCCTGGTCGTGGGTGCGGACAAGGTCCGTGAGTCCTCGGCGCGCTCGACGTTCTGGGAGTGGGCAGGAATGACGCGCGACACCGCGTGGGACTACCCACTCGGTCTCGTCGCGCCGGCCAATTTCGCGCTCCACGTCGCCCGCTACCTGCACGAGTCGCCTGCTACGCGTGAGCACATGGCGATGGTCGCGGTGAAGAACCACCGCCACGCACTGCCCAATCCGAAGGCACAGCTGCGGTTCGAGATCACGATCGAACAGGTGCTCGCGGCTCCTACGGTGGTCGAGCCCTTCGGCCTCTACGACTGCACGCCGCAGAGTGACGGTGCCGCCGCGCTGCTCCTCGTGGGGGAGGAGGTCGTCGACCGATACACGGACCGGCCCGTCTGGGTCCGGGGCGTCGGGCTGGGGCTGGACCGGGTGATGCATCAGCACAAGCGGGACATGACGTCGTTCCCGCCGACCGTCAAGGCCGCCAGGGCCGCGTACGCCATGGCCGGCATCGGCCCGAACGACATCGACGTCGCCGAGGTCCACGACTGCTTCAGCGGCGTGGAGATGATCTCGTACGAGGACCTCGGGTTCGCCGAGCGCTTCGGTGCCTACAAGCTGCTCGAGAATGGAGAGACGACCGTGGGCGGTCGGCTCCCGGTCAACCCCAGCGGGGGGCTCAAAGCCAAGGGCCACCCGCCGGGTGCCACCGGTGTTGCCCAGTGCGTGGAACTGTTCGAGCAGCTGCGCGGCGAGGCCGCCAACCAGGTCGACAAGGCACGCATCGGTCTCGCGCACAACATCGGCGGTCCGACCGCGGTGTCAGCGGTGACCGTGCTCGGCATCGGGAAGGATTGAGATGTCCTACACGCGCCCAGACTTCCGATTGCTGCCGACCCCCGCCGGCTACCTCCAAGCGTTCTGGACCGGTGGTCGGGACGGCCAGCTGCTCGTGTACCGCTGCCGGAGCTGTGAGCAGTACTTCCACCCGCCCGGCCCGGTCTGCTGGCGGTGCCGCAGCCGCGAGGTGGGTCCCGAGCCCGTCTCGGGCCGGGGGCGGGTGGCTACCTTCACCGTCAACGTCCAGCCATGGCTGCCGAGCATGCCACCGCCGTACGTCATCGTGCTGGTCGAGCTCGAGGAGCAGCCCGACGTGCGCATCGTGAGCCAGCTCGTCGACGTCGACCCCGGCGCGATGGCGATCGGCGACGAGGTCGAGGTCTTCTTCGAGCACTGGTCAGACGAGCAACACGGTGATGTCTGGCTCCCGCTGTTCCGACCCGCAGGAGGCGCTTCATGAGCAGGGGACCGTTCGAGGGTCGCGCGACGATCAGCGGCATCGGCCAGTCCGAGGTCGGTCGTCGACTTATGCGGGACGGCCTCGACCTCACCACCGAGGCCATCGAACGCGCGGTGGCCGACGCGGGCCTGTCGATGGACGACATCGACGGTATCGCAGGCTACCCCGGGGCGAACGCGCCCTCTCCTGGCTTCTCCGGCGCCTCCGTGAACGAGGTGCAGACGGCCCTGGGTATCCGGAGCCGCTGGTACCTGGGAGCGATCGAGACCGCAGCGCAGGTGGGTCCGCTGATCGAGGCCTGCATGGCGGTGGCGCTCGGTCTCGCCCAGCACGTCGTGGTGTTTCGTTCGGTGTGGGAGGCCACGGCGCAAGCGGAGGGCGGGCGTGCCGCGGTCCTGGTGCCTGGCGGTGAGCTGCCTTCCCACCTGCAGTACTTCGGGCCGTACGGCGCCCTCTCCGGGGCGAACTGGCTGGGACTTCCTGCCACGCGCTACATGCACGACCACGGGCTCACCAAGGAGCAGTTGGGTCAGATCGCGCTCAACGCTCGCCGCAACGCGGCGCTGAATCCCGCCGCGATCTACCGGGATCCGCTCACGATGGAGGACTACCTGTCGGCCAGGATCATCTCGACGCCGTTCGGCCTCTACGACTGTGACGTCCCGTGTGACGGTGCCACGGCGATCGTCGTCTCGCGTGCCGGAGCCGGAGGGCTGCGCCGCACGCCCCTGGTCGTGGAGTCTGTCGGCACAGGGATGTACGAACGCCCCACCTGGGACCAGCGTGCGGACGTCTCCTCGATGGCGGCATACGACGCGGCAGCATCGATGTGGGAGCGCACCGACCTCAGGCCCGCTGACGTCGATGTGGCGCAGCTCTACGACGGCTTCACGTTCCTCACCGTGACCTGGCTCGACGCGCTCGGGCTGGTGGAGCATGGTCGGGCGGGTGATCTCCTCGACGGCGGGCACCGCATCGCCCTCGACGGCGACCTCCCGCTGAACACGTCCGGCGGACAGCTGTCGGCCGGACGGCTGCACGGCTTCGGTCACGTGCACGAGGCGTGCGTCCAGCTCTGGGGTGAGGGCGGCGAGCGCCAGGTGGCGCAGCCACCCGAGGTCGCAGTCGTCGGGGCCGGCGGCGGACCTGTCGCCGGATGTCTCCTGCTGAGCAACCGGGGGGCCTGAGGTGACGCGCATCGACCTGACCGACGCTGACCACGCACCTGCCGGTGCCGTCGTCTACCGCGGCGTCTCGGATCTGGAGAAGGCGGTGGGAGAGGTGATCGGTCCGACGCCCTGGCTCGTCGTCGACCAGTCACGCATCGACGGATTCGCCGACGACACTCTCGATCACCAGTGGATCCATGTCGACCCCGCGCGCGCAGCCACCGGGCCGTTCGGCGCCACGGTCGCTCATGGCTTCCTCACGCTGTCCCTCGTCCCGTACTTCGTCAACCAGCTGCGCCGCATCGAGAACGTGGCGATGGGCGTGAACTACGGCCTCGACCGCGTGCGCTTCCCCAGCCCCGTTCGGTCGGGGACCAGGATCCGAGCCCGCGCCGTGATGGTGTCGGCCGAGCGCATCGGCGAGCGTGCCGTTCAGCTGACCACCCGCACGACGATCGAGTCCGAAGGCGAGACCAAGCCGGCGTGCGTCGCTGACCTCGTCGCGCGTTACTACTTCAGAGGCGAGCCATCGTGAGCACGACACACCAGTGGCCGTGGCAGGTCACGGCCGACACCTTCGACGCACTGGTGCGGGCGAGGGCCGCGGCAACACCCGACGCCCCGTTCTTGATCGCACCGACCGGCGAGCGCGTGACCTTCGGCGAGTACGACGCCCGGGTCGATCGGGTCGCGGCCGCGCTCGCTGCTCACGGCATCGGGCGCGGAACCCGTGTCGCCTGGACGCTGCCGACACGAGTCTCCACCGCGCTCGTCATGGGCGCCTTGCGTCGGCTGGGCGCCATCCAGGCACCCATCATTCCTTTGTACCGCGAGCGCGAGATGGGCGCCGCGGTGCGCATGTCCGAGTCCGAGTTCCTGCTGGTACCCGGCACGTGGCGCAACACCGACTACCACGCGCTGGCGGCGCTCCTTCCTCTCGAGGACGCACAGCGCCCCCGGGTGATCGAGGTCGGCCTGGTGGCTCCGGAGGCGGCGCCCGTCGACGGGCTGGCAGCCGAGCAGGAGCGCGACGAGGTTCACTGGATCTACTTCACCTCGGGCTCCAGCGGTACCCCGAAGGGTGCCAGGCACTCCGACGGAACGCTGCTCACGACCGGTCTGGCGTTTGGCGGGATCGGCCGTCTGGGCGAGGTGTCGGGTGAGGTTGGCGCCATGGCCTTCCCGATCGCCCACGTGGGCGGCGTGCAGTACCTGGTGGCCGCTTTGGCCGGCGGCTATCCGATCCTTTGTGTCGAGGCATTCGTTCCAGCCGATACGGTTCCGCTCTTCGGGGAGTACGGGGTGACCACCACAGGTGGAGCGCCGCCCTTCTACCAGGCGTTCCTCGCCTGTGCCCGCGCAGCCGGCCGACCTCCGGTGCCCACCCTTCGCACGCTCAAGGGTGGCGGAGCGCCGTGTCCGCCCCAACTGTTCGAGGATGTGACGGCCGAGGTCGGCTGTCGGGTCGCCCATGACTACGGCATGACCGAGGTGCCGATGATCGCAGTCGGCGATCCGAGCGACCCTGACGAGGTGCTCGCGGCGACAGACGGTCGCGTCATCCCCGGGAACCGGGTCCGCGTGGTGGGGGCCGACGGGGCCCCTGTCGCAGGCGACGAGACAGGGGAGATCCAGGTCTCTGGCGGCGGCGTGTGCAAGGGCTATTGCGACCCAGCGGACACCGCGAAGAACTTCACTGACGACGGATGGTTCCGTACCGGTGACCTCGGTCGGCTTCACCCCTCCGGCCACCTCGAGGTGGTCGGACGCCTCAAGGAGATGATCATCCGCAAGGGCGAGAACATCGCGCCGCTCGAGATCGAGACGCTCCTGACGGCGCGCCCGGAAGTGGCCGAATGCGCTGTGGTCGGCCTCCCGGACGAGGAGCGCGGTGAGCTGGTCTGCGCCGCCGTGGTGCCCGCCGAGGGCTCCCAGCCCACCCTCGAGGACGTCAGGGAGTGGATGGCGGAGGCCGGGCTGATGCCGCAGAAGGTCCCGGAGCGACTCGAGCTGCTCGAGGAGCTCCCCCGAACAGGCTTGGCGAAGATCGCCAAGCAGCAGCTGCGTGAGCAGTTGATCGCTTCCGTCACAGAAGGGTCTCGAGTATGACCGACAACAACGCCTCTGCGATTGTCACCGGCGGCGCCGGCGGGCTTGGTGAGGCAACCGTCCGCGCGCTGATCGACCAGGGGACAGCCGTGGTCATCGCCGACCTCAGCGATGAGAAGGGCGAGAAGCTGGCCGCCGAGCTCGGGGATCGCTGCCGCTATGCCCGTACCGACGTCAACGACGACGAGATGGTCCAGGCGGCGATCGCTGCGGCTGAGGAGCTGGCTCCGCTGCGCTACATCGTCACAGCCCACGGCGGGTGGGGTGTCGCGGAGAAGGTCGTCCAGAAGGATGGCTCTCCCGCAAGCATGGACAGCTTCCGCAAGACGATCGACCTCTATCTCAACGGGACCTACAACGTGCTCCGGCTCGGCGCGGCAGCCATCGCCCGCCAGGAGCCGGGCGAGGACGGGGCCCGTGGAGCTGTCGTCACGACGGCGAGCATCGCAGCCTACGAGGGCCAGATGGGGCAAAGCGCGTACTCGGCGGCGAAGGCCGGGGTCGTCGGTCTGACGCTCGTCTCAGCGCGCGACCTCAGCGCTGTCGGCGTCCGCGTGTGCTGCATCGCGCCGGGGACAATGCGGACCCCGATCATGGAGTCCGTCGGCGAGGAGGCCCTGCAGAAGTTCGGTGCCGCCGTCCCGTTCCCCAAGCGGCTCGGACAGCCGTCGGAGTTCGCGGACCTCGCCGTGCACCTCCTGTCCAACGCCTACCTCAACGGCGAGGTCGTGCGCCTCGACGGCGGCCAGCGCTTCCAGCCGCGCTAGACAGGAGAGGGACTGTGGACTACCGCATCGCGGGGAGAACAGCCCTGGTCGTCGGGGGCAGCAAGGGAATCGGGTTCGAGGTCGCCCGGATGCTTGCGGCGGAAGGAGCTCGGCTCGCGATCGTCGCCAGGACACAGAAGCACATCGACCGGGCTGTGGCAACGATCGCCGACAGCGGGGGTGAGGCCGTCGGCGTAGCCGCTGACATGTCCACCGAGGATGGCATCCGCGGTGCCGTCGCAGAGGTCACCGAGCGACTCGCAGCTCCGACGATCGTCGTGACGCAGGCCGACTTCCACGTCCGCGGGTTCTTCGCGGAGGTGGAGCGGGCCGAGGACTACGTCGACTCCTACCGCACCTACACGCTCAGCCAGGTCCACATGCTGCGTGCCGTGCTCCCCGCCATGCAGGAGCAGGGCTGGGGACGGTACGTCCACATCGGCTCAGCGACGGCGAAGGAGCCGCAGAACAAGCCACCGCACACCGTCGCCAACGCCACGCGCCCTTCGACCGTCGGACTGCTCAAGAGCGTCGCGGACGAGTACGCGCAGTTCGGGATCGCCATCAACACCGTCGCTCCCGGCTGGATCGCCACCAAGACCACGAACCGGTACCTGGAGACTCACGAGGGTCTCACCACTCCGGACGCCCGGCGGATCTGGATGTTGGAGCAGGCTGGCGTGCCTGCCGCGCGACTCGGCGATCCCACGGAGATCGCGTCGACCATCGCCTACCTGTGTTCCGACCAGGCAGGCTATCTGACGGGCCACTACATCGCCGTCGACGGCGGGCAGCACCGCTCGGCGTTCTAGCCGCCCTCCCGGCCACGCGGCGGTGGGTGCCGTACCGGAGCTTGCCTCGGCTCAGGCGGTTCGTCCGGTGAGGTTGTGGAGGATGGTGGTGGCGGCGGCGTTGATCACGTCGGTCTGGCTGACGGGCAGGTTCTGGGCGTTGAGGAAGTGCCAGGACCGGT
>Ga0164242_10003033_pt1 | contig 19220 bp, 14 predicted proteins | sample OricomgcompostMG_FD_108783 | JGI IMG/M metagenome (GOLD analysis project Ga0164242, IMG submission 108783) | Miracle-Growth compost microbial communities from Emeryville, California, USA - Original compost - Miracle growth compost (MG) ... | reverse complement strand
TGATCTTCGGGTGGGCGAACAGCCGGTCCTGCAGGATCTTCTCCGCGCGCAGCTCGTCGCGGCGGTGGATCAGGGTCACGTCGTCCGAATGGTTGGTGAGGTAGAGCGCTTCCTCGACCGCGGTGTTGCCGCCGCCGATCACCGCGACTTTCTTGCCGCGGTAGAAGAAGCCGTCACACGTCGCGCAGGCGGAAACGCCCTTGCCCGAAAGCCGCTCCTCCCCCGGCACGCCGAGCCACTTCGCCTGCGCGCCGGTGGCGATCACCAGCACGTCGCCCAGATACTCGTCGCCGCTGTCGCCCTTCGCGCGGAACGGCGAGCCGCCGGCGATGTCGACCTCGACGATGGTGTCCCACAGCATCCGCGTGCCGACATGCTCGGCCTGCGCCTGCATCTCCTGCATCAGCCACGGGCCCTGGATCACGTCGCGGAAGCCGGGATAGTTCTCGACGTCGGTGGTGATCGTGAGTTGCCCGCCCGGCTGCAAGCCCTGCACCACGATCGGCTCCATCCCCGCCCGTGCACCGTAAATCGCGGCGGAAAGCCCGGCCGGGCCGGAGCCGATGATGAGCATGCGGGTGGTGTGGGTGGTCATGGGGCCTCGGGGATTCGTTTTCGAGTCAGGTAAGAGCGCGCTTCCGCGAGGGCAAGCGAGCCACCAAAATCCTCCCCGAGCTTGCTCGGAAGGGGATCGAAGACGTTACCCGATCAGTGTCGTCAACATCTTCCTGATGGCCGCTAGTTCTTCCGCGGTCACCCGGCCCTTGCGGGTCGCACTGCGGCCGCGCCAATCCAGCGACTTGACGTGATCTGTCAACGCCACGCTTGGCCGTTCGCCCGCTATCGGCACTTCGAACGGATAACCCTTTACCCGCGTGGTAAGCGGGACGCATAACAGTAGCCCGGATTTCGCGTTGTAGCTCGCCGGTGTCAGCACCACCGCCGGGCGATGGCCCGCCTGCTCGCGGCCGACTTGCGGATCGAAATGCACCCAGACGATGTCGCCCGCATCCGGCGTCCACGCCCGGCTCACCAGAATTCCCTGCCGACCGGCGCCCCCCAGTCGATCTCCTCGTGCAGATTGTCGGGGGTGATCCCCGCCAGAAGCTCTTCCAGCGTCGGTTCCGCCGGCGCCCGCACCTTCTCGATCACCACGCGCCCCTCCTCCTCGCGCACCTCGACCGCATCATTGGCCTTGAGCCCGGCGGCGTCGAGCACGGCGGCGGGAATGCGCACCGCCGCGCTGTTGCCCCATTTGCGGACGTGGATGTTCATGGCGGCTCTCCGTATCTACATCATAGATACATCGCGCCGGGGCCGATTTCAATGGCCTGTTTGCTCTCCTCAGCCCGGTTGGACTCTTGGTGGCGGCGGATCCGAGCGCCCGTACGCTGTCAAGATTTCATGGCAAATTTGACGCATCATCGCGGGTATGGGGCTTACGTCTATAGATAAAGTCCCGTCATCTGTGCTGAAAACCCCATCCGGAGTTTGCACCGCAAAGCCCGCCCAGTTCTTGCTTTCATCCAGTTGGTCAAGAAGTTCGGGCATTCCCGATGTTTGGTGGGCGCCGAGTTTATTCCGTAGGAGATTGACGAGCCCCATCCGGGTAATCTTTTCTCGCTCTTCATAAGGAACAGATGGAGAGTCATTGACGGGAATCATTCCGGGAGGTGTCCCGGGCGGCGCGGCGCTTGCTCGATAGATGACGTCGCGATTCCACCAATCTTTGAAGTTTAACGATCGCCTCCCTAGTTCGTCCCCTGAATAGAACGCCGGCACGAATGTGAGCCTTGGTGGATTGCCGCCCAGTCTCGCTCCCGTCAGGAGGTGCAACGAAGAGAGTGTTCGCGGTGTGTGATGCTTTTCAGGCGAAGAAAATATACGAGTAGCTCGAAGCCGAATGGCGGGAGCATTTTCGGTGAGAATTTTTTGAGCCTCAGTGGCCATCAGAAACGCTATCGGGGCATAGCCCCCATCGTACGTACGGGCGAGTTGAGCGAGCGTATCGAGACCTTGCTCGAACGACTTAAGAAGTTCTGCTTCACTGAGTTGCCGCAGATTTGCGGACTTGGAGCGCTTGGACATATCTACATCCTGAACACCCCGAACCGCACCTGCTCCGGGATCGGCGCTTCCAGACACGCCTCCAGCGCCAATCCGAGCACGTCGCGCGTCTGCACCGGGTCGATCACGCCGTCGTCCCACAGGCGGGCGGTGGCGTAGTAGGGGTTGCCTTCGCGCTCGTAAGTCTCGCGGATCGGGGCCTTGAAGGCTTCGGCCTGCTCGGGGGTCCAGGTGTCGGCGTCGCGGTGGACAGTCGCCAGCACGCTCGCGGCCTGCTCGCCGCCCATCACGCTGATGCGGGCGCCCGGCCAGGTGAATAGGAAGCGCGGGGAATAGGCGCGGCCGCACATGCCGTAGTTGCCGGCGCCGAAGCTTCCGCCGATGACCACGGTGATCTTCGGCACCTGAGCCGTGGCGACGGCGGTGACGAGCTTGGCGCCGTGCTTGGCGATGCCCTCGGCCTCGTATTTCCCGCCGACCATGAAGCCCGAGATGTTCTGCAGGAACAGCAGCGGAATGCCGCGCTGGCAGGCGAGCTCGATGAAGTGCGCCCCCTTCAGCGCGGATTCGGAGAACAGCACGCCGTTGTTGGCGAGGATCCCCACCGGCATGCCCCAGACATGCGCGAAACCGCACACGAGCGTGCTGCCATAGAGCGCCTTGAATTCGTGAAACTCGCTCCCGTCGACCAGCCGGGCGATGACTTCGTGGACGTCGTAGGGGGCTCGGACGTCTTCGGGTGCGATCGAATAGAGGTCTTCGGCGGCGAACCTCGGCGGGCGAGGTTCAGCCAATTGTACCCCCGTTGCAGCGCCGGTGTTCGCGCCCAGATGGCTGACAATATCGCGCAAAATGGTCAACGCGTGCTCGTCGTTCTCGGCCAAGTGATCGACCACGCCGGACTTGCGCGCATGCAGGTCGCCGCCGCCCAGGTCTTCGGCGCTTATCTCCTCGCCCGTGGCGGCCTTCACCAGCGGCGGGCCGGCGAGGAAGATCGTGCCTTGCTCGCGCACGATCACGCTCTCGTCGCTCATCGCCGGGACATAGGCGCCGCCAGCGGTGCAGGAGCCCATCACGCAGGCGATCTGCGGGATGCGCAAGGCGCTCATCTGCGCCTGATTGTAGAAGATGCGCCCGAAATGGTCGCGGTCGGGGAAGACCTCGGCCTGGTGCGGCAGGTTCGCTCCGCCGCTGTCGACCAGGTAGAGGCATGGCAAGCGGTTCGCTTGTGCGATCTCCTGCGCGCGCAAGTGCTTCTTGACCGTCAGCGGGTAATAAGTGCCGCCCTTAACCGTCGCATCATTGGCGACGATCATGCATTGCCGGCCCGAAACGCGGCCGATACCCGCGATGATCCCCGCGCCGGGAATGTCGTCATCGTAAACGCCGTTCGCCGCCAGCTGCCCGATCTCGAGGAACGGCGAACCGGGATCGAGCAGCCGCTCGACCCGTTCGCGCGGCAGCAGCTTGCCCCGTGCCGTGTGGCGCTCCCGGCTCTTCTCCGGTCCGCCGAGCGCCGCCGCAGCCACCTTGGCCCGCAGCTCTTCGGCCAGCGCGCGGTTGTGCGCCGCCCGAGCCTTCGCCTCGGGGCTCTCAAGGTCGAGCTTCGAGGCGAGGACCGGCGCGCTCACTTCATTTGCAGATGCTGGGCGAAGAACGGCAGCACGACTTCGTCGAACCGCTGGGCGATGTGATCGGTGTGGGTGCCTTCGTAAGTCGCCCAGGTGTTGGCGATGCCCTGCTTGTCGAGCATCTCGTGGATGGCCGTGTCATCCTTGATCAGGCCGTCCTTTGTGCCGACGTCGGAGCCGATCGCCTTGTAGCTCTTCAGCGCCCAGACGTGGCTCGGGATCATCGCCAGCGGCGAGTTGTTGGCCCATTCGGCGATCACCAGCGGATCGATCGCCCCATCCTTGATCGGAAAATCGGCGAAATAGGGCGGGTTCTTCGGGTTCGGCGACCAGGCGACCATCGAAGCGAGCCCGGCGCGCATGCCGAAGCCCGACTTGTCTACCTCGGCATAAGGCACCGCGGCCATCTTCGTCGCCGACTCCACCGTTTCCGTGCGGGGCAAGCCGCAGCAGGCGCTCTGGGCGTAGATCGCGTTGAACACGCCGGGCTGGCGCATCCCGATCGTCCACACGCCGTAGCCGCCCATCGAGTGCCCGGCCAGGCCGCGTCCGGCGGGCTTGGCGATCGTGCGGTAATGACTATCGATGTAAGCGACGAGGTCCTTCGCCACGAACTGCTGGAAATCCCCGGTGGTGACCGAGCTCGAATACATGCTGCCGCCCATCTTGGTCAGCGTGTCGGGAACCACGACGATGAACTCGCGCCCGGCCGCGGCGTTCTTCGCCACCGCTTCCGGCACATGCATGAAGTTATAAAAATTCCGTCCGTCGATGGCGAAGCCGTGGAGGTAATAGACCACCGGATAGCGGCGGTTCTTCTCCTTGCCGTAGCTCGGCGGAAGCACGACCATCGCTTCGCGGTCCGCACTGTTGCCTTCGAGATTGCCTTCCAGCGTCTTGCCGTGGACCTTGACCGCATCGACCTTGATCCCGGCCGGGACCGGTGGTGGCGGCGCGGTGATGTTCCCGCTCGGAAACGCCGCTGGCGCGGCTCTGTTCTGCGCGGCGGCGGGCGACGCGGCGAGCGCCAGCAGCGCGGCGGTGCCGACGATGAATCTCTTGATCATGTGATCCTCCCTCTGTGTTTTCGATCAGGCGCCGATCAGTTCGCGCCCGATCAGCATCCGCCTAATCTCATTGGTCCCGGCGCCGATGTCGAGCAATTTTGCATCCCGCAAATAGCGTTCGACCGGCCAGTCGGTGGTGTAGCCGGCCCCGCCGAGCGCCTGCACCGCCTCGCCGGCCACCTGAAACGCGTTTTCCGACGCGAGCAGAATCGCCCCGGCGGCATCGAAGCGGGTGGTCTTGCCCCCACTGCACGCCTTCGCGACTGCGTAAGTGTACGCGCGTGCCGATTGCAGCGCGACGTACATGTCGGCGACCTTGGCCTGCATCAACTGGAACGCGCCGATCGGCTTGCCGAACTGGGGCCGTTCGCGGACGTAGGGGATCACGGTGTCGAGGCACGCCTGCATGATGCCGAGTTGGACTCCGGCGAGCACCGCGCGCTCGTAGTCGAGCCCGCTCATCAGCACTTTCACGCCTTGGCCGACCGCGCCGAGCACGTTCTCTTCCGGCACCACGCAATCTTCGAACACCAGCTCGCTCGTCGGCGAGCCGCGCATGCCGAGCTTGCCGATCTTCTGCCCCGGCCGGAAACCTTCGAAGCCGCTTTCGACGATGAACGCGGTGATGCCCTTGCTGCCGGCCGCGGGATCGGTCTTGGCATAGACCACCAGCACTTCGGCCTGGTGGCCGTTGGTGATCCAGAACTTGGTGCCGTTGAGCATGTAGCCGCCCCCCCGCTCCTTGGGCACCGTCTCGGCCTTGAGCTTCATCGACACGACGTCCGAGCCGGCGCCGGGCTCGCTCATGGCGAGGGCACCGACGTGCTCGCCGCCGATCAGCGGCGGCAGATACTTCGCCTTCTGCTCGGGCGTGCCCCAGCGGGCGATCTGATTCACGCAGAGATTGGAGTGCGCGCCGTAGCTGAGTCCGACGGAGGCGCTCGCCCGGCTCACTTCTTCGATGGCGATCACGTGCTCAAGGTAGCCGAGGCCGAGGCCGCCGTCCGCTTCGGGCACGGTGATGCCGTGCAAGCCCAGTCCGCCCATTTCGGTCCACAACTCGCGGGGGAAGCGATCCTCGCGGTCGATCGCTTCGGCCAGAGGGGCGATCCGCTCATCGGCGAAGCGGGCGACGGTGTCGCGAATCATCTCGGCCTCATCGGACAGGCCGAAGTCGAAATCGGGAGTGGCGCGCATGGAAATTCCTCTCGTTGCAGGGACATAGCAAGCCCGAAAACCGGTTACGAATGAAATCGACGTGCGTGGTATCGCGCGGTTTTCCTTCCCTTGGCCTCAATCTCCAGCTATCTCACGGCCAGGGATCGCTTATGACAGACCGTCGCTCCGCGGCGCGGCCGCCTCGGCCGCTCATGACGCCTGCCCAACAGGTGAATGCGGAGCCTATGCAAATCCTGGCCAGCTACGCGCCCGAAGCGCTCGAAGGCGATCCGGAACTGGCCGCCATCACCCGCTTCGCCGCCAATTTGTGCGAAGCGTCCGTCGCCGCCATTACCATGACCGGAGAAGAGAGCGAGCGCTTCCTGATTCACTACGGCTCCGACTTGCGCGAGATACCCCGGGAGATCGCGTTCTGCCCGCATGTCATGGCCGGCTTGCAGACCATGGAAGTGCCGGATGCGGCGGCCGATGCGCGCTTCGCCGACAATCCCCACGTCATCGGGGGGCCGCGCATCCGGTTCTACGCCGGCCAGCCGCTGATTTCGACCGAAGGCGTGGCCATCGGGACGTTGTCGGTGATTGATTCGGCGCCGCGTCCGGGCGGCTTGACGGCCCTGCAGCGCGAAGGGCTGACGGTGTTGGCCGATGCGGTGATGCTGCGGTTGCGGGCCCATCGCAAGAAGCTCGCGGTGGAACGCGAGGCTGAAACGCGCGAGGAATACCTGCGCCGTCTGGCCGATTCCATCCCGGCCATCGCCTGGTCGGCCACCCCGGAAGGCCACTTCGACTATTTCAACAAGCAGATGGTCGAGTTCACCGGCCGGCCGGACGACCAGAACGGCGGCGCGTTTCATCCCGAAGACTGGAAGAAGGCCAGCGCATTGTGGCAGCGCTCGCTCAAGACCGGTGAAATCTACGAAGTGCAGCATCGCTTGTGCCGCCACGACGGCGAATACCGCTGGATGATCAGCCGCGCACTGCCCGTGCGCGACGCCGAGGGCAAGATCGTCCGCTGGTTCGGCACCGCCGTCGATATCCACGACATCTACGAGGCTTCGGAAAGCCGCGAGCTGCTGGCCAAGGAACTGAGCCACCGGATCAAGAATATCTTCGCGGTGATTGCCGGGCTGGTCTCGCTGTCCGCGCGCCAACATCCGGAGGCGAAGCAGTTCGCGGAAGAGCTTACGGGCACGATCCGCGCGCTGGGCCGCGCGCACGAATTCGTCCGACCCGTGGACGGTGCGCGGAGCAGCAACTTGCGCGATTTGCTGCAGGAGTTGTTCGCGCCTTACGGCAGCGGCGAAGGCGCCCGTGTGAAGGTGACCGGCGACGATCTGGCGATCAATTCACGCACGGCTACGCCGCTGGCTCTGGTGTTCCACGAACTGGCGACAAATTCCGCCAAGTACGGAGCCTTGGCGACTGCCGGCGGTATCGTGACTCTGAAGGTCGCGGACAAAGGCAAGCAGGTGAAGTTGCTCTGGCGGGAAACTGGCGGCAAGGCGATGAGGAAGGCCCCGAAGGAAGGCTTCGGCACGCGGCTCGTAGAAATGAGCGTCAGCGGTCAACTCGGCGGTTCATGGAAGCGGCGTTTCGAGGAGAGCGGGCTAGTGGTCGAGCTGACGCTGCCGAAAACGACGCTGGCCGCCTAACGACGCAGCGGCGCCGTCTCTCGCATCAGGGCGAACACCGGCAGCGCTGCGACCGCGACCGCCGCGATCATGATGCCGGGCATCAAGGGAGAGCCAGTCGTTTCGACCAGCCGCTGCGCGACATAAGGCGTCAGGCCGCCGAAGACCGCGGTGGCGACCGTGTACCCGAGGCCGAGGCCGCTTGCGCGGCTCCTCTCGCCGAACTGCTCGCCGGTGGCGATCGCGCCGACCGCGCTCACCCCGCCGGCGACCAGCGCCAGCACGACAGCGCCCGTGAGCGCGCGCGCCGTGGAGCCACCGGCCATCAGCGAGAACATCGAAATCGGCAGCACGGCGCTCAATGCGGCGAGACTGAGCAGAGCCGGTTTGCGGCCGAAACGATCCGAGAGCAGCCCGATGATGGGCGTGACCAGGATCACCGCGATGGCCGCGATCGTCGATAGCCACAATGCGGCCGCTTCGGCGATCGATCCGGCCGAAGCGAGGAAGGCCGGGACGTAAGTGATGCCGACATAGTAAGTGATCGAGCCGAGCGAGGAGATCGCGAAAGCGCGCAGCACGCCACCCCCCTGCTGCGAAACGGCGTGGGCGAGGGGGTTCGCGGCAAGCGCTCCGTCCGCCCGCAGCCGCTCGAAGTCGGGCGATTCCTCGATCGTCGAACGCGCAACCCAGACCGTGCCGGCAAGCACTGCTCCGACCAGGAACGGGATACGCCAGCCCCATGCCTGAAGGGCAGCCTCCGGCAGCATGGCCACGGTCAGTGCCGATACCCCTACCGCCAGCAAGGCGCCGACTTCGCTCGCCGCCGCCGCTAGCGAGGCGACAAGGCCGCGCCGCCGTGGATGTGCGCCTTCGAGCAGATAGGTGATGACGCCGGTGTATTCGCCGCCGACCGAGAAGCCCATCACGCAGCGCAGGCCGAACAACAGCCAGGCGGCCGTGGGACCGATCCGCGCGTAAGTCGGCAGTAGCGCCGTCAGCAGCATCGCCAGCGACATCAACGCCATCGAGATGAGCAGCATCGGCCGGCGTCCGTGCCGGTCGGCGATATGGCCGAAAACGACCGCGCCGACCGGGCGCATCAGATAAGCCAGCGCGAAGCCCCCGAGCGCGGTGGCGAGTGCTCCGCTGCCGCCGCCGAAGAACACGCGCGACACCACGGTGGCGAAGTAGAGGTACAGCGTGAAATCGTACCACTCGACTACGGTCGACAGCGCCGCGACGGCGAGCGAGCGGTTGGAGACGCGGTGCGCCATCCTAGAACCCCGCTCCCTCGGGCCAATCGGGTGAGGCCAGGCCCATGACCTTGAACAGCTCGCCCATCTGGTCGGGGTCTATCAGCCGGTGCATCGCCGAATGGAGCGCCTCGCGGTGTTGCGGGGCGATTTCGCTGAGCGCCGCGGCCCGGCCTTCGATGCCGAGCGCGCGTAGCCAGTCCCCTTGCGTGACCGTGCCGAGCCAGCGGCAGCCGTGCGACAGCGCCACTTGCGCCAGCATCGCGAAGTCGACGTGCGCGGTGAGGTCGGCCTCGCCGGGGCTGGCGAACGGATCGACCTTCTTGTGTCGCCGCACCGCCTGGAAGGTCGAGCCGGTGCGCTCGTCGGCATGGCCGTAGTCGATGAACAAGGCCGCGCCGCCCTGCTTCTCCAGCCGTCCGGCGGCTTCGTAGACCACGGCGGCGACGGCCGGGCTGGCTTCGATCAGCGTGCCATCAGGTGCATCGCGACGGCTTTCCGGCACGGCGGCGTCCATCGGTCGCGCTCCGGGCACGCCGACGAAGCGATCGCCGTCGAGAGTCACCATCACCTCGCGCCAGCCCTCGGCTGTGCGGATCAACTGGCGCAGCGGCAGTGCGTCGAGGAATTCGTTGGCGACGAGCAGCATCGGCCCGTCCATCGGCACGGTCGAGAGGTCGTCGTGGAAGATCGCCCTTGGCACCGCGCCGAACTGTAATCCTTTCAGCGTGGTCGAAGTCTCGACGAAATGCACCTGCGGCTCGAGGCCGAAGCGCTTCATGGCCTTCAATGCATCGCTCGCCAATGTCCCACGGCCGGGGCCGAGCTCGACGTAATGCACCGGTTCTTCGCGCCCGGCGCGCATCCAAATGTCCGACAACCACAGGCCGATCAGCTCGCCGAACATCTGGCTGATCTCGGGTGCGGTGATGAAATCGCCCTCGGTTCCGAACGGGTCGGCCCTGGCATAATAGCGCGCGTTCGCCTCGGCCATGTAGTGGGTCAGGCTGATCGGTCCGGTCGTGGCGATCAGGCGCCGGAAGATCTGGGCGAGACTGCGCTCCTCGCTCATGAAGCGGCCGGCTTGGCTCCATCGGCGAGCGCTGGGCGCAGCAGCGCGTAGATCACCATCGCCACGCCGATCAGGCTCAGCGGAATCGACAGCCACTGGCCCATGCTCAGGCCCGTCTGATGGGCGAAAGTCTCGAGTTGCGCATCGGGCTCGCGATAGAACTCGACGAAGAAGCGCGCCCAGGCGATGACCGCGGTGAACACGCCGACCAGCAAGCCGGGCCGGAACCGCGCGCGGGTCTTCCAGAACAGCGGCAGCATGATCGCGATCATCAGCGCGCCTTCGAGCAGGGCTTCGTAAAGCTGGCTCGGATGGCGCGGCAGGCCGAGCGGATCGCCGGGAAAGATCATCGCCCAGGGCACATGGCTCTCGACCGGCCGGCCCCACAACTCTCCGTTGATGAAGTTGGCGATGCGCCCGAACATCATCCCGAACGGCACGTTGACGGCTATGTAGTCGCACACCCGGATGAACGAGAGCTTGTTGCGCCAGGTGACCCAGGCGATCGCGATCAGGGTGCCGATCACTCCGCCGTGGAAGCTCATCCCGCCGTCCCACAGCCGCAGCAGATCCCAGCTCACGGTCTCGCCGGGGGTGAAGTGCGTGAACAGGCTCGGCTTGCCGGTGTCGCCGCCGGTGTAGAACAGCGCATAGCCCAGCCGTCCGCCGAGAATGATGCCGAGCGTGCAGTAGAAGAACAGGTCGTCCGCATGGCGCTGCGCCATCGGCGCGCCGGGTGCCTTGATCATCTTCGACAAGTGCCAATAGCCGAGCAGGATGCCGGCAAGATAGGCGAGCGAATAGAACCGCAGGGTGAAGAAGCCGAGATCGATGCCTGGCCTGAGGCCGAGGTCCGCCCAGTGAAGCGGCTGGCTGACGGCAGCGGATAACAGGTCGAACATGCGCTAGGGGTTCCCTCGGCTGGCGGCGATGCTTTGGCACAGCGGGGCGGCGGGCGAAAGTCATCGCATTGCAAGGCCGCCGCTTATCTCTATGTCGGATGGCGATGAGCGTAAGCAGCGTTCCCAACCAGCGCGCGGTGATCGACCGCCGCGCCCTTGCCGAAGCGGTTGCCGCGGAGGTGGCGCGGAGCGGCGCCCAGAAAGCGCGGCCGAAAATCGTCGAACTGCTGCGCAGCGCGCTCGACCAGGGCCGAACCGAGCTCGCCCGCCGCCTCGCCGGGCAGCCCAGTGCCGGGCATCAATGCGTCAACGGGCAGGCTTTCCTGGTCGATCAATTGATCCGGGTGATGCACGACCATGTAATCGCCGATATTTTTCCTGCGCCCAACCGCACGGCGGGCCAGCGGCTGACGCTGATCGCCGTCGGGGGCTATGGCCGCGGCGAGATGGCGCCGCATTCGGATGTCGATATCGCCTTCATCACCCCGACCAAGAGCACGCCGTGGTGCGAACAGGTGATCGAGGCGATCCTCTATTACTTGTGGGACCTCGGTCTGAAAGTAGGCCATTCGAGCCGCTCGCTCGACGAGATGGTGCGGATGGCGAAGCACGATCTGACGATCCGCACCGCATTGCTCGAGGGCCGCTATCTGTGGGGCGACCAAGCGCTGTATGACGAAGCCAGCCGGCGGTTCTGGAGCGAAGTCGTGCCCGGCAGCGAGGCCCAGTTCGTCGCCGAAAAGCTCGAGGAGCGCAACCAGCGGCACAAGCGAATGGGCGACAGCCGCTATGTCGTCGAGCCTAACGTCAAGGACGGCAAGGGCGGCTTGCGCGACCTGCAGACGCTCTATTGGATCGGCAAATATATTCATCGCGTGAAAAGCGCCGCCGAGCTGGTCGACGTAGGGCTGTTCACGCGGCAGGAATACCGCACCTTCCGCCGGGCGGAGAACTTCCTCCTCGCCGTGCGCTGCCATCTGCACACGATCACCGGGCGGGCCGAGGACCGGCTGACCTTCGACTTGCAGCGTGAAGTCGCCGCGCGGATGCAGTTCGCCGACCGCCCGGGCAAGAGCGCGGTCGAGCGCTTCATGCAGTATTATTTCCTCCAGGCGCGCCATGTCGGCCACCTGACCGGCGTGTTCCTGGCCCACATCGATCAGGAAATGGCCGGCAAGAAAAAGGCCCGCGGCCTGCTCGCGACGTTCCGCGCCCGCTCGCGCGAACTCAAGGGTTACAAGCTGTTCGGTGGCAAGATCGCCGCTCCTTCGGACGACTGGTTCGAAAAGGATCCCGTGCGCCTGATCGAAGTGTTCCAGCTCGCTGAGGAGCACAGCTACGAAATCCATCCCGAGACGTTGCGGATGATTGCCCGCGATGTGAAGTGTATCGACGCGAAAGTGCGCGCGGACCCACGGGCAAACGCGGCGTTCCTTGCGCTGCTGACGGGTCGAAACGACCCCGAGACGGTGCTCAGGTGGATGAACGAAGCCGGCGTGTTCGGCCGCTTCGTGCCGGACTTCGGCCGGGTCGGCGCGCAGATGCAGTTCGATATGTATCACCACTACACGGTGGACGAGCACACCATCCGCGCGATCGGCCTGCTGGCGAAGATCGAGCGCGGCGAACTGGCGCAGGATCACCCGATCTCGGCCGAGGTCATTCCGCAGCTCGGCAGCCGCCGGGCGCTCTATGTCGCGACGCTGCTGCACGATATCGCCAAGGGCCGTGGCGGCGATCACTCGGTGCTCGGCGCCGAGGTGGCGCTGGAGTTGTGTCCGCGCTTCGGCCTCGGCGAGCAGGAGACGGAGCTGGTCTCCTGGCTGGTGCGCCATCACCTGCTGATGAGCGCGACCGCTTTCAAGCGCGACCTCTCGGACCCGCAGACCATCCTCGACTTCGTCGCCCAGGTGCAGAGCCTCGAACGGCTGCGTCAATTGCTGGTGCTGACCGTGGTCGATATCCGCGCGGTCGGCCCGGGCATCTGGAACAGCTGGAAGCGCCAGCTCCTCGCCGATCTCTACGAACTGGCCGAGGAGCAATTGCGGCTCGGCCACAAGCGGCACGGGCGAGCCGAGCGGGTAGCGGCGAAGAAGGAGCGCGTCGCCGAACTGCTCGGCCCCGAAGCGCATATCATCGCCGACCTCGCCGATCGCTTCGACGACGCCTACTGGATCGCCGAACCGGAGGACATCATCGCACTCAACCTGCCGCACTACGCCGCCGCCAAGGAGGTCGAGCACCACCTAACGATCCACGCGCACTATTATCCGGCGCGCGGGGCGACCCTGGTGACGGTGATTGGCGACGACCACCCGGGATTGTTCTACCGAGTAGCCGGGGCTATCCACCTCGCTGGCGGCAACATCATCGACGCGCGCATCCACACCAACCGGGTCGGCAAGGCGGTCGACAACTTCCTGGTGCAGGACCCGCTCGGCAAGCCATTCCGCGAAGAGGGGCAACTCGCCCGTCTCAAAACTTCGATCGAGGATGCGCTGGCCGGCAAGATCGAGCTCGTCCCGCAGCTCGCCAAGCGCCCGCTGGCCCGCGCCCGCGCCGACAGCTTTGACGTGCGCCCGCGCGTGGTGTTCGATAACAAGGCCTCGGGCCGCTTCACGGTGATCGAGGTCAACGCCCGCGACCGCCCCGCGCTGCTCAACCGGCTCGCCCGGGCGATGTTCGAGAACAAGGTGACGATCAACTCCGCGCACATCACCAATTACGGCGAGCGCGCGGTCGATACTTTCTACGTGACCGACCTGATCGGCCACAAGATCGACGGCCCCGACCGGTTGCGCGCCATCGAGGCGGCCCTGCTCAACGCGGCAAGCGACCAGTTCGCGGCCGCCGCGGCTTAGAACCTTCGGGTTCCCTCGGCTCGTCGGCGCTGAGCCACCCACTGTCGCTAAGCCATCGCTACGCTCTCCCGGTTAATTCACGAGACAGCATCGAATCACGATCGCGGGTGGTGCGCGTTCGCGCGGGGACAGGACGGATCAACTTAATGTCATTCATGGGGTTTTTCCCTTTCCGGGCCGCGGACCTGGCTATCGATCTCGGCACCGCCAACACCGTCGTGTTTCTCAAAGGCCACGGAATCGTTCTCGCCGAACCGTCGGTGGTGACGATGGAGACCATCGCCGGGGTCCGCCGCGTGCGTGCGGTGGGCGACGACGCCAAGCTGATGCTGGGCAAGACGCCTGACAACGTGGTTACCATCCGTCCCTTGCGCCATGGCGTCATCGCGGACCTCGAGATCGCCGAGGAGATGATCAAGCACTTCATCGCCAAGGCCAAGACGAATGCCGGGGTACGCCTGCGCGGCAGCCCGGAGATCGTGCTGTGCGTGCCGTCGGGCTCCACGGTGGTCGAGCGCCGCGCGATCCGCGATGCGGCGACCAACGCCGGTGCGCGCAAGGTCTGGCTGATCGACGAGCCGATGGCCGCGGCAATCGGCGCCGACTTGCCGGTGACACGGCCGATCGGCTCGATGGTGGTCGATATAGGTGGCGGTTCGACGGAAGTCGGCGTGCTGTCGGTCGGCGGTCTCGCCGTCACGCTGTCGCTGCGGGTCGGCGGCGATCAGATGGACGACGCCATCGCCGCGCACGTCCGGCGCAATCACAACCTCGTGGTCGGCGAGGCGACCGCCGAACGGATCAAGTTCGAGATCGGCGCCGCCACGCTCAGCGGCAACGAGCCGCGCGACGCGAAGATTCGCGGGCGCGACGTAGTCCGCGGCGTGCCGACCGAAAAGCAGATCGGCGAGGACGAGATCGTCGAAGCCCTGTCGGAGACGGTCGGCCAGATTGTCGAGGCGGTGCGCAGCGCGCTGGAAATGACCGCACCGGAAATCGCCGCCGACATCATCGAAGGCGGCATCGTCATGACCGGCGGCGGCTCGCTGCTATCCGGTCTCGATACCGTGCTCGCCGAAGCGACTGGCCTGCCGGTGATCCGCGCCGACGATCCGCTCAACTGCGTCGCCCGTGGCGCCGGCCGCGCGCTCGAGGATCTCGAATACCGCGGCGTGCTGCACGCGGTCTGAAGGTTTAGGCGCTAATCTCTGATGACGGTCGTGGTGTGCTCCGCGGCCGCCGTCGCGCCCTCGGCTTTGCCCTCCGCGTGCGCGAGCTGGACTTCGGTGTCGTGCAGCTTGGCGCGTGCGCGCCAGTGGTCGTAGCTCCAGCGCATCTGGCCATAGGCGAAGACCATCAGCATACCGCCCATGATCGCCAGGTTCTTGAGCGCGTTCACCTGCTGCGCCGGATCGGCAAGCGCATTGTGGAAGAACAGGATCGTCATCCCGACGTACACGAACAGCACGATCGAGACGAGCCGCGTCATCAGCCCGATGGCCAGCAGCACGCCGGCGACCAATTCGAAAATGCCCACGCCGATCGCCATGTTCGCCGGCAGGCCCGCCGCAGCCATCATCCCCGCGGCGGGTGCGGGATCGATCACCTTGCCGATTCCGGAGACGATGAAGATCACCGCCAGCAGGATGCGGCCGATAAGCGCGGCTACCATCGACATGGCACTCTCCTCAAAGGCGAACGGCGGCTCACCGCCATTGCTCGCCTCAACGTTGGGAGGGCGCTTTAGTGCCTAGAGCTTGGGCAGCGTGACCCCGCGCTGGCCCATGTACTTCCCGGCGCGGTCGGCATAGCTCGTCTCGCAGGGCTCGTTGCCTTGCAGGAACAGGAACTGACAGGCCCCCTCGTTGGCGTAGATCTTGGCCGGCAGCGGAGTGGTGTTGGAGAACTCCAGCGTCACGTGCCCTTCCCATTCGGGCTCCAACGGAGTGACGTTGACGATGATTCCGCAGCGCGCATAAGTCGATTTGCCGAGGCAGATCACCAGCACGTCGCGGGGGATGCGGAAGTATTCGACCGTGCGCGCCAAGGCGAAGCTGTTCGGCGGGATCACGCAGACATCGGTCTTGCGGTCCACGAAGCTGTTCGAGGCGAAATCCTTCGGATCGACCACCGCGGAATCGACGTTGGTGAAGATCTTGAACTCGTCGGCCACCCGGGCGTCGTAACCGTAGGACGAAAGCCCGTAGGAAATGCACCCTTCGCGCCGCTGTGCCTCGACGAACGGCTCGATCATGCCGCTATGGCGCGCTTCCTTGCGAATCCATCGGTCGGAGAGAATCGTCATGAACAGGGGATTCCGGATGGAGCGGATGGGGGCAAGTAAGCGAAACGCTTTTCCCCCGCTAAACGAGGGATTGGCGGCTGTTCTAGCCTCCGGCCAGCAAGCTCGCATTTCCCCCAGCCGCCGTCGTGTCCACTGTCACCACCCGTTCGACGGCGAAGCGCGGCAGGTAGTGCGGGCCGCCGGCCTTGGGGCCGGTGCCGGAAAGCCCCTCTCCGCCGAACGGCTGGCTGCCCACGACAGCGCCGATCTGGTTGCGGTTGACGTAGAGATTGCCGACTTTTGCGTGCATCTCGACGAAGCGACGGACGGAATCGATCCGGCTGTGCAGCCCGAGCGTGAGCCCGAAGCCGGTCGAGTTGATGTCATCGATCACGCCGGCGAGACCGCCTGCCTGCCAGCGGACAATGTGCAGCACCGGGCCGAAGTTCTCCCGGGTCAACTCGCGGATCGAGTCGATCTCGATGATCGTCGGCGCGACGAAAGTGCCGCCTTTCGCGCCCTTCGGGAGCTCACGCCGCCACAGCGGGCAACCGGCCTTCTTCATCGCCGCGACATGCTTGTCGAGCGCGGCCTTGGCCTCGGCGTCGATCACCGGGCCGACGTCGGTCTCGATCCGGCCGGGATCGCCGATCACCAGTGCCTCGAACCCGCCGCGGATCATCTCCAGCGTGGCGTCAGCGATGTCGTCCTGCAGATAGAGCACGCGCAAGGCGCTGCAGCGCTGCCCGGCGCTCTGGAACGCGCTCGCCATCACGTCACGGGTGACTTGTTCGGGCAGCGCCGAGGAATCGACGATCAGCGCGTTCTGCCCGCCGGTTTCGGCAATCAGTGTGGCAATCGGCCCGTCACGGGCGGCGAGGGCGCGGTTGATCGCGTGCGCGGTCTCGGTTGAGCCAGTGAAGGCGACGCCGGCGAGGCGCGGATCGGAAGTGAGCGCGGCGCCGACCTTGCCGTCCCCCGGCACGAGTTGGAGCACATCATCCGGAATGCCGGCCTTGTGGCACAGCGAAACCGCCAGCGCGGCGATCAGCGGAGTCTGTTCGGCCGGCTTGGCGAGCACGCAATTGCCCGCGGCAAGCGCGGCGCTGGTCATGCCGGTGAAGATGGCCAGCGGGAAGTTCCACGGCGCGATAGTGGCAAACACGCCGCGGCCGTGGAGATGCAGCGTGTTGTCCTCTCCCGTTGGGCCGGGCATCGGCTGCGGTCCGGCGAACAGCCGCCGCGCTTCGGCGGCGTAGTAGCGCAGGAAATCGACCGCTTCGCGCACTTCGAGCACCGCGTCGAGCAACGTCTTGCCCGCCTCACGCTGGCACAGCGAGATAAATTCGGCGGTATGCGCCTCGTAGAGATCCGCGGCTCTTTCGAGCAATGCGGCGCGGGCCACGCCGCCGCGCATATCCCATCCGAACTGTGCGGCTGTGGCGCGTAAGAAGGCGAGGTCGATGTCTTTTGTGCTCGCATAGAGCGCTTGGCCGACCACTTCGCCGTTATCTTGTGGTGAACGTATTTCGAGCGCCGCGCCGCCCTTTCCGGTCAGCACCGTTGGCGCGGCAGCCCATTCGCGGGCGTCGAGCTTGCGCAACTCCGTCAGCAGCGGCTCGCGCACCAGCGGGTCGGCGAGATCGACGCCCTTGCTGTTCTTGCGGTCGGGGAAAATATTTGCGGGCAGCGGGATCGCCGGATTGCGGCGCGGCTCGAGCCTGGCGAGGTCTTTCACCGGATCGGTGGTCAGTTCCCTGACAGGCACCTCGGCGTCAGCCATGCGGTTGACGAAGCTGGAGTTGGCACCGTTTTCCAGCAGGCGCCGCACGAGGTAGGCGAGCAGGTCTTTGTGTCCGCCAACCGGGGCGTAGATGCGTACGCGGGTCGGGCGGTCTCCCTCCTCCTCGGCGAGCACCTCGTAGACATCCTCGCCCATCCCGTGGAGGCGCTGGAACTCGAATTCCCGCCCGGCCGCGAGCGCTTTGATCGCGCCGATGGTGTAGGCGTTGTGTGTCGCGAAGGCCGGATAGATCGCGTCCTCGGCGTTGAGCAGCTTGGCGGCGCAGGCGAGATAGGAAACGTCGGTCGCCACCTTGCGGGTGAACACCGGGTAGTCGGTGTAGCCGCCGACTTGGCTCAGCTTGATCTCGCTGTCCCAGTAGGCGCCCTTGACCAGCCGCACCATCAGCCGCCGGTTGTGCCGCCGGGCGAGCGCAACGACCCAGTCGACCAGCGGCGCGGCGCGCTTCTGATAAGCCTGCAGGGCCATGCCGAAGCCCTGCCAGCCATTTGCGAACAGCGCGTCGTCGGCGGTCAGCGCCTCGATTATATCCAGCGAGAGTTCGAGCCGCTCGGCTTCCTCGGCGTCGATGGTGAAGTGGATATCGGCCTTGCTCGCGGCCATGGCCAGTTCGCGGACTATCGGAATCAGCGCCGCTTTCGCCGCCTCGGCGTGATAGAAATCATATTTCGGATAGAGAGCCGAGAGCTTGACCGAGATGCCCGGGCTCGCCTTGACGCCGCCTTTCGCCTCCTTCGCCAGCCGCGCGATCGCCGCGGCGTAGCTGGTGCGGTAGCGTTCGGCGTCGGCGAAGGTCATTGCCGCTTCGCCGAGCATGTCGAAGCTGTGACTGAGGCCGCGCTTGCGCTCCGGCGCCGCGCGCTTGAGTGCTTCGTCCATCGTCCGGCCGAAGACGAATTGCCCGCCAAGGATGCGCATCGCTTGCAGCGTCGCCTGTCGTATCACCGGCTCGCCCAGCCGCCCGACCGCTCGGCGTAGCGCATTGGCGAAGCCCGCGTCCGGCTTGGTGCCGCCGCGCAGTACCTCACCGGTCAGCATCAGCGAGAAAGTCGCGGCGTTGACGAAAGTGGAGCTGCTTTCCCCGAGGTGCTCGCTCCAGTCGATCCCCGCAAGCTTGTCGTGGATCAGCGCATCGGCCGTCTCGGCGTCCGGCACCCGCAGCAGCGCCTCGGCGAGACACATCAGCGCGATGCCTTCCTCGGTCGCGAGCCCGTAACTTTGCAGGAAGGCATCGAGCCCCGCCGCCTTGCGCTCGCGTGCGCCTTCGATCAGTTTCGCCGCCAACGCCGCCGCTTCAACATGAACCGCCGAAGCGGGCGCCGCCTGCCGCAACCGCTCGACGGCGCAAGCGCCCTCGTCCATGCGGAAAGCTTGGCGGAGCGCGGTGCGATCGATCATGCTTGGCTCCTGCACCCGGTTTCAAATGCAATCAAGTCATCCGCCTTCCTCATTGCGAGAAGCCGAAG
>Ga0164242_10003032_pt1 | contig 19223 bp, 19 predicted proteins | sample OricomgcompostMG_FD_108783 | JGI IMG/M metagenome (GOLD analysis project Ga0164242, IMG submission 108783) | Miracle-Growth compost microbial communities from Emeryville, California, USA - Original compost - Miracle growth compost (MG) ... | reverse complement strand
GCGGACGTCCCCGGCGCGGGCACGCTCGAGGTCGGCTCCGGCCCGGGCTTGTCCGTCCCGCCCGCGGTCTTGCCGTGGTGCTGCGGGTTGTGCAGCGCGACCGCGGCGACGACGAGGACGACCACGCCGAGGACGGCGAGGACGATTCCGGCCGCCCGCTCCCGCCGGCGTCGACGTGCGAGCTGACGGGCGATGCGGCCCTGCGGGGCGGTCAGACCTCGATTCCGAGGCGACGAGCCGAGCGCTGACGCTGACGGCTGGCCCGCAGCCGACGCAGGCGCTTCACGAGCATCGGGTCGGCGGCGAGCGCGGCGGGGGTGTCGATCAGGGCGTTGAGCACCTGGTAGTAGCGGGTGGTCGACATGTCGAACAGCTCGCGGATCGCCTGCTCCTTGGCGCCCGCGTACTTCCACCACTGCCGTTCGAAGGCGAGGATCTCGCGGTCGCGCCGGCTCAGGCCGTCGACGTCGTCGGCGTCCTGCGCGGTGCCGTCGCCGGCAGCAGCGTGGGCGAAGTCCATGCGTCGCGCTCCTCGAACTCGCGTAGCAGTTGCGATACCGGATGACCGGGGATGCCACCCGACCGTAGCCGAATTGCACCCGTGTCATTCGGTGGCGCTCATTCAATCACGCGCGCGTCCGTCAAGGCTCGACGGCACGCTGTGGACGAGCCGCCGGCTTGTCCACAGCATCGCCGGGGAACCCCCACCGGGCGGTCGGTGGACGGACGCTGTCGCCATGTCCGTCCTGTTCGAGGATCCGAGCTCGCTCTATGCGATCGCCGACCGCATCAGCCGGCACGCCGAGTCGGTGCGCGCGACCGGACGCACGTTGGCCGCGGTCGCCGCCGCGACCGATTGGCACGGGCTAGCCGCTGACGCGTTCGAGGCCGAGGCGGGCCAGGTCAGCGCCGACGCTGCGGCGTCGGCGGTCCGCCTCGACGACGCGGCTGACGCCTACCGGCGCCACGCGGCGGCCGTCGAGTCGCGGCTGCAGGAACTGCACCGACTGCTCGACGGCGTCGTGCATGTCGGCGAGGCGCTGGCCCACGGCGCCGAGGACGGCCTCTCCGCCATCGGGAGCCTGCTGTGAGCGAAGCTTGCGAGCGAACCATAGGTTCAGTACGTCTCTGCTCGGCCGGAGCGAAGCGAGGCCGAGAGTGAGCAGGTCGATTTCGGTGAGCGGCGGTTCGCACGGGGTCGACGCGAACTACGACAGCATGGTCGCGGTCGCCCGGCGGTTCGGCGGCGGCGCCACCGACCTGGCGGGCACCGCGCTCGCGCTGCACGGTTACCTCGTCGATCCCGGGATCGCGACGTCCGGGGTGCTCGACCCGGTCGGCGCCGCGGAGGCCGAGGCGGCACTCGCCACGGCACTCGACGGCCCGCGCGGGCTGACCTCGGTCGCCGCCCGCTGCGCCGCGATCGACGCTGCGGTGCGTGCCGCCGCGGCCGGTTACGAGGCGGCCGACCGGCTCGAGACCGCCTACGACGACCGGGTCCGCGGCCTGGTCGACCTGCCCGGCGCGGTCGCCGGCGGTGTCGTCACGCTGGTCCGGACGGGCAGCCCGTCCACTGCACTGCAGGCGATCGAGACCGGCGACCCGCGCCTGCTCGACGCGATCGACAACGACACCGAACTCGGCACGATCGCGAACGTCGTCGGCACGATCGATCCCGACGGCCATGCGAAGGTCCGCGCGCTCGGCGGCGACCCGGACCCCGAATCACGGGTCGCGCCGCACGACCTCGCCGATGTGCTCTGCGGGCTGTCGGACCGCAACGGCGGCGCGCACGGCGAGATCGACGTCCGGTTCCTGACCGGCAACGGACGGCGGCGGGTGATCGTCGATGTCCCGGGCACGAAGTCCTGGGACCCGCTGCCGAACGGCGACGTCACCAGCCTGTCGACGAACCTGCGAGCACGCGTCGGCGAATCGACGGCCTACGAACAGGGCGTGCTGCAGGCGATGCGCGCTGCGGGCGTCACCAAGCACGACCAGGTGTTGATCGTCGGCCACAGCGAGGGCGGCATGGTCGCGGTGAACGCGGCCCGCGACGCGGTGAACTCGGGCGAGTTCGACGTCACCTCCGTCGTGACGGCCGGGTCGCCGATCGGGCTCAGCGTCGGTTCCGTCCCACGCAGCGTGCAGGTCCTCGCACTCGAGAACGACGACGACGTCATCCCGCACCTCGACGGAGCGTCGAACCCGGCCCTGCCGAACGTCACCACGGTCAGCTTCCACAGCGGCGACGGCACGATCACCGACGATCACAGCCTGGGCGACGGCTACCTGCCGGGCGCCGCCGACGTCGACGCCAGCGACGACGCGTCCGTGCGCGACTGGCTGCGCGGCGCACACCCGTTCCTCGACGCGACCGCGGCCGACACCGAGGACTACGTGATCACCCGCGGCTGGTGAGCGACACGTCCTCACGTCCCGGCACGTTCCGGTCGATGGTGTGGGCGGGCGCGCGGACGTTCCACCTGCCGGTCGGCGTGTCGCAACATGAGCAACACTTGTCACAGCAGTAACATCAGTGGTTTGATCAGCTGGCCTTCGGGACGTCCGGAGGCGGGTGCGACGCGGCCTTTGTTCGTATCAGCGCCCGGCAAGTGCCCGTTGTTACAGGCCTATCGGCCGCCACGGCGGGACGGACACGGAAGATGCCGCTGATGTACGGACCGCGCCGCTCCGGCCGAGGTCGCCGCCTGCGCCGCTGGGTCGGTGCGCTGTCCGCCGCCGCCGCCGTGTCCGGAGCGGCCGTCGCCGCCACCCACGTCGTCGCCGACGCCTCGAACGCGTCGAAGGCCTCCGCGCACGCCCCGGTCGGGCACTTCGACAGCCTCACCCAGGCCGGCGACGAGGTTCACGTGATCGCGTGGGCCTACGACCCGGACTCGGCGAGCGACCAGCTGAACCTCTGGCTCGACGGCGTCCGCAGCACGTACCTGACGAGCCACGCGCGCCCCGCCACCGCGGCGAAGCACCCCGGCCACGGCGTCGACCTCGGCGTCAACGTCAAGCTGCCGGTGACCAAGGGCGGCAAGCACCGGGTGTGCATCCACGCGATGGACATGCCGGCCAAGAAGCACTACACGAGCCTCGGCTGCAAGACGGTGAACGTCGCGGTCAATCCGCAGGGCGCGATCACCTCGACGTCCACGGCCCCCGGCCAGCTGACCGTGAAGGGGTGGACGGTCGACCCCGACCAGCAGGCGACCTCGCTCGGCGTGACGCTGCTCGTCGACGGCACCGACGCCACGACCGGCACCGCGAACCTGACCTCGCCGGTCGCGCCGAGCACGACCTACCCCGGCGCCGGCACCGCGCACGGATTCGCGCTGACCGTCCCGATCACCGAGGGATCGCACACCGTGTGCGTCAAGGCCGCCGGTGTCGGCCTGGGTGTGAAGACCGCCCAGGTCGCGTGCAAGACGGTGAAGGTCAACTTCAGCCCGGTCGGCGGCGTGCTCTCACTCAAGCAGGCGCGGCCGAGCGCGAAGAAGACCGTGGCCTCGCCGGGCGCGGTCACGCTCTCCGGCTGGGCGAGCGACCCGGACGAGCCGACCAGCCCGGTCACCGTCTCGTTCACGATCGACGGCGTCGCTACCGGCAGCCCCGTGGTCGCCGGCTCCGACGCCACCGGCCACACCGGGCACGCGTTCACGACGACACTCACCCTGCCCGGCACGTCCGCCATCGCGCCGGGCAAGCACCGGGTCTGCATCCTGGCGAAGAACCTCGGCCAGTACGGCAAGAACGACACGGTCGGCTGCGCCACCGTCTCGGTGAACTTCGATCCTGCCGCCGGCATCGACTCGATCGCGAAGACCACGCCCGCGCAGAGCGCGACCACCGCGGGCGCCGTCGTCACCGGTTGGGCGACCGACCCGGACACCCGGGGCACCACGTCGGTGAAGCTGACCGTCGACGGCAAGGCCGCGACGCCCAAGGCGACGGTGCCCGCGAACGGGACCGGCGGCAGCCACAGCGGCCACAGCTTCACCGCCACGGTCGCGCTCTCGGACGGCACGCACACCGTGTGCGCGGTCGCGGTGAACGTCCTCAACGGCACCAAGAACTCCGCACCGGCCTGCTCGTCGGTCTCGGTCAACTTCGACCCGTTCGGTCACATCACGTCCGCCGGCCGTGTCGCGGGATCGACCAGCCTGTCGATCAGCGGCTGGGCCCTCGACCCGGATTCCGCGACGCAGCCCGTCCAGGTCACCGCCACGGTCGACGGCACCGCCGACGGCGGCGGTTCGGCGAACGTCAGCCGTCCGGACGTGATCAAGGCCCACCCGCGCTACACCGGCAACCACGGCTACGTCCTCACCCTGCCGACCGACTCGCTGTCGAACCCCGCGGGTGAGCACAAGGTCTGCATCAGCGCGACCAACCTCGGCAACGGCAAAGGCCCGGTCGCGCTCGGCTGTTCGATCGTCGACGCGATCAACCCGGTGGCGCCGTCGGTGCCGCAGACCCCCGCGGCACTCGCGGGCTACGGCGGCGCGACGATCAGCTGGACGGCCCCCGCCAGCGACGGCGGCGCGCCGTGGAGCGGGTACACGATCACGTCCTCGCCGGGCGGCATCACCACGACCGTCGACCCGACCGCGACCAGCGCGACGATCACCGGCCTCAAGCCGTCGACGAACTACACGTTCACCGTCGTCGCGACCAACGTCGCCGGCACGTCGCCCGCCGCCACGACCGCCTCGGTGAAGACGCAGGCCGCACCGCCGCCGCAGACCTCGCCCGCGCCGATCTCGACGAGCCGCTACACGCGCAACATCGTCAACTCGTCGGCGTCCGACCTCGCGACGATGCGGCGTGAGGGCGCGGCGGACGCTGCGGCCAACCCGAGCGGCCACGGCTACCTGATCCTGCTCGACATCGGCGGCCAGGACGACTCGCGCCACGGCGTGCTGCTCAGCGCGGGCGTCCGCTTCGTCACCTACAGCGACCTCGTCAAGAACATCGAGGCCTACGTCGACGGCTACGCGAGCAAGCAGAAGCCGAGCGCCCCGGTGACGATCGCGATCGGCACGAACAACGACATGGACGTGTCGAAGTCCAGCGGAGCGGTCTGGGCGAACACCGTCGTCGACCCGGTCGTCAGCTACACCGCGACCCGCTACCCCGGTGTGACGATCGCCGGCGCCAACGACATGGAGCCCGGCTTCTCGGCCAGCTACAGCGCGACCCGCTCGTGGCTGACCGGCTACCTCGGCGCGACCAAGGCCCCGTTCGTGTTCAACGGGTCGGCCGACGGCTGCGCCTGGACGACCACGAACCGGGGCTGCAACAACGGCTGGAAGATGAGCGGGCTGTACCAGCTCGCGGCCGGCGCGGCACCGATCCGGATCCTGAACCTGCCGCAGATCTACAACGACACGATGGCTGCTCAGTGGCGCTACATCTCGCTGACCGGCGTGCGCGCCGGCAGCCCGCCGATCGACTTCGGCGGCGCGTTGACGGAGTGGACGGCCTGCCACCAGGCCGGCGGATGCGGCAGCCTCACCGGCAACAGCGCCTGGTCGGAGATGTGGTCGCAGCTGCGTGCCCAGCCCGAACTGAAGGTCAGCAGCTTGCCGTACTCGACCGACCTGCGGATCGACCGATGAGGGCTGCCCGTCCGTGGGCAGTCGTCGGTGGCATCGCGATGGCGGTGACGCTCGCCGCGTGCTCCGGTTCGACCTCGAGCGGCCAGCCGACGTCGGCGCCGTCCACGGTGGTCACCCCGACGCAGCAGCCGACCACGCCGGCACCCACGTCGACGGCGCCGACGCCGACCCCGGCCACCACCAGCGCGTCCCCGTCGGACACCCCGACGACGTCCGCGCCGCCGACCAGTGCGACGCCGACGTCCGACGGCAACGAGTGCAGCCTGCCGACGCTCGGCGTCTCGGTGCAGCGCGGCGGCGCGTCTCTCGGCCACGAGATCGCGATCGTCCAGTTCACCAACAACGGGAACTCGGCGTGCGACCTGTCCGGCTACGCGGGTGCGGTGCTGCAGCGCAACGGCCGGACGCTCGGCCAGCCGGCGGGGCGGGACAAGGGCAAGGTCGCCACCGTGACGATCCCGGCGGGCGGCACAGCCCAGGCGATGCTGAGCGTCTCGACCAGCTGCCAGGCCCAGCTGTCGGACAAGGTCCGCATCACCCCACCCGGCGGCGGCTACGTCGACGCGCCCCTCGCGCTGCGCGGCTGCCCGATGACGATCGGCCCGATCGAACCGTCCCAATGAGGTCGCGGCAGGATATGAGGACGTGACCTACGTTGCCGCTGACTCCCGTTACGACTCGATGACCTACCGCCGCTGCGGCCGCAGCGGCATCAAGCTCCCGGCGATCTCGCTCGGGCTCTGGCACAACTTCGGCGACGACCGGCCGTTCGAGCGCCAGCGCGCGATCCTGCGCCGTGCGTTCGACCTCGGCGTCACGCACTTCGACCTGGCGAACAACTACGGCCCGCCGTACGGCTCGGCGGAGTCGAGCTTCGGCCGGATGATGGCGACGGACTTCAAGCCCTACCGGGACGAGCTGTTCATCTCGACGAAGGCGGGCTGGGACATGTGGCCCGGCCCGTACGGCGAGTTCGGTTCGCGCAAGTACCTGCTCGCGTCGCTGGACCAGTCGCTGTCGCGGATGGGCCTGGACTACGTGGACGTCTTCTACTCCCACCGTTTCGACCCGGACACCCCGCTCGAGGAGACGATGGGCGCGCTCGACACCGCGGTGCGGTCGGGCCGCGCGCTCTACGCAGGCATCTCGTCCTACTCCCCCGAGCGCACCCGCGAGGCGGCCGCGATCCTGCGTGAGCTGGGCACCCCGCTGTTCATCCACCAGCCGTCCTACTCGCTGCTCAACCGTTGGATCGAGGACGGGCTGCTCGACACGCTCGAGGAGGTCGGCGCGGGTTCGATCGTGTTCTCCCCGCTCGCCCAGGGGATGCTGACGTCCAAGTACCTCAACGGCATCCCGGAGGACTCGCGGATGGCGGAGGACTCGTCGCTGTCGCGCGAGTTCCTCAACGACGACACGCTGGCGCGCATCCGCGGGCTCAACGCGATCGCCGAGCGCCGCGGCCAGACCCTGGCCCAGCTCGCGATCGCGTGGGCGATGCGCGACCCGCGCGTGACCTCGGTGCTGGTCGGCGCGTCCAGCGTGCACCAACTCGAGGACAGCCTGGCTGCACTTCAGAATGTGGACATCAGCAGCGACGAGCTCGCCGAGATCGACACATTCGCCGTCGAGTCGGGCATCGACCTGTGGCGCGGGAGCAGTACCTCCTGAGTACGCCACACGTGCGGATGACCTCCGCGCAGAAGGTCGTCGCCGTCGCACTCGTGCTGACAGGCCTGTCCATGCGCACCGCCGTAACGAGTGTCGGGGCCGTGCTCGACGACGTCGAGCACGGCCTGCACACCGGCAGCGGCGTCGCGGGCGTGATCACGACGCTGCCGGTGATCTGCTTCGCGGTCATCGGGGCGACGGCGCCGCGCCTGTCCGGCCGGATCGGCTCACACCTGCTGCTGGTCGCGGCGCTGGTCGCGATGACCTGCGGGTTGGTGTTGCGCGCGCTGAGCAGCGATGTGTGGCTGTTCCTCGTGCTGAGCGTGCTCGCGCTGACCGGCGGTGCCGTGGCGAACGTCCTGCTGCCGTCGCTCGTCAAGCAGCACTTCCCCGAACGCATCGGGCCGATGACGGCCGTGTACACGACGGCGCTCGCGGTCGGCACGACCCTGGCGGCGGGGCTGACCGTGCCGATCGGCAACCTCGCCGGCAGCCACGAGCATTGGCGGGTCTCGCTCGGGTCATGGGCACTGCTGAGCGCGGTCGGCATCCTGCCGTGGCTCTCGACGCTTCGCCACGACCGCAGCACGGGTGACCCGGCCCGACTGCCCCTCTCGGCACTGCGGCGAAGTCGTACAGCCTGGCTGTTGATGTTGTTCTTCGGCTTCCAGTCGATGCAGGCCTACGTCGCGTTCGGCTGGTACGAGCGCTTCCTGCATGCGCACGGGATCCCCGAGAGCACCGCGGGCTGGATGGTCGCGCTGTTCTCGGCGCTCGGCGTCCCGGTGTCCGCGGTCGCGCCCTCCGTGCCCGCCCGCCATCACCGCGCCCTGGTGATGTCGCTGGCCGGCATCTGGGGGCTGTCCTACCTCGGCCTCGGCATCGCTCCGGTGGGCGGCGCATGGGTGTGGATGGTGCTCGGCGGCATCGGCAGCGGGCTGTTCCCGGTCGTGCTCGCGATGATCGGGCTGCGCTCGCGCGACACCACGACGACGGCCACCCTGTCGGCGTTCGTGCAGTGCATCGGCTACGTGATCGCGGGTCTCGGCCCACTGCTGTTCGGCGTGCTCTACGGCGCGACCCACGCGTGGGTGCTGCCGCTCGCACTGCTGTGGGTGGCGCTCGCCGTCACTGTCGGCTGCGCGTGGTTCGCGGCCGAACCGCGGTTCGTCGACGACGAGATGGCAGCATCGGCGTCATGAGCGTGACCGACGAGCCGAAGGACCTGCGCCGCTCGGACTTCCACGTGCTGCGCTCGCTGCCCACCCGGTGGTCCGACGACGACACGTACGGCCACGTCAACAACGTCGTGCACTACCTGATGTTCGACACCGCCGTGAACGGTTGGTTGATCGAGGCGACCGGCACCGACATCCGCGCTCTGCCGGCGATCGGCCTGGTCGTCGAGACCGGGTGCCGCTACTTCGCCGAGCTGCGCTTCCCCGAGACGGTCACCGCCGGCATCGCGCTCGAGAAGCTCGGCACGTCCAGCGTCGTCTACCGGCTCGCGCTGTTCGGCGAGAGGTCGGACGAGCCCGCCGCGATCGGCCGGTTCGTCCACGTGTACGTCGACCGCGACGGACGCCGGCCCACGCCCGTCCCCGATGTCATCCGCGCCGCCCTCGCGACGCTGTGACCGAGCGGACCACCTACGCGTTCGAGGGCCCGCGCCTCGACCGCACGGCTGCGACCCGCGTCTGCGGCGCGGTGATGAGCGCGCTCCGCCCGGCGGCGGGCATCGCTCTCATCGACGCGTTCTCCGACTACGAACCCGACGGCAGCGCCCTGGAAGCACAGACCTGGCTACGGGAGCTCAGCAGACGGAAGACCCGCCGCGGCATCGGGATGGGCATCGAGCTCGACCCCACCGACGAGGATCACTGGTGGGCGTTCGCGTCCTACGCCGCATGGTCGATTCACGCCGCCCTCTTCGTGGGCCGGTGGTACGGCCATCTGGCGACCTTCCACGATTGCGGCTATTCCATCACCGCTGCGCTGACCGACGTCGAGCGGTCGCAGCTGACCGCCGCACTCAGCGACCTGGGCACCTGGACCACCCGCGAGCTGCACCACTGATTTCGACCAGGACGGGCCCCACCGCACGCGCCATACTGCCCTGGTTTGCATCTGCCAAAGTCGCTAACGACCGGCAAATCGGCCCGTTAGCGACTCTGGCAGATGCAAAGCCGGAGGGGGAGGACGGTGGGCGGACGGTGAGCGGACGGAGGTCAGTCGACGCCGATGTCCTCGTTCCAGAGCTCGGGACGCGCGGCGATGAAGTCGGTCATCATCTGCACGCAGTCCGGGTCGTCGAGCAGCACGACCTCGACGCCGTTCTCGGCCAACCAGTCGTGCCCGCCGTAGAACGTCCGCGCCTCGCCGATGACCACCCGCGAGATGCCGAACTGCCGGATCAGCCCGCTGCAGTACCAGCACGGCGACAGCGTGGTCACCATCGTGGTGCCGCGGTAGGACCGCTGGCGCCCGGCGTTGCGGAACGCGTCGGTCTCGCCGTGGATCGACGGGTCGTCGTCCTGGACGCGCCGGTTGTGGCCGCGCCCGAGCACCGACCCGTCCGCCCCGATCAGCGCACCGCCGATCGGGATGCCGCCCTCGGCGAGGCCGGCCTTGGCCTCCTCGACGGCGACCGCCAGCCAGGCTGCATAGTCGGTCATGCCGCTGCAGGGGTCTCGTCGCCGAGCTTCGGGCGCAGCGCGAGGAACAGGACGTAGTAGACGACCGCCGACAGGACGAAGCCGACCTCGGCGGTCAGGTCGCCGACCTTCGGGTGCGCGCTGGGGATCGGGCCGACGTACTTGGTCTGGTTCGAGAACAGCCAGATCGAGACGACCGCGCCCACCACCATCGCGATCGGGCCCGCCCAGTTCTGGTAGCTGCGCGCGAGCGTCGCGGTGTTCGGCGCGGTGCGGCGGCGCAGGAACCGGTCGACGAGCACGACGCCGAGCCACGGCGCGATCCAGTAGGCGATGATCAGCAGGAAGTTCTCGTAGTTCTCACCGGCGTTCGAGATGCCGAACGACGCGACGACGAACCCGATGACCGCGAACGCGACGGCGACGATGCCGCGCGCCTGCTTGAGCGGCAGCTTCCAGCCGATCGACATGAACGACATCGCGCCGGAGTAGACGTTGAGGACGTTCGCGGCGACCGAGCCGATGACGACGGCGAGCAGGGTCAGCTTGCCGATCGCGGTCGGCGTCAGGTTCGTGAACGAGCTCGGGTCGACGGCGCTCTGGCCGGCGGTGACGACGGCAGCGCCGGCGATCTCGAGCAGCACGCAGGACAGGAAGACGCCCAGGCCGGCGAACAGCGCGATCGGGGCACGCCGCGTCTCGGGCGCGAGGTAGCGGGTGTAGTCCGATGCGTAGGGGTTCCAGCCACACGCGTAGCCGAATGCGGCGCCGACCGTGATCAGGAAGCCGCCGACCGTGGGCGGCCCCGGCTGGGCGTGCATGCTCGGGTGCGCCTTCGTCAGCACGACGATGGCGGCGATCACGAACAGGATCGTCAGCACGGGGAAGGCGTAGCGCTCGAACGCGTGCACGAGGTTGTGGCCGAAGAACGCGACGACCAGCTGGATCGCCACCACGATCACGAGGCACAGTTCCTTCGGCAGCGTCGACCAGAGCGCGTGCAGCGCGAGCGCACCGCTGATGCTGTTGACCGCGAACCAACCGATGCCGGCGGTCAACGCGTTGATGCCCGCGGGAAGCAGATTGCCGAGATAGCCGAAGGCGGTGCGGCTGAGGACCATCTGGCACAGGCCCTCGCGCGGGCCCCACGTCGACAGGATGCCCTGGGTGATCGAGCCGAGGGCGGTGCCGATGACGATCGCGGCGACCGCCTGCCAGAACGTCAACCCGAAGTACAGGACGCTCAGGATGCCGACCGCGACCGTCGCGAACTCCATGTTCGGCGAGACCCAGGTCCAGAACAGACCGATCGGGCGGCCGTGCCGCTCGTCCAGCGGGATGGCCTCGACGCCGCCGGGCTCGACGGCGACGACCTTGGAGCCGTATTCGCGGTTCGGGTCGTCGTAGACGGGGGTGGTGGAGGTCGACATGGGCGACACAATGTCATTGCCGCGTCACGGGCGCATTACGGCACCCCCATGATCGGACGCGCATCACGCTCCCGCCGCGCGTCATCCTGCGGCATGCTGTGCGCTATGCCCCGTTGGCACCCCCTTCAGCCGGCCGACGCCTCGTTCTTCGCGACGGCACCGCACATCTACCGCTTCCCGACCGAGTTCCCGGTGCCGCCCGAGCAGGTCTGGGACTCGCTGACGTCCGACGAGAGCGTGTCGGCGTGGGGTCTGGGCGTGCGGTCGCTGCGCTGGACGTCCGCCCGTCCCTTCGGCATCGACGCGACGCGCGAGGTGGAACTGCCGCTCGGGCTGATCACCGTCCGGGAACGGTTCTTCCGGTGGGACGAGGGGCGCGGCTACAGCTTCTACGTCACCGAGGCGAACCGGCCGTGGCTGCGCCGCTTCGCCGAGGACTACGTCGTCGAGCCGGGACGAGACGGCGGCACCCGCTTCACCTGGACGATCGCGCTCGAACCGACGCCCGCGATGCGTCTGCCGATGCTCGTCGGCAGCCCGCTCAACCGCCTGGCCTTCGGTCAGCTCGTCCGCGGTGGCCAGGCGTACTTCGCCAAGAATGCTTCGTCCCTCGGAGGTGCCCGATGATTCGTGCCCTGACCGCCGCCGCGCTCGCCGGGGCGACCCTGACCGCAATCTGCGTGACCGCGGCCGAGGCGTCCACCCCGGCCAAGAAGGTCGAGGTCGTCTACGACTGCCAGCACGCCAAGGCGAAGCCCGCGAGGGTGATCGTCACCTGCGGCGACGCCAACGAGTGGGTGAACCTGACCTACACGCACTACGGCCGCAGGACCGCGTCCGGGCACGGCGTCACCAGGGCCAACGACTGCACGCCCTCGTGCGCCGGCGGGACGGTGAAGTCCTACCCGATGCGGTTCGTGCTGAGTACGCCGAAGCACGCGAAGTTCGGCAAGCACCCGCTGGTCTTCACCGAGCTGTCGATCACCTACACGACCTCGCGGACGCCCGCCGGGCACAAGCACGAGCACGACCAGCTGCTGACCACCCGAATCTGACCGGGAGCTACCGGACCGCGGCGGCCGCCGCCCGTCCGGCCGCACGGCCGCTGAAGATGCAGCCGCCGAGGAACGTCCCCTCGAGCGAACGGTAGCCGTGCACGCCGCCACCGCCGAAGCCGGCGACCTCGCCGGCCGCGTAGAGGCCGGGGATGGGGTTGCCGTCGGCGCCGAGCACCCGAGACTCCAGGTCGGTGTTCAGCCCACCGAGCGTCTTGCGGGTGAGGATGTGTAGCCGCACCGCGATCATCGGGCCCGCCTTGGGGTCGGTGATCTTGTGCGGTGACGCGACGCGGACGACCTTGTCGCCGAGGTAGCTGCGCGCCTGGCGCAGCGCGACGATCTGCATGTCCTTCGTGTAGACGTTGTCCATCTCGCGATCGCGCGCCAGGATCTCGTCGCGGACGGTCTGCGGGTCGAGCAGTGGCGCGTCGGTGACCTTGTTCATCCGCTCGATCAGCTCGTCCAACGTGTCGGCCTGCACGAAGTCGACGCCGTGATCGAGGAACGCCTGCACCGGCGCGGGGACGTCCGAGCGGGCCCGGTCGATGACGCCGCGGACGCTCTTGCCGGTGAGGTCGGGGTTCTGCTCCTGGCCGGAGAGCCCGAACTCCTTGCCGATGATCTTCTTCGTGCCGACGAACCAGGTGTGGTCGTGGCCGGTGGTCGCGATGTACTCGAGCGTCCCGAGCGTGTCGAACCCGGGGAACAGTGGCGACGGCAGCCGCTTGCCCATCGCGTCCAGCCACACCGACGACGGGCCGGGGATGATCCGGATGCCGTGGTTGCTCCACACCGGTGAGTGGTTCTCGATGCCCTCGACGTAGTGCCACATGCGGTCGCGGTTCACGACCCGTCCGCCGGCCGCCTCGGTGATCGCGATCATCCGACCGTCGACGAAATCCGGCACTCCGGCGACCATGCTCGTCGGGGCGGGGCCCATGCGCTTGGGCCAGTTCTCGCGGATCAGGTCGAAGTTGTGCCCGATCCCGCCGGACGTCACGAGGACGGCCGGTGCGTGCAGTTCGAAGTCGCCGATCTCGACGCGGGAGCTCTTGGCGGCACGCTCGACGGCCGACGGCTCGAGTACCTTGCCGCGGACGCCGTCGACGACGCCGTCCGTCACGGTCAGCTCGTCCACCCGGTGCCGGAAGGCGAACTTCATCCGGCCGCTCGCGGCCGCCTGCCGGACGCGCGCCGCGAACGGCGCGACGATGCCCGGGCCGGTGCCCCACGTGATGTGGAAGCGCGGGACGGAGTTGCCGTGCCCGTTCGCGAGATAGCCGCCGCGCTCGGCCCAGCCGACGAGCGGGAAGATTTTGACGTCCCGCTCGGCGAGCCACGCCCGCTTCTCACCGGCGGCGAAGTGGACGTACGCCTCGGCCCACTTCCTCGGCCAGTAGTCCTCGGCGAGCGGCCCGCCGTCGAGGCGGTCGAAGCCCGCGGTGCCCAGCCAGTCCTGCCAGGCCAGCTCGACGGAGTCCTTGATCCGCATCCGGCGCTGCTCGGGCGAGTCGACGAAGAACAGCCCGCCGAACGACCAGTACGCCTGACCGCCGAGATTCTGCTCGGGCTCCTGGTCGACCAGGATCACGCTGCGCCCGGCGTCCAGCAGCTCACACGAGGCGACCAGCCCGGCCAGGCCGCCACCGACAACGATCGCGTCCGCGTCCATCCGGCAAGAGTGCCATGCAGCCTGAGACGCCGCAGGAGATGGACGGACGGCCCGTCCACCTCCCGCGGCGGCGATCAGAGCTTGTTGACGCGACCGGCGAGGACGTTGCCGAGCTTGTCGAGCAGGGTGGTGTCGACCGTGCCGCCGGCCGAGGAGTCCTCGACGCTGGCGAGCACGAGGCCGTGCGCGATGAACACGCCCTCGCTCTGCACCGCGGAGTCCTGGCCGTCGAACGACACGGTCATCGTGGTCGTCACGGTCGCGATCACCGAGCTCGCGGCACCGGCGTAGGGCTTGCCCGCCGTCACCGTCAGGTTCTTGATCGTGCCACCGGACGGCAGGCTGGACGCGAGCTGCTTGCGCGCGAATGCCTCGGTGCACGAGGCGAACTTGCTGCTGCGCACGAGCGAGACGGCCTTGTGCGCGGCCGTCTTCGACGCGAAGCTGCTCGCGTTCGAGTCGATGGTGGACGAGCCCTGGTTGAACACCGTCAGCGCCAGCGCCTTCGGCGTGATCGCGGTGCGGGAGACGCCGAGACACTTGGCCAGCGTCGTGGGGATCGCGCCGCCCTCGCTCGGCTTGGGCGTCGGCGTCGAGATGGTCTTCCACCCGGCCGGCAGGTCGGACTTCGCGATCAGCGCGTGCTTGAGCTGAGAGCTCGACGGCACGGCGGCGGCGGCGGTCGTGGTGGTGGCGACCACGGCCGCGCCTGCGGCGACGGCGGTGGTGATGATCAGGCGACGGGTCAGCATGGGCGCAGAGGCTAATGGAACTTGGGGGTTCCGTCAGCGCGAACCATTCACGGGCCAAGGGACGCCTGTGTGGCGGCGGCCGTCGGCTTCAGCGACCGAGCGCGCCGGACAGCTCCTGACCACCGGACTCGAGGTCCTTGAGCAGGTCGGCCTGCTCGTTGAGCAGCCCGGTGAGCACGCGCCGGGCGACCGCCATGAGCTCGGCCATGTCCGGCGATGCCATCGAGTAGATGACCGAGCTGCCCTGCTTGCGCGCCACGACGACGCCGGCCCGCCGCAACACACCCAGCTGCTGCGACAGGTGCGACGCCTCGAGCCCGATCTCGGGCATCAGCTCGCCCACCGACCATTCCCGCTGGGCGAGCAGCTCGAGGATCCGGATCCGGGCCGGGTGCCCGAGGGTCTTGAAGAACTCGGCCTTGAGCCGGTAGATCGGCGTGGCCATGTGCGCCACCTCCGAGATGTTCGCGACCGCACGCTGCAGTGTGGCCTGGCCGACTCCGGCCCCACCCGGCGGGCAGAGCTGTCTAGACTTCGACGACAGTTGACGATGTTATCAATTGCTCAACGGCAGCCGCGGGTCGAACGCACGGCCGGGCCTTACCGGTACGGAGAGGCAGCGCGATGGTGGACGTCGAAGCAGCACTCGATGCGGCAGGACTGGTCAACAAGCCGGTCCGGGAGTTCGTGAAGCACTGGGCCGAGCTGACCGGGGCGGCCCAGGTGGAGGTCGTCCGCGCCGACGACGACGAGCGGCTGCTCGCCGAGGCCCTTGCGGCCGGCGAGATCGTGCCCGCCGGCGAGGGCCGGTATTACTCCCGCAGCTATGTCAAGGACACCGCGCGTTCGGAGGAGCGGACGGTCGTCGCGACCAGCAACCCGGCCGACAAGGGCGTCTACAACAACTGGCGCCCGGCGGACGAGATGCGCGGCCTGCTCGAGGAGCGGATGCGTGGTGCGTCCGCCGGCAAGACGATGTACGTCATCCCCTACCTGATGGCCCCGCCCGGATCGCCGCTCGAGCGCTACGCGGCCGGCGTCGAGCTCACCGACCACCGCACGGTCGCGCTGCACATGATCCGCATGGCGCGGGTCGGCGTGGACCTGATCAACGGCCTGGCCGACCAGGACAGCTTCGTGCGCGCCGTCCACGTCACCGGCGACCTCGAGAACCTCGGCCAGGGCACTCCGGACGACCAGCGCCTGTTCGCGACGCTCGCCGACGAGCGGACGATCCTGCACTTCGGCTCGTCCTACGGCGGCAACGCGCTGCTCGGCAAGATCGCGCACGGATTGCGCCAGGCCGCCTACGACGGCTGGACGTCCGGTGAGTTCCTGGCCGAGCAGTTCATGCTGCTCGGCATCCATGACAAGCAGACCGGCCGCACCTACCACGTGTGCGGCGGCTTCCCGAGCGCGTCGGGCAAGACCAACCTCGCGATGATGCTGCCGCCGGACGCGCTCGGCGACCGCTACCGCGTGGACTTCTACGGCGACGACATCGCCTGGCTGCGGGTGGACCCGAAGGACGGCCGCATCTACGCGATCAACCCCGAGTACGGGGTGTTCGGCGTCGCGAAGGACACCAACGAGGCCACCAACCCCACCGCGGTCGACGCGATCGCGCCGGGCACCGGCACGCTGTTCACCAACGTCGCCTACCACGAGGGCACCGGCGAGGTCTGGTGGGAGGGCAAGACCGCGACGCCGCCCGCGGACGTCAGCGGATGGCGTGACTGGAAGGGCCAGCTGATCAGCGAACGCTCGCCCGAGAACCAGAACGACCCGTGGGCGCACCCGAACAGCCGGTTCACGACGACGCTCGCCAACGTGCCCAACGTGGCACCGGACTACGACGTCGCTGCCGGCGTGCCGATCGACGCGATCATCTTCGGCGGCCGCACGCGCGACCGGGAGCCGCTCGTCCGGGCGATCACCGACGTCGCCGAAGGCGTCTACGACGGCCTGACGCTCGGCGCCGAGGCGACGTTCGCCGCCGAGGGCGTCGACGGCCAGCTGCGCTACGACCCGATGTCGATGCGGCCGTTCATGTCCTACCCCGAGGCCGAGTACGCGCGGCACTGGCTCAACGTGATCAACCAGGCCGGCGAGAAGCCGATCTTCGCCCATGTGAACTGGTTCCAGCGCGGCGAGGACGGGCGCTACCTGTGGCCGGGGTACCGCGACAACCTGCGGGCCCTGCTGTGGCTGGTCCGCCTGAACGCCGGCGAGGTCAGCGGCGTCCCGTCGCCGGTGGGCATCCTTCCTGCCAAGGACGAACTCGCCCTGGACGGGCTGGACATCGACCCCGCCGACCTCGACACGCTGCTCACGATCGACGTGGCCCGGTGGCGGACCGAGATGGCACACCGCCAGGAGCACCTCGAGCAGTTCGAGGGCCTGCCGGACGAGATCTGGGCGGCGCACCGGCGCATCGCCGAGGCATTGGAGAACGCCGATGAGTGATGCCACGCTGGACGCCCCGCGCGCCGACGCGGACCCCGAGCCGATCGTCCGCCCGTCGCTGGGCAAACTGATCTGGTACTGCTACGGCGGTTCGCTGCCCGCGGTGAACCGCGGCTGGGTGCTGCACGACGTCACCTGCCGGACCTGGTTCCTGCGCCACTTCGCGCGCTGGACGATGGTGACGATCCCGATCTTCTGCCTGTTCATGCTGCCGCTGCCGTCGTCATTCGCAGTCCGGCTGTACATCGGTATCGCGGTGTGCGGCGCGGTGTACATGTTCGCGCTGGTCAACATCCTGATCGACACCGACCGCCGAGCCGTGCGGGCCGGTTACAGCTACAACCTGCCGCAGGAGATCCGGGCGTCCCGCTCGATCGAACGGCAGCGCACGTCCAACTACGAGCGCCGGGAGCGCATCGCGGCACGCCGGGCCCGCCGCAGGTAGCTCCCGGCCGCCTCGGTCCGAACACGGCCGACGGCTGAATGGACGACGACGCGCGGTGGCAAACTACACATAGTGGTGCGCAGTACGCAGACGGCGAGTCGCTCTTCGACTCCTGTGCGCATGCGCATTTCGCCACCGTGGGCCGGATGGTGCGCGGGAGCGATCCCCGTGCTGATGACGGCGTCATGGGTGGTCGCCGATCAGTTGCAGCCGGCGGACTACTCCCCGGTCCGGCAGTCGATCAGCGTGCTCGCCGGTCACGCGGGACGGGACAGGTGGATCGTCACCGCGGCCCTCATCGTCGTCGGCACGTGTTACCTCTGCACCGCGTACGCGGCGGCCGCGCTCACCCTCCTGGCCCGGCTCGGGTTGGTGATCGCGGGCCTGTCGGCCATCGGCATCGCGCTCAGCCCGGAGCCCGTCCACGGCTCGACACCGCAACACCTGGCCTGGACCGCGGTAGGCGCCATCGCGATCGCGATCTGGCCGCTGCTCGCGATCCGCACCGACGCGCCGCGCTGGGCGACGGCTGGTTGGGCCACGGGCATCGTCGTCGGTGCCGGCTACCTGGTGCTGCTGGGTTGGACGTTCGCCGAGACCCGCAACGGCACCACGCTCGGGCTGGCCGAACGCGTCAGCTCGTCGGTCCAACTGTGCTGGCCGGTGATCCGAACATGGTCGTCGGCGGCAAGCCGATCGCCTGCGGAGGTCGACAGCTACATGTCCAGGGTCAGCGCGTCCTCCGGCTGCGAGCAGCACAGCAGTACCTCACCGGGTGACGGCGGCGCGAGTGGTGGGCTGACGTAGCCGACGCGGCCGATCAGCAGCGGGGTCGAGCAGGTGTGGCAGACACCGCTGCGACAGGACCATCGAGTTGGCACGTCGCAGGCCTCGGCGAACTCGAGCAACGACGCGTAGCGATCCGTCGACCACGGCGCGGTGAGCCCGCTGCGCGCGAACGTCACGAGCGGTCCGGTGCCGGCCGGCCCCTCGGGCGCGTGCGGGTGGTGCACGCCCGCCTCGCCGACGATCCCTGGATTGATCGCACTCAGCGCACCGAACATCTCCACGCGCACGTCGGTGATGGCGAGATCCGCGCACGACGCGGTGACCGCGTCCATGAATCCCTGTGGCCCGCAGATGTAGACCGTGGCGTCCGTCGGCAGGTCGAGTGCGGCGAGCGCGTCCCGGGTGATCCTGCCCGTCACGACGTTCGGGCCGCTCGCCGCGCCGCGTGTGTAGAAGACACGCGCATGCACGCCGGGCAGTTCGGCGAGCAGCTCGTCGACCTCGGCGACGAAGCCACGGTGCGCCGCGTCGCTCACCGTGTACAACCACCACACCGTTCGGGTCGAGCGGGCGGCCGCGAGCGCGTGCAGCATGGCGAGCACCGGTGTTATCCCGATCCCGGCAGAGATCAGCACGACCGGATTTACAGCCTGGCT
>Ga0164242_10003030_pt1 | contig 19225 bp, 15 predicted proteins | sample OricomgcompostMG_FD_108783 | JGI IMG/M metagenome (GOLD analysis project Ga0164242, IMG submission 108783) | Miracle-Growth compost microbial communities from Emeryville, California, USA - Original compost - Miracle growth compost (MG) ... | reverse complement strand
TTCTTCGCGCGCACTAGCATCCTCGCCGATGTGCCCCATGTCGCCATGGTATCGCGATTGCATGCATATATGTGCATGTGATTACCCTTTGTGCGTGACGACTCTCCAGGATCCTCCGCGCCCGGCCGCGCTCTCGGGCTCGGTACGACGCCGGTCGCTCCCAGCCGCGGCGTGGCAGCTTGCCGAGGTCCGCTGGGCCGCGCTCGCCCTGGTGCTGTTCGCGGCAGGTGGCATCGCCCTGCTCGCCGGTGCGCCGGCGCCGGTGTGGTGGACGCTCTACCTCGCCTGCTACGCCGCAGGTGGCTGGGAGCCGGCCTGGGCCGGGCTGCAGGCACTGCGCGAGAAGACCCTCGACGTGGACGTCCTCATGATCGTGGCCGCCATCGCGGCGGCCGCGATCGGGCAGGTGCTCGACGGCGCGCTGCTGATCGTCATCTTCGCCACCTCCGGTGCCCTCGAGGCGTTCGTGACGCGCCGGACCGCCGACTCCGTCGGCGCCCTGCTCGAGCTCGCGCCCGACCGGGCGACCCGCCTCGACGGATGCGGCGCGGTGATCGACATCGACGTCGAGGACCTGGTGGTCGGCGACCGGATCCTGGTCCGGCCCGGCGAGCGGGTCGCGGCCGACGGCGTCGTGGTCGAGGGCACCAGCGACGTCGACCAGGCCACGATCACCGGTGAGCCGCTGCCCGTGGCCAAGCAGGTCGGCGCCGACGTCTTCGCCGGTACGGTGAACGGCACCGGGTCGCTCACCGTCCGGGTCAGCGCGCCGGCCCACGATTCGGTGGTCGCCCGCATCGTGGCCATGGTCGAGGAGGCCTCGGAGACCAAAGCCCGAACGCAGCTGTTCATCGAGAAGGTCGAGGAGCGCTACTCGATCGTCGTGGTCGCCGCGACGCTTCTGATCCTGGCCATTCCGCTGCTGGCGGGTGCCGCATTCCAGCCTTCGCTGCTGCGGGCGATGACGTTCATGATTGTCGCCTCCCCGTGCGCGGTTGTGCTGGCCACGATGCCGCCGCTGCTGGCCGCGATCGCGAACGCCGGCCGACACGGCGTCCTGGTCAAGTCGGCCGTCGCCCTGGAGCACCTCCGGGACGTGGAGGTCGTCGCGTTCGACAAGACCGGCACCCTGACCCTCGGTACGCCGCTGGTCGGCGACGTCGTCGGGCTCGGAGGGACCGGCGCCGACGAAGTCCTGGCCGTCGCCGCGGCAGCCGAGCAGCACAGCGAGCACCCCATCGCCCGCGCCGTCGAACAGGCCGCACGGGCCCGCGGCCTCGACCTACCGGCGGCCACCGATTTCCAGGCGACGCCCGGTCGCGGCGTCGCCGCCTCAGTCGGCGGCCGCACGGTGACGATCGGGTCGCCCCTACTCCTCGACCAGGAGACCGCTGCCGGTGCGCAGACACAGGTGGCGGCCTACGAGCAGGCCGGGCACACCGTCATCGTCGTGACCATCGACGACCGCCCGGCCGGGTTTGTCGCGCTCACCGACGCGATCCGCGACACGGCTCGCGACGCCGTGAACCGCCTCTCGAAGCTGGGCGCGAGCAGCGTCGTACTCACCGGCGACCACCAGCTCGCGGCCGATCACGTCGGCCGGCAGGTGGACATCGACGAGGCAAGAGGCGGGCTTTTGCCGGATGGCAAGGCGGCAGCCGTCACCGAGCTCAAGTCCGGCGAGCGTGTCGTGATGCTTGTCGGTGACGGCATTAACGACGCCCCCGCGATGGCGACTGCCGACGTTGCGGTCGCGATGGGACGCGGCGGTTCCGACCTGGCCGTTCAGACCGCAGATGTGATCCTCGTGCGCGACGAGATCGCCGGGATCCCGACCAGCATCACCCTCGCCCGACGGGCGCACCGGGTGGTGCGCGCCAACATCGTGTTCGCCGCGTGTGTCATCGTCGCGCTCGTGACCTGGGACTTCGTCGGCCACCTGCCACTGCCGCTCGGCGTCGCCGGCCACGAAGGCTCGACGGTGGTCGTCGGGCTCAACGGCCTGCGGATGCTGCGCAGGAGCGTGTGGCGCGGTTCCGGACGACCATAGGATGCCGCCGGTGGGGATCGGCCCTCGGCGTCCATCAGGCGATGGACCAGACCGGAGCGCTGCTCGGGCCGCTGCTCTTGGCGGCAGTGCTTGCGTGGCGGGAGGGCGATGACCGGCTGGCCCTCGGCGTGTTGATCGTGCCGGGGCATCGCGGTCCCGGCCATGCTCGCCTGGCTGCGGCGGCGGGTCCCGGACCCAGCGGTCTGCGAACCCGGTCGCGCGTCCGCGAAGCGACATGTCGAGGAGCGCGTCCCAGCAGGCCCCTGCCGGGCTCACTCCAACGGCGCTACAGCACCGTGCGTCGCAAGACAGCCTCGCGCCGCCGGCATGGGCCATGCCGTTGCAGGACCCCAGTGGAATCGCGTTGCAACGGAATCGCGTTGCAACCACGTACCGAAGGCGCGTTGGATCATGACCGTGGAACTTGAGATCGTCACCGCGTCGGGCCGGCCGGACCTCAATGACGAGGCCGCGGCTGCCTTTCGCGAGCGCTGGCCGGCGTTCATCTTCCACGACCAGATCCCGCCGCAGTACATCTCACGGGTCAACGACTACTTCGCCGACTTCGACATTCTCGTGCTCGCCGACGGCGGCGTGGCCGCAGGCGGCTGGGGTGTCCCCTTCGTGTGGGACGGCACTCTCGCCGATCTGCCGGACGGCTACGACTCCACCCTCGTGCGCTCAGTCGCAGATCACGAAGCTCGGCGTACCCCCTCGGCGTTCAGCTTCATGGCGGCTGCGGTTCATCCCGACCACGACAGGCAGGGCCTGGCGGCCGCCGTGCTGAGCGCCTTGGTCGAACGCGCGACGGCTGCTGGGATCGACAGGGTCGTGGCGCCGATCCGGCCGACCTGGAAGTCGAGGTATCCCAACGTGCCCATGAGCGAATACGCGTCATGGGTCCGCGACGACGGGCTCTCGATCGACCCGTGGATCAGAACGCACCAGCGCATGGGCGCGCGCATTCTCCAGGTCGCGCCCAGCTCCATGGTGATCCCGGGAACGGTCCACGAATGGCAGCAATGGGCCGACATGCCCTTCCCGGTGAGCGGCGAGTACGTCGTACCCGATGCTCTGAACCTGCTGGTGGTCGATCGCGAGACAGACACGGCGGTCTACCGCGAAGAGAACCTCTGGATGCGGCACCGGTGATCGCGCAGATCGGGCGAGGCGGACTCATGCCCGGGTCATCCGGATGCGCTGAGATCCACGTTGCCGCAGGTCAGCACGCAGGTCGGTGACGAGGATCGACATTGCGCCGCCCGCCGAGGGCCGGGCGGCCCTCGACGGCCGCGCGTCAGCCTGACCGGTGGGTCCTCGCCCGCACGTCCATGCTCGCGGTTACGCGCCGGCCCGCGGGCTGGTGTTGTCGGTGCCGCCGAGGCGGCGGAGGAACTCGTGGGCCTTGTGGGCGCGCTCACTGTCCTCGGCCATCACCTGCCGGAAGAAGTCCGCGATCTCCTTCTCGCCAGCGTTCTCGGCGTCGCGGACGTACTGGCCGTAGTCGTGCCCCGCCTTGAGCGAGTGGTACTGCACCGAGATCAGGTCGAAGGTCACGTCGTCGAAGCCGGTCTCACCTGTTGCCATGTCTGTCCATCTCCTTGTGAGTCGCTGAGGCATCGGTCCTCCTTCGGTTACCAGCCGGCGCCCCGATACGCGTCCGATGCACGGCGGCCGTTCCGAGGATCAGATCAGCGGTGCCCGCGCTGGCCCCGGGTTCCCACTTCTGGCCTCACCTCAGATCGGGGAGCTCCTGCTCGACGCCGAGCAGGACGCGGAAGGGGTCGCCGCGGCTGGCGATCCGGTTGAGGACGGTGCGCACCGTCCAGCGGTCGGGGCGCAGGTCGGGATCCTCGAGCTCGCTCCACGCGATCGGTACGGAGACCGGTGCGCCCGGTGCGGGCCGTGGCGAGTACGGCGCGACGAGGGTCTTGTTGATCGCGTTCTGGGTGTAGTCGAGACGAGCCAGGCCGCGCCGGGCGCTCTTCTCCCACTTCCAACTGACCAGTTCGGGAACGACCTTGCCGACCGTGCGCGAGAGCGTTTCCACCCAGGCACGGGTCTCCTCGAAGGTGTAACCGGGCCGCACCGGCACCCAGATCTGGATGCCACGGCGTCCGGTGATCTTCGGCCGGCCGAGCACTCCGACGTGCTCGAGCGCGGTCTGGTGCAGCCGGGCAAGCACCAGCAGGTCGTCCCAACTGGTCCTCTCGCCCGGATCGAGGTCGATCAGCGCGTACGTCGGCTCGTGCGTCGCGCTGGCACGTGAGGTCCACGGATGCCACTCCAGGCCGCCGAAGTTCGCCGCCCAGATCAGCGTTGCCGGCTCGTCCACGACGAGGTAAGTCGTGGTCTCACCGGGGTCGGCCTCCGGGTTGTCCCACCGCCCGACCCATTCGGGGGCGTGCTCGGGCAACTGCTTGTGCCAGAAGCCGGGCCGCCCGACGCCATCGGGGTAGCGGTGCAGGTTGACGGGCCGCCCCTCGAGGTAGGGGAGCACCACCGGGGCGATCCGCGCGGTGTAGGCCAGGAGCTGGCGTTTGGTCACTGGCGGCTCTCCGGGGAAGAGCGGCTTGTCGAGGTTGGTCACCTTCAGCCGGCGCCCGAAGACCTCCCACGTGCCGTGCTCGCCCATCGCCTCGAGGTCGTCGAGCGCGGACTCGGGCAGCGTGTCGGGCACCAGGGTCTCGGCCGCCTCGGCGGCGGGGACGCCCGCGTGCCAGAGCTGGTCCGGGTCGGCCTTCACCTCGGCATTGGTCCGGCCGCTGAGTACCGAGGCGGGATGGTCCTCCGGGTCCCAGCCCTGCACGGCGTACTCGTCATGTTTGTGCAGCAGCATCCAGTCCTGTCCTTCACCGCGGCGCACGAGCACGAACCGGCCGCGCAGCTTCTGACCGTGCACCTCGGCGTGCAGTTCGCCGGCCTCCATGGCGGCGGCCGGGTCGTCGGTGTGCACCGGCTCCCAGGTGCCGGTGTCCCACACGACCACATCGCCACCGCCGTACTCGCCGTGCGGGATGACACCCTCGAAGTGGAGGTACTCGATCGGATGGTCCTCCACGTGTACGGCGAGCCGCCGGGCGTCCGGGTCGAGGGTCGGGCCCTTCGGCACGGCCCAGCTGACCAGCACCCCGCCGATCTCGAAGCGCAGGTCGTAGTGCAGCCGCCGCGCGCGGTGGCGCTGGACGACGAAACGGGCGCCGCCGCGAGCGTGTTCAGCGCCCGCGGGCTCCGGAGTGCGCGCGAAGTCGCGCTTGCGCCGATAGTCGGTGAGCTTGCCTTCCATGCTCCGCCGGTACCCGTCGCGGCCCCAGCCGACCGGGCGGCCTTCGCCGCCCGGCCGTAGCCTCGGCACGGCCAGTCGGGCGGCTTGAGCACAGCACCGTGGTCACCGATGAGCGCGTGCCAGGTGGGCTCGATCGCGAAGTCGTCGTCGGTCGGCACGACGGCGGCATCGTGCACCAGCGACTCCGTGCGGCCGTGAACAAGGAAGAGGTGACCGGACAGTGACCCGACATGGTGCGCCTCCGGTTCCCCGGGCGCGCTCGGATCCACCTCTTCCTCGAGGTCTCCTCGCGATCTCCTCGCGATCAGATCGAGCTGATGACGCGGCACGGTCGCGGTTCGCGCTCGTCGCGGTGTTCGCAGGTTCGCGCCGGGTGTGGTGCCGTGCGTCATGAGGTTGAGTGCGTGAAGGCTGAGGTGTCGGGTACCGACGGTCCATGGCGTACACCGATGAGGAGCTCGAGGTGGTCCAGCATGTGGTGGAGCGGGTGGGCGCCAACTGGGACGGTGCGACGACCGAGACCGTCGAGGAGAAGCTGCGCGACGCGTTGAGCGAGGCGGGCGCCCACATCGACCAGGCGGACGTGACGGCCCTCGCGGCCGCGATCGAGTCTGATCACGGCACCGTCGACGTCTCCTCGATCATCGACGGCTAAGAGTGGACCGCCCACTTCCTCGCTGAGCTCTCCCAGATGCGCTCCCGAACGACATCCCCCGGGCTCGCCGTCGACGGGTCGGCCCGAGCGTGGGCCAGCCGCTCGTCGGCCAATCGCGAAGTCGGGAGTCAGGCCCTCCGCGGTGCCGCCCGGCCGGTGGACCTTCTCGGTGGGCGGACGTGTCTGCCGGTCACTGCAGCCGGACAGCGATCCGCTCTGCGACCCGGATCGCGTTGGCGATGATGGTCAGCGTCGGGTTGACCGCGCCGATCGAGGGCATGAAGCTGCCGTCAACGACATAGAGATTGTCGAGGTCGTGCGCCTTGCAGTCCACGTCGAGTGCAGAGGTGGTCGGGTCGGTGCCGAACCGCACCGTTCCGGCTTGGTGGGCGGTGGCTGAGACGTCCATGTCCTTGTGGAGGTAGAGACCCCGCGCGAACGACTTCGAGACCATGCCCAGGTCGTTGAGCATCCCGTCGAAGCAGGCCCGGAGCCTCTTGACACCTTCGGTGTTGTTGTGCGGCGTGAGCGCGAGCTTGACCGAGCCGTCGCGGCGCAGGCTGACCCGGCTCTCGGGCAGTGGCAGGTCCTCGCCAGCCAGCCAGAAGTCCAGCGAGTGCGAGGCGGCGATCGCGTAGCCGAAGTCCGGGCCCCACTTGAGCATCTTCGGTGCCTCGCCCTTGACCTGCCAGTCGTCGGACTTGCCGAGCATCTGAATGTTGCCCATCGGGTAGTCCCAGTGCTTGCTGGGACCGTAGAAGTCGTTGAGCGCCAGTGTCTTCTGAAACCTGGTGGGGTTCGGGTCCTTCGACAGCGCCATCAGCGCGACGTTGTTGTGTCGCATGTAGTGGCGGCCCACGACGTCGCTGGAATTGGCCAGGCCGCGGGGGTGCTTGTCGTTGGCCGAGGCGAGCAGCAGGGCCGAGGAGAGGATGGAGCCGGCGCAGAGTACGACGATGTCCGCGGTGAAGGTCTGCATCGAGCCGTCGGGCATCTCGCTCACCACGCCGGTCACCGAGCCGCCTGACTCGTTGGTGACCAGCTGGCGCACGGTCGCGCGGGTGAGCAGCTGCAGGTTGGGGTGGGCGGCGAGCGCAGGGCGTACGGCGATCGTCTCCGAGTCCGACTTCGCACCGACCAGGCAGGGGAAGCCGTCGACCCGGTCGCAGCGGATGCAGGGGGAGTCGTGGGTTGGACGACCGTCCTCGTCCTGGATCAGGCCCACGCCGATCGGCAGGTGGAAGGGGTGCAGGCCCTGGTCGGCAAGGCCGTCCGCGAGCTCCTGGATGCGAGCGGCGTGCTGCACCGGCGGATATTTGTAGTCCTGGCTGGCGGCGCCGGCGAACGGGTCCTCGCCGTGCTTGCCGTGCACCTTGTACATGTGCTCGGCACGGACGTAGTAGGGCTCGAGGTCGTCGTAGCCGATCGGCCAGGCGGGGGAGATGCCGCCATGGTGGGTGATCTCACCGAAGTCCGCGGGCGTGAGCCGGAACAGCGCGGCGCCGTACACCTTGGAGTTGCCGCCCACGAAGTAGTGCATTCCGGGGTGGAAGGGCTGGTCGACGCGGTCGTAGAAGGTCTCGACCGCGCCGTACCGCGCCTTGCCGAAGACCTCCTCGGACTCCCAGTTCTCCCGTTCCCGCGGCAGCCAGTCGCCTCGTTCCAGGAGCAGGACCTTGGCGCCGGTGGCGGCGAGCTCCGCGGCCATGGTGCCCCCGGCGGGGCCGCTACCGATCACGATCACGTCTTGATGCTCACGCGGGTCCATCAACTCTCCTGATCATTGGTTGTCTTGGCCGCGGCCGGGGCCGGGGTCCGGAGCCGCGGCCGGGCGCGGAGCGGGTGGTCAGCCCGCGAACAATGGTTCCGGTACGCCGGGGATATCCGGCTCGATCGCGAACAGGCTTCCACTCAACGGATATCTCGAAAGCTCCTCCTCGTCCATGTCCTGTCGCGCCGTGGTGATGTAGAGCGTGGACAGCTCCTGACCGCCGAAGATGCAGCTGGTCGGATGGGGGAGGGGAAGCTCGACCACGTGCGTGGGAGCGCCGTCGGGGTCGTATCGCACCACCTTGCCGCCGCCATTGTGGACGCTCCAGACGCCGCCCTCGGCATCCACCGTCAGCCCGTCGGGGAAGGCGCCGCCGGGCTCGCCGACCTCGGTGAAGACCCGACGGTTCGACACGGAGCCCTGTTCGATGTCGAAGTCGTAGGCGAAGATCGCGTGCCGGAAGCTCTCGCCGAGGTGGAAGGTGCGGTCGTCGGGGCTCCAGCCGAGACCGTTGGCGCACACGACACCGTCGCGTACCAGGGCGGGCGCGTCACCCGGCCCGAGCTGGTAGAGGGCGCCACTGGGCCGGTCCCAGTGCTTGCCGTCCATGCTTCCGGCCCAGTACCGGCCGCGCCGGTCGACCTTGCCGTCGTTGAATCGGTTGTCGGGGCGGTCCTGTTCCACGTCGGCGAACCGGCGCAGCCCGCCGGAGCCGGGCTCGAGCCAAGCAAACGACTTGGCAGTGACCACCAGCAGGCCGCCTTCGCGGCGGACGACGATGTCCATCACGTCCTCGTCGAGCGGGAACTTCTCGTCGCGCCCGGTTCGCGGATCGAAACGGTGGATGCAGTGCCCGACGTTGTCGGTCCAGTAGAGGACCGACTCGACGGTCGACCACATCGGTGACTCACCACACGTCGCCTCGCTCCGCAGTGCACAGTAAGGGGCGGGAAGTTGGAGCGGTTCCGGTGACGCCATGTCCTCGACCATAGCCAGGCCGCCTCATCCCGTGGGTCGAGGCGGCCCGTGGACCTGCTCCACCCTTGCAGGCGCTCATGCCGACTGATCGCGGTTGGCCACTGCGCTTAGTGGGACATCACGGTGCTCCGCCGTCGGTCGTGTCATGGGCCCGGCGGTTGCGTGGGCGATCACGCCGCCCGCGAGTTCGCGGATCAACCGGGGAGTGAGTACGCCGTCACCCAGGCCAAGCTCGGTGATGTCGTCGAAGGCATGCGGGTCACGCGCCGCTGCTCGGATCCCGGCGCCGAGGATGGTCGCCGAACGAGTGAGCCTGGCGGCGATCCAGGTGTGGCGGATGTGCGGGCCGAGCTGTTGTCGGACGGCGCGTCGATAGCGTGCGCCTGCCTCGTATGGGCGGTGATCGGCGAGGGCGGTGGCCGCGGCGCGGCCGGCCAAGGCACCGGTGGCGACAGCGTGGTAGATCCCCTCGCCGGTCAGTGGGTTCACGAGACCCGCAGCGTCACCGGCGAGGAGTACGCCGCCGTCGTCCTGTTCCGAGCCCCAGCGCCATCCGGTCAGTGGGAGGTGGTGACCGCGCCAGTGGGTGTCGGCGTCGAAGGTGGTCGGCAGCAGTTCGACAAGTTGTTGCAGCAGGAATTGTCGCGACGGCCGTTCGTCTGCGGTGACGAGTTCGCCGTAGCCGACATTGGAGAGTCCATCGCCGCGGTCGAATGCCCAAGCGTAGGACGGCTGGGGCCGTCGGCCGTAGCGGATGACCATGCGGTCACGCAGCTCACTGTCGGTAGGAACGTATCCACGAATGGCGAAAGCGCGGGTTCGCGAAGTGCTGGGCCCGGTGGAGGCTCGGACTGCTGAGTGGGCGCCGTCGGCACCGATGATGATTCGAGCACGAAACTGCCCGTCGATCGTGAACCCGGCGCCGTGGCGCTCGATGCGGCGTACCCGGTGATGAATCAGCTCACCCCCTGCGGCGACGGCACGTTCGACGAGACGGGCGTCGAAGACCTGTCGGGGCACCACCCATGCCGGCCTGCTCATCCTTCGGGTGGCGACCTGGCCGCCACCCGAGATCGCCAGATATCGGACGGGTGTCCAGTCGTCGAGGAGGTTATCGACGCCGAGTTCGGCCAGGAGGCTGAGGACATGCGGCGCGATGCCGTCGCCACAGCACTTGTCGCGCGGGAATCGTTCCCGGTCCAGTATCAATACCCGAGAGGCTGGTCTTGTGCGGAGGATGCCGAGCGCCGCGGCACTTCCCGCCGGTCCAGCACCTATGACTGCGACGTCGAACACGCCGCTCTGGACGGAACGCATCATCGCGGCATCACCAGCACTGACTCACCAACTCGAGGGGTTTTGCGGCCATCGGGATCCTCCGGTACCCGGTCGCGCTCTCAGCACGTGCCCCGGCTCAGGACCACGGCGAGAGCGCTGAACCGGAATCCCAGCGAGCACGGGCGAGTGAGGACCCGGACACGGCGTAGTCGATGGACACTCCGCGACCGTCATGCGACTGTGCGACCACTCAACCCGCAAGATCCGCATGCTGGCGGGTAGCCTTCGGCTGGGACGGCGGCCCGAACGCGGAGTGTCCTGGCCATTGCGGTCACCCGGCCGAGCCGTCGCCCCGCTCATGTGCCCACTTCCCCGGCGGGCCCATGCGTCATCCAGCGGCCTGCATCACCCGGCCGGCCCACCTGCATTCGACCGCGCGGCTCCTCGGCTGCCTCAGGGCTGGTCGCATCGTCGTGACAGGTGGCCCGCTGAGAACTCGAGAACCTCGCGCCGAGCTCCGGGCGGGCAGGGTCGACTGGAACCGTGAGCTGGAAGCGCCACCGGGTGCCGCCTTCGTCTCGTAGGCCGTGACGGAACCGCTTCCGCGACCGCGGGCAGGTCGGCCCTTGACCGGGGCGCCGCGACGCGCCGTCATGCCGAGGGCCTCGCCAGGAAGTGGAGTGGCCATTTCGGCCCGGTCGAGGACCTCGCGGTCGGTGCGACGCGCAGCGGTCCAGGTGGTGATCGGCGTGGCGATGGTGTGGTTGCTCATGCCGAGCAGGTGGGCGAGCCGTGCCGCTGAACGGGGATGGCTGCGCCCAGGTGCCGTGGGCGCGCCTCGACGATGGCGAATGCCGAGCACCCGACATCTAGGGTGGTTCGTTGCATGGGTCGTTGCATGAAGAGCGTCGGAGGGCATCGGTGAACACCGCCATTTCGGGAGAATCTGCAGGTCAGCACCCGTTTGAGGGACTGCGGCGGCCGGCCGCCGTCCTGTGGGACATGGACGGCACCCTCGTCGACACCGAGCCGTACTGGATCGAGACCGAGTTCGCGATCGCGCGTGACCATGGCGCGGAGTGGACCCGGACGGACGCGCTGCAGCTGGTCGGCAGCGACCTGCTGGTGTCCGGCCGCTACATCAAGGAGCGGATGGGCCTTCCCTATCCGCCCGAGGAGATCGTCGAGATGCTGCTCGACGGAGTGGTGTCCCGGATCCAGGCCGACGTTCCGTGGCGCCCCGGCGCGGTCGAGCTGCTTGCGGAGCTGCGCAGCCAGGGCATCCCGTGCGCGCTGGTGACCATGTCCTACCAGCGCTTCGTCGCCCCGATCCTGGCGCACTTGCCCGCCGAGACGTTCGCCGTGATCGTCACCGGCGACCAGGTCGCGAACGGCAAGCCGCATCCGGAGCCGTATCAGACGGCGGCCGCCGCGCTCGGCCTGCCGCCGGAGGAGTGCCTCGCGGTCGAGGACTCCCATACCGGCGCGACATCGGCGGAGGCCGCAGGCTGCACCGTGCTGGTAGTGGAGAACCATGTCTCCGTGCTGCCGGGGGAGCGCCGAGTCTTCCGGCCGACGCTCGCCGGCCTGTCACCCGCCGACCTCCCGGCTCTCCTGCCTCGCCGATAGGACACCGTCCCCCGATCCCGGCCGGTCAACGGCTATCATGGGCCGGTCCGGCCCGGGAGCCTCGCGTCTTCGACGCGCGCTCCTCTCTGGGGCCGATGTGATCGATGGCCGCGCAGCCGCGTGGCAGAACAGGACGTGGTGTGGCGGCAGAAGGTCGGCGTGGCTCTGGGCGCGGGCGGTCCCAGCAACGTCAGCGTGCGCGGCAGCGTGACGAGACGGGACTGATCCCGGTCCTCGCCAAGGCGGTGCGCGAGGTCGAGATCAGCGTGCAGCGCGGCCGTCCCGAGGCGGCTCGCTTCCAGGTCGTCGCTCTGCTCGTCCGCGAGGAGCGGCAGCGCCTCAAGGCGGATCCCGAGCTGACCGAGCCCGCCCGTGCCGCCGAGCTCAAGCGGCTCGACGGCATCGCCACCATCCTGGCGCAGACGGCCGCGCGCGAGCCGTCGCTCTTCGGCCTGCTGGGCGAGGACGCCGAGCAGACCGAGGCCACCCGCCACCTGCGTCGTCAGCTGCTCGAGGCCGCCGGCCGGGAGCTGCCGGCGGAGCCGGAGGAGCAGGTACGACGCGAGGTCTCCGCCGTACGCACGGAGCGGCAGGTGGTGCCGACCTCGGTCGCCCGGGCACAGCTGATGACGCCGTTCATGGTGCCCGACTTCTCTGCGGCCCCGGCCCGCGTCGAGACCCGCCGCCTGGTCGGCTGGGACCTGATCAGCCCGCTGCTCAACTCCTTCGAGCACCCCGCTCCCGGCGTCTCCTCGTGCATGGAGCTGCCCGACGCGCGGCCGCCCGCCGTACTCCCGCCGGGGCTCTCGCTGATGGATCACCAGGCCCGGCTGATCGCGTCGGTCGCCGACGGCCACCGCACGTTCCTGCTCGCGGACGAGCCCGGTCTGGGCAAGACGGCGCAGTCGCTCATCGCCGCCCAAGCCGCCGAGGCGTATCCGCTGCTCGTCGTGGTACCCAACGTGGTGAAGACCAACTGGGCGCGCGAGGCCGCCCGCTGGACGCCCGGTCGCAGCGTCAGCGTCGTGCACGGCGACGGCAACGACGTCGACGGCTTCGCCGACATCATCGTGCTCAACTACGAGATCCTCGACCGCCACGTCGGCTGGATCGGCGAGCACGGCTTCCGCGGGATGATCGTGGACGAGGCGCACTTCATCAAGAACAAGAAGTCGCAGCGCTCCCAGCACGTGCTCGAGATCGCCGATCGGGTCCGGCACCGCGTCGCAAACCCGCTGATGATGGCCCTGACCGGCACCCCGCTGATCAACGACGTCGAGGACTTCCTCACCATCTGGCAATTCCTCGGCTGGGTCACCGAGCGCTCGCCGCGCCCGGCGTTGATGGCCAAGCTCGAGGAGACCGGGATGACGCCGGCCGACTTCGGCTTCTACCCGGCGGCCCGCCAGGCGGTCGTCGACATGGGCATCGTGCGTCGCCGCAAGGTGGACGTCGCTGCCGACATCCCGGCTCGTCGGATCGCCGACCTGCCCGTCGAGTTGGACGAGGCCGAGGGCCGCTCGATCCGGTCGGCGGAGCGGGAGCTCGCTCTTCGGCTGGTCAAGAGGTACGACTCGGCGATCGAGGCGCGACGCGAGCATCGGGCCAAGATCGGCGGGCCAGAGGTGGGTATCGACGGGATCGATACGGAGCTGGTACGCCGCGTGGCCGGCTGGGAGCTCGCCGACGGCGACGACTCCACGTCCGGCGACAACGTGTTCGCGATGGTCCGGCGGATCGGCCGGGCGAAGGCCGGGCTTGCCGCCGACTACGCCGCCCAGCTGGCCCGCAGCGCCGGCAAGGTCGTCTTCTTCGCCAAGCACCTCGACGTGCTCGACGCCGCCGGAGAGGTCTTCGAGAAGCGCGGCCTGCGCTACACCGAGATCCGCGGCGACCAGTCCGCCACCGCCCGCACCCAGGCGATCGACGCGTTCGTCAACGACCCGGACGTCGCCGTCATCGTCTGCTCGCTCACCGCGGCCGGTGTCGGGGTCAACCTCCAGGTCGCCTCCGATGTCGTGCTGGCCGAGCTGTCGTGGACCGACGCCGAGCAGACCCAGGCGATCGACCGCGTACACCGGATCGGACAGACCGAGCCGGTCACCGCCTGGCGCGTGATCGCGGCGCAGACGCTGGACGCCCGGATCGCCGAGCTCATCGACCAGAAGGCCGGCCTCGCCGCTCAGGCACTGGACGGGATCGCCAGCGAGGACGTCGCCTCGAGCGTGGACATCCGGCTCGAGGCGCTCGTGCGGCTGCTCAGCGACGCTCTCACCGAGCGGGAGTCGGCGGCGAGCTGACCACCACGCCGCTGTCGGCCTCTGGGGCCGGGAGCGGCGGGGGAGTGCCGCCGAAGGAGGGGCACAACTCCTGGTGGGAGCACCACGAGCAGAGCTTGCTGGGGCTCGGCCGCCAGTCCCCGGACGCCTCGGCTGCGCGGATCGCCTCCCAGATGGCCACCACCTTGCGCTCCGTCGCGCGCAGGTCGGCCTCATCCGGCTGGTAGCGGAGCACCTCGCCGCTGCCCAGGTAGAGGAGCTGGAGCATCCGCGGGATCTCACCGCGCACACGCCAGGTCACCAGCGCGTAGAACTTCATCTGGAACAACGCCTTGGCCTCGAACCCGGGCCGCGGGGCTCGACCGGACTTGTAGTCGCTGATCCGCACCGCGCCGTCGGGCGCCACCTCGACCCGGTCGATGAAGCCGCGCAGCAGGAGCTTGGAGTCGAGGAGGCTCTCGACGTACATCTCCCGCTCGGCTGGCTCCAGCCGGGTCGGGTCCTCGATCGTGAAGTACCGCTCCAGCACCGTCCGGCACGAGGTCAGCCACCGCTCGCGCTCGGACTCCGGCAGCATCTCGGCCAGCTCGGGCTCGGCCTCCTGCAGCGCCGCCCAGGCAGGCTGGAGCATGCCGAGGGCAGTACTGGGCGTGCGCTCCGGCGCCGGCAGGTCGAAGAGATCCTCCAGGATCTTGTGCACGACAGTGCCGCGCACCGCGTCCGGTGAGGGCGGCTCGGGCAGGCGGTCCACCGAGCGGAAGCGATAGAGCAACGGGCACGTCATGAAGTCGGCGGCTCGGCTCGGCGAGAGCGATCCCAGCACGTTGACCCCGTCGACGGGGGTCGACAGCTGCTCGGCCGGAGACATCGTGCTCATGACCCATGACCCTAGGCGAGACCTCCGACAAACAGCGGCTAGGCTCGACCGGTGGCCGATGATCGACCTCGACCGCCGGACCGCAAGCTCCCGCCCGGCGTCCTCAGGCTGGGGAGCATCGCCGGGAGCGACGTACTCGTCACGCCGTCGTGGTTCCTCGTCGCAGCGCTGATCGTGGTCATCCTGAGCCCGGTGATCGAGGACATCCAACCCGGGCTGGGTGCGCTCAAGTACGTCGCGGGCTTCGTCTTCGCCGTGATGCTCTACGGCGCGGTGCTGATCCACGAGGCCTCGCACGCCGTGGTCGCCCACCGGCTGGGCTATCCGGTCGGCCCGATCACCATCCACTTCCTCGGCGGTGCCACCCAGGTGGAGGAGGAGTCGCGCCGGCCGCGCGACGAGTTCCTCATCGCCGTCGTTGGACCGCTGACCTCGCTGCTCATCGCCGGCGTGGCCGCGCTGCTGTGGTGGGCCGGGCCCGACGGCCTGCTGCTGTTCGCCGTCCAGTTCCTGGCCGCGGCCAACGCCTTCGTCGGCGTGCTGAATCTCGTGCCCGGGCTGCCGCTCGACGGTGGGCGCGTCCTGCGCGCCGCTGTCTGGGGCGGCACCAAGGACATGCTCCGGGGCACGCTGGTCGCGGGCTGGAGCGGCCGGATCGTGGCGGTCCTGGTGGTGCTGTGGCCGTTCGTCGCCGAGGCCGTCACCGGCAACTCCGCCTCGTTCTACGACACCATGTGGGCGTTGCTCATCGGCCTGTTCCTGTGGTCGGGAGCCACCGCCGCGATCGCTTCGGCACGGATGCGGCAGCGGCTGCCGCGGCTGGTGGCGCGCAGCCTGGCCCGCCGCACCCTCGCCGTACCCGAGAACCTGCCACTGGCAGAGTCAGTACGTCGTGCGCAGGAGGCGCAGGCCGGCGGCATCGTCACGGTGACCGCGACCGGCGCCCCGATCGGGCTGGTCAACGAGGCTGCGCTGCTCGCCACCCCCGCCGACCGCCGTCCCTGGCTGCCCACCTCTGCGGTGGCCCGCGCCCTCACCGACGGGCTCGCGCTGCCGGCCACGATCCGCGGTGAGGAGCTGGTCCGGGCACTCAGCCGGACGCCGGCGCCGGAATATCTCCTCGTCGAGGACGACGGCTCGATCTACGGCGTGCTCGCGACGGCCGACGTGGATGCGGCCTTCCGACGGGGCGGCCGATAGCCTTCCGGCCATGTCCGACGCGCTCGACCCCAGCATTGACGTTCCTGCCGAGGCCTGGTCCGGCGTCCACCGCGGCGTGCTGCGCGAGGGCGAGTGGGTGCGGCTGATCGACGCGAAGGGCCGCAAGCACAACTTCGAGCTCGTCGCCGGCAAGCGGTTCTTCTCCAACAAGGGCCATCTCGAGCACGACGACCTGATCGGCCGCGAGGAGGGCTTCACCATCACCTCCTCGGTGGGCGGGGAGTACCTCGTCTTCCGCCCGCTGCTCTCGGAGTTCGTCGTCTCGATGCCGCGCGGCGCCGCGGTGATCTATCCCAAGGATGCCGCCCAGATCGTGGCGATGGCCGACATCTTCCCGGGCGCGCACGTGGTCGAGGCCGGGGTCGGGTCCGGCGCGCTGACCTGCTCCCTGCTGCGCGCGGTCGGACCCTACGGCAAGGTCTACAGCTTCGAGCGGCGCGAGGAGTTCGCCGAGGTCGCGACGAAGAACGTCAACCAGTTCTTCTCCGCGCCGCAGGGCGCCACCCACCCGAGCTGGGAGCTGGCCCTGGGCGACCTGCAGGAGGAGCTGCCCGCCCGCGGGATCAAGGCCGACCGTGTCATCTTGGACATGCTCGCGCCGTGGGAGTGCGTCGAGGCCGCTGCCGGCGCGCTGCACCCCGGCGGGATCCTGTGCGCGTACGTCGCCACCACCACCCAGATGTCGCTGTTCACCGAGACCGTCCGGGCGCACGGCGGGTTCACCGAGCCGCAGGCCTGGGAGTCGCTGGTTCGGGACTGGCACGTCGAGGGCCTCGCCGTACGTCCGGGACACAAGATGATCGGCCACACCGCCTTCCTGATCACCGCGCGGCGACTGGCGCCCGGCGCGACCCCACTGCGCAAGACCCGGCGGCCGGCCCCCGGTGCGTACGGCCCCGACTACCGGGGGCCGCGCCCCGCCGACCTGGCCGAGATCCCCCGGCCGGGCGCTGCGGGCGGGACGTCGAATGAGCCGGCGCCGGCTGATCCGGGAGCGCCGGACGAGGACCGCTCCGAGGCCTGATCGGCGCGAAACCGAATCGTGACACGCCTCCTCATATCTGGCCTTCCATTGTCGGTGGAGGCAGGTAGGGTCGCAGACCTAGGAGGTGTGCGATGTCGACGTCCGACGGTTTCTCCGATCACTCCCTGGGACCGCATGGTCTCGAGGTCCGGCTTGCCGATGCACAGCGTTCGCTGGCTGTAGTCACGTCCCAGAACGAGCGCCTCGCCACGACACTGCGGGAGGCCCGCGACCAGATCCTCAAGCTCAAGGAGGAGGTCGACCGGCTGGCGCAGCCCCCGGCCGGCTTCGGCACCTTCCTGACCGCCAACGAGGACGGCACCATCGACGTCTTCACCGGCGGCCGCAAGCTCCGGGTGACGGTGTCGCCCAACGTCGACGTCCCGTCGCTGCAGCGTGGCCAGGAGGTGATGCTCAACGAGGCGCTCAACGTCGTCGAGGCGCTCGCCTTCGAGAAGGTCGGCGAGGTGGTGATGTTCAAGGAGCTGCTCGCCGACGGCGAGCGCGCGCTGGTGATCGCCAACGCCGACGAGGAGCGGGTGGTCCGCCTCGCCGAGCCGCTGCTGGGCGACAAGATCCGCGCCGGTGATGCGCTGCTGCTCGAGTCGCGCTCGGGCTACGTCTACGAGAAGGTGCCCAAGTCGGAGGTCGAGGAGCTCGTCCTCGAAGAGGTGCCGGACATCTCCTATGCGTCGATCGGCGGCCTCGGCGACCAGATCGAGATGATCACCGACGCCGTCGAGCTTCCCTATCTCTATCCCGAGCTCTTCACCGAGCACCAGCTGCGCCCGCCCAAGGGCATCCTGCTCTACGGCCCTCCCGGCTGTGGCAAGACGCTGATCGCCAAGGCGGTGGCCAACTCGCTCGCCAAGAAGGTCGCCTCGCGCGCCGCCAAGGACGGGCCGGGCAGCGAGGGGAAGTCCTACTTCCTCAACATCAAGGGCCCCGAGCTGCTGAACAAGTACGTCGGTGAGACCGAGCGCCACATCCGACTCGTCTTCCAGCGCGCCCGGGAGAAGGCCTCGTCGGGCACGCCGGTGATCGTCTTCTTCGACGAGATGGACTCCCTGTTCCGCACCCGCGGCACCGGCGTCTCCTCCGACGTCGAGAACACCATCGTCCCGCAGCTGCTCAGCGAGATCGACGGTGTCGAGCTGCTGGAGAACGTGTTGGTCATCGGCGCCTCCAACCGCGAGGACATGATCGACCCGGCGATCCTGCGCCCCGGCCGTCTCGACGTGAAGATCAAGATCGAGCGCCCCGACGCCCAGGCCGCCCGCGACATCTTCACCAAGTACCTCACCTCAGCGCTCCCACTGCACCCCGACGACCTCGCCGAGTTCGGTGGCGACCGGGAGGCGACCGCCGCCGCGATGATCGATGCGACGGTCACCCGGATGTACGCCGAGACCGAGGAGAACCGCTTCCTCGAGGTCACCTATGCCAACGGCGACAAGGAGGTCCTCTACTTCAAGGACTTCAACTCCGGGGCGATGATCCAGAACATCGTCGACCGGGCCAAGAAGATGGCGATCAAGCAGTTCATCGAGTCGGGGACCGACCCGGCCCAGAAGGGACTGCGGGTCTCCCACCTCCTCCAGGCCTGCGTGGACGAGTTCAAGGAGAACGAGGACCTGCCCAACACGACCAACCCGGACGACTGGGCCCGGATCTCGGGCAAGAAGGGCGAGCGGATCGTCTTCATCCGCACCCTCATCACCGGCAAGCAGGGCTCCGAGCCGGGCCGTTCGATCGAGCAGGTCGCTGCCACCGGCCAATACCTCTGACGCGCCCGGCACGCTGCTTCGTTGTCGTCTCTCGACAGCCCGCTCCGCTCGGAGGCCGCCTTCACACCTCCGCCTTGCCAGGGCACGCACCGGATGCGTCAGCATCGAGAACGTAAGGTCGAGATATGAGCGTGCGTCGCGTGATGGGCACCGAGATCGAGTACGGCATCTCGGTCGCCGGCCAGCCCCTGGCCAACCCGATGGTGGCCTCGTCCCAAGTCGTCAACGCCTATGCCTCGGCCACGCTCAAGGCACGGCGCGCGCGGTGGGACTTCGAGGAGGAGTCGCCGCTGCGCGACGCCCGCGGCTTCGACATGAGTCGTCAGTCCGCCGACCCGAGCCAGCTCACCGACGAGGACCTCGGCCTGGCCAACGTCATCCTGACCAACG
>Ga0164242_10003029_pt1 | contig 19228 bp, 14 predicted proteins | sample OricomgcompostMG_FD_108783 | JGI IMG/M metagenome (GOLD analysis project Ga0164242, IMG submission 108783) | Miracle-Growth compost microbial communities from Emeryville, California, USA - Original compost - Miracle growth compost (MG) ... | reverse complement strand
GTAATATCTTTGTTGATGATGACTCTAACATCACTTGCGTCATTGACTGGGCTTCTACGACATCAGTCCTACCTACAGAGGTGCTTGCAACCTCCGGGTTGCAGGGCTTGGTCTCCCCGCCTGGTCCGTCGCTCATCGTTGCTTTTAGAGCTGGTTTTGAGCGAGCATCCTGCCGTGCGCAACTGCATGAACTAGGCTAACCAATCGTCGAATATACGGCGCACCTTCAAATGATTGTGACAGAGTGTCGATTTAGCCCAAGAAAGACATCTATTGATCGTGTTGATAAGAACGAGAATGCAGCTGATGATGGAGTGAGCAGCGCTGAGGAGGACGGCGGTTTGGTTGACGATAAGACGGACCTGTAAACAGAGGGTCTTGAAGCTTGGACCTCTAAGTGACCCAAGCGCTAACATGTACAAAACCGGGTTGGTGTTGAAAGTTGCCCATTTCGTCATGTGGCGCAAACCACAGAGATAAGTGTGGCGTAAGCGAAGCGGCGGATAACCAAGCTGGCTGGCCAAAGTATTAATTTTCTTGGCCAGGTTGCCACAGACAACCATTTAGCTCCTTTACATCACCACTCGAGCTATATTAAATCAACACTTCGCAACTCCACCTCTTTAAATCCGAAGCAACAGCGCATCGCAGCCATCGTCGCAAGGGCCCCGATCAGCGCGCAAGCGATTTTTAATCCAATCGCTGCCTGAGAATCACTGTCACCCGCTGCTGCCTCCTAGGTATAGCATACCAAAGGCGATTGTCGCAGATGCTGTCGCTCGCAGCCCTCACTTGTTGCTCATAAAGTTTCGGGTTCCTTCGGACAACGCCGCGCAGAATTTTCTTCCCATCACCCACAGCTGCGCGATAAGCTTCCCAGCATCTTTCAATTACTTTGCAAGCACCTCTGCCTCGATCTTTGGGTTCTGTTCAATACCCGCCACCATGTCGGACTCCGAGAGCGTCGATTACCTGCAAACAGGCTACGACCCGTGGAGCTTGACCGTACCACGGCTGCGCTCTATCCTCGTGACCCACAATGTCCAGTACCCTGCGACAGCTAAGAAGCCCCAGCTCATCGAGCTCTTCAACGACCAAGTTGTCCCGCAGTCCAAGAAATACCTGGCCGCACGAGCACGAGCGAGGAGGACAAGCAAAGGGATCGTCGATGCCGCTTCGCAAAGCACCGTTGATACGGATGACCTTGATTTGATGCCGCCACCATCGTCGTCCAGAGCGCGCTCACCAAGAAAAAGCACCAGGCTAGCCAGAGGGTCGGAGGACCCGGAGCACGAACCCGCACTACCGTCCGCTCGCCAGAGCCCCCGCAAGCGGCAGTCACGGTCCGCCAGCGCACAGGCTACCGGCGCTTCTGACACAGATACCGGTCCCGACGCAGATGGAGCTAAGTCGATCCGGCGGAGCCGACGTACAACGCCGGCAGTCAAGCTAGAGCCCCCCGAGGAGGAGGATGCCTTCTTCAAGCGGACACCCGAGACGGAAACCGTCTTTTCGAGCGACAACCCTTTCCAGAGTGGCAGCTCGCCGCCCGCCCCAGTCAAGACCCCGAGCAACCGCAGGAAGACCACCGGGCCGGAGCCCGCGAGGGTGAAGACCCCGTCCGCTGGGCGGCGGCGCACAGATGGTCCTATCCACGGGGACGCAGCCGAGCCGGATTTCTCCAGAACCTTTGAAATTCCGATTGCAAAACTCGGCAGACCGGTGACACCGAAGCACGCCGTGGTCGAAGCTGGCGAGGAGTTCACGCCGGAAGAGCAGTTGGAACTCACACAAGAAGAGGCCGAGAACCCCGAGCGTGCGGCAATCTCACGCCAAAAGCTACAGGCTCCGGCTCGGAGAATAAACTTGGCGACGCCTATCTGGGTGTTAATCATCACTCTGTTAGGCGCATACGCAGCTTGGTATAGACAGGAGAAAATCGCCGTCGGATATTGCGGACTCGGGAGGCCGGCCACGCAGATAGTGCCGGATAATATTGAGCTCCCAGAATGGGCAACCGCTCTGGTAGAGCCGCAGTGCGAACCCTGCCCACCACATGCTTACTGCTACGAAGACTTTTCCGTTCGGTGCGAGCAGGATTTCATCCTGAAGCCACATCCCCTCGCCCTTGGTGGGCTAGTACCACTCCCACCAACCTGCGAACCTGATGGGGAGAAGGTTCGCCGTGTCCAGGCGGTCGCTGACAAGGCCGTGGAAGAACTGCGGGACCGGCGGGCCCAGTACGAATGCGGAGAGCTCGTGGACGAGGGGGGCCAGCAGCTTGAAGACCCAGCGATCGAGGAACTGGAACTCAAGGAGACCATCAGCCAGAGACGGAGCAAGCGGATGAATGCCGACGAGTTTGATGACCTATGGGCGGCTGCTATTGGAGAAGTCAAGTCCAGAGACGAGGTTGAGGTTGTTGCCGAAGAACCGTAAGCTTCCCCCTTCCCCTACCCCTACCCCTCCTCGCCCCTGGACCGGACACTGCGTCGGCAAGTTTTACGATTCTGACCTGGACTAACCAGACCCATCGCCGAACCCATAGAACCGGAGATCCCGGACATTTTCCTACCACCCGCCTATCGTCCACCTCTCTCGCTCGCCTTCCGTTCACCTGCGCGATCCGACGCTCAGTCAGACTCGCCCTGGCTCGATATCGACTCAGCATTGCTGGAGTAATTTTCGCGCTCCTCTCCGCGCTGTATGCACGCCACCGCTTCCGCGCCCACCGCGCCACGTCGGCACAGATCCCTGGTCTAGTGGATCTAGTGCTTGAACGCCTAGCTGCGCAGAAGGAGCTGGCATTCGAGGACGGCAATGACGACGCCTTCCTCTTCCTCCCCAATCTACGAGACGATGTTCTCAGGTCCAGACACTCGCTTGCCGAGCGCGAGCGCGTATGGCAGCGCGTGCGGGCCGTGGTGGAGCAGAACAGCAACGTCCGGACTGGCCAGCGGGAGGGTCGCAACGGAGAAGTCGGCCGCGCCTGGGAGTGGATCGGCCCTAGCAGTGCCGGTGCCATCGAAGGTAGCGGGCGGCGCCGGAAGAGTGGGCGGGTCTCGTGGGGCCCGGACGTCAAGGGCGAGGCGGATGAGGGGGGGTCGATGTCCGAAATGACGGAGACTAAGTCTGGCTTGCACCGCAAGTGGGAGGAAAGCCGCCCTATTTACTAGGTTTGATTCCTGGGATCGATTTGGAGCTCTTACGGGGAACGCTCCGGCACTTTATGACGGCAATAATATCCTCTTGGGGTACATAATCGGGGCGGTTTGTTTCTTATATCCTTTTACGAATTTTGTATCTGGCTACTTCTTCAAAGCAGTCGACACCACCCCATTGGCGTGATGCCATCTCTTTGCACCCTCTTTTTTACATCTTTTCCACTGTCATCAGAGCTCCCCATATCGGGGATGCAAACGGCGTTTGGGGGGATGGACTATTGTATTTACTGATTCCTCGACTTGATCGTGGGAGAAGATTACCTGCGGTATGAATTTACACTTCGTTGAGTGCCTTCGTTCGTTTATGGGAAAGTGTGTTAGGAAGAATGCCGCCCCAAATCATTAGTTAATATGAATAGCCACTATACATCGCACTCTGTGACAGGTTACCATGTTCTATACTTCCCACTTATGAGGGGCCCAGATGGTTGGTCGTGTGGCCAAAGAAGGAAGCTTGAAGCAAGAAAATGGCTCCGGGCCTGCTTCTCGCTCTTGCCAGGGTTAGGGTTAGGGTTGGCATAGGCCGGTCTAGAACGCCAGCCAATCTCAAAATATTGACATTATTTCCTGGTACCGGGGTTTAGGACCTTCAGCTCACTCAGCCCTACGGGCTTCCTTCCATTCCTTCTGGGCTCGACGCCTACCTGGGCTTGTCCTCCTTTCCCCAAAGACATAACATGCGACATCTCGCTCACCTCTCTCACACCACCAGAATCCGCTGAAAACCCGTGGATTGCGATCTCCCCCTGCGATGGCGCCCAACCAACGAGCATCCCTCTCGGCCGTCGGCTTCCTCTCCGCGCTTGCGCTCCTCGCGCCGCTACTGCTCGCGCTGACGGCGCTCTTCCCGAACCCGGCGGCGGCGGCGGACCCGGCGCCGACGGTCTTCGATAGTTCGGACAAGTACGCCTACCAGGGCTGCTACAATGAGACGACGGCCGTGGAGGGCGCGGGTGGCGTGCGCGCGCTGGCTGGCGGGATCAACGAGGTGCGGAAGGGGGACATGACGGTCCAGCTGTGTCTCGGTTTCTGCGGGAACGGAGAGACCAAGTACAAGTATGCCGGGCTGGAGTATTCGAGGTGAGTTCACGTGCGCAACGGTCGCGGGAGGGCAACTCTTGAAGGAAGAAGCTAGTAGCTGCCGGAGGTTGACTTTGGGGCGAAGAGCGATTGGATGGGAAAGCGAAACCGAATCGACCCCTAGAGGCTAATCGCATACGCGCAGGGAATGTTGGTGTGCACAGCGTCTGTCGGGAGCGTCTGCCAAGATGCCCGACAGTGATTGCAACCTAGGATGCGACGGCGATCTGCAGACAGCATGCGGCGGGTCGTTGAAATTATCTGTAAGTTCCCGCGATTGACAACACAAACCGCTGGGCCCCCACGACCCTTCCTCCCCGTGATCGTCGGTCCTACCCCAAGAGCTCGGGTATCCGCATAGTGTGAATAGTCATTAGGGAGTACCATGGCTGACAGAGACCTACTGCTCTAGGTGTACGTGCTCAACGCGGCTCCGTCGGTGCAGGCAACTTACGGATTGATTGCAATAACGATGGTTACCGGTAGTACGTTGTTCAGTCTGCTTTAGTGTGCTGCTTAGGAGTCAGGTAGAAGTATCACCTCACCAGTTTCTTGCTGTCTCATGATCAAGCCCTCCTAGTAAATAAATGTCATTCGCTTCATTAGTCATGCCGTCATAAGCTTCTCCTATCTCCAAACGAATATGCGAAGAATTATTCAATGGGGAGGGATAGTGACCATTTCCCCTATCCTAAATCCATGGGCCCGAGCCCCCTACTCTTCATAGCCTCCTGGACTGCAGCTTTGACAGCTTCCAAGGCTTCCATCCACCCCTCCTTACCAATTCCCTCCCTACCCTCCTCGACGATCCACCTTAACCATGCAACGAGTGTGCGAGCCTTGTCCATGTCTCGCTCTTCGGCTATGACCTTAGTCAGGTATTTCTCTAAAACTTCCACATCGGCTCGATGTGGACCCTCATCCTGCGTCTCCTTGTGCCAGACATTCAACATATCCTTTACCTCCGACGTCGACGTCAATGCCGAGCTTGTAAAGCGGATTCTGGGCGGCTTGGCTGGGAACTGCAGCCTTGTCTGGCCATAGGGTAAGGCGTCCTCGTTGCTGAGAGGAGCTCCTCGCCGTGGCGCCTGGATGTTAAGACGGGACTTCTGTGCGAGTCGCTGGCGCCGGTGGTCGGCGATGACCTCCTGGCGTACATCTTCCGGAAGTTCTGCCAGGAACTCAGGATCCAACTCGTCGACCGCGTCGGCGTCGCTGTTTGCCGCCTCGCCACCCCCATTGCCCCCGGTGAGAAAATTGGTCTGCTGCAGTCCCGCCTCGGCGTCGTGGTGTCGTTCTCGGGCACGGTTGAACATACCACGAATGCCGCGCTTCGCTGGTGCGGGTGCCTTTTTCGGGCGGAGAATGGTCCTATCCTTACGAGGTGATTGTGGGAGCAGGACCTGACCTCTCCTCGGCGCATACGAGGCGAGTATTTCGGCTTTCATATCTTCCGGGAGTGCATTGAATACCTCAGGGTCCACGTCGGGAGGGATGTCATCTTGTAGAGTAGGACTCCGCGCCCTCGGTATGGCATATGGTGAAACTTCTCGGTTTTCAGGAGTGGGTTTCTTGGGAGCCCTCCCCGTTAACTTCCTTCGTATGTCCGGCGGTAGTTCAGCAAGCACTGCAGGATCGGGATTTGACGGCATGACAAACTGGGTGCCCGTCAAATTCAAGGGTGTCCTCGCACTCGCATCGGCTTCGCTAGCTCTCGCTAGGGCCAGAGCAGGGTGCACCCTTGGTTTGCGGGGAGTCAGGGGATCGTCTGCAATAGGATCGTCTTCACCCTGCACAATAGCTTTTGGCTCGTTCACTGGTTCTCCATCCTCGATAGCTTCCGCTTTCGGCGCCTTCGCGGACAGCGGCGCGGCAAAACCACCAAAGTTGAGCCGCTTCTGGCTGCCATCAGGGTGGGTGGTAGAGGGCTTCAGGGCCTCAAGCTTAGTCAACTGCACTCCGAGGCCCCGCAGGTCTCCCGGAGTGAACTTGAACGAGCGGAGGATAGCTACGGCTTCCTTGCCGATCAGCGCTGCGTTGTTTGTCGCAACCCCGAATACGACGCTCTTATTAAAAGTGTCGCACTTCCCATGACCTAGGTGCTTCGGGGGGTCAAGGGGAGCATCCGACGCCCGGCGCATGATCTTCATCGTGAGGCTCTTGCCTTTGACTCCCTCATTGAGCAAGCGGCGTTCGAGCTCTTTGCAAAGGTTGCCAACGAATTCTTCTGCTTCTTGTTGGCTGATGAAGCGGATTCCCCAATTGACCTCAGCCGACACGGACTTGCGAATCGGCTGCTCCCCAACCTCGGTGCGATCGATTCCACGGGCATATTCCCAGAGTCTCTCACCCGTCTTGGGCCCCAAGACCGAGATGAGACGTTCTTTGCTCGTCTGACGCACATCCTTAACAAACTTGACACCGATCTCCTGAAGCTTCCCACCAATGCTATACGCAACTCCTGGAAGGTCGTCGACTTTTAGGTCGGCCAGAGCATCCAGAGCGTCTTCTGGTGAGATTTGATGCTGGCCGGCCGGCTTGGCCTTTCTCAGTGCCACCTTCGCAAGCAGGATATTTCCACCGATCCCAACCGAGACGTTGCAACCTGTATTGTCCTTGATCCTTTGGCGGAGGCCTGTGGCAATTTGATCTGCCTTCTCTTGTTCTCTCCAGAGACTTCCTTCTTCCACACCCATGCCTGCCGAGCCCGTGGCAGATAGCACGATGCTTGTGATATCCACGAGGGCCTCGTCTATGCTAACGCTCTGCGTGATGCCCCCAACCTCAAGAATGGCGTCGTAAAACAGCTTGCTCGCTTCCTCATAGGCTGGGAAGTCGTAGGGTAAGATATGGAGATCCGGACAAAGCTCATGCGCCTTCTTCATCCACATGCCGTTTTTAACCCCGAATTTCCTCGCCGGATAGTTACAGGACGCAATCTCCGAGGCATTCCCGGTACTATGAGCTACGGCGGTAGGTCTGTCAATATATTCCGGGTGCTTTTTGAGGGAGACAGCGCAGAAGAAGCTGTCAAAGTCGACATGCATAACATATTGGCGGGACCCGGGTCTCCGTCTCACAGCCTTTGAAGCAAGACCCTTCTCAACAGCAAGTTTTTGCATTTTAGACTTGAGCTCGGCTTTCCACGTTGACAGATGATGCAGACGGCTCTCCGAATAGTATTGTTTGAGGAACTCGGGGTTGGCCGTTGACGATTTCCTGATACGTGGATCAGAGAGGAGTTGAGCATTGTGCTCTTCCGAAGTGAGAGGCTTAGATTTGGATGGGCTCCCATAGCCGCCTTGCTTCCTGGCGTCGACGGGTCTGGCGGATTCACCGTCACTATCAAGCTGGTTTAGAATGATGTCTTCCTCAGGGCCGGCGTCCGCCCCTTGCACAGCCTGATCGGTCAGGGAGGGCTTGGCTGCTGTCGCGTCCTTGGGAATGTGATCTGATTCCCTGGAAACTTGATCATCCAGATCCATCGTGTCGGCCATCGTGTCGGGATCTTGGATACTTTCGACAGCTGAAAGTGCAGGCATCGGGCGTCTTTCCGCTGCAAGGGAGCTAGGTGTATTCGCACCGCTCCTGAACTGGCTGTTGTAGAAGCTGTTTTGAGTCTGTTCTCGATAGCGAAGTGGCGATTGCTGTGAGGTCTGGCTAAACATCTTCCCTCCATCAAACTTGATCGTCTTCTGCCTCGGGCTTTCGTCTATAACCCGATAATCGGACCAGGGGAGTAGTTTCCCGGCTTTGATAGAATCTGTCACCCAGGCAGGTTTGACCATTCTGTACTTGTTATAATCCACCACTTTCTTCGGTGGTAGAGCGGAAACAATGATATGAGTTGCCATTGTCTTTGAATCCAAGTATTGTAGAAAACCCGCACCATGCTGGACGAGTTCCTTATGTAGACTTGGAACGATCAGCAAGTCTGGCGAGAACCAAGCTAGCATTGGATCGACACTTACACATGCAGAGATGGTTGCGTGTAACCCATTACATGAGCAACGACCCCCTTAAATATCTGTGGCTTATCCTCCGAGGAAGACCGGATATCTGCATCCAGGTTCTGGAGTTTGATCTTCTTCCTCCTGAAATAATCCCCGAACCCGCCGAAGTCGCTTGCCTCATACTCCTCGCCAGTTTCGTCCGAAAACGCATGGCCCTCAATGCGTTTTCGGACGGCGGCCGAATTCTTTTCTAGGCGGCTTCCCATCTTGAAGTATATCTAGGAAGAAATAACCGTTGATTACCCCTCTCACTCAATATACGTCATAGGCTACCGGAGGCGGTATGACGGACATCCCGTCCTCGCCGGAAGTGTCGGCAGTTCGGCGCAAGAGATGCGCTATAGTGCATAGCTTTCTGGGTGCGAGAACGGCAGAGTATATCAAAAATATAGAGGAAAGGAGTGAGACATTTGGTTGTTAGGCTTGTGGGTGCAAAACCGTGTGGCAACTCACTGAAGTTGTACTTGAAAGGCGTGGACGACGCGCAGTGAGGCTCGCCACTTTACGCGACACCCCGTGACCTAACCGAGGTTTCAATTTACGTAACCTTGTCCTCACCCTGGCTGGCCCCGCCACGGCCCCAGCCTCGAATCGCGAGGCTAGATTTTGTCTTTAAACCACATCCTCGACTCCAACAATTGCTTTGCTGGGCAATACCCATAACTGGCGAACCGCGCCTTGACTTTGGAGGCCGGCGTGCGCAAATATGAACAACGAGCAGTTTCGGAAGCTCCTCATTGCCAACGCGGCCAAGGCATCTAGCGCGGACCAGAATGGGCCCCCGGCAACGGGCAGTCGCCAGAGCGGCACTGCTCTGGGATCGAGGCTCAAGTCCAGCATACCGATGACGCCACGAGCAGTTTCCGGCCGGGTTGATTTTGCACGACAGTTGGCAGAGAGAGGCCAGGGAGGCCAACAACAACAAAAAAAGAAATTCCGTACTTCGGCACCGAGGGGAAGCAAGTTTGCCGAAGGCTATGTTGACCGCGCCAAGACAAGACACGAAGTGGAGGAGGATGAGCGAGCTGAGAGACTCCAGGCCCTCGAGGAGTGCCTAAAGAAGGAGGAGATCGACCAAGCTACTTACGACAAACTGAGGAGCCAGATCGCTGGCGGCGACCTCTCGAGTACACACCTGGTGAAGGGTTTAGACTTCAAGCTGCTAGAAAGGGTACGGAAGGGAGAGGATGTATACCACGAGTCGGAAGCCAAGTCTCCCAAAGGGGAGCCTGGCTCAGAGCCAGAGGAGGATCCGGATGACATACTTGACGAGCTGGAGGCACACGAGGTAAAACCTATGGCGAAAGAGAAAGTCCAGAAGAAGGGTCAGTTCGCCCCAGCATCGCTGGTTCCCGGTCAAAAGCGATCCCGAAATCAGATCCTGGCAGAAATGAAAGCAGCACGTGAGGAGGCAGCTCGAGCCAAAGAGCAATCGGCCCTTGGCTCACGCTTCAAGAAGATCGGCGCACGGCAGAAGGCTGGATCCCGGATCGAACGAGACAGCAAGGGCAGGGAGGTACTGATTATTGTGGATGAGGATGGGAACGAGAGGAGGAAGGTGAGGAAGCTCGATCCGAGTGCGTCTAAGGAAAACGGCAAAGAGGCGTTCAAGCCAGATAAGAACGCCGAAGTGCTCGGCATGGAAGTGCCCGAGTTCTACAAGAAGCAGCAGCTTGAGAAGGCAAAAGAGGAGGAGGAGAAGGAGAAGGAGAAAGAGTTTAATATTTTTGACGATGCAGGCTCCGACTACGACCCGCTGAGTGGCCTAAAGGAGTCGGACGATGAGGAGTCGTCCGAAGAAGAGGGCGAGGCAGCAGACAAGAAAGCAACTAGCGGGAAAGACAAAGAAGCGGTTCCCCCTCCGCCACCAGGACCGCAACCCCCGTCAGGGCCTCGGAATTACTTCAAGGATTCCAAAATGGCCCTCCAGTCCGCAGAGCCAGCGAGGGTTTCTGCGATGTCCGATCCGACGATCCTCGCGGCTTTGAAGAAAGTTAGAGCACTTGACAAAGAGGCCAGGTCGGAAGAGGAGCTCAAAGCAGCAGAGAGGGAGGCACGTCTCAAGAAGATGCTGCAAAACAGCAACCGAGACGACGAGGACTTGGACGTTGACTTCGGCACCAGCAGGCTCGAGGATGAGGCTGACGCGGAGGATGCGCATGTCAAACTGTCAGCCTGGGGAGGTGGAGGGGACGATGATGGGCCCGAAGGTGGAAAATCGAAGAGGAAAAGGGGTCCTAAGAAACGAAAGGGGGATAAGAATAGCGTCGCTGACGTTATGCGTGTGATAGACCGCCGGAAAGGCAGTGATGCCTGAGATGTAGCTGTAGACCCCAAACACATGAGGGAAGAGATACTTGAATCAATCAAGAACCCCCGTTTATCGGTGGCGTCAGTATGGCATCTATAGTATTTGCTATTTGTGGCCAGCTGTTACTATTCTAGGATAGCTCTAGAATACGCCGCAGAATGTAATCCTAACCCCTCGCCCCGTGCTGTGTTTAGGGGTTCGATTAGAATGCAGACCATCTCAATTTGGGCGGCGAACACGCACTCCAACCCTTCAACAAAATAAAACCTCATTCTTCTCGTTTCCACTTCGCAGCGTTACACACAGTAGGTACACTTTGTTTAGCTGTAGGTATTTAAAGAGTCAGATTGATGGTGCGTACAGAGTAAAAGCTGATTGTCGCCGAACGAGAGCATCGTCTGAGACGATTATTCATTCAGGGTGGGTCGAAAAGAGGCACTGGTCTAACACTCAGGACGAAACCGTCAAACCAAAACGCTCGTCCATCCATTCTCAACAATTATTATCTGTTATCTACGGTTGCCTCATACAGCCATATTTCGCCCGAAGCATAATCTTTAGAATAGTTGGCATTTAATAATAACTCGGGGCCAAAATAATGGCTCAGCAACGAGTTCCGGTCTGGTTGGATTGCGATCCCGGCCACGATGTAAGCACGCTGTCGCTGTGTCCTAGAGAGGGTACAGGGTTGAACCGGATGTGGAATTCAGATGCTGATGAACCCGATTCAAGGATGTGTTCGCGATCCTCCTGGCCTGCTACCACCCGGCCATCAAGCTCCTAGGCATATCAACGGTCTTCGGGAATGCATCACTAGAGTGAGTCTACCCCCGAATGCGACTGGTGTGTAAAACTAAATTTCTCTACAGGAAGACCACCCAGAACGCGACGTCGGTACTAACTGCCATAGGCAAAGACAAGGAGATACCTGTCTACGTCGGCGCCTCCAAGGCCCTCTACCGGCCACGCATGCATCCCCCAACGGATATCCACGGCGAGTCCGGCCTTGACGGAACCAATCTGCTCCCGCAGCCGCTCACCCTTCCCAACACCACCGTCCCCGCAGTAGATGCCATGGCCGCCGCGCTCAAGGCCGAGGCACCCGGGACGGCTTGGTTAGTAGCCACAGGTTCTTTCACAAACGCCGCAGCCTTCTTCATGAAGTATCCGGAGCTGATCGAGCATGTCAAGGGCCTGTCGCTGATGGGTGGTGCCGTCGGCGGAGGGTTCACGCCGGCGGTCATGGGCCAGGTGGACGGGGTGCCGAGGGTGGGGAACTGGACCAGGTTCGCCGAGTTCAACGTCATCGTCGACCCGGAGGCTGCCGCGTTCATCTTCTCTAACCGCCTCCTAGCTGCCAAGACGACACTGGTACCGCTCGACGTCACGCACCTCGTGCTGGCCACTGAGGATGTCCAGGAAATGCTGCTGTGGGGCAGGGATGGTGAGCGGGCGGGTGAGGCGAAGACGAAGCTTAGACAGATGTTGGTGGAGTTACTGTTTTTCTTTGCCAAGACGTACAAGTGAGTCTTCCTCCTAGCACTGGGAGATTTCAGATGGTGATGGGACGTGTATTAACCCCTTCTCCCTTACCCGCACAAAAGAGACACCTTCGGCATTACAGAAGGACCTCCGCTACATGATCCTCTTGCGGTAGCTGCTATCTTGACGGGGGCGGGCAAAGACGAAATACCGTTTTATGATTTCGACCCTAAGCTCGAGCCCAATGCGAGGCGGCGAGAACGCTACGAAGTCACGGTGATTACGGAAGGATCTTACCAAGATGCCCAGGAGGGTGCGCAGACTGGCCGGACTTTGGTGAGGCTCCTTGAACCAGGCGAGGAAGGAGTCAGGATCCCGAGGGGTTTGGATATTCCCGCATTCTGGGAGGTTATCGAGGACTGCGTTGAGAAGGCAGATGCCGTGGTCTCGAAGTCTGCCTGAACGGCCAGCGATCGTGACTAGTTGACATTCTCATGCTTTTAATTCTAGCCGTCTTATACACACGAGACAGCTCTAGAATAGAGGAACGCATTTGGGGACAGTATCGGGATGTATGGGTTCCTAGGTTACGATGTTCAACTATAAATGATCATGACTCCCATAGTCTTGTTTTATTGACCACTCCTCCATGGTATATAGTCGAGTGACGGCGGCTGCCGACGGCATATCCCCTAGCTCACGGTGATCTACCTGAGGCTAAAGATCCATCCTCAGCAACTGGGCCATTCCTTCGGCCGCAGTTCCGATACCGGCATGTCCTCAGCCATCGCCGAGCATGATCTAAAATCTAGAGTTGATCCCCATTGCTCTTAACTGCCACTAAACCGAACCAGTTTCCAAGGCATTGGCCCATACAGAAGGGTACCGAACGATTTGCCGGTCAAGTATGTGGATTGCAGCATAGTATGGAGTCTCAATTGATAGCTCTCGTAGCCTTTGCTTCAGTGGGTAATTGAATATATGCAAGGCGGGGTGAAATGGTTGTCAATTGGGCACTGACTGCTTTAGCAATGGGCTGCCGAGAAGGTGTAAGTCCGCCGGCCAGTCCTCGGCCGGTAAAGGGGGAGGATCCATCGTTCGATTATGAGGATGGAATAATGTAAAATACCCTCCGCTGATTAGCGGCATAGAGCATAGTAGGTGAAAAGCAAGGATGACGATGTTCGTTCAGCTGGGTAGATTTTCCTCGGTGGCGGCAGCTGGTGACTGGCTCTTAGGCTCGCCCTCGGCGTCAAAGCCTAAGGCGTCGAGTTCCCGGACGAGTTCGCTAATCTTGATGACCTTGGCGATCTGCTCCGGGAGAAGTGACTCGCCCGTATCCTTCTTGTTCTTGAGATCCTTGGCCTGTTTGAGCTTCTTCTTCAAGTTCCGGGCCTTCTTTTCCCTTTCGACTTCCGTGTCCACGCCTTCGGGTTTTGTGTCCCCTGCCTCTATGGGGGCCGCCGCCGGCACGTCGCGTCCGGCGTCTTGTGTTTCCCCCGCAGCCTTCGCCTTTCTGCGGGCCTCCCGCCGCTTCGCGTTCTTATTGTTCGCGCCGGCCGCCTGTTCGGGTGTGTCTTCCTCCTTCAGACCCTCCGCGCCGGGGATGACACCCAGCCCGCGTCGGAAGGTCTCTGCGGTGCGGTTCTTGTAGACTTCCACATCCTCCGGCGGCCTATAGCCTGGCCTGATTTTGATCGCCTTTCTTGTGGTCCCGTCGGGCCGTTTCGATTCGGGGATTTGCCTCTCACCACTTGCTTTGTCGGTGACGATGCCCGAGTTCGAGGGCTGCGGGTTTGAGGGTTGGGATGGCATTGTGAGGATCGTTGAGAAAGAACGAGGGGTGAACGCCCCCAGCGGTCGGGAAAGGATGGACAAAGTGAGGTGAGGTGATGCCTAAAAAGACCCTCCACCAAAAAGTGGCTTGTCGTTCTGGTATCATTCAGATCTCGAAATGGGCTGTCCAATAGGAATGTGCGGATTTCGGCTTCTCGGGAAAAGCTCGGGCCAACAGCTTGGAAACCTTCGGAATAGTTACCGCGGCCAGTTTTGCAAGCTGCACCACCCAAAAGGCATCGTGAGCAACATCCGATTTCTCCTCCACGACGTCAATTCGTTTTTTTGCAAGACAATCCCAATTGGATCAGTGTGGGCAGTCTGTCAAGCGGACGCCTTAATATTGACACAATGGTAAGTAGCATCTTTGGGTGAGACCGAGGGCTTTGAACTAATGACGCATTTCCATCCAGTCTTCGACAACATCCCTCTACAAGCAAGTTTACACTCCACGACAACCGAGCCTTAGACTAGGCGGCTAACATTCAGGGAACAGCGGCCTCTTCCGGAGGAATTGGGCCATGTTGGGAGTCGTTTTCGCATCGGCCTTCGCATTCGAGCTGTGCGTTTGCTCCTCTCCATGACGAGGTGCGCGAATGCTGACACGACACAGGGGCTACGACAACACCATGAACAAGGTCTGGGATAACATCAACAGAGGGGTATGCATATCTCCGGGGGATAAGTACATATGGTTCGGAATGGCTAACATGATCAACAGCGACAATGGAAGGACATTCGCGCGAAGTATGTCACCAACGAAGAGGAGGAGGATTGATGGACACATTGCGGCGACCAAGGCGACCCCAAAAGACAGAGGGACCTCCTATGTGTACAAAATTAGAGCAGGAACAGAAGATCTGGGCTGTATAGTGTCAAAATACCAATTCCCAACTTAAAACGGACTCTTACTCCATGGCCGGTGGTGGGTGCGACCCGAGGCGACCCAGGTGCCCCCAACAAGTAGCTACCAGCTTGACGTGCCATCCACAATCGACGGGAGTGGTTGCGTGAAGGCGAGTGCTACCACTGTGTGACCGACCCAGTGGTCCTCGAGGTGGGTTGGCGACACTACTACAAGACCTCCGAGGAACATAACCCTCCCACATATACTAGGACTTATCTTGTGTTCCCGTTGGATAGGAACGTATAAATAAGAAGGCTATATCTGGGCGAATGAATACCTACCTAACAGAGTTAGATATAGCCTTTTGGGTAGGTACCTACGATAACACCTGGGTCTCCGAGAACCTGGGTGTTTGCGATTGCAATACGGAATAGAGAGATGCAAGGCATATTGGTACCTCGGGGTATGCAAGGGTTAGCAACGAAGTAACACCAAATATCAGAAAAGAAATATACTTGTCTGGATGGTTGTTTTCCCCCGTCCTAGCTTCTCTGGCGCATTTTCTAGTACTTTTTCTGCCATGTTGGCCACCATTTCAGGCTCTATGTCTTGTCGCTGAGTCAATGTAGAGACCGTCAATCAATGTACGGTCGGGACCCGCATTCACAAGCTGAGGCAATCAGCTCGATTTAGCCCCCCACCAAGCTTTGGGTTTCGTCACTTCACCACACCCCGTCCGTGCAAGAGTTGCTTCGTTGCCCGCTACCTCGCATCAAAGACGATAACCTGACCTGTATTGTGTCCCCCCGAGTTACAACCGCCGGCCGAAAAGTCGATAGCTTCGTTTTCTACAACCCCCAACCGCCCGCCTTGCTCTAGGATGGTCTAGGGCCTCCATATCGCCACGATGGATCCGTCCATGTCAACCCAGGAGCAGCAGCTCTGCCAGTTCCTAAAAGACCTCCCCGGCCGCCACAAGTACCGGTATACCGACGATGCCTCTCGAGAGCTCCTTACGAACCTCTTCTGGTGCATGGCTGGTGGGAAGCCGGAATACATGAACCTCTTCTTTCCCGAGGGAGGCCCAGTGCGGAACGGGACGCTGAATCTCAAGGATGCGCAGGGAGCCGTCGAGGGCGCCGAGTACACTGAGGCGGCCCGAGGAAAAGCCTGCGGCCACATCTTCAAGCCGGGAGAGGCGTCGTACGGGTGCCGAACATGTAGCGCCGACGATACCTGCTGTCTCTGCAGCAGGTGCTTCGATGCGACCGACCACACGGGGCATATGGTTAGGATCAGCATCTCGCCGGGGAATAGCGGTTGCTGCGACTGCGGGGATCCTGAAGCATGGAGGCAGCCCATATTTTGCACCATCCACTCCGTGTGGGAAGGCGAACAGTCGAAAGGCAAGGGCAAGGAAGCAGCTGGTCTGCCCGAGGACCTGGTTACCAACATGCGCATGACTATCGGGCGGGTGTTTGACTACATGTGCGATGTCATCTCGTGCTCTCCCGAGCTCCTACGTCAAACCAAGACGCTCGAGTCTATCGAGCAAGACGAAAGGATGTCCCGCCTGTCGTCGACCTACTACGGTGGCGACACGGACCCCCCTGGCGAATACGCCGTCCTCCTATGGAACGACGAGAAGCACACAGTGATAGATGTCCAGGAACAGGTTGCGAGGGCTTGCAGCACAACCATGGCAAAAGGCCTGACGCGAGCTTACGAGACTGACTCCATAGGCCGGAGCATTCTCATGTATGACGAGAGCATTGAGAAGCTGCTCGAGGTCGCCGGTATCATCGAGCAGATCCGACTGACCGTGACTATCCGGTCATCCCGGGACACCTTCCGAGAGCAAATGTGCGGGACTATGATCGAGTGGCTGAGCGACATTTCCGGCTGCAGCGTCGGGCCAGATCACAACATCCTGCGGCAGCTGGTATGCGAAGAAATGCTAGCACCTTGGCGGAAAGGAAGCCCCGCCGCACATGCCATAGTTGGCAAAGATGGCATCGATGACGAGGAAGAGATCGCTCGGCAAGACCACGGCCCGGCCGACATATTCGCGCAGCAGGCGATTCTTCTCCGGCGCGCAAGAGCCGCCACCCAGCGGCAAATCGAAGCCGAAGAGGCCAGCGAGTATGACGATGATGGTGAGGGAGGGGGCGACGACGACGAAGATGCCGCCGGCGACGCCCTTGCTCTTGCCGGGATGGATGAAGACGACGACGACGACCTCGACGACGAAGACGAAGACGACGACATCATGATGGTAGAGTTTAGGGCAGAACCAAGCGCGAACGCGCGAATGCACGACTGGCAGAACGACCCCGCTCTGGAAGAGCTCGAGGCCACGATGGCCAACTATCCGCCTCCACCGCCTCCGCCGCCGGCACCCCGTCGAGTCATTAGAGAACGGGAGCTCACGCCCTCCGACTCTGATACGGCGGAACCGCTCATCGCGCCCACAGTCTATGCCAAGGCACATCTAGAGGTGCCCAAGACCCCTGGGGCATCTAAGGGAGACAAGATGACGCCGCCGAACCCGGGACGGTACTGGCTAGGAACTTCGGCGGCGTATGCCGAACAGGACGGCATCCCTATTGCTGAGGATCTTTTTGAGCGTGTCCGGCTCGATTGGCTGGTCCTATTTGATCTCAGGATGTGGAAACGGGTCCGGAATGACCTGCGGTCCCTCTACATCTCTACGGTGGTTAGCATTCCGGAGTTCAAACGTGTACTTGGCCTACGCTTCTCCGGGCTCTATACCACGTTAGCCCAGCTTTACCTGATAGGGGATCGCGAGCCTGATCATTCTATCATCAACCTCTCCCTTCAAATGTTGACTACCCCTTCCATTACGGCCGAGATTGTAGAGCGTGGCAATTTCCTCACCAACCTCATGGCAATCCTATATACCTTCTTAACCACCCGTCAAGTTGGCCACCCCTGGGACGTTGCGTCCAACGCCACGCTTGCGTTTGATACTGGCTCGGTGACGAATCGGCGCATGTATCACTTCTTCCTCGACCTGAAGTATCTATTCGCCTCGCCGCATGTCCAAGAACGGCTTCGGACCGAGGAGAGATACATGCTACAGTTTCTCGACCTCGTCAAGTTGCACCAGGGCATCTGCCCGAACGTGCGAGCCGTTGGGGAGCACGTCGAGTATGAGACGGATAGCTGGATCAGCGCATCCCTCATCACCCGCGAAATCAACAGGCTCTGCCGGCAGTTTGCCGAGTCGTTCCGCAACGTCAGGGAGCAGGATTCCCTCTACGTATCTCGCGCCATCCGACTGGCGGCCAAGACCGTCATCATGAACTCGATCGGCGCAGAACGGGCAAGATTCAGCCAAGCCGAGATTAAAGATGAGGTCAGGTTCAAATCGCTTACCGATTTCGAGTTCGACGAGCAACAACGACAGTTCGACGTCGTTAAATTCGTAGTGGAAGAGCAGCCACTCAGCTTCCATCACGCCCTGCACTACACTCTCTCGTGGCTGATCGAGTGCGGGAAAGCAATGCCGATAGGGCAGCTAAGAGCGCTGCTCACGTTTACGACACAGGAGTTGGTCATGAAGCCTCGTGCCATGGGTAAGAAGTCGATGCCCAAGCGCGACTTAACCCCCGAAGACTACCTGATGGCCGCGTTTGACTATCCACTTCGCGTCTGCGCATGGCTTGCCCAGATGAAGGCTGGCATGTGGGTCCGAAACGGATTGAGTCTCCGACATCAGGCTGGCACGTATCGCGGAGTTAGCCAGAGGGACGTCTCACACCATCGGGACATATTTCTTCTACAGACTGCACTCGTCGTGTGCGACCCTAGCCGCGTTCTAGTTTCCATAGTCGACCGCTTTGGCATGGAAAAATGGGTGAAAGGTTTCTTCGAGCAAAAGTCGAAAGCGCAGGACGACGTGCAACACCTTGATGTCGTTGAAGACATGATCTACCTCCTTATCGTTCTCCTTAGCGACAGAACATGCGTCTTGCCGATCGAGGACGAATCGACCACATCGCAGATCCTCTCCATGCGCCGTGATATCATCCATGTTCTTTGCTTCAAGCCTCTTTCTTTCCAAGAGATTTGCAACAAGCTTCCGGATAGGTTCCAAGAACAAGAAGATTTCCACCAAGTACTGGATGAGATGACAACCTTCAAATCCCCAGATGGGCTGTCTGACGTTGGCACGTTCGAGTTGAAACCGGAGTACGTCGGCGAGATCGATCCTTACATTGCGCACTATAATAAAAATCAACGTGAGGAAGCGGAGATGGCATACCGCAAACTGATGGCGAAGAAGACCGGGAAGCTCGTGGAGGACATCGTCTACGAACCCAAGCCGCGTCAGATCACATCCGGTGTTTTCGTTGGCCTGGCAGAGTTTACGAGCACTGGGGTCTTCGCCCAGATCATTTACTATTGCTTG
>Ga0164242_10003028_pt1 | contig 19233 bp, 15 predicted proteins | sample OricomgcompostMG_FD_108783 | JGI IMG/M metagenome (GOLD analysis project Ga0164242, IMG submission 108783) | Miracle-Growth compost microbial communities from Emeryville, California, USA - Original compost - Miracle growth compost (MG) ... | reverse complement strand
GCTGGGCCATTTCAAGAAGGACCGGTTGTTCGATCTGATCGAGCGGATGAAGCTGCCGACGGTGTTCTTCGCCGAGGGTGGCGGTGGCCGTCCCGGTGACACCGACCATCCCACGGTGTCCTCACTGGATGTACGCGCCTTCAAGTTGTGGGCCTCGCTCTCCGGTGTGGTGCCGCGGATCGCGGTGGTCAAGGGCCGGTGTTTTGCCGGAAATGCCGTCATCGCAGGCTGTTCCGATCTAATCGTGGCGACAGCGGATACCTCCATCGGGATGGGTGGCCCCGCGATGATCGCCGGCGGCGGGCTCGGTGACATCGCGCCCGATGCGGTCGGACCCATCTCGGTGCAGGCACCCAACGGGGTGGTCGACGTCGTGGTGCCCGACGAGGCCGCGGCGGTCACGGTGGCGCGCAGGCTGCTCGGCTATTTCCGCGGTCTCGGTCAGCCCGGCGAGGCTGCGGACCAAACAGCCTTGCGCACAATGATTCCCGAGCGGGCGCGGCGGGCCTATCGGGTGGCCCCGATCATCGAGACGATCGCCGACCCCGGCTCGGTGACCTTCCTGCGGGAGAAGTTCGCCCCCGAGTTGGTCACCGCGCTGGCCCGCATCGAGGGGCGCCCGGTTGGGGTACTGGCCAACAACACCATGGTGATGGCCGGCGCCTTGACCGCCGCCGCCTCCGACAAGGCCGCACGGTTCCTGCAGCTGTGCGATGCGTTCGGGATCCCGGTGCTGTCGCTGGTGGACTGTCCGGGGTTCATGGTGGGCCCGGCCGCCGAGGCCGATGCCTTGGTGCGTCGCGGATCGCGGATGCTGGTCGCCGGTGCCGCGCTGCGGGTACCGCTGATCGCAGTGATCCTGCGACGGGGTTACGGCCTTGGTGCGCAGGCGATGTGCGGTGGCAGCCTGCACGAGCCGCTGCTGACGGTGGCGTGGCCGGGTGCGCACCTGGGCCCGATGGGTCTGGAAGGTGCGGTGCGGTTGGGGCTGCGTAAGGAGCTGGAGACCATCGCCGACGACGCGGCGCGCGAGGAGGCGGTGCGGCAGGCCACCGAGGCCGCCCAGGCCAATGCCGCGGCGCTCAATGCGGCATCGATGTTCGAGATTGACGATGTGATCGACCCCGCGGACACCCGGTCGCTGATCGCGGCGACCCTGGCCGCGGCCGAGCCGGCCGGGCTGGCACCGGCCCGGCGCTTCGTCGACACCTGGTGAGCCACACCGGGTCCGGCCGGTGCACAACGCCCAGCGGCCGGACTACGGAGCCGGGGTCAGCCGGCGAGCCGCACCAGCGCCGGTGGCGCTATCGTTCCACCCTCTGATTCCCAACGCTCTTGAGCAGTGGCTGCCTGCGCGCGTTTGTCCCGGTCTCGTGGATTGATCATGAGCAACCCGTCGACGGTGGCGGTGTTGTTGGGTTCGGCCGCGGTCATCATGGTGGTGTGCGCATCGGTGGCGTCGGTGTAGGGCGGGATCACCAGCAGGGTGAGGCGGTCCCGGTCTAGGCCGAGAACCTCGATGGTGTTGACCGGTTGCAGCCGATACCCATCCAGGCGTACCGCGCGGCCTCCGGTGACCATCTTGCGCGGCGCGGTGGGCCAGGCCTTGAGTTGATACAGCACCCGATCGACGCGGCCCAGCCGCACCGAGAGCACCGCCAACAGGTCCGGCAACTCGGCGGTGAGGTCGTCGCTGCGCGGCCACCATGCCCCGTCGACGTAGCCACTTGGCGATGCCTTGGGCTTCAACCGCAGCCGCGGCGTGCGCGCCGGCACGGTGGCGTTCTGATCATTCTTGCGTGTCAGCTGTGGCGTCATGGCGACGCTCCCGTCTTGGCCGCGAATCGGCCGTATTTTTCACATCAGCGATGACACGCTCGCTATGTCGCGTGTACGAAATACCGCCGATACCTGTGACTCTACGCTGATCTTGGCTGAATGGGCGCCGCGGGCGCAGCTGCGGTGGCAGGGACCGGGCCGCCTGATTCCCGCGACACCTCGACGAGGTCCTCGGGCCGCCGACCGGGCCGGGTTCGGCCGCTCCCGCGTTCCACCCGCAGCCGATGCGGTCCGGCTTGGCGCGGGGTGGATCAGTCGCGTACACCACCAAAAAGGCTGCACCGCACCACAAATGATTGCAATATCTTGTCCACCGACCATGCCGGGAACCGGATGGCTTGCCCCCACGGGGTGAACACCTCCAGCCCGTCAGGCTGCGGGCCGAGCACCGATCCCCATCGCACCGACGGTGGACGGTAGCTCCGCAACGGACGAGAATTGAACTCGGCCAGAATATTTCGCGCGACGAGCGCATTGCCGCCGTTGCGCGCCGAGGAGCGCAGCGGATCGGTGGCCGCGACATCTCCGACCGCGTACACGCTGCGGTACCCGACCACTTGGAGCTGAGGAGTAACCCGCACAAAGCCGTCGTCGTCGAGCACATCGGCGGGTAGCCATCCGGTATTGGGCCGCACCCGGCCGACCGCCCACAACACCGCCTCGGCCTGCGCCGCGGGCTGGCCGGTGCTGAATTCAACTGGTCCGCGGGTTATTTCATCGGAATCGACGGGCAGCACCGCGCGGTGGCCCGGGTACAGCCGGACCCCCGCCTGCGCCAACTGACGGCCGATCCGGTCCCAGACCCGTCGATGATGGCCGGGCAGTGCGCGATCGCCCGGGAAATACAGGGCTATCCGCTTGTCCGGCCAGGTTCGGGCCAGGTTCGCCGCGCTGCTCACCGCCGCTGCGCCACCACCGACGACGGCGATCCGCTCCGCCCGGGCCAGCCGTTCGTGGGTTGTCGTCAGATCATGGATCACGTCGTCGGCCGATTGCACGGTTGGCCGGCGCCAGAACCCGTTACTGACCCCGGTGGCGATGACGAGCGCGTCGAACGATTCGGTCAGCTCGGCCCCATCGGCGTCGGTCACCGTCACTGTCCGGGCCCTCAGGTCGGCGGCGCTCAACGCACCGTGCACGATCCGCACGCCGTCCAGCCTGCGAAACCGTTGGTAACCAATCGAATAGTCCCGCATCCAATCCTCGGGACGGACCAGACGCATCCCGAGCTCTTGGCCGCTGACCAATCCGGTCTTCGCCGAGATCCCGACGACCTCCGCCTTTCGAGACAACCGCGTCGCGGCAAGCACCCCGGTGTCCCCCATGCCGGCGATGACGATCCGCTTGCGGTTCATCCCGGTCACGTTAGCGGTCCGCGGCCCCGGTCCGGGCAGGATCGAATCAGCGTGCCCGTCGTCCGAGTCGGCTGCCGCTCCGCTGGTCAGCTCTGCTGCAGAAAGGCCACGATGCCGTGGGCGATGGCGTTGGCATAGGTCTGCTGCCCCTGCTCGGTAGCCATTGCGGCGCCCTCCTGGGCGTTCTTCATATTGCCGCACTCCACCAGGATCGACGGGTACTCCGCCAGATTCAGCCCCGCCAGGTCGGACCTGCCGTACAGGCCGTTGGAGCCGATGTAGGTCGACGGCGTCAATCCGGCAGCGACCATCTGATCGCGCATCACCTGAGCAAACCGCACCGACGGCCCGGCCTGCGCCTGATTCAGCGGCGGCGCAGAGTAATTGACGTGGAAGCCGTGCCCGGACGCCGGTCCGCCGTCGGCGTGGATCGACACGATGGCATTGGGGTGCAATGCGTTTGCCATTGCCGCCCGCTGATCCACACACGGGCCCAGCGCGTTGTCGTTGCCGCGCGACATCGCGGTGCGCACGCCGATGCTGTCGAGCTGCTGACGAATGCGCAGCACCACATCCCAATTGAAGGTGTGCTCGGGGAACCCCGCACCCGTCGTGGTGCCACTGGTCTGGCAGTCCTTGGTCCCGCCGCGACCGGTCGGCACCTGCTTGAAGATCGACGAATCGTTGGCCCCGTTGTGTCCCGGATCGAGGAAGACGATGGCACCGGCGACGTTGCCCGCGGCCGCAGTCGGCGCGGTCAACGAGGAGATGACGGGCGGCATACCGACCAGGACCGGCGCTGCCGCAGCCATTCTCAGCATGCGACGGCGCGAGATGCACCCGATGCCACTGTCTTTTTCGCACGGACTACTGGTCACTGCCCGAATGCTACGGATCGATATTGACGGACTCGGCCAGCGGCTCGGCACAATTCCGTTACGAACCAATAACTTCCGGGCAATTGACACCGCAAGTAGCGTCAGCAGCTGGAAAGGGGAACCGATGTCCAGCAAATCTACCGATGCCGGCCGGCGTGCGCTCCGCGGCAAGGCATTGGCCGGTTGGGCCGCCGGCCGGACCCGCAAGACCAGCCCGTCACCGTTACTGCCGGCCTGGGAGCCCGGGCCCACGCGCTACGGCATCGGCGTCCGGCACAACGTCGCGGTGCCGATGACCGATGGCACCGTGCTCCGTGCCGACGTTCATTATCCGACCGACCCGGCCACCGGCGCGCCCGCAGCCGGCCCCTTCCCGGTCCTGCTGTCGATCACGCCCTACGGCAAGAAGGCGCCCCCGCCCGCAGCCCAGATCGGCGGCGGCGCAACGCCGTATCTCATCAGGCGTGGCTATATCGAAGTGCTGGCCGACGTCCGCGGCACCGGCGTGTCGGGTGGGTCCTTCGAGATGCTCGGTACCGCACAGGTTCAAGACGGTGTTGACCTGGTGAATTGGGCGGCGGCCCTGCCCAACTCGAACGGTCGGGTCGGCATGTTCGGAATCTCGTACCTGGCCATCAACCAATTGCTCACCGCGGCGGCCGTCGGTCCGGACTCACCGCTCAAGGCGATCTTCCCGGTGATGGCCTCCAACGACTTCTACCGCGACGTGGTGACCATGGGCGGAGTGCCGCACATGCGGACCGTCCGCGCCTATGGGGCAACATATTCCCTGCTGAACGTGCTCAACCCGGCGTTGGAGTTCGCGCACCGCGGTGCGCATGAGCGCCCGCGGGCCGGCGGCGTGGCGGCCGTGCGCCAGCGCGGCCGAGACCAGCGCAACTACTTCCAGTCGTTGATATCCGATGCCAACTCCGGCGGCGACACGGCATTCGACGGCCCGTTCTGGGACACCATGCGGCCGGGCGATGTGCTGCCGAAGATCGTAGAGAACGGCGTCGCGGTCTTCCTGGTCGGCGGCTGGCACGATGCCTTTCAGCGCGGCGCGCCGTTGAACTACGCCATTCTGCAGAACACCTTCGCCGGGCGGGCGCCGAATGCCGCGATGGTGCCCGATCAGCCGACCTCGGAGCGCTTCCAGTTCATGGCCGGCCCGTGGTACCACGTCTCGGACCTGGACGGGCTGCACCTGCACGCGCTGCAATTGCGTTGGTTCGACCATTGGCTCAAGGATGACGACGGTGCCGCGGTCGCTGGTTCACCGGTGCGGTTCCAGGCGATCGGCAGCGCCGATTGGTTTCATACCAACGCCTATCCGTTCCCCGAGGCCAAGCCGTCGCGGCTGTACCTGAGCCTCGGCGGTGGCCTGACCGACCAACCCTCGCCCGACGAATCCGATGCGGTCCTGCGGTATACCGCCCGCGGCCCGGTAGCCGGCCGCAGCCTGGAGCAGTGGACGCTGGGCATGGGCAGTTTTGCGGTAGCGCAAGCCGGCCGCAGCATCCGCTACGACCTGGACAATCGCCGAGTGCATCGGGAAGCGCTGACCTACACCTCGGAGACGTTCGATTCGGCGCGGCTGCTCGCCGGTCCCGTCGCACTGACGGTCTACGCCACGGCCAACACCACCGAGACGTTGTGGGTGGCGTATCTGGATGACCTCGCGCCCGACGGTTCCAGTCGCCCACTGACCCAGGGGGCGTTGCTGGGCTCGCACCGGGCCCTCGATGCCGAGAAGACCTGGCGACTGTCGGACGGTTCGGTGCTGCGGCCGCACCACAGCTATACCCGCGCGGCGGCCCAGCCCGTCGTGCCCGGCGAGCTGACCCGCTACGACATCGAAATCTTCCCCACCGCAGCACTCATCGCGCCGGGGCATCGGCTCCGGCTGGCACTGACCACCTACGACTTCCCCAGCCTGGTGCCCATCAAGTCGCAGCGGGCGGCACTGGCCGGCGGGGTGTACCAGGTCCGCCAGGGCGGGCTACAGGCGTCGAGCCTGCTGATACCGCTGGCCGACCCCGAGTCGATGCGGCACGCCTAGCGCAGGAAGCGCTGCACATACGGGGTGAACCGGCGCTGCAGATCCTCAGGATCAAGCCCGAACATCTCGCACGACGTCGCCACCCGGCCCAGTCGGCCGCGCTGATGGCCTGTCAGATAATCGGCCATCGCCGCACGTTCTGCCGTCGAAAGTGATTCGCCGGCAAGGGTGAACACCTTCTCCGCCGCGCCCAGGTCGTCGGCCATGAACTCGTCGAACCGGATATCAACGGACCGATCACTGCCGATCACATCACGGCTGCGGATCAATTCGGCCAGCATGTGCTCCAGCCGGTCCACCCAGTACGCCGCGATGCGTTCGACCGGGACCGTGCTGCTGTACATCCGCGCCGAATAGGTGATCATCGCGATCATCGACAGCACCACCGGTACCGGATCACGGTGGGTGAAAACCCCCACCACACCGGGCAATACATCGTTGAGCACCGGAATCTGCTCGAGGTGCTGCGGCGACTTCAACAGCCAGCGCCTCCCGCCGCGCAGGAATTGCAGGGCTTTGAGCTGGGTGATCAGGTTCCGGTAATGCGGTGTCTGGTCATGGCTTTGGTAGTAGTCCCGCCATGTCGGCACATCGGCGAGCGTCTCGAAGAACATCGTCGAGAAATCGTTGGCCAGTAGCTGAATTTCCTCGTGCACGTGCTCGGTGGTCATCTCGTGCATCAGCGGGAAGTGCGGCATGACGAGGTTCATCACGCTCACCGCCACGTCCATCCGGGCTTTGCGCGGGTCGGGTTCGATGCCGATCTCGCCGGCCATCGGAAATGGTTCCACCGCTTCCCAATACGGCAAGGTGCGAAAGGTTCCGGCGGCATCGAGCAGGTTGTGCAGGTGGGTGGTGCCGGTGCGCGGCAACCCGATGATGACCACCGGCGGCAGTAGGTCGATGTCGTGGATCTCGGGATGGCGCGTGAGCAGATCGGTCAGCAGCAGTCGGTTCTTGAGCAGTTGTAACAGTTGCCCGTAGAAGTTGACGATGCCTGGTGCGTTCATGGTGCCGATATCGCGCAGCGCCCCGAGATAGACGTCCAGGCGTTCGCGGTAGTCGGTCGGGCCGAAGTCGGATAGGCCGGTGTCGGCGCTGGCCTTGGCGTGCAGCGCGTCGGCATCGAGTGCGCAGTCGGCGGCCAGCATCCCCATCATGTCGCGGATGCCCTGGGCGTCCGGACTGAAGCGGGGTTCGGCGAGGTCATCGAGCTTAACAACGTCTGTGGTGTCGGTCACAGCGAGTTATGTTACTGTGAGTTTCGTAATGATGAAAGAGCTGGGACGCCCTCGCGATCGCCGCATCGACGGTGCGGTGCTGGCTGCCACCGTCGACCTACTCGGCGAATCCGGCTATGCCGCACTGTCCGTCGATGCGATCGCCCAGCGGGCAGGCACCAGCAAGCCCGCGATCTACCGGCGCTGGCCCAGCAAGGCACACCTGGTGCACGAAGCGGCGTTTCCGATCGACGCCACCACCGAACTGCCCGATACCGGCGCCCTCGACACCGACATCCGCGAGATGCTGCGGCGCACCGTGGTCGTGCTGAGCACGCCGGCCGCCCGGGCCGCGCTACCGGGACTGCTCGGCGAGATGGCCGCCGATACCACGCTGCACGCCGCCCTGCTCGAACGGTTCGCCGACGTGCTGACCCGCGGCCTCGGTGAGCGCCTGACCGCGGCGGTGGCCCGCGCCGAGGTCCGTCCCGACGTGACCGCCGAGGACCTGACAGAGATGGTCGCCGGCGTCGCACTGCTCGGCGCACTGGCACTGGGCCGGCAACTCGACGCCGACTGGATTGAACGACACGCCACATTGATCTTGAAAGGTATTGGCACATGAGCAATTCCGGCACCGAATCCGGCTCGGCTTGGCGCGAGCTGCTCGACACGTTGCGTGACCTGGACCGCGGTTTCACCGAGGGTGACCGCGCCGTCACCGATGACCGGCAGGTGGCCGACGGCTACCGGATGTTAGCCACCGGCCTCGGGGTGGCACTGGACTGCTACCTCTATCCCGAGCCCGGCCGGCCGCAATTCGTCGCGGTCAACACCCCGTTCCGGCACGATCGCCGGTGGGGCGGCGACAACACCGATGCCTACTACTACATGTGCCCGGTGGATCCGGCCCGCCGCTACCGGATCAGTGGCAACAAGGGCGACAGCGTCTACTTGTCCCTGACCGCGTACAACGAGCCATCTCCTGGTGCCTGGTCGGACCGGGTGGTGGAGATAATTCGGGACACCGACCTGGATTTCGATGCCGACGGAAACTTCTCCTTCGAACTCGGCCCGCTGCCCGACGCTGCGGTGTTCATGACCCGCGACTACCAGGCCGACCCGGTCACCGGGCGGCCCGTCACCTGGAACATCGAGGCGTTGGATCCGCCGGAGCCGGTGCGCCACAACGACGTCGACACCGCTGCCGCATTTCGGTCCGCAGCCAACTGGATCCGGATCCTGTTCGCGATCATGCCGATGCCGGTCGGCACCCGCCCCGATGACGAAGGTTCACTGGGACATTCGACCGCACACCCGGCCAACGAGTTCGCCGCCCCCTATCAGGTACCCGACGCCAACTTCGGCTGGTCGGCGCGTGACGCCTGCTATTCGTACGGCAGCTTCGTGCTGGCCGACGACGAGGCGCTGGTCATCACCCATCGCCCGCCGCAGTGCCGGTTCTGGAACTTGGTGGTGTGGAACCAGTTCATGGCCACCCCCGGGGTCGCCGATGCCCGCAGTTCGGTGAACTGCCACAGCGCGGTCCCCAACGCCGATGGCACGGTCACCGTAGTGGTATCGAAAAATGGCACGACCCATCCGAATTCGCTGACCACATTGGACTATCCGCAGGGCATCCTGGCGTTCCGCTGGTTCCTGGCCGACGAAGTTCCCGCCAAGCCCGAGGTGCAGCTGATCAAAATCGCCGACCTGTAATCACGGGAGGATGGCGTCGATGGCGCGGTAGATGCGCTGTTCGCTGACCGGTCGTGGGGTGCCGAGCTGCTGGGCCCACAGGCTGACCCGGAACTCCTCGATCTGCCGGCCGACATCGCGTACATCATCGCCCGCTGCCCGTGCTGGTGAAAGTGACTGCCGCAGTTCGTCATACGCATCCTGTACCGCACGAACCCGGTCCATCCGCTCGCGATCGGCGGCCAATCCCTGGGGCAGCCGCTCCAGCCGTCGGCCGATCGCGGTGAGATACCGAGTCAGGTCGACCAGTCGGGTGGCACCGGTGACCGCGACGAACCCTACCGGCAGCAATGCCGCCAGTTGCGCGCGGATGTCGGCGATCGCGTCGGCCTGCGGCGCCGATGGCTTGTCCGGCAACGCAACCTGCGCGGTGTGGGCGGCATCGAGCACCCGCTCGACCCGGCCGACGATATCGGCGGTGGTCGCCGACAATCGGGCGGCGACGGTGTCGCGCAACGTCTGGAAGTCCGCAGCGGTCCACACCGGCTTGGGTGCCAGGACCGCGGTGGCCGCATCGGCACAGTCATCGAGCAACGCCGCCAACGTGCCGTCGGGATTGCTGGACAGCGCCAGCCTGGTACGCGGGTTCAGGCCCCGCTCAACGGCTTTGGTCGGCGACGGCGCCGCCAGACGCAGCAGCCGCCGGATCCCTGGACCCATCGCCGCGGCCTGTTCACCGGCAGTCGGGAACACCCGGATATCCACGGCCGCACCGGTATCCACCAGTGCCGGAAAGCCGCGGACCGTATGTCCAGCGGTGGCGCTCTCCACGGTGCGGGGCAGTTCGACCAGGTCGTCCGGCCATGCCTTCAGCCCGGTGCGTTGCAGATTCCCGGCCACTGCGCCGGCGACCGCCTGGCGCACCGAACCGGCCAGCTTCTGGTGCAACGCCGACAGGTCCTTGCCCCGCGCCACCTCTTTGCCATCGGCTTGCACCGCGAACGTCACTCGCAGGTGGTCGGGCACCTTGCTGACGTCGAAGGCATCGATCGGCACCAGAATCCCGGTGCGCTGGTGCAATCCCCGCTGCACGGCCTCCAGCAGCGAACCGCCATCGTCACCGATCAATGGGACCAGCGCCCGCGCGGTGTCGGGAGCGGGCACGAAGTTTCGGCGCAGGTCCTTGGGCAGCGACTTGATCAGTGCGGTGACCAACTCCTCACGCAACGCCGGCACCTGCCAGGCGAACCCGTCCCCGCCGAGTCGGGCCAGCACCTCCACCGGAACATGCACCGTGACACCATCATCGGCCGCACCGGGCTCATACCGATAACTCAGCGGCAGCTCCAGATCGCCGGTCTGCCAGGTGTCCGGCTGGTCCTCGGCGGCCTCGGCGCGCAACAGGTCACTGCGGGTGAAGGTCAACAGATCCGGGGTCTGGTGCCGCTGCTTCTTCCACCAGGTATCGAAATGCCGTGCCGACACCGCATTTTCGGGAACCCGCTGATCGTAGAAGGTGAAGATCTCCTCGTCGCCGACCAGCAGGTCACGACGACGGGCGCGTTCCTCGATCTCCTCCAACTCGGCCCGTAGCCGGGCGTTGTCCCGGAAGAAATGGTGCCGGGTCTGCCAGTCGCCCTCGACCAGCGCGTGCCGGATGAACAGGTCGCGGGCCGCCACCGGGTCCACCTGCCCGTAGCCCACCCGACGGCGCGGCACCAGCGGCAGCCCGTAGAGTGTCACCCGCTCGAACGCCATGACGGCACCGCGTTTGGCGTCCCAGTGCGGTTCGCTGTAGGTGCGCTGCAACAGATCTCCGGCGACCCGTTCCACCGCCTCGGGTTCGATCCGGGCCGCGATCCGGCCGAACAGTCGGCTGGTCTCGACCAGGTCGGCCACCACGATCCAGCGTGGTGGTTTGCGGGTCAGCACCGAACCGGGCGCCAACACGAATCGGGAGTTGCGCGCACCCTGATAGTCCCGGGTCTCGCCCTCACGTAATCCGATGTGCGACAACAGCCCGGCGATCAGGGCGCTGTGCACCCGGGCCGGCTCCGCGGGCTCCGAGGACTCCCGGATACCCAGATCGCCGGCGATGCTGCGCAGTTGGCCAACCAGATCCTGCCACTCGCGGATGCGCAGGTAGTGCAGGAATTCGTTGCGGCACATCCGCCGGAAGGCACTGCCGGACAGTTGGTTTCGCTGCTCACGCAGGTAGTTCCACAGGTTCAGGTAGGACACGAAGTCGGAGTGCTCGTCGGCGAAGCGGGCGTGTTTCTGCCGGGCGGCCTCTTCCCGGTCAGCGGGGCGTTCCCGTGGGTCCGGGATGGACAGCGCGGCGGCCAGCACCAGTACCTCGCGGACGCACCCTTCGGCGTCGGCCTGCAGGATCATCCGCCCGATGCGCGGGTCCAGCGGCAGCCGAGCCAGCCGCCGACCGACGTCGGTGATGGCGCCCGTCGCGTCGAAAGCCCCCAATTCCTGGAGTAATCCGATGCCGTCGCGGATGCTGCGGGCGTCGGGCGGATCCAAGAATCCGAACGCCTCGATATCGCCCAGTCCGAGTGCGGCCATCTGCAGGATCACCGCGCCGAGATTGGTGCGCAGGATTTCCGGGTCGGTGTAGCGGGGCCGGGCGTTGAAGTCGTCTTCGGAATACAGCCGGATACACACGCCGGGTGCGGTCCGACCCGATCGGCCCGACCGCTGCGCAGCCGAGGCCTGCGAGATCGGTTCGATGGGCAGCCGCTGCACCTTGGTGCGCCGGCTGTAGCGGGAGATGCGCGCGGTCCCCGGGTCGACGACGTAGCGGATACCCGGGACGGTCAGTGAGGTCTCGGCAACGTTGGTGGCCAACACGATTCGCCGCGGACCGCCTGCCTTGCGCTGGAATACCCGCTGTTGTTCGGCGGTGGGCAGCCGGGCATACAGCGGCAGTATCTCGGTGGGGAACACGTCCCCGGAGAAGGCATCACGTAATGCCTCTGCGGTGTCGCGGATTTCGCGCTCGCCGGACAGGAACACCAGGACGTCGCCGTCGGGTTCGGCCTCCAGTTCGCGGACCGCGTCGACGATCGCTTCGGTGGGGTCGCGCGTCTCGGATGAGCCGCTTGCGCGAAGACCGGCAGCCGGAGTGCGGACGATCTCGTGGTCCGGATCGTCCGGATCGTCGCCGTCCTCTCCGATGACCGGGACTTCCAGTGGCCGGTAACGGATTTCGACGGGATAGGTGCGTCCGGACACCTCGACGATCGGGGCGTCGCGGCCATCGGTGCCGAAGTGCCGTGCGAACCGTTCCGGTTCGATGGTCGCCGAGGTGACGATGACCTTGAGATCCGGTCGGCTCGGCAGCAATTCGCGCAGATAGCCCAGCAGGAAGTCGATGTTGAGGCTGCGCTCGTGTGCCTCGTCCAGGATCAGGGTGTCATAGCGCAGCAGCCGTCGGTCGCGTTGGATCTCGGCCAGCAGGATGCCGTCGGTCATCAGCTTGACCAGGGTGCGGTCGCCGGCCTGGTCGGTGAATCGGACGGTATAGCCGATGGCCCCGCCCAATTCGGTGGCGGTCTCTTCGGCGATGCGCTGGGCCACCGTGCGCGCCGCCAGCCGGCGGGGCTGGGTGTGCCCGATGGTGCCGCGGATGCCGCGCCCCATCTCCAGGCAGATCTTGGGCAGCTGGGTGGTCTTGCCGGAGCCGGTCTCGCCGGCGACGATCACCACCTGGTGTTGTTCGATGGCCCGGGCGATCTCGTCGCGACGGTCGGTGACCGGCAGATCGGGGTAGGTGATCACCGGGACCGCCGCCCGGCGCGCCGCCACCAGGGCCTCCCCCTCAGCGATCTGGGCCGCGATCTTCTCCGGGCTGTCACCGCGCAGGTTCTTCAATCGCCGACCCAGCCGGGACGCATCACGAATGGTCAGACCATCGAGACGGTCACGCAGTTCGCGCAGCGCAGGGTCGGACACCGGTACCAGGATAGGCGGTCACCGGTGGCCTCAGACCAGGTAGATAACCAGTACCGCGCCAAAGAGCGCGGCCAGCCAGCCGTCCGTCGCCAGGCCCAGCCAGCGCGGCGCGTTGCGGACCTCCATGAAGTACCGGATGATCAGGCGCGATTTGATCAAGGCCAGCGCCAGCACCAGCACGGTGATCGGCAGACTCGCCTGGGCCAGGTGATTGGTATGGGCGGCCGGTGCCAGCCAGCCGGTTCCGATCGTGATGAGGACAAGTAGGCCCCACACCCAGGTGATCGCCCGCGATTGCAAATTCACCACTCACCTCATCACGTAGAACAGCGCGAAGATGATCACCCACAACAGGTCGACCATGTGCCAGTACGTCGCTCCGGTCTCCACCATCGCGGGCCGGCGCTTGGCCGGGTTACGCAGTTCCCGCACCACCACCCCAAGCACGATCAGCCCGATCAGCACGTGCAGCAGGTGCACACCGGTGATGACGTAGTAGAACGAGTAGAACATCTCCGAATTGGTATGTCCGGCAGCGATCTTGCTGGCCCACTCGTAGCCCTTGAGCACCATGAAGGCGATACCACCGGCCCCGCCGGCCAGTACCAGGCGCGTCGATTTCTCGAATTCACCGGCCCGGACCGCCTGTACCGCAAGGGCTACCACCCACGAGCTGGTCAGCAGGATGACGGTGTTGGTGACACCGATGGCAATGTTCAGGTGCTGCTGGGCGAGCAGGAATTCCTGGCGGTTCATCGACCGGTAGATCATGAAGATCACGAAATAGCCGGCGAAGATGATCATGTCACCGAGGACCATCACCCACATGTTGATATCACCGGGCAACGTGGTGCGCTCCCGTTGAGTCGCTGGATCGATTTGTGTCATAAGGATTTTCACCTCAGTCCAATGCCGGGGCGTCGGCGGACTCGGCGGCCGCGGCCCGGCGCAGCAGCACGATCAGCGCGCCCAGCCACACCGAGAACACCACTACCGCGAGCCAGAACGAGATCGACCCGTTCCAGGCGAACGGCCCGGAATCGAAGACGAACATCTGGGTGGCGATGACCTCGGTGACGATCTGCCAGATCGAAATGTAGGCAAACCATTTCGGGAAGATCTCGTTGCGGTCGTAGAGAATGGCGATGGCCAGCACCAGGTATGCGACCGAGAAACAGCCCAATGATCCGTTGTAGGACAGCATTCCCAGGTCATAGAGCAGGCTGGTCAGTTCGGGGTTGCGGTCGGGGCGGAAGGCCGCGGTCAGGAAGCAGACCGTCACCAGCAGGAACCCGGGGATGGCGCCGACGCTCATGCCGCCCAGGTAGCCGTAGGCGAATGCCGACCCCACCGACATCCGCTTCATCTGGTAGGCCACCAGTCCGTTGGTCATCGCCGCGCCGCCGAGCAGGATCAGCAGCAAGGTGAAGCCGATCTGGATGGTCAGGTGGTGCTGGGCGAAGAACTCCACCTTGCCGGCCGCGGTGACGTCGGGCCGTGGCGGTGGGGTGACGCGGGTCAGCAGGCAGATGATGACGCCGAATACCGCATACCAGGCCGGGAAGAACCACGTCATCCACCAGACGTCACGCTTGCCGCCATCGGTGGCGGTGGGTGAAACCTGTTCGGGGGTAATCACACTCATGCGGCGACCACGCCCTCGTCGATTGCCTGCCGCCGGAGGGTGTTGCGCAGCACGAAGAACATCACGACGACGAATGCCACGTAGGCGCCGTTGCGGACCCAGAACGACCAGATGCCGTCCCAGGCCAGTGGCCCGGTCTGGAAGACCGCCGCGGCCGCCGAGGGCACCATCGCGGCAGCGATGATCAGGGCGAAGTGGCCCACCCAGCGCGGGAACACCGGACCGGTGCGGTCATCGAAGTACACCGCCAGCGCCAGCAGCACGAACTGACTGACCACCATGCCGACCGGCGCGATGAACACTATCCAGGCCAGATCGTTGAGCAGCTGTACCAGTTCCGGATTGCGTTCCGGACGGAAGGCCGCGACCAGGAAGAAGATGTTGGACAGCGCGAAGATGGTGGCGCCACTGACCAGTGCGGTCAGGTAGCAGTACGCGAAGACGTGGCTCTGGCCCTTCATGCGTTTCATCTGCACGACGATCACCGTGAAGAACGGCAGGATCATGATGCCGCAGAGGTTGAAGGTCACCTGGCCGACGCGGATCCACGCGGTGTGGTCGGCGTAGAAGCTCGCCACCTGGTCGGCGCTCCAGGTCGGGGACATCGGCGGCCAGAAGCCGGGGAAGGCCAGGGCCGCGGCCAAGAGCACCACGCCGACCACCGGTCCCGTCCACAGACTGACCCACTGGGCCTTGAGGTTTCCCGCTGCGGGCAGCTCTTCTGCCTGCTCCAGTACCTGCATTGCACACCTTCCGACCTGACTCTGATCAGAATTCCTGTTCGCCGAGCAAGCCACTAGCTGTTGTTATCAACGCTGTCTCCGGTTTTTTGGCGTCGTTCGGGGTTGCATCGATGAATCTTTTTCTGAGTGAAGTCAGTTTTACACACTCGCCGGACGCGATCAATCGGGCAGAATGGTTCACCATGCTGAAAGAGAAGCCGTCGGAACGGGGCCGTAAAGGCCTGCAGACCCGGGAGCGGCTCTTCGGTGCGGCGATCGCCGAGTTCAAACGCCAGGGCATGGCCGCGGCCGACACCACGGCGATCGCCTCGGCGGCCGGCGTCGCACACGGCACGTTCTTCTTCCACTTCCCCACCAAGGAGCACGTGCTCCTGGAGCTGGAACGCCGCGAAGAGGAGCGGATGACGGCCGAGCTGACCCGCTATTTCCGCAAGCCTCACGATGTCCGAGGCACGCTGGCCGAGACCGTCAAGATGATGGAGAAGCTGGAGCGCCGGCTCGGCGCACGGTTGTTCAAAGATATTCTGGTACTGCACTTTTCGACCACCCGACCGGACACTGACGAATGGTCCACCCACCCGGTCATCGTGACGGTGATCGACGAACTCGCACAGGCCCAATCCCGCGGCGAAATCCCCGCCGACGTCGACGTGATGCACAACGGGGTGTCATTCCTGGTCGGCCTCTACGCCATGCTCATCTCGATCCCGACCGACAAGGCATTCCGCACCCGGGCCCTCGACGAGTATCTGACGACGTACATGTACGGCCTGCGGGCGCTGACCGCCTGACGCGACAACCTCAGTGGGTGTCCGGCGCCCAGTAGGCCAACATCTCGGCGAAGGTCTCGAACGCCGGGCGCGACACCCCGTAGGCCGCCTCCAGATGGATCGAGATCGGGAAGCCCAACTCACCGACCCCGTCGATCACCCGCTTGTACAGATCGAGCATCAATGCGCGCTTGTCCACCGGATCCAGCTCGGCCAGCTTCGCCACGAACTCCTGCTCGGCGGCCACCAACGGATTGCCCGCGTCCTGGATCAACCAGTCGATCAACCCGACCTTGGACTCCACCTTCGGCACAAACCCGAACGACAACAAGATCTCCGGCCGGTACTGGGTGGTCGCGGCGAACTCACGCAGAAAACCGACGATCGCATCCGAGTACAACAGCTGCGTCATCCCGTAGGTTGCACCCTGGCCGCACTTGAACCCGAACCGGCCCTGCTCGCCGTCGCGGGTCGGAATCAGGATCACCCCCCGGTTGGCCACCTGCTCGGCATAGATCGACAGCGCGTCGGTCGGCGCCACCCCCGAGCCTTCACCGTCGGCCATGGTGCGCGGCACCCCGACAAAGGCGATCCCGTCGAAATCGGCGGCCTGCAGCACCGCCAACCGCTCGGCCAACGCCGACTCATCCAGGAACGAAGTGACCTGCGTGCACAGCCCACGCATTCCGGGCAACTCCGGATGGATCAGATTCCAGAAGTCCAGGACATCCATCTTCGGCTTCATCTCGACCGGGCGATCGCCGTCCTCCTCGATCATCCCCGGGATCATCACGTGCCGGATCCGGCCGGCCAGCCCCACCTCCGCGGACAACGACAACACCTTGTGCGCCTCGTCGATGGCGTACTGCGGACCGCGCTCGATGTTCGGCGGAACCAGCTCGAAGGCGATGGTGCTGAGCGTCACGTATCTACTCCGGATATAGGTCAACGGCGGGCTCCTGCGGACCACGTTGACCGCTACGACCTGCAGGTGGTTGTTTCCCGTAAAACCTCACCCTACTGGGCGGCCCTGGCGACGAAGACGCCACATCCGTGCCGCCGACCAGGTCAGCGTGGTAGACCTCCCCCATGGCCGAACGCGTCACCTTCCCCAGCTCCACCGGCCCGGCGCTGGCCGGGGTCATCGATCTGCCCGCCGGCCCGGTGCGCGGCTGGGGTGTTTTCTCGCACGGTTTCACCCTGGGCAAGGACTCGCCGGCGGCCTCCCGGATCTGCAAGCAGCTCGCCGCCGACGGCATCGGGATGCTGCGGTTCGACGCCATCGGGCTGGGTGACTCGGAGGGCCACTGGGGTGACGGGTCGTTCACTCACAAGACCGATGACGTCGTCGAAGCGTGCAAGTTCATGGCCGAGCGCGGGACGCCGCCGGAGCTGCTGGTGGGTCATTCGTTCGGCGGCGCGTCCGTGCTGGCGGCCGCGCGCAGGGCTCCTGGGGTGCGGGCGGTGGTGACGGTCGGCGCCCCCTTCGACCCGTCGCACGTTGAAAAGCAGTACGACGACGTCCTGGAATGCGTCATGGCCAACGGCAGCGCGCAGTGGATGGTCGGCGGCCGCGAACTCACCCTCAAACGGGCCTTCGTCGAGGATGTCCGCGAGGCCGACCTACGCGCCAAGATCAAGGGGCTGAAGCTTCCGCTGTTGATCCTGCACTCCCCCACCGACAACACCGTCGGTATCGAAAACGCGAGCAAGATCTTCCTGACCGCACGGCATCCGCGCAGCTTCGTCTCGCTGGAGGGCACCGAGCATCTGCTCACCGGCAAGGGGCAGGCCAAGCGGGCCGCGCAGATCATCGGGGTCTGGGCCGACGCCTATCTGGGCAAGGGCACCGCCAAGTAGCTAGCCGGCCACCTTGTTGGCCTTGGCAATCGCGCCGGCCAGCTCGGACAGCAGCGGCGGCACGTCCAGTGCGGTGACCACGACCTCGATGAACACCAGCTCATCGGGGTGCTCGGCCGCCGCGGCCAGTGCCGCGTCCAGTTCGCCGCAGGTGGTTGCCTTGAAAGACAATGGGTTTTGCACCCCCATCGCAGCCGGTACCGCACGCCACGGCCAGTGCACGATGTCGTTGTAGGGCGCGGTGGGTCCGTGGATGGCCCGCTCCACGGTGTAGCCGTCGTTGTTGACCAGAATGATCACCGCCGGCACGCCTTCCCGGTCGAACTGGCCGAGCTCCTGGATGGTCAGCTGGGCCGCACCGTCGCCGATCAGCAACACCGGTCGGCGGTCCCGGTGCGCCAGCCCGGCCCCCAGCGCGGCGGGCAGCGTGTAGCCGATGGACGCCCACAACGGCTGGCCGATGAAGGTCACCCCGGCCGGTAACCGGTGCCGGGCCATGCCGTAGTACGACGTGCCCTGTTCGGCGAGCACCACATTGCCCGGGGTCAGCGCACCACATAACTTGTCCCACAGGATCTTCTGGGTCAGCACCTGGCCATCGGCGACCGCCGGTTCGGGTGGGACCTCGGCGGCTGCCGGGAGCGCCGGCGAACGCACCGGCCGCGCGGCCAGGATCGCGGTCAACGCTTCAAGAGCCGCCGACATGTCCAGGGGTGCGAAGACCTCCCCGGCGACGGTGCTCTGATTGGCCGCGATGTCGATGGTCCGGGCCGGGTCGATCTGCTGGGTGAACGAGGCGCTGACCATGTCGGTGAACTGCACCCCCGCGGTGACCAGCACCGGAGCCTCCTCGATGGCGCGGCGGACCGCCTCGTCACTGGAGGCGCCCGCGTAGATACCCAGGAATTCCGCGGCGCTCTCATCGACCAGACTCTTGCCCCACATCAGGGTGGCGTGCGGCACCACATCCGCGGCCAGCAGCGCTTCCAGCTGCGCAACCGCCTCCAGACGATGCACCAAAAGGTCTGCCAGCACGGTCAATTGGTGCTCACCGATCAGAGCCGCGGCCGCCTCGCTGAACAGCGACAGCGCCCGCGGACTGGTACCGGTGGTGTATCGCGGCAGCGGTGCCGTCGGTGGTTCGGCCGGGAATCGGGCTACGTCGGTGGCCAGCATCAGGTAGCCGGGGAGCTTGCGCTC
>Ga0164242_10003027_pt1 | contig 19233 bp, 15 predicted proteins | sample OricomgcompostMG_FD_108783 | JGI IMG/M metagenome (GOLD analysis project Ga0164242, IMG submission 108783) | Miracle-Growth compost microbial communities from Emeryville, California, USA - Original compost - Miracle growth compost (MG) ... | reverse complement strand
GGATCCGATCATGACGGATGCCCCGCCGGCGGCGAGCGCGAGCGCCACGTCGCGCGGGTACCGCACGCCGCCGTCCGCCCAGACGTGCGCGCCGAGCTCGCGTGCCGTCTCCGACGTCTCGAGCACAGCGGAGAACTGCGGCCGCCCGACCGCCGTCATCATCCGCGTCGTGCACATCGCGCCAGGACCGACGCCGACCTTGAGGATGTCTGCACCCGCCGAGACGAGGTCGCGCACCGCCTGGTCGGTCACGACGTTGCCGGCCGCGATCGGAACACCGAGGTGGAGCTTCGCGACGGCATGAATGGCCCGCCGCATTCCGTCCTGGTCGCCGTGCGCCGTGTCGAGCACCAGCACGTCGACGCCCGACGACACCAGCGCACGTGCCCGGCCCGTGACGTCGCCGTTGATGCCGATCGCGGCGGCCACGCGGAGCCTGCCGTGTGTATCCAGCGCCGGCTGGTAGATGGTGGAGCGCAGCGCACTCGTACGGCTCAGGGTGCCGACCACACGGCCGTGATCGAGCACCGGCGCGAAATCCAGGTCGGCCGCCTCGAGCAGATCGAAGGCCGCACGGGCATCCGGAACGTCTTCGGCATCGATCGAGGGAAGCGATCCGTGCAGCAACTCGCCCAGGCGGGCGTCGGGAAGCGCGCCTGCCAGGTCACGGGCGGCGAGGCATCCGATGTACTTGCCGGTGTCATCGTGCAGAACAATGCCGCGACCGGGCAGTGGCGGCACGACGGTGAGCGCCTTCTCGACGGTCTCTTCCGGGCTCATCGCGAACGGCGAGTCGAAGACCGTCGGCTGCGCCTTCACCCAATCGATGGCCGCTTCGAGATCCTGCGGATGCATGTCCTGCGGCAGTACGCCGATCCCTCCCCGCCTGGCGAGCGTTGCTGCAAGGCGCGGCCCGGTGACGGAGTTCATGTTGGCGGAGACGATGGGGATGCTCGCGCCTGTCCCGTCCTCGGGAGCGAGTGAGACATCCAGGCGGCTTGTCACATTCGAGCGACTGGGCACCAGGAACACGTCCGAGTAGGTCAGGTCGTGCGTCGGCGCCGTTCCATAGAACTGCATGGAGCCAACGTTATGCGGTGCCCGAGCGGGCCGCACTGGCCCGCTCGACGTGTTGCCAGCACTGCGAGGATCCACCGGATCGTCGTTCCAAGCCCGCCGCGCGGGCAGACGCGGCACTGAGACGATTCGATTAGGCTTGATCCCTGGCCGGAACGGCCGTCGTATGTGCCCTCAGCGACTGCTGTTCCGCTGCAGATTGCCATCAACGAAGAGAGTGGGCGAAACGGCTGTGTCGAGCCAGTTGACCGGTGTAGGAACAGACGAGGGAGCGTCAGGAGAATTCGGAGCCAACGAGTGGCTCGTCGACGAACTGTACGAGCAGTACATCGCCGACAAGAACTCGGTGGACAAGTCCTGGTGGCCCATTCTCGAGACCTACACGCCCGGCAAGAGCGCCGTGGCCACTCCCGAAACGGAATCCGACGGCATCGCTGAAACCGCCGCGGCGCAGGCTCCCGCTGCTGCGCCGCAGCAGGCCGTAGCCCCGCAGGCTCCGGCAGCGCCTCAGCCGCCGGCCGCGGCACCGGCCGAGCCCACGGCGGTGCCCGCTCAGGCTCCGACCGCGGAAACTCCCGCCGCACCCGCTCCCACGCAGCCTGTCGCCCGCACCACCTCGATCGCGCCACGTCCGGCACCCGTGCCCGCCGACGCGCCGGTCACCGCGCCGCAGGGCGTCGTGCGCGAAGGCGAAGAGGCTCCCGTGGAGCCGAAGCCGGTCGTCACGCCGCTTCGCGGCATGGCCAAGACGTTGGCCACCAACATGGATGCCAGCCTCACCGTGCCGACGGCGACGAGCGTTCGCACCATCCCGGCGAAGCTGATGATCGACAACCGCATCGTCATCAACAACCACCTCGGACGCACGCGCGGCGGCAAGGTCAGCTTCACGCACCTCATCGGCTGGGCGCTCATCCAGGCGCTCAAGGACTTCCCGAGCCAGAACGTCTATTACGACGTCGTGGACGGCAAGCCGTCGGTGGTCTCCCCCGCGCACATCGGTCTCGGCATCGCCATCGACCTGCCCAAGCCCGACGGCTCGCGCGCCCTGCTGGTTCCGGCGATCAAGCGTGCGGAGTCGCTGACGTTCGGCGAGTACCTCGCCGCCTACGAAGACCTCGTGAAGCGCGCCAGGGCCAACAAGCTGACGGCCGATGACTTCAGCGGCGCGAGCATCTCGCTCACCAATCCGGGCGGCATCGGCACCGTGCACTCCGTGCCGCGCCTGATGAAGGGCCAGGGCTGCATCATCGGCGCTGGCGCTCTCGAGTATCCGGCTGAGTTCCAGGGCTCGTCACTGAAGACCCTCACCACGCTCGGCGTCGGCAAGACCATCACGCTGACCAGCACTTACGACCACCGGGTCATCCAGGGCGCGGGATCCGGTGAGTTCCTGAAGGTCGTGCACGAGCTGCTCATCGGCCAGCGCGACTTCTACGAGGACATCTTCGCCGCGCTGCGCATCCCCTACGACCCGATTCACTGGGCCGAGGACATCAGCGTCGACCTGGCCAGTTCGGTCGACAAGACCGCGCGAGTGCAGGAGCTGATCAACTCGTTCCGGGTGCGCGGCCACCTGATGGCCGACATCGACCCGCTGGAGTACAAGCAGCGCACCCACCCCGACCTCGACATCGCCACCCACGGCCTCACGTTCTGGGACCTCGACCGGCAGTTCGTCACCGGACGTTTCGGGGGCGACAAGCGCACCATGCTGCTGCGCGACATCCTCGGCGTGCTGCGCGACTCGTACTGCCGCACAGTGGGCATCGAGTACATGCACATCCAGGACCCGGCGCAGCGCAAGTGGATCCAGGATCACGTCGAGGTGCCTTACGAGAAGCCGACGCACGACGAGCAGCTGCGCATCCTGGGCAAGCTGAACGAGGCGGAGGCGTTCGAGACGTTCCTGCAGACGAAGTACGTCGGGCAGAAGCGATTCAGTCTCGAGGGCGGCGAGTCGACCATCGCGCTTCTGGATGCCGTGTTGCAGGAGGCCGCGCAGGACGGACTCGACGAGGTGGCCATCGGCATGGCGCACCGCGGCCGTCTCAACGTGCTCACCAACATCGCGGGCAAGACGTATGGCCAGATCTTCCGCGAGTTCGAGGGAGCCCTGGACCCGCGGACCGTAGGCGGATCCGGCGACGTGAAGTACCACCTCGGCACCGAGGGCACCTTCACGGGCGCCAACGGCGAGGAGATCGCGGTGTACCTGGCCGCCAACCCGTCCCACCTCGAGGTGGTCGATGGCGTGCTGGAGGGCATCACCCGCGCGAAGCAGGATCGCCGCCCGGCTGGCACGTTCCTCACTCTGCCGATCCTCATCCACGGCGATGCCGCGATGGCCGGCCAGGGCGTCGTCATCGAGACGATGCAGATGTCGCAGCTGCGGGCATACCGCACGGGCGGCACCATCCACATCAACATCAACAATCAGGTCGGGTTCACCACCCCGCCGAGCGAGGGCCGTTCGTCGGTGTACGCGACCGATGTCGCGAAGGCGATCCAGGCGCCGATCTTCCACGTGAACGGCGACGACCCCGAGGCCGTCGTGCGGGTGGGCCAGCTGGCCTTCCAGTTCCGGCAGGAGTTCAAGAAAGACGTCGTCATCGACCTCATCTGCTACCGCCGCCGCGGGCACAACGAGGGCGACGACCCGTCGATGACGCAGCCGCTGATGTACAACCTCATCGAGGCGAAGCGCTCCGTGCGCCGCCTGTACACCGAGGCGCTGGTCGGCCGCGGCGACATCTCCGAGGAGGAGTACGAGCAGGCGCACAAGGACTTCCAGGAGCGCCTGGAGCGTGCGTTCGCCGAGACCCACGCAGCGCAGACCGGTTCCATCCCCGTCGTCTCCGGCGACCCGGATGCCATCAACGATCTGGAGCGCCCGGACTCGCAGCAGGATGCCGCGCGCGGCGAACTGGCGACGACCGGCGTCTCGGATGCGGTCATCCAGACCATCGGGCAGGCGTTCGACAACCCGCCCGCCGGTTTCACCGTGCACGCCAAGCTGAAGCAGCTTCTCGGCAAGCGCGTGGAGATGACGAAGAACGGCGGCATCGACTGGGCCATGGGCGAGCTGCTCGCGCTCGGCTCGCTGCTGCTGGAGGGCACGCCGGTGCGTCTGGTCGGCCAGGACTCGCGCCGAGGCACGTTCGTGCAGCGCCAGGCGGTTCTGCACGACCGGGTGAATGGTCAGGAATGGCTGCCGCTGGCCAACCTCAGCGACAACCAGGCGAAGTTCTGGATCTACGACTCGCTGCTCAGCGAATACGCCGCGATGGGCTTCGAGTACGGCTACTCCGTGGAGCGGCCGGATGCCCTGGTGGCCTGGGAGGCGCAGTTCGGCGACTTCGCCAACGGCGCCCAGACGGTGATCGACGAGTTCATCTCCTCGGCCGAGCAGAAGTGGGGTCAGCGATCCTCCCTGGTGCTGCTGCTCCCGCACGGCTACGAGGGTCAGGGCCCCGACCACTCGTCGGCGCGCATCGAGCGCTATCTCCAGCTGTGCGCCGAGGACAACATGACGGTCGCGCGCCCCTCGACGCCGGCGTCGTACTTCCACCTGCTGCGCCGACAGGCCTATTCACGCCCGCGCCGACCGCTCATCGTGTTCACCCCGAAGGCGATGCTGCGTCTTCGGGGCGCGACGAGCGAAGTGTCCGAATTCACCTCGGGCTCGTTCCGTCCGGTGATCGACGATCCGCGCGGCGGCGACAAGAACGCCGTGAAGCGTGTGCTGCTCATGGCCGGCAAGGTCTATTACGACGTCAAGGCGGAGCTCGACAAGAACCCTGACGACCGCGTCGCGCTGGTGCGGGTCGAGCAGTACTACCCGTTCCCGGGCGACGAGCTGAAGTCGGCGCTGGCCTCGTATCCGAATGCCGAGTTCTTCTGGCTGCAGGACGAGCCGGAGAACCAGGGCGCCTGGATCTACATGGCACTGTCGGCCGCGAAGGCGGGGCTGCCGCCGTTCGGCGTCTTCTCGCGCGCCGCGTCCGCGTCGCCGGCCACCGGCTCGGCGAAGCGCCACGCCCAGGAGCAGTCCGACCTGATCAAGCGCTCCCTCACGCTCTGACCGCTCAACCACAGAAAGGGGGACCGCGCCGAACGGCCGCGGTCCCCCTTCTTCAACCCCTCACGCGAAGAGCGAGCAGGCCTTTATGGGATATGCCGGGCGCAGGCGTGCCTCGCCCGAGAGAGACTGGGCCCCCGTCGCCGGTTCCGGACGAGGCGCGAAGCGCATCGTCCGGCCGAGCGATATGGAGCATTGGGTCTGACACGTGCACGGCAAAGCGGCACGGGCATCCGTCTTTCAGGAGCTGGCATCAGGTCTGGCGGGAGCGACGCGAAGCGCCGCAGGGGGCATGTCTCCTGAAAGACGGATGCCCGTGCCGCGCACCCTCACAGATGAGTCGACTGAATGCTCCGCAGTCGCGCCAGTACCTGCACGCGCAGTTCCTCCGGTGCTGTCTCCTTGCACGCCCGCTGCACGACTTCGGTGAGCACCATGCCCACGTGCACCTCGCCCTGGCAGTCGCTGCAGTTCTCCAGGTGCTCGCGGATGTCCGCGGCATCGTCAGCCTGCAGCTCGTGGTGCAGGTATTCCTCGATGTCCTTCTTGGCCTTGTCGCAGCCGCAGTCGCTCATGTGGTGCTCCCGGTGTTGTGCACGGCGTCGGCCTTATCGTTCCGGACAGCACTGTCGTTCCTGACAGCGCTGAGGCCGCGTTCGTGCGCGTAGTCCGTCAACAGCTCCCGGAGCATCCGCCTGCCACGATGCAGACGGCTCATCACGGTGCCGATCGGTGTCTTCATGATGTCGGCGATCTCCTGGTAGGAGAAGCCCTCGACGTCGGCGAGATACACCGCGAGGCGAAAGTCCTCGGGGATCGCCTGCAGCGCGTCCTTCACGTCGGAGTCGGGGAGGTGATCGATCGCCTCCGCCTCGGCCGAACGCGATGTCGCCGACGTGGCGGATGCAGCGCCGCCGAGCTGCCAGTCCTCGAGCTCGTCAATCGGGTTCTGGTACGGTTCGCGCTGCTTCTTGCGGTATGTGTTGATGAAGGTGTTCGTCAGGATGCGGTACAGCCAGGCCTTCAGGTTCGTGCCCTGCTTGAACTGACCGAACGCCGCGTACGCCTTGACGAACGTCTCTTGCACGAGGTCTTGCGCATCCGCCGGGTTGCGCGTCATGCGCAATGCCGCTGCGTACAGCTGGTCCATGAACGGGAGCGCCTGCTCTTCGAACAGCGCGCCGACGTCCTGGGTTGATTCGTCGCGCGTGTTTTCCTCGTGTGGAGTCGACATCACGGCCCAGTCTAGGCCGGGCCGCGTCGTGCGAAGGCCGCGCTGAAGGGTCACGGGGCGGAGCGACGGGGTCGTCAGCGGGGCTTCGAGCAGCGCCTGGGCCATCCCTGCATTCACCTCCGCGTCGTCCGGTCGATCGATACTCTTGACAAGCGATGTTGATCTCGAAATATTCCGCGCCGGACTTCGATCCCTACGGCGACAAGAAACCTGAGGAACCGGATGCGCTCTGGCCGGCACCCACGGCGGCCGGTCCCCTGCGAGCGCGCCTCGCCATGCCCGGCTCGAAGTCCATCACGAACCGGGAGCTCGTACTGTCGGCCCTTGCGGATGCCCCATCGCTGCTGCGTGCGCCCCTGCACTCCCGCGACAGCGCGAACATGATCGGCGCTCTGCGTGCCCTCGGCACCCGCATCGAGGAGCGCGAGGGCGCGGGCTCGTTCGGTCCCGATCTTCTCGTCACGCCCGGCGAACTCACCGGGAGCACCACGATCGATTGCGGACAGGCCGGCACCGTCATGCGCTTCGTGCCCCCGGTCGCCGCGCTGGCGCTCGGCCCGACCACGTTCGACGCAGACGATTCCGCACGCGGGCGTCCCATGGGCGGCATCGTCGCAGCTCTGCGTGCCCTGGGCGTCGATATCGACGACGATGGCCGCGGCGGGCTCCCCTTCACCGTGCACGGTACGGGCCGCGTTGCCGGGGGCGCGATCGAGATCGATGCGTCGGCATCCAGCCAGTTCGTCTCGGCGCTGCTGCTGTCGGCCGCGCGCTTCGACGCGGGCCTCCGGCTCGCGCACGTCGGCGACCGGCTGCCGAGCCTTCCGCACATCGAGATGACGATCGACGCTCTCGCTCACCGAGGGGTGGCGGTACAGAGCCCCGGAGTGGGCGAATGGATCGTCGAACCCGGCTCGATCGGCGGCCGTGAGGTCGACATCGAGCCGGACCTCTCCAACGCCGCACCGTTCCTCGCCGCCGCGCTCGTCACGGGCGGCAGCGTCACGGTGACCGGCTGGCCGGATGCCACGACGCAGGTCGGCGCTGACCTTGCAGGCATCCTTCCAGCGTTCGGCGCCAGAGTGGAGCGCGCGAACGGCGCCCTGACCGTCCACGGCGGAGATGGCATCCGCGGTGTCGAGCTGGACCTCACAACCGGAGGTGAACTCGCACCCACCGTCGCTGCCCTGGCCGCCCTCGCAGACTCACCCAGCACCATCACCGGGATCGGGCACATCCGTCACCACGAGACGGACCGGCTCGCCGCACTGGCCACCGAGATCCGCTCGCTCGGCGGCGAGGTGGACGAACTGGACGACGGGCTGCATGTCACGCCACGCCCCCTGCACGGCGGCGTCTGGCACAGCTACGAGGACCACCGCATGTCGACCAGCGGTGCCCTCATCGGGCTGGCGGTGCCGGGTATTCGGATCGAGAACGTCGAGGCGACGCACAAGACGCTGCCGCAGTTCACCGAGTTGTGGCAGGCGATGGTCGGCCGCGCCGTCGTCTCCGACGCCCGGCCGGCGACGTGAGCGGAGTGCACGCCGCGTGAGCTGGTGGGAGACGGACGACGACGAGGATGAGCCGTACGGCGAGTACGACGAGTCGTCGGTGCGCGTCCGGCCCAACCCGAAGGGAAACCGTCCTCGCACGAAGACCCGCCCGGAGCACGAGGACGCCGTCATCGGCCGGGTGCTGGGCGTCGACCGTGGCCGCTACACCGTGTTGGTCGACGAGGGCACACCGGACGAGCACGAAGCGACAGCCGCCCGGGCGAGCGAGCTGCGCAAGCAGGCCGTCGTCACCGGGGACCGCGTCGACTTGGTCGGAGACGCCACAGGCGACGAGGGGACGCTGGCCCGTATTGTGCGCATCCGCGACCGCGCCACGCTGTTGCGGCGCAGCGCCGACGACACGGATGCCGTGGAGCGCATCGTCGTCGCCAACGCCGACCAGATGCTCATCGTGGTGGCCGCCGCCAACCCGGAGCCGCGAACCCGCCTGGTCGATCGGTATCTCGTGGCGGCGTACGACGCCGGCATCGCTCCCCTGCTCGTGGTCACCAAGACGGATCTCGCCGATCCGGCTCCGTTCCTCGGGAACTTCGCCGGGCTCGATCTGCCCGTGTTCCTCAGCTCGGCCGCCGGGGCGCCGGACCGACGAGCTGGCGACGCGCAAACCGCCGAAGAGGCCGCCACGAGCGCCGTGGGCATCCCGCTCGACGACTTGTTCCTCGCGCTGGCCGGCCACGACACCGTCGCTGTAGGGCACTCGGGAGTGGGCAAGTCCACGCTCGTGAACGCGCTCGTGCCCGGCGCCGACCGCGCGACGGGTCACGTGAACGAGGTGACCGGTCGCGGGCGGCACACGTCGTCGTCGACGGTCTCTCTGAGGATGCGCTCGCCATACGGCGACGGCTGGATCATCGACACCCCGGGGGTTCGCTCGTTCGGACTGGGGCACGTCGATCCCGCCAACATCCTGCGAGCATTCACCGACCTGGCGGCGATCGCCGAGAACTGCCCGCGCGGCTGCACCCACCTCCCCGATGCGCCGGACTGCGCGATCATCGAGGCGGTGGATGCCGGCGAGCTCGGCGATCGAGGCCACGCACGCCTCGACTCCCTGCAGCGTCTGCTGGCGACGTTCCGCTGAGCAGGTCGGCCGGTTGGTCGGATGACTCGACCGTTCCGCTGTCGATGTACGCGAAGGCATGGCAGGATTGATGCCTAAACATCCGATCAATCTCCGCACGAGGAGTGTCATGCACGAGCGCTTCGCCCGGTCCGAGTGGTTCCGTCACGACCGGTTCGGTCTGTTCATCCATTGGGGCGCGTATGCCGTGCCGGCGCGCGGCGAGTGGGTGCGCTCTGTCGAGCGGATCAGTGTCGAGGACTACCAGCAGCACGTCGACGCGTTCCAGCCCGACTCGTTCGATCCCGGCGCATGGGCGGATGCCGCCGTAGCCGCCGGCATGAAATACGCGGTGCTCACGGCGAAGCATCACGACGGGTTCTGCCTCTTCGACTCGCAGCTGACCGATTACAGCACGATGCACAACGGGTTGGGTCGAGACGTCGTGGCCGAGTTCCTCGACGCGTTCCGATCCCGCGGCCTCAAGGTCGGGCTCTACTACTCGCTTCTGGACTGGCACCACCCCGACTACCCGGCGTATGGCGACGCGCATCATCCGATGCGAGAGAACCCGGAGTGGCAGGGCCGCACTCACGACTTCGACCGCTACCTCGAGTACCTGCACGGCCAGGTGCGTGAGCTGTGCACGCGGTACGGACAGCTGGACATCCTGTGGTTCGACTTCTCCTACGACGACATGACCGCCGAGAAGTGGCGAGCGAAGGAGCTCGTCGAGATGGTGCGCGAACTGCAACCGGGAGTGCTCATCGACAACCGGCTCGAGGCATCCGGGTCGCAGAAGGGCAGCATCGTCACGGACTCCCCCACTCCCTTCAGCGGGGACTTCGCGTCGCCCGAGCAGATCATCCCCACCGAGGGCGTTCGCACCGGCAGCGGCGATGCCGTTCCCTGGGAGGCATGCATCACGCTGAACAATCACTGGGGGTACAACGCGTTCGACACGTTGTGGAAGCCGTCCGAACTCGTCGTGCGCAAGCTGGTGGAGTGCGTCTCGAAGGGAGGAAACCTGCTGTTGAACGTGGGGCCGGATGCCCGTGGCCGGTTCCCGAAGCCGGCGGTCGACATCCTGCACGAAGTGGGCGCGTGGCTGCGTGAGAACGGCGAGAGCGTGTATGGCGCGGGCGCCAGCACGCTGCCGAAACCGGAATGGGGTCGCTACACGCAACGCGACGACACCGTGTACGCGCATGTCCTGGAAGCGCCCGTCGGGCCGCTCGCCCTCACTCCGCTGCGTCCGGACCAGGTGGCCGACATCCGGCTGGTCGCCGACGGCACCGATCTGCCGCTGGCGGGCGGGTGGCACTCGCCGGAACGGGCCGAGAACGCGCTCGTCGCGTTCGGGCCCGATCAGACCTCCACCTACCCGCTGCCTGACCCCGTCGACACGGTTCTCGCTGTCAGGCTCGCGGGGCATTGATACCGTGAAGCCATGAGCGACGCTTCCCCCACCCCGACCTCCCGACTGACTGCCGGCGATGCCGCCCCGGACTTCACCCTGGAAGACCAGGACGGCGACCGGGTGTCGCTGCACGACTACGCGGGCCGGAACGTCGTCGTCTACTTCTACCCGGCCGCGATGACGCCCGGCTGCACCAAGGAGGCGTGCGACTTCCGCGACAACCTGAACTCGCTCGCCGCGGCCGGCTATCAGGTGCTGGGCATCTCGAAGGATGACCCGGCGACGCTCGCCAAGTTCCGCGACCGCGACAGCCTCAACTTCCCGCTGCTGTCCGACCCCGACCTCACGGTGCACAAGCTGTACGGCGCCTACGGCGAGAAGTCGCTCTACGGCAAGGTGGTCACCGGTGTGCTGCGGTCCACGTTCGTGGTGGACGAGGACGGGAGCATCCGTCTCGCGCTCTACAACGTGAAGGCCACCGGACACGTCGCCTCGCTGCGGAAGAAGCTCGGCCTCGCCGCCTGACGGGTTCGAAACGTCAGTCCTTCTTGCGGTCCGGCGATGCCGCGGATTCCGCCGGCGCCTCGGAATCCTTCGAGTCCTCCGCCGGAGCGGACTCGCGTGCCGTCACCCGCGTCACCTGCGGAGCCACCACGAGGCCGATGCCGACCGCGGCCAGCACAAGCAATACCCAGCCCGCCTGCGGCACCGCGGTGATGCCCGTGAAGCAGCCGACCGCGATGGCGAGTACGAGCAGGTGCCAGGTGATCACGGATGCCCGCATCCACGACCTCCTGCGGGCCGCGGCGACCGTCGTCAGCACGAGCCAGAGGGCGCAGAGAGCAGCGATGATGAGCAGTGCGATGCCGCTCGCGACATCGGATGCGGTGGCCTCCGCGGCCTGGACGCCCAGCCAGATCACCAGGGCTACGAGCGCGAGAGACTCCAGCGCGAGAAGTGCCACCAGGCATCCGAGTAGCACAGGAAACGACTTTTCGGGCCGGTCAACGCCGGTATCGGGCGTTTGTTTCCGGTCTGTGTTCACAGCGTTATCCCAATCGAAACTCTTGATTTGCCACTACCAGTATGCGAGCATTTCTTAGTCGAGTTGTCGCTCACAGGGTGGTGGGCAGGTGTTATCCGAAAAGGAACACGAATCCACCAGGCATAACGGTCCACCAGGTACCGCGCCCGTCGGTACCGGATCCGCCCACGATCATCACCCTGACTCGTCGTTTACCCGAATTCACGACCATTCGGTCGTGCCCGGGCGTCACACGACGCACGCTATTTAAGGAGCACCCCCATGGATTGGCGCGACAAAGCCGCCTGCCTGACAGCCGACCCGGAACTCTTCTTCCCGGTGGGCAACACGGGACCGGCTGTCGAGCAGATCGAAAAGGCGAAGGCCGTTTGCGCCCGGTGCACCGTGACCGAGACCTGCCTGCAGTACGCCCTCGAGACCGGCCAGGACTCGGGCGTGTGGGGCGGTCTCTCCGAAGACGAGCGCCGCGCGCTTAAACGACGCGCCGCGCGAGCGCGTCGCGCCTCCTGACTTTCGGTCGCGACCGAACGAACGCGTCGCGCCTCCCGACGGAGGCTGTCGGCGCGTTCGTCAGGCCTTGCGCAGGTAGCGCAGCGGCACCTCGATCGTCACCTCGGTGCCCGTGCCGACCATGGTGTGCCAGTCGATCGTTCCGCTCAGCTCGCCCTGAATGAGCGTGCGCACGATCTGTGTGCCGAGCCCGTCGCCGACCTTGCCCTCCGGCAGGCCGGAGCCGTTGTCTTTGACCTTCACCGTGAGCGTCTCCGGCGAACGGTGCGCGATGATCTCCACCTCGCCGGAACGGCCGGCGAGGCCGTGCTCGACGGCGTTCGTCACCAGTTCCGTGAGCGCCAGCGCCAGCGGGGTGGCGTATTCGCTGGGCAGTTCCCCGAAGCTGCCCGATGACTTGGGGTGCACCGTCGTGTTGTGCGTGCTCGCCACCTCGGCCACGAGCAGCAGCACCCGGTCGAAGACGTCGTCGAAGTCCACGATCTGGGCGAGGCCCTCGGAGAGCGTGTCGTGCACGACGGCGATGGCCGAGACACGACGCATGGCCTGCCCGAGGGCATCCCGCGCCTCCTCGGAGTGTGTTCGCCTGGCCTGGATGCGCAGCAGCGACGCCACCGTCTGCAGGTTGTTCTTCACGCGGTGATGGATCTCGCGGATCGTCGCATCCTTGGTGATGAGCTCCTGCTCCTGGTGCCGCATCTCGGTCACATCGCGGCACAGCACGATCGCACCGGTGCGTTCGCCGTGGGTGCGGATCGGGATGGTGCGCAGCGACACCGTCACCCCGCGCGCCTCGATGTCGGTGCGCCACGGCGCACGCCCGGTCACCACGAGCGGCAACGATTCGTCGACGACGGAGTTGCCCGTGAGAAGGCGCGTGGTGACCTCCGCCAGGGACTCCCCCTCGAGCTCCTCGGTGAAGCCCATGCGGTTGAAGGCGGAGAGCGCGTTCGGGCTGGCGAACGTCGTCACCCCGTCCACGTCGAGGCGGATCAGCCCGTCGGATGCCCGTGGCGCGCCCCTGCGCGGCCCGGCCGGCGCGCCGAGGTCGGGGAAGTCGCCCGTGGCGATCATGCCGAACAGGTCGTTCGCACAGGCGTTGAACGTGAGCTCCTGGCGGCTGGGCGTGCGCGCCTCGCTGAGGTTGGAGTGTCTCGTCATGACGGCGATCGGGGCGGGCACAACTTGCGCACTGGATGCCGACACCCTGCGGAACACCGGAACGGCTCGCACACGAGTCGGCATCTCCTCGTACCAGTCAGGAGCGTGCGAGTCTACGATCGCGCCCGTCTCGAAGGCCTCGGTCGCCAAGCCGCGCCACTCCGTACGGATGGGCTGGCCGACGAAGTCCCGATAGAAGAGCGTGGCCGCGCTGGACGGGCGCGAATGGGCCACAGCGATGAATCCGTCGTCTGTGGGCACCCACAGCACGATGTCCGCGAACGCGAGGTCGGCCAGCAACTGGCAATCGCCGACGAGCAGGTGCAGCCATTCGATGTCTTCTGGGGTCGAACGGCCGTGCGCGACGACGAGATCACTGAGCGTGGACATCGCCTAAGTCTATGGGCGACGGAGGGTCGGCAGCCGGGGCTCGATCCGGCTGCCGGCCCGGCTGAGCCCGTGAGCGACAACGCCGCGAGATGGGCGTGAATGCTCGTACCGATTCACGCCGGCTCGCTCACAGGTCGCGGCCGCGCCGCGTGCCTTCTGCGCCCGTGCTGCGGTTCGGGCTCTGGCGCCAGCTCGCGCTCGACGAATCTGCGCACGGCGGCTCGCGCGGGCGACTTGGGTGAGGCATCCCGCAGCGTGCGCCCGGTGAGCAGGGCGAGGTCGAAGCCGGCCGGGTCGTCCGGGATCAGAGCGGCGGGCTCCAGTCCGCCGAAACGCAGCAGCGTCGAGGCGACCTGGGCGAACGGATTCGCACCGACGGCGGATGCCCGCACCCGATTGACGAGCACGTGCGACGGCGTCTCCGGTGCCGCTTCGACCAGGTCTCCGAACGAGCGCAGAAACCGGGAGAGCCCCACCGGGTCGGCCAGGCCCACCGCGATGACGTCGTCGGCCCCCTGCAAGGCGGCCAGCGTCGCCGCGTTTCGCCTCGGCGCGAACATGTCGCTTGTGATCTCCTCGTCGGTCTCGAGGTTGAACCCCACGTCGACCACCGTGTAGTCCACCCAGGTGCGGCACTGGGCGAGCACCCTTTGCACGCGTTCCGACGTGAGCTCCGGCCAGCGCGTGGCCCGGCCGATGCCGGTCAGCACCCAGAAGGCGCCACGCGGGCTCGCGTATCGCTGAGCGACACGCACCAGCTCGTCGTGAGTGAGTGAGTCGGATGCCGCGAGACGACAGGCAGCGGCGAAACCGGGCGCTTCGTCGAGCAGGCCGAGCGCCGGTGCCGTCGCCCCGCCGTACGGATCCGCGTCCGCGAGTGCCACGCTGTGGCCGAGCGCCGCGAGCTCGGCGGCGATCGTGACGGCGACTGATGTGCGCCCTGGTGCACCCGCCGGCCCCCACACGGCGATCACGCGCGAGGCATCCTCTCCGCCAAGAGGCCCGCCCGCTCGGGAAGGGACCCGCACGCCCCGCAGGTTCGGCTCGAGCTCGGTCCAGTCGGCCGTGGCATCCAGGGAGTCGTACACGCCGAGCGCTAGGGCGTGCCTTCGCTCGGACTCCCCCGCTGCCAGGACGACGAGCCGGATGCCCGCGCGATCGCATGCAGCGACGACCTCGGCCGAGAGGCGCCCGCGTCCGGCGCCTACGACGGCGACGTCGACCTCGCGCGTGGCAAGGGCCGCGAGGAGTTCCCTGCCCGCTGTGGTGCGCACGGTGACGAGGTGCCCGGATGCCGACGCCTCGGCGCTGACGCGCTCTTGAGTACGGCGGTCGAGGCAGAGCGCGACGGCGGTCATCCGTCACCTCGCGCAGGAGCGGCAGGGTCGGCGGCGTCTCCGGTGCCGGCCGGTGGCGTGCTGGACTTCTCCGGCGCCGTGCGCGAAGCGGCCTCGGGGCTCGCGGGCACCACCGAGATCACCTGCCCGTCGGCGATCGCCTGCAGAACCGACGCCACCCGTCCAGAAGGCACACGCAACTCGACCGAGACGGAACCGCGGTCGGCGACGAGGGCCTCGTCGTGCAGGATCGAGACGACGACAGCGCCGGAGACGAGCACGGCCGGTGGCTTGTAGTTCTTGTCGTTCGCAGGGTGAGCGGCCCAGACATCCGCCGTCGTGCCGGCCGTGACGGAGGCTGCCACCGGGCCGGATGCCTTCACCACCACACTGGTCAGCGAGACGTCCGACGCGCCGCTGAGCGCCGATGCCGGCACGAGCTCGCCCTTGGGCACCGAGCGCACCACCACCTCGTCGCGCTGCAGCCCGCCCGCGGCGAGGTAGCGATCGGATTGCGGCACCCGCACGCTCACGAGCTCCACGTCTCCCGGTGCCACCCGGTCGCCGGCCACGAGCGTCGTGCGGGCGACGTACACCTGCACGCTACGGTTCTGCGCGCTGAGCAGAACGCAGACACCCACCACTGACGCGACGATGAGCAGGATGCCCACCGCGAACCTCGGATCGACCCAGAACCTCCTCGCCTTGCCGTCCGCTCCCGCGACCATGCGCCTCCCCGCTTCCTGTTTCCGTTCATCCGCGCCTTCCGGCGGCTCCGTCCACCACGTTTCCCACCTGCCGAGCACGGGTCTCCTGAACGTCTTCACAGTCGTCGGAACCGGGTTCCTGCGGCAGCGCGTGAGTCCATCGTGCCGATCCTGGACAAGTCGTAGGAAAGTTATCCACACGGTCGGGGCGGGAAACCCGGTCCCGCCATAATCGAAGGCATGACCGCCGACCGATCGGATGATGTGACGCGCTTCCTGACGGTCGGCGACGCCGCCGAACTGCTCAAGGTGGCGCCAGGCGACGTCGTCGGCCTCATCGAGACCGGCGAACTGCCTGCCATCCGCGTCGGCCGTCCTGGGGCGTGGCGTATCGAGCGCGTGCAGCTCGAGGAATACATCGCAGCGATGTATGAGGAGACGCGGCGGCGTGCGGCGTGGGAGCAGTCCGATCTGGCGTCGATTCCTGAACTCTCCGGCGGACGCGTCATCTGGCCCGACCGGGACTGACATCGCCCCGGCTGGTGCGCGTCAGACCCGTAGCAGGATCAGCGAGGCCATCGGGACGATGCGCGTGCCGCGCACGTTGCTGGGGCGCCGCGGCGAGCCGGGATCGTGCAGCGCCAAATCGAAGTGATCCCTCGCCACCCGGTCGATCGTCCCGTGCAACACCCCCGACCGCGTGGTGACCGTGAGCGGGCTGCGTCGCCTGGCGAGGTCGCGCAACGGGAAGGCGAGGCCGAGCCTGTCGATCAGGCGAGGGGCGGCATCCGGCGTGCGCGAGGCATCCGGGTCCGGTTCAGCGTGCAGACTGTCGGCGACCTGACCGTCGTCGAGCCCCACGGAGGCGATGGCCTCCAGCGGCACGAGCGCCCGAGTGGATGCCGCGCGCACGCCGGTCCCGTTTCGTTCGTCCGCCACAAGGTCGCCGGAGACCCAGTCCCGGCCGAACGTCACCGGGAGCAGGCGGACGGTGCTTCCGTCGGCCAGCCAGAGGCTCAGCGGTGCGTGTCGTCCCTCATCGATGCCGGATGCCGCGCGCATCCGGTTGCGCAGCGACAGCCGCCCGAGCCTCAGCCGTTCCTCTTCGACCCGCAGCTCGAGGTCTTCAACGCCGAGTTCGTGTTCGAGCTGGCTCTCCAGGTCGTCGAACAGGTTGTCCCAGCGCATGAGAAGCCAACGTAGTGCGGCGAGGCGCATACGCGAAGGGATTATCAACAGGGCACCAACGCCGTGGACCGAATTGTCTGGCCGCTGGTTGAGTGACATGCCAAACACCCCCGAAGGCGGGGTGGTGGCGCATCCGAAGCGCCGTGTACGCCTGCCTTCGCGACCGCCAAGGCACCCGACCGCAGGGAGTACCGATGAGCCAGGCAACGCTGCCGCTTCCGTCGCACGACGACCCAGGGGATGTGCGGCAGGCGTCGGGAGGCACGACGTCGCACAGCCGGGTGCCGCTCAGTCACGGCCTCGGCGACGACTTCTTCATGGCGCAGCCGTCGCGCCGAGCCGAGTTGCCCGATCCCGAGCCGCTGCTGACGAACCTCGCGCGATGCATCCTCGAGGTGCTGGCCGGCGCACGCGAACTGGAACAGCTGAACCGCTGGGTCACCGACGAGGTCTATGCAACGCTGTTGCACCGCACGGTGCTGGCCGAGCGCGCCCGGCGGGTGAAGGGCCTGAAGGCGGTGCGGCCCGCGCTCAGCGTGCTCAGCACGCACATCAGCGAACCGCGCGACGGTGTGGTCGAGGCCACCGTCGTCGTGCGCAATCCGGTCAGGGTGCGGGCCGTGGCCATCCGCCTCGAGGGGCTGGACCGGCGCTGGCGCGCCTCCGCGATCAGCGTGCTCTGACGCGCTTACACGGTCAGCGGCGGCGGCGCTCCTGCGCGCGACGCTCCGCGCGGTTCATCGGCTCCTGGTCCGTCTCCGCACGCTGGCCGAATGCGCCTCGCGAGGCGCTCTGCTGCTGTTGCTCGGCGACGGCCTCCTCCTGCGCGGCGATCTGGCGGCGCCGCGCGCGCTCAGCACGCTCAGTTGCGGCACGCTCCACCTGTCCACGCTGGTTGCGAACCTCCACGCTGCCGTCGTCGCTCGGAGCAGAGTAGCTGAGGCGCTGCTGCTCGTCCGCGGCGGGTGCGAGGCCCTTCGCCTCCACCTCGGTGATCTCGCCTGCAGCCTGCGTGACCTCGACCTCGAGATTGAACAGGAACCCGACCGACTCCTCGCGGATCGCGCCCATCATCTGCTGGTACATCGCGAAGCCCTCGCGCTGGTACTCCACGAGCGGGTCGCGCTGCGCCATCGCGCGCAGGCCGATGCCGTCCTTCAGGTAGTCCATCTCATAGAGGTGGTCGCGCCAGCGACGGTCGATCACCGAGAGCACGACCCGGCGCTCGAGCTCGCGCATGGCCGGGGAACCGAGCTGCTCCTCACGGCGCTGGTAGGCGAGCCGGGCATCCGAGAGCACCTCGCGCTTCATGTATTCGCGGTTGACCCTGCCCTTGTTCCCCACCTCGGCGATGACCTCGTCGATGGAGATCCCCACCGGGTAGAGCACCTTGAGATCGGCCCACAGCGCATCGAAGTCCCAGTCGTCGGCGCTGGCCTCGGCGGTGTGCTGGTCGATGACCTCGGTGATCACGTCTTCGAGGAACTGCTGCACCCGCTCGTGCAGATCGTCGCCCTCGAGGATGTGCCGCCGGTCGTTGTAGATCGCCTCGCGCTGCCGGTTGAGCACGTCGTCGTACTTGAGCACGTTCTTGCGGATCTCGGCGTTGCGCGCCTCCACCTGTGCCTGGGCGGAACGGATGGCACGGCTCACGACCTTGGACTCGATCGCCAGGTCGTCGGGCACGTTGCTGCGCCCCATCAGGCTTTCGGCGGCGCCCGCGTTGAACAGCCGCATCAGGTCGTCGGTGAGCGAGAGGTAGAAACGGCTCTCGCCCGGGTCTCCCTGGCGCCCGGAACGTCCGCGCAGCTGGTTGTCGATGCGCCGGGACTCGTGTCGCTCGGTGCCGAGCACGTAGAGACCGCCGACCTCGATGACCTTCTCCGCCTCTTCGGCCACCGTCGCCTTGACGCGGTCGAAGACGGCGTCCCACTCCGCCTCGTACTCCTCGGGAGTCTCGACCGGGTTGAGGCCGCGCGCGTTCATCTCGGCCACGGCGATGAACTCGGCGTTGCCGCCGAGCATGATGTCTGTTCCACGGCCGGCCATGTTCGTGGCAACAGTGACGGCGCCGAGTCTTCCGGCCTGCGCAACGATGGCAGCCTCACGCGCGTGGTTCTTCGCGTTCAGCACCTCGTGGCGTACGCCCTTCTTCGCCAGAAGGCGCGAAAGATACTCGCTCTTCTCGACGCTGGTCGTGCCTACGAGAACCGGCTGGCCCTTCTTGTTGCGCTCCAGGATGTCTTCGGCGACCTGCAGGAACTTGGCCTCCTCGTTCTTGTAGACGAGGTCGGGCATGTCCTTGCGGATCATCGGCTTGTTCGTCGGGATGACCACGACGCCGATCTTGTACGTCGACATGAACTCGGCCGCCTCGGTCTCGGCGGTACCGGTCATGCCGGACAGCTTCTTGTAGAGGCGGAAGTAGTTCTGCAGCGTCACCGTG
>Ga0164242_10003026_pt1 | contig 19237 bp, 15 predicted proteins | sample OricomgcompostMG_FD_108783 | JGI IMG/M metagenome (GOLD analysis project Ga0164242, IMG submission 108783) | Miracle-Growth compost microbial communities from Emeryville, California, USA - Original compost - Miracle growth compost (MG) ... | reverse complement strand
GGGTGTTGATAAAGACTTTGTTGAACATCGTGAATATATTCCTTTAAATAGGGCGCTGCCTCACCATAATATCCATTTAAAAACGTATTCATTAATTCATCAGTATTCTTTTTTGGATTCCACAGCAAATGGCCTATAATCCAGGTTCGCATTTCAGGAAAATCACTTCGGACGTCACCTAAATTCAACGGCGCTTCATCGAAAATTCCTTTGATGTCATCGTTGGCGAGAGTTTTAATATCCTGGCCGATGCTATCCCAATTGGGGTACGGAAGCATCGGGTAAAAAAAGTTTCCCACATAATTCCAGATAATAATCTTATCTGTTATCTTCCGCCATGCCATCAAATTGTCCCAGGTTTCTTTATTCTCATTGCTATTTAAGGGATAACCAAAATTTGCGAAGATGGGAGCATACAAGATATATACGTTGTCATCCGGACGTATGGTTTTAGGCGGCTTTACGGTGTAGTAATAGGCAAGCGTGATAATTTTTAGATCGGGTTTTATTTTACGCAAGCTGCGCGAAACACTGTTAACAAATTTTAGAAGTGGCGCAGATTGGCTGCCTTCTTTTTCTGCTAACGCCATTGAGTCCGCATCATGACAATAACCGGTATTATCATTAATTGATAAGGACATATAGTCCATATCAGGATTTTCTTTGAGCCATTCCGTAGCGTTTTTTGTTAATTCCTCTTCTAATCCTGGTGCTGTATAACATAATTGCGTTTTGGCAGCGCTGGGCATCGCCGACTTAGATGTTGCCGGCTTATAACCGTTGGCCGGATCTGAATACCATTCGGGGTGGGATTGAAAGTACTTTTTCGGAGGTAATAAAGACGAAAAACTATGGATAAATCCTTTTATATCGTTCCGGCCTCCCCAATTTTCATCTGCGATATTATTGAGACCATTTGCACGCAACACAATTCCACTCTCTGCGTAATCTGGATCATAACGAATGCTCCTTTTTCTGGTGAAATCACGGTACTCAAGCGGTGGTGAGTAAATGATATTTTGAGGCGGAACTATGACATTATCTATCGAAGGAATTTCTTTTTCTGTTACTGACCACCATCGGCATCCCAATTCATCTTCCAGGAATTGATAAACGGCATAAAGGGTTCCTCGAGGTCTTCCGCCGGCAAGAAACAATTGCTCGTTCATCGATTTAATAATCACAGTGTCGCTCGTTAAGTTTCTCCAATTTACATCAGGCAATAACTGACGAACTTTGCCACCAGCACCGATCCAGATATACGGATGACCATGAATAGTGCTGCTCTCATCAACGATAGAGAATTTCGCTCCTGTGATTTTTTCCAAGTATATTTGGAGTTGGTTCGCCGCAGTCTTTTCTGCTGGAATAGCGTCGTTTGCCAATGCAATGGCATAGTTCGTCTTTTTATTTTGTGCGAGGTTAATATCTTGCGCACTACACGCTGAATTAATCATACATAAAACACATACTGTAAATGATGCGATTCTTAAAAATTTAATCATCAAAATAACTCCTACTTATTGCACATTCAGACTCCATGCCCCATTAGATTTCTTTGCCTCTTGATATAACACAGTGGATTTGAGCCATTTTACATGCCCATCAGCGAACGCAACATTCACGCCTTCAAAATGACGTCCGGATTCACAATCCGATTTTGCATTGGTGACGGTGGTGGTACAAGGGTTTCCTGCGCTCCCGGCTCCCGGCAAATAATAATTATTACTTGCAAGAACTTTCGCGTATTCTGCATTGATCCTTATAGCTCCAGAATCCATTATCATGTAAGTAGATGCGGGAGTTTGAATAGAAGATAGTGATGTCGGTGTGGCGCTAATCGGATAAGAGATTACTGTAGTATTTGCTCCGTAATTTCTAATTGAGGGATAAGTAAGATCGCTTTCATTAGAAGAAGGACAATAGAAAACGCGCGTACTCTTATGATATGGATACAACATTTGTGGCCAATACCAATATCCATCATTCCAAGAAATTCCATCAGGAGGAATTTGTGCTGACGCGAATAAACTTTGCGGATAGCGTTCGTCATAATCCTGCGTGTACATCATCGTGGCGATGCCCATTTGCTTGAGATTACTCATACAACTTGCACGTCGAGCATTTTCTCTTGCTCGGGCAAAAACGGGAAATAAGATTGCAGCGAGAATTGAAATTATCGCAATAACGACTAATAATTCAATCAGCGTAAATCCTTTTGCACGGCTTTTTTCAATTGTGTGTAGGTCTGACATTTTAATCACTCCTTTCAATTGGATTACAACCTTCTTTAATTATACCCGCTCTCCTGTTATCTTAAACCATCATTTTATAGATTATGCGCTCATATTATATGAATTTTCGCTCATTTCATCTCTGTCGCTGAATTCTCCATTAATGAAGCGCGATATACAGATGGAGTAACACCATAAGCACTTTTAAAGACTCGCGAAAAATAGGGAACATCCCGCAACCCGACCTTTGCAGAAATAGCTCCTAACGTTAACGTGGTTTGCTCCAAATAATGACAGGCACTTTCCATTCGTTTCATGGCAAGATAATCCCGTGGAGTGCTACCAACGTGCTGATGGAATACCCTTCGAAATTGAGCAGGACTAAATCCAGCGTCATGCGCAAGAGCTGAAATGCTACAGGAGGGATCCATTGAAATTCGTTTTAAAATTTTACCTAACCATTCCGGTAAGGCATGATGGACAGAAGACGCTAACGACAGCGAGCTTAAATGCGGCCAGCAAAAACCTAAAATTGTTTGTGCCATTCCATTCATCATTAATTTTTTATGGCTCTCAGTGGATTTCTTATTGGTAATAATCTGAGTCATCCAACTTTCCATCAATTGTTGTTCCTCTTCTGTGATCGTCCACTGCGTAGGCAGGTTAACATTACGAAACAGACTAAACTTATTAAATACCGTAACTCTTAATCCTATGGATAACCATGTAGTGTGGCAAGATGTATAAACGGTGCGTTCGAGATTAACTGGAAACACACAAACGCTACCTTTACGGACTGCCCACTCACTTTCATTCATACGCACTCGCACACATCCACTTTTCACGAGCCACAATTGATAGGAAAAATGTTCGCTCTGATATTCTCTCGGATCATGGTAAAAACGATCTCCAGTTACCCAATGATGATCATGCACTCCTAATACCGCCACTTTAACGCCTGACATATCTGTTTCATGCATGTTTGAAACTCCTTTTCTCCATCAGAAAATATTGATTATCACTGACGCGATTTCTTGAGCGTATCGCCAATTATTGACGCATATAGTTCGGTCAAAGTTATTGTTGAGATAGAAACAATATCCTCTAAAATAATGTATTGTAGCTTGGCGCCAACGTTCTTAGAAAAGTACTTTTTTGCATTATGTTTTCTGGATTCCAGCTTTCGTCGGAATGACGATTAGTTCATTACTTTACACAAATGCCCAACATCAGCCAAAGTACTTTTACCAATTGTCCACTTGGAATCTTATCATTGATACGGACAGTGATACTAAAAAACAGGCTGGAGCGAAATCGCTCCAGCCTGTAAAAGTACTTTTTTTGGTTATTATTAGGGACCGGTGATATTGAACGCTGACACCTGGGGAATCCAATTGCGTGAAAAGTAATCGCTGAACATGAAAAAGAACATCACGCCAAGGAAGAGAAAAGCGATGCCGGCAAAGAACTGGGTGAGTCGGCTGCTATATTTGACGTGCATGAAAAACAGCACAACCAGTAACGCTTTGGCAACTGCGATGACCATCGCAATGACTACATTGGCAGGCCCCCAATGAAGACGGATGCTGAAATCTTCCATTGCTGCGAGCACCGTCACGATCAGCAGCACCATTAACGCCCCGAAGACTTTAAGATAGACATCAACGGGAATAATGTGATGAGAGTGAATGACTTCCAATTCTGAATCTTGCGATGTTTCCATTATAAACTTTCCTCAAATTAAGATACGAATGACATTATGTTTTCGGCAGAGAGCGTTACCAAAGCGGTCCAGACCCCTTGATACCACTTACGAGATACAGCAACGGGAATAAAAAGATCCAAATGATGTCAATTAAATGCCAATACAGGCCACTTAATTCCACCGGTTGATCATTGCCCTCGGTGAACTTCCCTTTAATTGCCATAACCAGCAGGATTGTCACGAGAATAATTCCTATGAACATGTGAAAACCGTGCAAGCCGGTCATGAAGAAATAGAATGTCATGAACATTTTGACGGCATTGGGACTGACGCCTTCTTTGGCCAATTCCTGCACATCTTTAGCATGATCCGGATGAACGGTGGTATCGTAATAATTCCATTGCACACCGGGCACCAGGCCTTCATAATAGTCCTGCGTCCACTCCACGCCTTTAACGCCAATAAAAGCCCATCCCAAAACCAGTGTTAAGGCAAGAAAAGTAACCAACCTTTTCTTGTTTCGCAACGCGGCAGAGTGCACAGCCATCGCCATTGTCAAACTACTCACCAGCAACACACCCGTATTCACTGACCCCATGAACCACTTGATGTGGTGACTACCGATAGCAAATGCGTGGGGAAATGACCAACGATAAACGGCATAGGCACAAAATAACCCACCAAACATCATGATTTCTGTTACCAGAAATGCCCACATCATCAGGGTGTTGCATTCTCGCTGTTGCGCCATATCATCGAAATGATGATGCAACAGGAGATGTCCGCTATCGTCGATGGGCGGATCTGTCTCGCCAGCGTGGACCGGCGATTTATCTAAAGTCAAACTATTCGTTTCAGCGCTCACGTTCATTCTCCTCAAGCCGTTTTTGGGAATCTTTTACAGATCCCGAATGGCCATTACCGTTGCCGTTTCCATTATGATCTTTTTCTACTTGATCTTCTAACAACTCACGTCGAGATTCATATTTCAACCGCGCTTCTTCAATTTCAAGGCGCTGATCTTCCAACTCATCGGCTGCTGGATTATACGCATATGGCCCAATACGAACGATCGGTACCACATCAAAGTTGAAGGTTGGTGGCGGCGAAGTTGTCTGCCATTCCAAGCCAGTGGCTCCCCAGGGATTGGGGCCTGCCGGTTTTCCTTTTTTCAATGACCACAACAAATAAACGAAAGGTAATAAGTATCCCAGCGCCAAAATGGTGGCTCCGGCGGTCGAAAAGATATTCAAGGTTTGGAATTCAGGCGCATACATGGCGTAACGACGCGGCATGCCTTGATAGCCCAAAATGAATTGTGGGAAAAATGTCAGGTTAAAGCCAATAAATAACAGCATAGCTGCAATGCGTGCCCAAGCTTCAGGGTATAGTTTCCCGGTCATCTTTGGCCACCAATAATGGATGCCGCCCAGGAAGGCAGAGACCGAAGCTCCTACCATGATGTAGTGGAAGTGAGCAATCACAAAATAGGTGTCCGTCAAATGCACGTCCACAGCAATTGCCGCCAAATACACACCCGTTAATCCGCCTACTACGAATAACCCAATGAAGCCGAGGGTATAGAGCATCGGTGCATCCAAACGAATGGAGCCTTTATAAAGTGTTGATGTCCAGTTGAACACTTTAATGGCCGAAGGAATAGCAACGGCAAAACTCAGTGCGGAAAAGAGGATGCCCGCGTAGGGTGATTGACCGGAAGTGAACAGATGATGGCCCCACACCAAAAAGCTAATAACGGCAATAGCGATACTGGAGAAACAGACCATCTTATAGCCAAAAATGGGTTTTCGGGAGAAACACGTTACCAATTCACTGATTACTGCCATGCCCGGCAACACCATGATGTAAACGGCTGGATGCGAGTAGAACCAGAACAAATGCTGGAAGAGCACCGGATCTCCACCCATTTTAGGATCGAAGATGCCGATATGCAAAATGCTTTCCGCTGCGACAAGCAACAAAGTAATTGCCAGCACGGGTGTTCCCAGCACCTGAATCACACTGGTTGCATACATCGACCAAACGAAGATTGGCAGGCGGAACCAGGTCAATCCAGGAGCGCGCATTTTATGCACGGTAATAATAAAGTTAAGTCCCGTTAAAATCGAGGAAAACCCTGCCAGGAAAATCCCCACGATAGCCAACACCACGTATCCGTTTGAATACATTGAGCTATATGGCTCATAAAATGTCCAACCGGTATCAACGCCTCCCATTGTCAGCGCATACAACGCAATTGCGCCGCCAATAATATAAAGATACCAAGACAAGAGGTTGATCTTGGGAAACGCCAAATCTTTGGCGCCGAGCATCATGGGCAGAACAAAGTTACCTAACGTTGCCGGAATCGATGGCACAAGGAAGAAAAACACCATCATCACGCCATGCATGGTGAACATGCGATTGTATGTCTCCGGCTTGATGAACTGACTATAAGGGGTCATCAAATTCAAACGCATCATCAAGGCAGCCAGTCCGCCTAAAAAGAAAAAGACGGTAATAGACACCAAATACAAAATGGCAATGCGCTTGTGATCGACCGTGAACAGCCAGGACTTCCAGCCATAGCCATTATTGAGATAATGGTGGCGTGGCTCGAACTCCAGCTCTTCGATGGAGGCCGTTTGTGGAACGTGGTTAACTTCAGCTTCTATGGCAGCAGTATTCATCGACTCATCCTTACCTGCGCCAAAGCGCAGTAAAAGTACTTTTTATTCTGACAGATCATCATCATTTGCACACTAGTTCTCTTTATAAAACTTTTTCATCACTCTATTCCTGACCCGATGTCCGCACATTGACATCTGTAGTCGCACCAGCCAATGGCGCTGTGTCAGGCCTGGCTTGAGGTCTAGACGCTAACGGAGCAGTTTCTGCTTTCGAAGCCGCTGGCGGCTCCACTTCCTTAATTCCGCCCGCACGCCCGCCATTAGCGGTACTCAGCGATTTGATATATTCAATTAAAAGGCGGACTTTCCCTTCATCCAACTGACCTCTAAATGAAGGCATGATGGGCTTGTACCCTGCAGCAACTTCCTGTTCGGGATTCACGATGGAATCATGAATGTAGCGTTCATCACCAATGATAACTTTGGTGCTGCCGCCCGGCTCTTGCAAAGGCACAGGATTGTTATAAACGCCATCCAACAACGGTGCGCGCACATTGGAGCCGGGGCCGTGACAACCGCCGCAACCTAATTCGCGGAAGAGTTGTTCTCCTTGTTTTGCAAGTGTGCCGCCGGCGTTGCCTTCATGCAGCCATTTTTGATAGTCGGCAGGTTCCATGACATATACCGTTCCCACCATTCCGCTATGTTTGGTGCCGCAATACTCCGCGCAAAAAAGATGATGCGCGCCCACCTTCGTGGCCTTGAACCATAATGAAGCATACCGGCCTGGCACCACGTCTTGTTTGACGCGAAAATCAGGCACATAGAAAGAGTGAATGACATCCTCAGAAGTCATGATCAACCGAACATCCTGTCCCAGCGGCACATGCAATTCGTTCATCTCCCAGCGCCCCTGTGGATGCTGAATTTTCCACATCCATTGCTTGGCCACTACATAAATGGGTTTTGCATCTTTAGGCGCACGCATCACTTGCAGATACGTCCAGGTAGAAAATCCAAAGATAGCAATGCAAAGTAGAATCGGAATGCCAGTCCATGCAATTTCCAACGTCAGACTCTCGTCCGGTGGATTGCTGCGATCGGCATTTGTGCCGCGGCGATATTTCACCACAAAGTAGACCAAGCAGCCCACGATCAGAATAATGAAAAACAGCGCCATTGCGTTCAACACGTTAAATAGCGTGTCAATGCGACTTGCGATTGATGATGCCGCTTGCGGCCAATAAAAAATTTGATCCATAACTACGCTCTAAAAGTACTTTTATTAACTATCGTCTCTGTCTGTCGAATATCCTTTATGCCGGGTTAACGCGAATATCAGCGTTCCCAAACAAAGTAGGATCAATACACCGCCGGCACTCAAAAGTTTATGCACAGCAAAATTATATTTACCAGTATTGGGATCAAACATACTGCACTTCAACAAGATCATGTCTGATAATGTCCCCACTTTTCCCTGCGATGAATCGACCAGCCCCAACCGCAAATCCTGCATATGAAAAACCACGCCTCCCAAATAGCGGGAAATGCGCCCATCTCCATTCACCAAAACAATTCCCGCCGGATGGGCGTATGTCTTGGTAGTGGGATCATAGGAATACCGAAATCCCACCGCCTTTGCCAGGGCCTGAATATTTTCCTGTTTTCCTGTCAAAAAATGAAACCCATCCGCCAGCGCTGTCATTTTATATCGCTTCAAATATTCTTCTTTCTGCTGCGCTGCTAACTTTGGCCCCTCACTAGGGTTAATGCTGACAGCTACATACTGAAAGTCACGCCCTGCCTTAAACTTCAAATCTTTCATGCCCTGAAAGGTGCCGTTAATCACTTCGCCACACAACATCGGACATTCAAAATACATCAATGTCAGGATAACCGGCTTGGAGCCAAAATAGTCTCCTAACTTAACCGTTTTGCCTTGAGAATCCACAAAAGTCAAATCCAACGGCACTTTGCTTTTGAGATTCTGCGTCCAATCCACACTGTCCAATACTGCTGTCTGTTGCGTATTGGTTGCAATCGCCTCCGGAGAAGCAACCTTGGCCTGCGCCACCTGACCAATAGCGCAGAGCAACGCACTACCCAAAAGTACTTTTACAAGGAACTGTTTTATCTGCATTTTACAATTCCTTCTTTTGCGACTTAGTGCGTGCAACATCACGACGCACCAAAACCACCATAAGGAGCCCGATAAGCATCACGGTTATCAAGCCGCCAACCCTTAATACATCCATAACGGCTAATGTATATTTACCGGACTGCCCATCGTAATGATAGCACTTAAGCACAATCAAATCCAACGGCGAACCAATCTTACCGCGTCCTGCATCCAAAAAGCCAAACCGTAAATCCTTGGGCTCAAAGAGCACACCGCTCATGTATCGGGCAATGTGTCCTGCCGGTGTCGCTAACACCAGTCCAGCGGGATGAGCAAACTGATCTGTTTTTGGATCGTAGCTATAATCAAAACCAAGAGCTTTGGCCAAAGGTTTGATATTTGTATTTTCTCCGGTAAGGAAATGAATCCCTGCCGCTTCCTTCTCCATGCCAAACTCTTTCAAGTACGCTGACTTTTTAGTTTTGGCAATATCAGGTCCTTCCTTCGGATTGACACTCACAACAACCATCTGGTAATCGCGGCCTGGCCGAAACGCCAAATCCTTCAATCCTCGAAACGTCCCTTTCATTACTTCACCGCAAAGCATCGGACAATAGAAATAAACCATTTCTATCAAAACCGGCTTCTCGCCAAAGTACTTTTGCAGCTTTACTGTATTTCCGTCTTCGTCTTTAAACGTCAGGTTTAACGGAATCTGCTTATTCAGATTCTGTGTCCACCCCACTTTATCCAACACTTCAGCGCCCACCTGATTACTGGCTGACGGTCGCAGTTGTTCTCCATAAAAACTGCCACCAGGCTCAGTAAAACTCCCGGCTGTTGCTGCGGTGACCATGAGTACAAGCATTGCCGCACTTAAAAGTACTTTTAAGACAGCGCCAGCATGCATGATGGGTCTTGACTTACGGAACGACATTTATTTCACCTTCTCAAAATCCCTTATCCTCAGCTGGTTCAAGAGCCGGGCTAACGGGGGCAGGAGGACGCAACGAACTCGGCCTTGCAACCACTGGATATCCTTTTTGCAAAGCAAGCGTCATTGCATCATCAACAGGAATGTGCACACCAACTTTCTTTCCTTGCGCATTATTTACATAACCATAACTCCCGATCTCGACATCCTCTTGATGTCGCAATACAACCATCGGCTGATGGGGATCGGGCATTAATGGAGGCACTTGTGTCGCCGTAGGCAAATATCGATCAGCCTCTTCGCCTTCGATCAAGCGCGCCTCGCGCGACAGGGCTGCCGGTTTAACTGTAGAAACAAAATTCGCAGAGGGAATGGTATCTTTCTTCTCTTGATAATGCAAAATACCAAAGAACATCCAGGCAAGTCCAAAGGCAATTGCAATCACGAAACAAAACAGTCCAATGAACCATTTAGTAAGCGCGCGCACACTGATGTCACGATGTTCATGCCCATTCAGCACCCCCTCAAATTGAGTGCCTTGTGGTGTAGTCTTTTCAAGATGCAATTCGTTAACAGTATGTTCACTAATGCTATGATCAATTTCTGTATATTCAGACATAGTAACTTTCTTCTCCCTACCTCGCAGACAACAATTCAGTTGGGGGGATAACTCCTTTTAACGCTGGCTTATAGGAGCATCTTCACCGGCATGCTCAGGTTTACCGCCATACAATTCGTGCTCATGCATGGTATGTTCAGCGATAATCCAATACTTCATAAATCTGGGGTCATACAACGGCACCAACGGACGCTTGAGAATTTGCTGTCCAAAGAACCACAACCACAACCCGCCGATAAATAACATCGCTCCCAGATCAGCAATGTAGAACACGACATGCGCATCAAATGCGGGACGGATTAACCAAACCCAGTTGAGAAAACGCATCAACAGAATAAAATAGCCGAACCTCGCCAAATTCGCAGTACGTGTTTTCAACGCGCTGGATTGCAGCAACAAAAACGGCAAACCGAAATGCAAAATACAAACCCCAGCTCCCATTAAGCGCCAACCGCCAGCGCGGCGCATGGTATACCACAACGCCTCATGACTAATATTGCCCGAATAGGTGATGATGTATTGAGAGAAAGAAAACCATGCCCAGGCCAACGTAGCAGCCAACATCACATTACCTAAATCTCGAACATAATTATCGGGAATCTTCGCCAATAAAGGAATATGCCCTGCAAGACTGTGCAACAAGATAAACATGAGGGCCAGCATGGTAACAACATTAGTGGCGCAAATAAGGAGCCCAAATACTGAGGAGTAATAATGAGGTGTTAATGACAACACCCAGTCATAGCCCATAAATGTGACAGCCAAAACAAGGAAGACAATTCCTACAGGACCTAAAATATTTAATCGGTTATATGTGGCAGGACTGCAACGCTCATCCTGATCCGCGCTCCACTTACATCCAATGTACGCAAGAATCATAAAGCCAGCAAAATAGATAATGTTGCGAGCCCAGAAAAAGGGCACATTCAGATATCCCGCTTTTGCGCCAATCAACGGGTCTGAAAGGGCTTCCTTATCCATCCACACAAACAAAGAGTGAACACCGAAGATCAACGGGATTCCCAAAATAATTAAGAGAGGAAACAACTTCGATGCCGCTTCCAGAAAGCGGCGTACAATAAATCCCCAGCCGCCACCAACACAAAAGTGCAACATCAACACACCTAGAGCGCCTATTGAGATACCACACCAAAACATATAAGCGATCAAATAGGATTGGAAAAAAGTATCTGCATGCCAAATCGCTCCGATGCCACAAAGCACCAGTCCAATTACTGCAGCGATCAAAGCATACTTTTGCAAGTTACGCACTTGCGGCGTGATCTGCTCGGGAGTGGGAAATAAATCTTTATCGATGGTATTCATAATTCAATTCCTGTTTTACCTCTCCTACTTAACCTTGGGCACCAGGATATTTTCGGTCACCGGATTTTGGCGCAATGTCGCCACCGGCCCATTTTTCAACTGTTTCTGTTCCGCAGCAGGCACATCACTGATATGTGCATCTTGACTAAGTTGCAAAGCGCGAATATAAGCAATAATCGCCCAACGATCTTCGGGGGTGATGCGATCGCCATACTGATACATCGCACCGAAGCCATTGGTGATGACATCGAAGAAATGTCCCACAGGCGCTTTGCGCAACCTATCCTGATGATAGGAAGGAGGCTGTGAAAAGCCGCGACGCACAATCATGCCATCGCCATAACCAGTTCTTCCATGACAAGGCGCACAATAGATGTCATATCTTTCCTGACCCCGTAAAAGTACTTCCTTGGTGACGGGAAAAGGAAACTTATCCATAAGAGCCCCTGCGCCACGGACGCGGTAATCTCCCGTTGGTCCTGTATTTCCCACGCCTTCGTTGAACTCGGGCGTAATGCCCGCAGCATACATATCACGAATGGGAGCAAAGGTTCCTGGAGGATACAATTTGTCCTGCTCTATTTGACCACTCCAAACCGTACCTGTCGGCGGCGTTTGCGAGGAAGAGCCGCTTGTCATAAAAGTGTCGGGTTCGTAGGGTTTTAACCTTGAGTCATTCCACATGCTAAGCGCCTGAAAACGCCCATCACGGTCACAGCCCGTCATCACAAAGCACACCAACACAAGGCTTGCCACAAGTAGCCAGCGGCCACGCAAACATGACAACTGCGTTCTTATTTTTAATGGATCAAACATAGCACTCAAAATTTTCATTGTGAACTTATCCTTAACGTTTCAGTCGTAATTGCCTATCTCTCCACCACGGAAACATTATCGGCGCCCAATGTATTCATAAACTCTAACGTTTCGACTTCATCGAACAACCGGTCTTCTGCCTCAATGGTCAAAAAGTATCGATCGGTAGAAGCACGATCAAAATTTGGCGTATTAAACATCGAATGATAAGGCATCGGCAAGCCGTTAAGAATGAGCATCGAAACAACGCCCACGAGCGCTGATGTCAAAATTGTCATTTCAAAGGTTGGCGGAATAAATAATGGCCAGCTATTAGTTGGCTTTCCTGCGATATTCAACGGCAATGAAATTCCCATTGCCCAAAATGCCAGTGTATATCCACTGACAGCGCCCACAAAACCCGCCATGAGCATGATGAATGGCATCCACTTGTCACGTGCGCCCAATGCTTCGTTCAACCCTTCCAGCGGAAATGGCGTAAAGGCATCTGTTTTTTTATAGCCCGAGTCACGCACTTTGCGACATGCCGCTTTAAGTACTTCTGAAGCCGAGAACTCAGCTACAATGCCGTAAATCGAATTTTCTTGTTTGGTTTCCATAACTAAACCTTGAGCCCTCCGGTAACAGCTGGATCATTTGCACCCAGTTCATCCACATGATGTTCATGATGTACTAATTCACGCATTTCCACCATGGAGATAGTTGGCAAGAGGCGCACGAAGATAAAGAACAATGTAAAAAATAAGCCTAACGTGCCTGCAAAAGTAGCGTAATCCCAAAACGAAGGATAATACATGTGCCAGGAAGAAGGCAGATAGTCTCGCGTTAAGCTGAATGGAATCAATACCAGACGCTCCAACCACATCGCAAAGTTCACCACGAGCGCCACAATGTAGAGTCCCCAGATTGATGTACGAATTTTTTTAAACCAAATTAACTGAATAAAGACACCGTTGCAAAAAATGAGCAGCCAGAATGACCACGCATACGGGCCAAACATACGGTTATCAAAAGTGAGATAGCGTTCAAAAACAACTCCGCTATACCAGGCAGTAAAGACTTCCATAATATAACCATAAAAAACGATATTACCGGTTATACACATGAACTTACCGCAATTCTCCAAATGCTTCATGGTGATCAAATCTTTCATTCGAAAGAATGATCGTAGCGGGACGCCAAGATTGATCACCATAGCGAATCCAGCATACACCGCTCCCGCCACGAAATATTGCGGGAAGATGGTTCCATGCCAACCGGGAACAATACCAGCCGCAAAGTCCCAGCTAACGGTGGTGTGCACGGAAAGTACCAACGGCGTACTCAACCCAGCCAGGATCAGATAAACCGCATTGTAACGCTGCCAATGACGCGTTGAATAGCGCCATCCCAGCGCAAAGAATCCAATAAATTTCTTTAGCCAGGGCGCCTTAGCGCGATCACGCATGGTAGCAAGGTCAGGAACAAGACCGATATACCAGAATACAAGCGAAACCGTAAAATAAGTGGAAACAGCAAATACGTCCCAGATCAACGGGCTGCGAAACTGCGGCCACAATCCCATTGTGTTGGGAAATGGCAACATCCAGTAAACATACTGATGACGGCCAACATGCAATAACGGATATAATCCCGCGCAACATACAGCCATCAATGTCATGGCTTCCGCGAAACGGTTAATAGAAGTGCGCCAGTTTTGATGCAATAACAAAAGGATAGCCGAAATCAATGTTCCAGCATGACCAATACCAATCCACCAAACGAAACTGAGAATACCAACACCCCAGCCAACCGGAACATTCACGCCCCAGATACCCACGCCTTCCAGTATCAGATACATTACTGATACGAACATTAAGGCAAGAAGGGACAAACTCACAAACATCGAAATGAGCCATCCCAACGAAATGGGACGCTTCAAGGCAATATCCGATATTTGGGCGGTAACAGATTCCAGTGTGTGATGCGAGCCAATGATTTGGTTCTGCATCTCGGGATCGTATTGCTGGGGAACGCTGGTGAGCATGTCCCGCAACGAACGACGGCTATCACCGGACGGTTTTTCGCCGCCGGTAACTTCCGTCTCTAATTCAGCAGGTTGTTTTGGCATCTTTAATTTCCTCAACTTAACACTCAGTCAGACTACGTAATTCATTGTCCGGCAAAAGTACTTTTACGTTTATCTTTACAAAGCCGCCTCAGGCGCGGCATTACCACTATTATCATGATCCGTCTGCGAAGCACCGTCGCCTTCCAGCTTTGGATTGGGATTTCGCAATCTTGCAAGATAAGTAGTACGCGGATACGTATTCAAATCTGTCAACACGCCGTAGTTATGCGGCTCCGCTTTGGTCTTATACACCTCACTGGTTTGATCAACCACATTACCAAAGCTAATGGCATTGGTGGGACAAACCTGCTGGCAAGCTGTTACAACATCGCCATCCTTCATGGGGCGATTATCCACTTCGGCATGCCATCTTGCATCGTTGATGCGCTGTACACAATAAGTACATTTTTCCATCACACCGCGAGCACGCGTAGTAACGTTTGGATTATGCATCAGCGAAATCGTGGGGGAAGCCAGTTCCGAATACTGCAAGAAATTGAACCGGCGCACCTTATAAGGACAGTTGTTGGAACAATAACGAGTTCCAACGCAGCGGTTGTAGGTCTGCTCGTTGATACCTTCTACACTATGCGAAGTTGCTTCCACCGGGCAAACATATTCACAAGGCGCCTTTTCGCATTGCATACAGGGCAATGGCTGGTGATGCGTAGCCGGATTTGCAACATCACCATCATAATAGCGATCCACTCTAATCCAGTGCATCTCGCGCCCCATTGAGGTTTGATACTTACCAACAGTAGCAATGTTATTTTCTGCCTGACATCCAATAGTACACGCATTACAGCCGATACAGGTTGTCAGATCAATAGTCATCGCCCACTGCGGAGTGGGGTTTCCGCCATACCCAACACCCTTGTAGGTTGGAACGTTATTCTTATCTATGCCTGTTCTATCGGAGGGCCAAATGGGACCGTAGAAGGATGGAAGATCATTAGCAGCATCCATTCCCTCATGCGACTTCTCTTCCAGCGCTTCCGTTTTGGCATTTTCACCTGCGGCGCGCTTTGCACGATAAGTCTTTTGTGTCTCATCCGGGGCCTCATCCGCCATTGGAGCAGGCACCAAGAAAAAATTAGGATCTTTCGCAAACTCTGCAATCGGAATAACCTTGATAACATCACGCCCATGCTCTGTTTCCAAGGCAGTAGGATCATTGGGATCATCAGGCACATTTGTATCGGCGGTCTTAAAGTCGATTGTGTGGTGATGCTGCGTTGTTGCCAAATGATAGAAGTCATTTGTCTTCTTCAACTGCAACCCCGAGGTAAACCAAAGCGCTTTTGACGTGCGGAGCAAATACGTATCAGAACCGACGCCGCCGCCTACCTGACCACATTTGGTGCGGCCATAACCAAGTTGTACAGTGATACTATTATCCGGTTGTCCCGGCAAAACAAAGACCGGCAACGTGATTCTTCCATCACCCAAATCCAATTCAATGACCTGTTCCTGGGCAATTCCCTGTTCCTGCGCCGTAGCCGGACTTACCAGAGCAGCGTTATCCCACGTAACTTTTGTCAATGGCCTGGGCAATTCCTGCAACCAACCGCTATTGGCATATCGCCCATCGCCCACGTGAAAGTCGGGGCGGAAACATATTTCCAATCCGCTGCCCGCAGAAGTTGGCGCCGGAAAAGTACTTTTAGCGGTAACACTCACAGGCTTGGCGGTTGTATTTTCCATCACGCCGTTATTGAGCACCTTACGCCACCATGTCTCAAAATCACCGGAATGCTTGCCGCGCCAATACTCGCGCACAATCTCATAGCCTTTGCGGTTTGCCTGCCCCAGAAGAACGGCCAAAATCTCATGAAAAGATTTCCCTTCGTACAATGGCGCAATCAGCGGCTGAACAATGGAAGTTGTTCCATCATAAGCGCGGACATCACTCCATTCTTCCAGATAATGTGTTTGTGGAACATGCCAATTACACCAACTGGCCGTTTCGTCATTATATAAACCAACATGCGCTGTCAGCGACACTTTTTGCAACGCCTCAGAAAACTTCAGATCAGCAGGCGCATCATAAACGGGATTGCCGCCCAGAATAAACAGGTTTTGCACTTTGCCCGCGTTCATATCGGCAACCAGCGCACTCAACGAATCAGTATGAACAGCGGGATTCGCTTCCACCATTTCCGTATATTTGACGGACTTGCCAACTGCACCCAACCGGGCATTAATAGCATGCGCCAACGCATGGACAACTGGCGGTTGATATTCACCCGGAATAACCAGGCTCTTGCCCGGATTCGCAAGCAGATCTTTCGCCATTTCCTGCACGCGCTTATCCGCACTAAAAGTACTTTCACCAGCGCCAGCCACACCAACAGCTGCTGCGATTGCACGGGTAAACGGCTCAATATCAGATGCCTTTAATGGCCAAGAATGGTCAGCACTGGTTCCTGTAATAGTGGGCGTACTTTCCACCACATACAACCGGTTCATCTCTGTTTTGTCGTGGCGCACGCGGCGACCGTCAGCGAATTCGCGCGCCAACCGCACACTGTCAGGGCCCTCATGCAAGAAGTTGGCATCCAAAGACAATATTGTCTTGACGGACTTCAAACTATAAACAGTTTGAACATCACGCCCAAATGACATTCGGGCACCCTGCTTCACGTTGTCGCGGTTATTGACTTCCCACTGATGCCATTGCGCCTTAGGGAATTTTTTGAGCAACGCCTGCATTTGACTGGTCAAAGTCGGCGAAGTAACAGTTTCGGTCAAAATCCGCAAACCCGCACCGCCAGCAGACTTTTGCTTTTCCACGGCCACCGTAACTGCTTCCACAAACGAATTCCACTGGCTATCCTCACCTTTCAACAACACACGCTGCGAGCGATCGGGATCATACATGGAAAGCAACGTCGCCTGCGTGATGGCATCCGTGCTGCCCAAGCTGGTGGGATGGTCAGGGTTACCGTCAATCTTAGTGGGGCGCGCCATATTACTACGTACCAATAGACCACGACCGAAACCATTCCGCGTTTCCGCCGTCGCATAAAACAAGGGGCGACCCGGCAATGTGTCTTCCGGCATTTTCACATAAGGCGTAATGTGCTCATCCGGCTGACGCGCACAACCGGACAAACCAGCCAACGCCAACCCAGCACCCATCAAACGCAAGAAGTCACGACGGCTGACGCCTTGCCAGGAACCCGGCGCCTGACGCGGAAATTCGCGATCCACCAATTCTTTAAACTGCGAATCATCAGCCAACTCTTCCAAGCTACGCCAATACTTCTGACCGTTTTGATTAGCCAGTTTCTTACGGAGCTTTTCCATGTCCAACGGAGGACGCAACGGCTCAGCAGCACCAATGGCCGTCAACGGGATAAATTGCCCTGACGCGGATTTCGGTGTTCCGCAGCCACAACCGCTGCCACAACCACCGGAACCACAACTGTCGGATTCATTTGGCAAGACGTTTATCTCCATGAGTTTTTCGCTATTATTTTGAGCTGGTTTAAATTCGTTCGGCATCTGGTCAGTCCCGTTCTTAGTAACAATTTAACGGATCAACATCTCCGCAATAAATAATCAAACTTCTATTTAGTGGTGGCAGACAGAGCAGTTGGTCAACTGCGCAGTCGGCATAATATTATATTCCTTCACTAACTTAGCACCCAGTTTTTCCTGTGAATAAGGAATCCCATTCTCGTCTAAAACGTCTGAAGCTTTCCAGTCCATCTTAAACACGGCATTCTTTGGTCGAATGTTGCGCTCCGGATGACGGTGGCAATCAAGGCACCAGCCCATGGTCAACGTATTCTCTTTGTAAACCAGCGGCATGCGATCAATGCGTCCATGACAAGAAACGCAACCAATACCTTTATTGATATGAATGGCGTGGTTAAAAAACACAAAGTCAGGAAGATCATGAACGCGCTTCCATTGAATCGGTTTTCCGGAAGTAAAACTATCCACAATCGGCTTGATCTCCGGACTGTCCGACCAAATCTGCGAGTGGCAAGTCATACAGGTTTCCGTTGCGGGCATACCTGCGTACATTTCTTTGTCCACCGTGAAATGGCAATAGCGGCAATCAATGCCGTCGTCATTAACGTGATGTTTGTGGCTGAACTGAATGGGCTGAGAAATTGGCACATAGCGCTTGGCGCCATAGGACAAATTGATCCCCATCAGCGCATACGCCAACGTGGGGAGTCCTATAACAACGCAAATTATGCTTAACTTCGCAATCGTGTTCGAGCCCGGATGAAAGACCTGAGCCATATTATTTTCCAATCCTTCTATGTATTATGTCGCTATGCAATTTCAAACAGACCCTTATGATTTAACATATCAAGACGCGCCTGTCTATTAACGATTTCCCAATGCAGTTCCAAGTACAATTCATCATTACTTTTCTTGTGACTTTTCCAAGTAATCATAAGCCGTCTTTTTACATGATCCTAAAAAACAACGAACGATCCAACGCCAGCGCCACAAAGAGCAACGCCAGATAAATCATTGAGTAATGAAACAGCTTGCTGGCATGGGCGCGATCCGGTTGTTTATATAACTGAATACAGCGCACCATCAACAAGCCATTCAACAATATCGCCGCCATGCCATACAGCCAGCCAGCAGCTAAAACATTTCCCTCGCGAAACACCAACGGCAATAGCGAAGCCGCTGTTGTTATGATCGCATAAAAGATAATTTGCACCGAAGTGGCGCGATCTCCCTTCACGACCGGCAACATGGGGATGCCATT
>Ga0164242_10003025_pt1 | contig 19237 bp, 24 predicted proteins | sample OricomgcompostMG_FD_108783 | JGI IMG/M metagenome (GOLD analysis project Ga0164242, IMG submission 108783) | Miracle-Growth compost microbial communities from Emeryville, California, USA - Original compost - Miracle growth compost (MG) ... | reverse complement strand
CTGTTCGCCGATCAGCATGCCGTAGTTGCGGCGGATGTAGTTGACGATCGCCTCGTCGAACTTGTCGCCGCCGACGCGGATCGAGCCCTTGTAGACCATGCCGCCCAGCGAGATGATGCCGACCTCGGTGGTGCCGCCGCCGATGTCGACCACCATCGAACCGGTCGCGTCCGACACCGGCAGCCCGGCGCCGATCGCGGCGGCCATCGGTTCCTCGATCAGGTAGACCTGCGCGGCGCCGGCGCCCAGCGCCGATTCGCGGATCGCGCGGCGCTCCACCTGGGTGGAACCGCAGGGCACGCAGATGATGATGCGCGGCGAAGGCTTGAACAGCTTGGTGTCGTGCGCCATGCGGATGAACTGCTTGAGCATCTGCTCGGTGACCGTGAAATCGGCGATCACGCCGTCCTTCATCGGGCGGATCGCCTCGATGTTGCCGGGCACCTTGCCCAGCATCTGCTTGGCTTCCTTGCCGACCGCCATGATGGTCTTCTTGGCATTCGGTCCGCCCTGCTGGCGGATGGCGACGACCGACGGTTCGTCCAGCACGATGCCCGTGCTGCGGGCGTAAATGAGGGTGTTGGCGGTGCCCAGATCGATGGCCAGATCGTTCGAGAAATAACTGCGCAGAAATCCAAACATGAATTTGTCCTGGTGGCGCAGCCTATGCCGCGCTTGGGTAATCGGAAGTGGTTGACTGCCCGCCGCGGCGGCACCCGCGCCGGCAAGGCAATAGCGCGATATTCTACCTTATAATTCCCGGTAGATTACCCGGCCGAAACGCCAAAAAATGCAGGGAAAGCTACGGTTTCCGCCACGATTTTTGTGCATTTTTCACGCTTTCGAACACCCTTGTTTTCCCGGCATTTTCAACCTTGCATCGCGGCCCTGCCGCGCCTTCGACATGTCTCTTGAACTCTCCGACGTCCAGCGCCTGGCCGTGCTCGCGCAGCTCGAACTGGACGGCGCACAATCGGCCCGCACGCTGGACCAGCTCAACGGCATCTTCGCCCTGGTCGAACAGCTGCGCGCGGTCGACACCGCCGGCGTCGAACCGCTGAATCACCCGGTCGCCGCCTTCCTGCCCGACCTGTCGCTGCGGCTGCGCGACGACGTGGTCACCGAGCCCGACCGCCGCGACGACTACCAGCAGGTCGCGCCGGCCACGCAGGACGGACTGTACCTGGTCCCCAGGGTCATCGAATAAGCGCTGCGGCGCAACGCCATCGCATCATCATCGCCATTTCATGCATACCAAAACCTTAAAGGAGCTGTCGGCGCTGCTGCAGGCTCGGCAAATCTCCGCGACCGAACTGGCCGACCTCTTCCTGCAGCGCATCGGACAAAGCGATCTGAACGCCTTCCTACATGTCGAGCGTGACCTCACGCTGCAGCAGGCGAACGCCGCCGACGAACGGCTCGCCGCCGGCGATGCCGGCCCGCTGACCGGTATTCCGATCGCGCACAAGGACATCTTCGTCACGCGCGGCTGGCGCTCGACCGCGGCATCGAAGATGCTCGAAAACTACGTCAGCCCGTTCGACGCCACCGTGGTCGAACGCTGCGGCCAGGCCGGCATGGTCACGCTGGGCAAGCTCAATTGCGACGAGTTCGCGATGGGCTCGTCCAACGAGAATTCGCATTTCGGCCCGGTGAAGAATCCGTGGGACAAGTCCGCGATTCCCGGCGGCTCGTCCGGCGGATCGGCCGCCGCGGTGGCCGCGCGCCTGACGCCGGTCGCCACCGGCACCGACACCGGCGGCTCGATCCGCCAGCCGTCCGCGCTGTGTGGCATCACCGGCATCAAGCCGACCTACGGCAGCGTGTCGCGCTTCGGCATGATCGCGTTTGCCTCGTCGCTGGACCAGGGCGGCCCTATGGCGAAGACGGCCGAGGATTGCGCGCTGCTGCTGAACGCGATGGTCGGCTTCGACGAACGCGACTCGACCAGCGTGCAGCGTCCGCAGGAGGATTTCACGCGCGAGCTGAACGCCAGCCTCGAAGGCCTGAAGATCGGCGTGCCGCGCGAATACTTCGGCAAGGGCTTGGCGACGGACGTCGAGCAGGCGATCCGCGCTGCGCTGGCCGAATACGAAAAGCTCGGCGCGACGCTGGTCGACATCTCGCTGCCGCAGACCGAGCTGTCGATCCCGACCTATTACGTGATCGCGCCGGCCGAGGCCTCGTCCAACCTCAGCCGCTTCGACGGCGTGCGCTACGGCTACCGCGCCGGCGACTACAAGGATCTCGGCGACATGTATCGCAAGACACGCGCCGAAGGGTTCGGTGACGAGGTCCAGCGCCGCATCCTGGTCGGCGCCTACGTGCTGTCGCACGGCTACTACGACGCCTATTACGTGCAGGCGCAAAAGCTGCGCCGCCTGATCGCCGACGACTTCCGCCGGGCTTTCACCCAGTGCGACGTCATCATGGGACCGGTCGCGCCGACCGTCGCCTGGGATCTCGGCGACAAGGCCGACGATCCGGTCGCCAACTACCTGGCCGACATCTACACGCTGTCGACCAGCCTGGCCGGCCTGCCCGGCATGTCGATTCCGTGCGGCTTTGGTCAGGGCGACAGGAATGCCCAGCGCCCGGTCGGCCTGCAACTGATCGGCAACTACTTCGCCGAGGCGAAGCTGCTGAACGTCGCGCACCAATACCAGCAAGCCACCGACTGGCATCTGCGCCAGCCGGCGGATGCCTGAGCAGGCAAACGCATCAAACCGCCACGAGCGAACAAGGACACAACATGCAGTGGGAAGTGGTCATCGGTCTGGAAACGCATACGCAGTTGACGACCAACACGAAAATCTTCAGCGGCTCGCCGACGACATTCGGCGCCGCACCGAACACGCAGACCTCGCCGGTCGATCTCGCCTTGCCCGGCGCGCTGCCGGTGATGAACCGCGCGGCCGTCGAACGCGCGATCCAGTTCGGCCTGGCGATCGGCGCGCACATCGCGCCGCGTTCGGTGTTCGCGCGCAAAAACTATTTCTATCCCGACCTGCCGAAGGGCTACCAGATCAGCCAGATGGATCTGCCCGTCGTGCAGGGCGGCACCATCTCCTTCCCGCTGGAAGTCGACGGCAAGGTCGAGATGAAGACGGTGCAGCTGACCCGCGCGCACCTGGAAGAGGACGCCGGCAAGTCGCTGCACGAGGACTATCACGGCATGAGCGGCATCGACCTGAACCGCGCCGGCACGCCGCTGCTGGAAATCGTCACCGAACCCGACATGCGCAGCGCGGCCGAAGCGGTCGCCTACGCGAAGGCGCTGCACACGCTGGTGACGTGGCTGGGCATCTGCGACGGCAACATGCAGGAAGGCTCGTTCCGCTGCGATGCCAACGTGTCGGTGCGCCCGCTCGGTCAGAAGGAATACGGCACGCGCTGCGAAATCAAGAACCTGAACTCGTTCCGCTTCCTGGAAGACGCGATCAACTACGAAGTGCGCCGCCAGATCGAACTGATCGAGGATGGCGGCCGCGTGGTGCAGGCCACACGCCTGTACGATCCCGACAGGCGCGAGACGCGCGAGATGCGCAGCAAGGAAGACGCGCAGGATTACCGCTACTTCCCCGATCCCGACCTTCCTCCGCTGGTCATCAGCGACGAATGGATCGCACGGGTGAAGGCGGCGATGCCGGAACTGCCCGGCGCGATGCGCGAGCGTTTCGTGCGCGAGTACGAACTGTCCGATTACGACGCCTCCGTATTGACGCAGTCCAAAGCGATGGCGAGCTACTTCGAGCAAGTCGTCGCAGCCGCTGGCACCGAGCAGGCGAAACCTGCGGCCAACTGGCTGATGGGCGACGTGTCGTCCACGCTGAACCGCGAAGGCATCGAGATCGGCGCCGCCCCGGTCGCGCCGGCCCAGCTCGCCCTGCTGCTGCAGCGCATCGCCGACGGTACCATCTCGAACAAGATCGCCAAGGAAGTCTTCGGCGCGATGTGGGAAGCCAAATCGGACAGCGCGACGCTGGCCGACGACCTCATCGAAGCCAAGGGCCTGAAACAGATTTCCGACGTCGGCGCACTGGAAAAGATCGTCGACGAGGTGCTGGCGGCCAACGCCAAGTCGGTGGAGGAATTCCGCGCCGGCAAGGAAAAAGCATTCAACGCGCTGATCGGCCAGGCGATGAAGGCAAGCCGGGGCAAGGCCAATCCGGCGCAACTGACCGAGCTGCTGCGCAGGAAACTGGCGGGCTGAACCGCTTTTTCGGTACCTCGTCTCAGAACAAAAGCCCGCCTAAGCGGGCTTTTTCGATGGCGACCGCGCATATCCGTCACGGCGAGGACGCGGACGATCCGGCCAATTGCAATTGTTGCCAACGGGCGAGAATATCGTCGTATTTCGCGTTCATCGCGGCCAGTTCGGCCTGCGCGTTCTGCAATAGCGTTCTCGCGTCCAGGACGCGCTGTGCCGCGTCGCCGGTGTCGGGGCCGCCATCCGCATCGGATTTCTTCTTCAGCGCATGCCAAGCCTGCTCCGCCTCGGCGAGCTGCCGCTTCTGCATCCTCACCTGGTCCGCGAGCGGCGCGGTGTCACGGCGACGCGCCACCGCGATGTCGTCTTCGTTCCGATAGCGCGACAGCAGAGCCTGGTCTTCGCGGCGCCGGCGTTCGGCCGCTTCCTGCGCAGCCTTGCGTGCCTGCTGCTGCGCGAGCAGCGCCTGCTGCTGTTCCTCGGTCAGCGGCGCGGGAATGTCCTTTTTCAGCACGCCGTCATTGAAGTACTGGCGCACGTCGCGGTCGGCGCATTGCGGGATCGGCCGATCCGAAGTGAAGGTGCGGCCGGAGGCGTCCTTGCACAGGTAGATGTCGGCATGCGCCGGCACCGCGGCGCACGCCGCAATCACAAGCAAGGTTCTGGCCGAAACGCGCATTCCTCCTCCATGCCGGTTTGTTTTACATGACGCCGTACTTCCGGCGATAGGCCGCGATCCCATCCTTGTATTGCGCATGGGCCGAACCGGCGCCCGCCTGCGCAATGTATTCGAACAGATCGGCCAGGTTGCCGATCGAGATCACCGGCATGCCGTAGGTGTTGCTGACTTCCTGCACCGCCGAATGCGTGGACAGCGCGTCGTCCTTGCCGGAGCGCTCCATGCGGTCCAGCGCGATCAGCACCGCGCATGGCGTGGCGCCGGCCGCACGGATCAGGTCCACCGATTCGCGCACCGAGGTGCCGGCGGAGATCACGTCGTCGACGATGACCACGCGGCCTTCCAGCTTCGCGCCGACGATGGTGCCGCCTTCACCGTGGTCCTTGGCCTCCTTGCGGTTGAACGCAAACGGCACGTCGCGGCCCTTGTGCGCCAGCGCCACCGCGGTGGCGGAGGCCAGCGTGATGCCCTTGTACGCCGGTCCGAACAGCATGTCGAACGCGATGCCCGATTCCAGCAGCGTCTGCGCATAGAAGTCGGCGATGCGCGCCAGCGTGGCGCCGTGGTTGAACAGGCCCGCGTTGAAGAAATAAGGCGACGTACGACCTGCCTTGGTCACGAACTCGCCGAAGCGCAGGACGCCCGCCTGGACCGAAAACTCGATGAATTGCTGCCGTAAATTGCTCAAGACCGCTCCATAAACGAATAAAGGTGACGAAATTCGTCGGCTCCCTCTCCGACGCAGGCCACATTTTAAGTCCTCCGGGGCGTTCCTACGCATCGATGCAAGCCGTATGCCCGCCTGCCACGCGGCCAACGCAGGCAGCGATGAATCGGGTATGCTGTGCGCCTCATTTTCCCCGCTTCCTTCCCATGCTGAAAATCGTCTCGGCCAATCTCAACGGCATCCGCTCGGCGGCGCGCAAAGGTTTCTTCGAATGGATGGCGCAGCAAGCCGCCGATTTCGTCTGCGTGCAGGAACTGAAGGCGCAGCAAGCCGACATGACGCCGGCCTTCCTGAACCCGGACGGCTACCACGGCCATTTCCACTATGCCGAGAAGAAGGGCTATTCGGGCGCCGGCATCTACAGCCGGGTCGCGCCGGACAAGGTGACGCTCGGCTTCGACTGCCCGGAATTCGACGCCGAGGGCCGCTACGTGCAGTGCGACTTCGGCAAGCTGTCGGTGATCTCGGTCTATTGCCCGTCCGGCTCGTCGGGCCCGGAACGGCAGGAGGCGAAATTCCGCTTCATGGAACTGTTCCTGCCCCACCTGCTGAAGCTGGCCGAGAGCGGGCGCGACGTCGTCATCTGCGGCGACTGGAACATCGCGCACCAGCAGATCGACCTGAAGAACTGGAAGGGCAACCAGAAGAATTCCGGCTTCCTGCCGGAGGAACGCGCCTGGCTGTCGCGCGTGTTCGACGAGCTGGGCCTGGTCGACGTTTACCGCCGCCTGCATCCCGACGCCACCGACGCCTGCTACACCTGGTGGAGCAACCGCGGCCAGGCGTGGGCGAAGAACGTCGGCTGGCGCATCGACTACCAGATCGCCACGCCCGGTTTCGCCCAGGCGGCGCAGGCGGCCGCCATCTACAAGGACCAGCGCTTCAGTGACCATGCGCCGTTGAGCATCGCCTATGCGTGGCCGCCGCGGACGCCGTCCGACACGCCTTGTGTCGGATGATGCCCATGCCGCCGTCCCTTGCTATCATGTCGGCAGGGCCGATCGCGCCGCCTGCGCAGGATTGACGAGGCTATGATGAGCGCCACCCGCATTCCCACCCTGAAGTTCGCCGACACGCCGCCCACGGTGGCCGACCGGCGCCTGCAAGGCCTGCTGCGCCTGGCCCGGCGGCATTTCGGCGTGAGCGCGGCGCTCGTCCTGCTGGCGGACGCAAACCGGCATTGGGTCGGCGCCTGCGACGGCCTGGAACAGGCCGAGGCGGCACAGGCGCTGTCCTTCTGGCGGCAGATGGCGGCCGAACGCGGACTGCTGCTGATCCCGGACGCGTCCGCCGACGCGCGCTGCAACGCCCATCCCTTCGTCGCCCGTCAGCCGCACATCCGTTTCCACGCCGCTTGCCCATTGATCGGCTCGAACGGCGACCGCATCGGCGCCTTCTGCCTGTTCGATCACCTGCCGCGCAGCCTGGACGAGGAGCAATGCGCCTTCCTGTGCGATCTCGCCGACCTGGCTGCGGTAGCTCGCGAACGCGACGCCGCGATCGACAGGCTGGCTTCCGAGGAAGCCGAGTTGCGCGAAAACGAGGCGCGCGTCGCGCTCGCGGTGGAAGGCAGCGGCACGGGCATCTGGGACCGCAACGTGCGGACCGGCGAAATCTATTATTCGAGCGGCTGGAAGGCGATGTTCGGCTATGCCGACCACGAGATCAGCAACCGCATCACGGACAGCTACCAGCGCGTGCATCCCGACGACCTGGCCTACGTGCAGGCGACCATGCAGGCGCATTTCGACCGGCAGACGCCCAGCTACGAGGTGGAGCATCGCATCCTCTGCAAGGACGGCAGCTACAAATGGGTCGTGAGCCGCGGCAAGGTCGTCAGCCGTGACGACGAAGGCAGGGCGCTGCGCATGATCGGGACGACCACCGACATCACGGCCATCCGCGCGATGTCGGAAAAGCTGCGCCAGACCGTGGCCCTGGTCACCAACCTGACCAACGAGGTGCCCGGGCTGGTCTTCCAGTATCGCCGCCTGCTGGACGGCAGGTTCTGCATGGCCTACGCCAGTGCCGGCCTCCGCGACATCTACGAGTTGTCGCCGGAAGAGGTGGCCAACGACGCCGCGCCGCTGGACCGCGTCATTCATCCCGACGATCTCGCCGCCTATCATGCCTCGCTGGACAAGTCCGCTCTCTCGTTGACGCCGTGGCACCTCGAATACCGCGTGCGGCTACCGCGACAAGGCCTGCGCTGGCGCCAGGGCGACGCGCGGCCGCAGCGGATGGAAGACGGCAGCACGGTGTGGCACGGCTTCATCACCGACATCACCGAGCGCAAGCGCATCGAAGCAGAGCTACAGGAATTCGCCACCACCGATTTCCTGACACAACTGCCGAACCGCCGCCATTTCATGACGCAGATCGAGGCGGAGCTGGGGCGCGTGCGCCGCGGCGGCGGCAGGCCGGCCGCGGTGCTGAGCTGCGACCTCGACCACTTCAAATCGATCAACGACGGCTGGGGACATGCGGTAGGCGACCTTGCCCTGAAGCATTTTGCCGCCATCCTGCGCGCGCAGCTGCGATGCAGCGATCTCGCCGGCCGCATCGGCGGCGAGGAATTCGCCATCGTGCTGCACGGCACCGACACCGACGAAGCCACCGTCTTCGCGCGCCGCCTGCAGCAGCGGATCGCGGAGATGCCGCTGTTGCATGAAGGCCGGCGCATCGCATTGACGGTCAGCATCGGCATCGCGCTGCTGCGGGCCGAGGACGCCGGCGTCGACGCGGCGCTGTCGCGCAGCGACATGGCGCTGTACCGCGCCAAGAGCAGCGGACGCAACCGGATCGAGTGTGCCGGCTGAACGCGCCCGAACTGCTGCGGCGCGAGCTGACCACGCTTTCATGCCGCCCACCCGCGCAAACGAAAAAAGCGTCCCGGCGGGACGCTTTCCTGGTGCGGCGCGAACCTGTTTCGTCCTATTTGTTCGGCTGCGGCGTCAGGCGCAGGTAAGGCGCCTCGGCGCGATACCCTTTCGGGAATTTCTGCCGGAGAATTTCCTCGTCCTGGATCGTCAGCGGAATGATCACGTCGTCGCCATCGCGCCAGTTGCCCGGCGTCGCCACCGTGTACTGGTCGGCCAATTGCAGCGCGTCGATCACGCGCAGCACCTCGTCGAAATTGCGGCCGGTGCTCATCGGATAGGTGATGATCAGGCGGATCTTCTTCTGCGGATCGATGACGAACAGCGAACGCACGGTCGCGGTGGCGGACTGGTTCGGGTGGATCATGTCGTACAGCGTCGAGACCGTCTTGTCGGCGTCGGCGATGATGGGGAAGCCGACTACGGTCTTCTGCGTCTGCTCGATGTCCTTGATCCAGTTCGTGTGCTTTTCGGCGGGATCGACGGACAGCGCCAACGCCTTCACGTTGCGCTTGTCGAATTCCGGCTTGAGCTTGGCGGTGAGGCCGAGTTCCGTGGTGCAGACCGGCGTGAAATCGGCGGGGTGCGAGAACAGCACCACCCATGAATCGCCGGCCCAGTCGTAGAACCTGATCCTGCCGATCGACGAATCTTGCTCGAAATCGGGTGCGGTATCTCCAAGACGTAACGTCATCTTTTTCTCCTTGCGTGGCCTGGTGGAGGCCCGACTATAGCCGGGCCGGTTAATTTTCCCAACGACAAATATCGATTATGCACATAACACGCAGCTATGATCAGCGGGCGGCGGCGGGGTTCTGCGCATCCTGTACCCGCGCCAGCGTCCGCGCGAAGCGGCCGGCATCCTGATAGCCGACAACGCGGCTGCCGGCGATTTCACGGCCATCGGCGCCGAAGAACACGATGCCCGGCGGGCCGAACAGGCCGAAGCGACGCAGCAGCGCCTTGTCGTCGGCGTCATTCTTCGTGACGTCGGCGCGCAGCAGGACCATGCCGTCGAGCCGGCGGCGCACGCCTGGGTCGGGGAAGGTGCCCCTTTCCATCTCCACGCAGGAAACGCACCAGTCGGCGTAGAAATCCAGCATCACCGTGCGGCCGGCAGATTGCGCGAGAACGGCGTCCAGTTCCGCGTTGCTGTGAACCGGCCGGAACGTCACATCGGCGACCGGCCGCGACCCGATGCCGGCAAGCGGCGCCCACGGATCGCGACTGCCCAGCGCCAGTCCTGCCAGTTGCAGGCCACCCAGCACGATCAATACGATGCCGCAGGCCTTCGGTATCCAGCGGCCTTTTTCCGCCCACAGCAGGTAGGCGCCGTAGCCGATGCCGAGCGCACTCCAGCCGGCCATCTGCGCCGCAACCGGGATCACCGGGCTGACCATCCACAGCGCCACCGCCAGCAGCAGCACGCCGAACAGGCGCTTGATGCCGTGCATCCATGCGCCGGCGCGCGGCAGCAAGGCACCGGCCGACAGACCGATCAGCAGCAGCGGCAGGCTCATGCCGATCGCCAACGCGAACAGTGCGCTGCCGCCGATCACGACGTCGCGCGTCTGGCTGATGTAGACCAGCGCGCCGGCCAACGGCGCGGCCACGCAGGGACCGACGATCAGCGCCGAGATCGCGCCCATCAGGAACACGCCGACCAGATGGCCTCTCCGCTGCCGCCCGGAAGCCCGGGACAGCCGCGTCTGCAGCACGGCCGGCAGCTGCAGGTGGTAGACGTCGAACATCGACAAGGCCAGTGCCACCATCAGGATGCCGAACGCGCCCAACACCCAGGCGTTCTGCAAGGCGGCCGCCAGTCCTTCGCCGGCCAGGCCGGCGGCCACGCCGAGCGCCGTGTACACCATCGCCATGCCGAGCGAATAGATCAGCGCCAGCAGGAAGCCGCGCCGGCGGCCGGCGCCGCCTTCGCCGACGATGATGCCGGACAGGATCGGCATCATCGGCAGCACGCAGGGCGTGAATGCGAGGCCCAGGCCCAGCACGATGAAGAGCGGCACGATGCGCAGCAGCTTGCCGTCCTGCAGCGTGTGCTGGATACCGCTCTCAGACATGTCGCCGGCTTGCGGCGAGGGAGCGGCACCGACTTCCGGTGCCGCCGATGCCGGAGCGACCGGGTCCAGCTGCACCGTCGACGTCATCGGCGGATAGCACAGGCCCTTGTCGGCGCAGCCCTGTGCACGGACCGTCAGCGTGAACGGGCCCGATGCCTGCACGGGGATGTGGATCTCGATGGCGTGATGATAGGTTTCGACCTGGCGCTTGAAGGTCTCGTCGAACTTCACGTTGCCGCGCGGAATCTCCGGTTCACCAAGCGTGGCGTGCTCGGCGGAGAAGGCGAAACGTTGGCGGTACAGATAATAGCCGTCCGCGATGGCGTAGCGAACCGCAATGGTGTGGGCGTCGACCATCACGGCGGAAAAGCGGAACGCGGCGTCCGGCGGCAGGTAGTCTTCGTCGGCGCGGCCGGATGCCGGGAGCAGGCAGGCGACAAGCAGAAGCAGGCCGCAGGCGAAGACCGCCGCATCGCGCATCCACCGTGTGCCGCCGCTTCCCGTTGGAAGCCGTCCCCGCCCTTCAACCATCCGCATCGCCGTTCGCCTCCTGCGCCAGCCAGTCCAGATAAGCGGGCAGCCCGCCGTCGATCGGCAGCGCGACGATCTCCGGCAGCGTATAAGGGTGACCGTCCAGGATCGCTTGCTGCAACGCGGGGTAGCGCGCCTGCGTCGTCTTGATCAGCAAGGTCGTCTCCGTCGCTTCCTCGATCGCCCCCTGCCAGCGGTAGAGCGAGCGTACCGCCGGCAGGATGTTGACGCAAGCCGCCAGCCGATACGCCACCAAGGTGCGTGCAAGCGCATGCGCCGCCGCGTCGTCCGGCAGGTTGGTCAGGACCAGCAAGGCGCGGTCATGGTTCATGATGGCATGCCCTCCATGTCATGCAATACGTTGACAGGCCGGATTTCGTTACATTCCTCGCGGCGGGAACCCAAAAATAACGCATGCAAAAAAACAAAAGCCAGGCATCTGCCTGGCTTTGCTCGTTGCACGAACCGCATGCGGTTCTTCCGCATCATTCGCCGCTGTTGTCTTCGACCGCTTCGGTGGTATCCGGGCGATCGACCAGCTCGACGAAGGCCATCGGCGCGTTGTCGCCCACGCGGAAACCCATCTTCAGGATGCGCAGGTAGCCACCGTTGCGGTTCGCGTAACGCGGGCCGAGTTCGGAGAAGAGCTTGCCGACGATTTCGCGGTCGCGCAGACGGTTGAACGCGAGGCGCTTGTTGGCGACGGTATCGGTCTTGCCCAGGGTCAGGATGGGCTCGACGACGCGGCGCAGTTCCTTCGCCTTCGGCAGCGTGGTCTTGATCGCTTCGTGGCGCAGCAGCGAAACGGTCATGTTGCGCAGCATCGCGAGGCGGTGGGAAGAAGTACGGTTCAGCTTGCGAAGGCCGTGACGGTGACGCATGGTATTTCCTTTCAGTTCGAGTTTGTTTCCAGTTCTTCTATCGATGCACAACGCATCGCGGACCGGTAGTGATTTTTGCAAAAATGCCGGAATGGCTTGCACCATCCCGACGGCACAACGTGATTACTTGTCCAGGCCGGCCGGCGGCCAGTTTTCCAGCTTCATGCCGAGCGTCAAGCCGCGCGATGCCAGCACTTCCTTGATCTCGTTCAGCGACTTGCGGCCGAGGTTCGGCGTCTTCAGCAGCTCGTTCTCGGTGCGCTGGATCAGGTCGCCGATGTAGTAGATGTTTTCAGCCTTCAGGCAGTTTGCCGAACGGACGGTCAGTTCCAGGTCGTCGACCGGGCGCAGCAGGATCGGATCGACGGCCGGGGCGCGGGACGGCGCTTCGGCGGCGGTCTCGGTGCCCTCCAGCGCGGCGAACACGTTCAGCTGGTCCACCAGCACGCGCGCGGATTGACGGATCGCTTCCTCGGGCGTGATCACGCCGTTGGTCTCGATGTTGATGACCAGCCGGTCCAGGTCGGTGCGTTGTTCGACGCGGGCGGATTCGACCGCGTAGGAAACGCGGCGCACCGGCGAGAACGAGGCGTCGAGGATGATGCGTCCGATCGTCTTGTTGGTGTCTTCGGACAGACGGCGCACGTTGCCCGGCACGTAGCCACGGCCTTTCTCGACCTTGATCTGCATGTCCAGCTTGCCGCCAGCGGTCAGGTGCGCGATGACGTGATCCGGATTGATCAGTTCCACGTCGTGCGGCAGCTCGATGTCGGAAGCCAGCACCGCGCCTTCGCCTTCCTTCTTCAGGGTCAGCGCCACTTCGTCGCGGTTGTGCAGCTTGAACACCACGCCTTTCAGGTTCAACAGGATGTCGACCACGTCTTCCTGCACGCCGTCCAGCGACGAGTATTCGTGCACGACGCCGGCGATCGTGACTTCCGTCGGAGCATAACCGACCATCGACGACAGCAGCACGCGGCGCAACGCGTTGCCCAACGTGTGGCCGTAGCCGCGCTCGAACGGCTCCATCACGACCTTCGCATGGCCGGCGCCGAGCGCCTCGACTTCAATGATACGGGGCTTCAACAAACTGTTTTGCATGGAATGTCCTTTTCAATACCCTCGGCTCGTTACACCGATAAGGCTGAAGTTTACTAATTGCGGGACAGAAGCGATTTACATTGCGGGACAGAGTGAAGCGAAGCGGTACTCTGTCCTCAACAAATCAATGGCGCCGCCGTGCGCCGAATTACTCTGTCCCCAACCAGATGGGAATACGGCGGCTAAAACTACGATTAACGCGAATACAATTCGACGATCAGCGATTCGTTGACGTCATTGGCAATCTCGCTGCGGTCCGGCATGGACTTGAAGATGCCTTCCATCTTCTTCGCATCCACGGAAACCCACGACGGCATGCCCGATTGCTCGGCCAGCGACAGCGCTTCGACGATGCGCGTCTGCTTCTTGGCCTTTTCGCGGACTGCGACCACATCGCCTGGTTTGACCTGGTACGACGCGATGTTGACCACGATGCCGTTGACGGTGACGGCACGGTGCGACACCAACTGGCGGCTTTCCGCGCGGGTCGAGCCAAAGCCCATGCGGTAGACGACGTTGTCCAGGCGCGATTCCAGCAGCTTCAGCAGCGTTTCGCCGGTATTGCCCTTGCGGCGATCGGCTTCGGCGAAATAGCGGCGGAACTGACGCTCCAGCACGCCGTACATGCGCTTGACCTTCTGCTTTTCGCGCAGCTGGTTGCCGTAGTCCGAGGTGCGGGCGCCGGAGATGCGGCCGTGCTGGCCCGGCTTGGAATCCAGCTTGCATTTGGAATCCAGCGAGCGGCGCGCGCTTTTCAGGAAGAGGTCGGTACCTTCGCGACGCGAAAGTTTTGCTTTGGGTCCGATATAACGTGCCACGATATTTTCCTTTTGCTAAATGACGCCCCATATGGATGCTTCGCTCCATCGGGCGCTAGTCTGATCTGCCTGCAACCAGACGGTGGTCTTAAGAACAAAACCCGCCAAGGACATTGGCGGGCATTTACTGCAACACGAACAGCGCGCGGCTGTCCGATCAGATACGACGACGCTTCGGCGGACGGCAGCCGTTGTGCGGAACCGGCGTCACGTCCTGGATCTGGGTGATCTTGATGCCGAGGTTGTTCAGCGCACGCACGGCGGACTCGCGACCTGGGCCGGGGCCCTTGATGCGCACTTCCAGATTCTTGATGCCGCATTCGATCGCCACCTTGCCCGCCGCTTCCGCCGCAACCTGGGCTGCGAACGGGGTCGATTTACGCGAACCCTTGAAGCCGGCGCCACCAGACGTCGCCCACGACAAGGCGTTACCCTGGCGATCCGTGATCGTGATGATGGTGTTGTTGAACGAAGCGTGAACGTGCGCAATGCCTTCCGCCACGTTCTTTTTGACTTTCTTACGCACGCGTGCTGCGGCGGCGTTGTTCGGTGCTTTTGCCATTGTATGTTTCCTTGAATCCGACGACTAGCAGAATGCCTGTATCGATTACTTCTTCAGCGCCTGCGCTGCCTTGCGCGGACCCTTGCGTGTACGGGCGTTGGTACGGGTGCGCTGGCCGCGAACCGGCAGGCCCCGGCGATGGCGCAGACCGCGGTAGCAACCCAGATCCATCAGACGCTTGATGCTCATCGACACTTCGCGGCGCAGGTCGCCCTCGACGATGAACTTGCCGATCTCGTCGCGCAGCTTCTCGAGCTCGTTGTCGTCGAGGTCCTTGACCTTCTTTGTGGTCGGCACGCCGGTCGCCTCGCAAATCTGCTGCGCGCGCGGACGGCCGATGCCGTAGATCGCCGTCAGACCGATGACGGTGTGTTGATGGTTGGGGACGTTGACCCCTGCAATACGTGCCATTCGTTATTCCTCAATCAATAACGTTAATTAACCCTGGCGCTGCTTGTGGCGCGGTTCCGTGCAGATGACACGAACAACGCCCTTGCGCTTGATGATCTTGCAGTTGCGGCAGATCCGCTTGACTGATGCGAGCACTTTCATGTTTGCCCTCTTTCCTACAGTTCTTGATTCGGTTGTTAATTACTTTGTACGGAACACGATCCGTGCCCTGCTCAAATCGTAAGGCGTCAGTTCCACCGTCACCTTGTCGCCGGGGAGAATGCGGATGTAGTTCATGCGCATCTTTCCCGAAATATGTCCGAGCACCACATGCCCGTTTTCCAGCTTGACTCGAAACGTTGCGTTCGGGAGGTTTTCGAGAATCTCTCCCTGCATCTGGATTACGTCGTCTTTTGCCATTCTTTACCGTGCCCGCCTTCCATCAACGCGGCAAGCCGCCCTTGAAGTTCGCCTTGCGAAGCAGCGACTCATACTGCTGCGACATCACGTAATTCTGCACCTGCGCCATGAAATCCATCGTCACCACCACGATGATCAGCAGCGAGGTGCCACCGAAGTAGAACGGCACGTTCCAGCGCGCAATCATGAATTCCGGCAGCAGGCACACCAGCGTAATGTAGACCGCGCCGGCCAGCGTCAGCCGCGTCAGAATCTTGTCGATGTAGCGCGCCGTCTGCTCGCCCGGACGGATGCCCGGCACGAATGCGCCGCTCTTCTTCAGGTTGTCCGCCGTTTCCTTGCTGTTGAACACCAGCGCGGTATAGAAGAAGCAGAAAAACACGATCGCGATGGCATACAACAATGCGTGGATCGGCTCGCCCGGCGCCATCGACGCCGCCAGATCCTTCAGAAAGCGGATGAAACCGTTCGTCGCCTCGCCGGACGTGAACCAGCTCGTCACCGTCGCCGGAAACGGGATGATCGACGACGCGAAGATCGGCGGAATCACGCCAGCCATGTTCAGCTTCAGCGGCAGATGGCTGCTCTGGCCGCCGTAGATCTTGTTGCCGACCTGGCGCTTGGCATAGTTCACCAGGATCTTGCGCTGGCCGCGTTCGATGAACACGACCACGTAGGTCACAGCCGCCACCACCAGGCAGATCAGGATCGCCGACAAGGTGCTCATCGAACCCGTGTTGACCAGCTGGAACAACCCGCCGATCGCAGTCGGTAAGCCTGCGGCGATGCCCGCGAAGATGATGATCGAAATGCCGTTGCCGAGGCCGCGTTCGGTAATCTGCTCGCCCAGCCACATCAGGAACATCGTACCGGTCACCAGCGTCACCACCGTGGTCAGGCGGAACGCCATGCCCGGATCGATCACCAGGCCCACCTGCGACTCCAGCGCGATCGCGATGCCGAGTCCCTGGAAAATCGCCAGCACCAGCGTGCCGTAGCGCGTGTACTGCGTGATCTTGCGCCGGCCCGACTCGCCTTCCTTCTTCAGCGCTTCCAACTGCGGCGACACGACCGACATCAGCTGCATGATGATCGACGCGGAGATGTACGGCATGATCCCCAGCGCGAACACCGTGAACCGCGACAAGGCGCCGCCCGAGAACATGTTGAACATGCCGAGGATGCCGCCCTGGTTCTGCTTGAACAGCTGCGCCAGCTGGTCCGGATCGATGCCGGGCACGGGAATGTGCGCACCGATGCGGAACACGATCAGGGCACCGAGCATGAACCACAGGCGGCCCCACGGAAACCCGCTGGCTGCGCTTTTCGCAAGCTGAGGATTAGTCGCCAATTGCTATCCCGTTCTCAGGCAAGTCAGTTATGCAACCGAACCACCGGCCGCTTCGATGGCCGCTTTCGCGCCCTTGGTTGCCATCAAGCCCTTCAGCGCGACTTTCCGGCTGATCTCGCCAGCCAGGATCACACGCACCGAACGCGCCAGTTCCGGCACGATACCGGCCTGTTTGAGCGCCAGGATGTCGATCTCCTCGACCGGCAGGGCCTGCAGGTCGGACAGACGCACTTCCGCCTTGTACGGCGCCGTCAGCGACTTGAAGCCGCGCTTCGGCAAACGACGCTGCAGGGGCATCTGGCCACCTTCGAAACCCACCTTGTGGAAACCGCCGGAACGCGATTTCTGGCCTTTGTGACCACGGCCGGCGGTCTTGCCGAGGCCGGAGCCGATGCCGCGACCGACGCGGCGCTTGGCGTGCTTGGCGCCGTCGGCTGGTTGAATGCTGTTCAATTCCATGTTGTTCTCCGTGTGCAAGCGGTCTTACGACACCACTTTCACGAGGTACGAAACCTTGTTGATCATGCCGCGGACGGAAGGCGTGTCCTGCAGTTCGGAAACCGAATTGACACGACGCAGACCCAGGCCACGCACCGTTGCGCGATGATCCTGACGCGTGCCGATCAGGCCCTTGACCAGTTTGACTTTGATGGTATTTGCCATGTCGCTCACCTCAGCCCAGGATATCTTCGACGGACTTGCCGCGCTTGGCAGCGATTTCCGCCGGCGTGTTCATCTTCGCCAGGCCGTTCAGCGTGGCGCGCACCATGTTGTACGGGTTGGTCGAACCGGTCGACTTGGCCACCACGTTCGTCACGCCCATCACTTCGAAGATCGCGCGCATCGGACCGCCGGCGATCACGCCGGTACCGTCCTTGGCCGGCAGCATCAGTACCGACGAGGCGCCGTGCCTGCCGGTCACCGTGTGCTGCAGCGTGCCGTTCTTGAGGGGCACCTTGATCATCTTGCGACGCGCTTCTTCCATTGCCTTCTGCACGGCGACCGGGACTTCCTTCGACTTGCCCTTGCCCATGCCGATGCGGCCATCGCCATCGCCGACCACTGCCAGTGCCGCGAAGCCCATGATACGACCACCCTTGACCACCTTGGTCACGCGGTTGACCGCGATCATCTTCTCGCGCATGCCATCATCCGGCTTGTCGCTTTGCACTTTCGATTGCATTTTTGCCATGATGATTCTTCCTTAGAACTTCAGACCGGCTTCGCGCGCAGCGTCGGCGACTGCCTTGATGCGGCCGTGATAACGGAAACCGGAGCGATCGAACGCGACCTCGGAAATTCCGGCTTTCAATGCTTTTTCCGCGACGCGCTTGCCGATCAATGCCGCAGCGGCGGTGTTGCCGCCCTTGCCGGACTGGCCTGCCAGCTGCTGGCGCACTTCCGCCTCGAGCGTCGATGCCGAAGCCAGCACCTTCGCGTCCGGGCTGATGATGGTGGCATAGATGTGCAGATTGGTACGATGCACAGCCAGCCGGTTCACCTTCAATTCGGCGATCTTGGCGCGGGTTTGGCGGCCGCGGCGCAGACGGGATTGTTTCTTGTCCATCATCAACCCTTACTTCTTCTTGGTTTCTTTGAGTACGACCACCTCGTCGGCATAGCGCACACCCTTGCCCTTGTAAGGCTCGGGGCTGCGGTATGCGCGGACCTCGGCAGCCACCTGGCCGACGCGCTGGCGATCGATGCCCTTGATCACGATTTCGGTCTGCGACGGGGTCTCGACCTTGATACCTTGCGGCATCTGGTGCACCACCGGGTGCGAGAAACCCAAGGACAGATTCAGCTTGTCGCCCTGCGCCGCGGCACGGAAGCCCACGCCGACCAGCGTCAGCTTCTTCTCGAAGCCCTTGGTGACGCCGTTGACCATGTTGTTGACCAGCGCGCGCACGGTGCCGGACATCGCGTTCGCTTCGCGGCTATCGTCGACCGGCTTGACATTCAACGTGCCGTTGTTGTTTTCGACCTGCACCAGGCCGTTCAGCGCCTGGGTCAGCGAGCCCAGCGGGCCCTTGACGATGATTTGCGTTGCGGAGATGGACGCTTCGGCGCCACTCGGCAGTGCAATCGGCATTTTACCTACACGAGACATCTTGCACTCCTTACGCGACGTAGCAGATCACTTCGCCACCGACGCCGGTTGCGCGTGCCTTGCGATCAGTCATGACGCCTTTCGGGGTCGACACGATGGCCACACCCAGACCGTTCATGACGCTAGGAATTTCATCCTTGCCCTTATAGATGCGCAGGCCCGGACGGGACACGCGCTCCAGGCGCTCGATGACCGGACGGCCGGCGTAGTATTTCAGGCCGATTTTCAGCTCTGCCTTGCCGGCGGCTTCCGTGACGGCGAAATCTTCGATATAACCTTCGTCGCGCAGCACGTGGGCGATGGCAACCTTGACCTTGGACGACGGCATCGCCACCGAGGTCTTTTGCACGCCTTGGGCGTTGCGGATGCGGGTCAGCATATCGGCGATAGGATCGCTCATACTCATTGCTTGTTCTCCTATTACCAGCTGGCTTTAGTCATACCCGGGATTTCGCCACGCATGGCGATTTCACGGAGCTTGATGCGGCCCAGGCCGAACT
>Ga0164242_10003024_pt1 | contig 19240 bp, 23 predicted proteins | sample OricomgcompostMG_FD_108783 | JGI IMG/M metagenome (GOLD analysis project Ga0164242, IMG submission 108783) | Miracle-Growth compost microbial communities from Emeryville, California, USA - Original compost - Miracle growth compost (MG) ... | reverse complement strand
GGTCATCATGATGTGGAGCCTTAACTCCAACCCCGCGGGCCGCACCACGCTGCACGCGCTGCAACTCAAAATCCCGGTCTACGGCAAGTATCTGGTTTATGAAACCTACACCCAGATGCTGCTTTATTTCCCCTACCTCATCGCCAGCGGGGTGAGGCCCAAGCAGCTTATTCCCATCATGGAAAATCTCGCCACCAACGTCATCATCAAGCGCCGTATCGACCAGTTCAACCACGCCATCACCACCGGCGGCTCGCTGGCCGAGGCGATGAGCCGCGCGGGCTTTCCGGAACTCATCGTCACACCGGTCAGCGTGGCCGAGAACTACGCGCCCACCGAAGGCAATGTCAACGACGTGCTCATCGAGGGCATGCAGCACGCCCACGCCATTCTGGAACGTATCCTCAACGATACCCACACCCGCTTCATCTCGGTGTTCAGCGCGGCCTTGTGGATTGTCGGCGGCGCGGTCATGATGTTCGATATGTTGTCAATCGTGCTCACACAGGCCTAGCGGAGAAGAGAGAATGACCCCCCAGCTCCCGCCCGACCTGAAGGATAGAATCACCCGCACGGTGCAAACCAACCTGCCGGTGGCCAAGGACTTCGCCCGCCAGTTCATGGATCTCATGGGCCCCATCTGGCACGAGCTGCGCGACATGCTCGCGCAGTTCACGCAAAAGCTGGCGGCGGCGGGGCCAACCAACAGCATCAGCTCGCAGTTCCGGCACCTCTGCTTCGTGGGGCTCAACAAGGTGGAAATGCTGCTCGCGGGCGAGAACCAGTCCATCTTCGGCGATAGCTGGCAAGACCTCGTCAACGATAGCCTCAAGCGCCACCTCGCGCTGGCGTTCTTCGCGCCGCGCGGGCTCGACGGCCAGCCGGTGGATCCCTACCTCTTCCTCACCGGCGAAGGCACCACCGAGTCCACCATGGCCGATCCCGGCGCGGTGGCGCTGGCCCAGCAGGCCATCGGCCCCACGGCGATGCTCGATCTCTGCCGCACCAGCCCGGCCGCGCCCAACACGGTGAACATGCTGCTGGTGGCCGATACCCTGTTCCACTGGGACGTGAAGGATAACTACGTGCTGCCCACCAGTCCCACCGGCTGGGTGAGGGATGTGGAGCAGATCCTCAAAAGCTACCCGCGCACCACCAAGGCGCACCTCTACACGCAGTGGGATACGGAACTGCTGCCGCCCAGCGACCGCCTCACCGTGCACCGCCTGCGCGAGTTTCCGCTGGATCCCGCAACCTGGCTGAACGAGCCCACCATCCAGGAAAAATACGGCACCCACATGCTGGCCATCGGCATCCTCGTGGCCATTGTCACCTATGCGGGCCTCGCGTGGCAGCAGCGGCAGCTCACCAATCTCACCGATAAACTGAACGTGGTGGAGCAGCAAATCCCCCGCGGCGGAGAGTTTTCCGACCTCGAACGCGCCATTTCCGAGCAGGAGCGCATGTTCGCAAAGCGCCAGCTGTTCCCGCTGGTCACCAAGGATACCGCCCGCGCCATCCAGTATTCCAACATGAGCATCAAGAGCTTTGAAGACAAAGTCGCGGATACGCAAAACCCGCCGGTTTCCTACGTCGTCACCATCGATGCCATTCCCGGCGTCTACCAGGGCTGGCTGCAGGAGGAACCCATCGCGCGCGCCATCGTCCTCAATTCCGCGCTGCTGGAAGCCATCCGCAAGCCGCCTTCCACCGGCAACGATTTCGAGCTTGAAGGCCTGGTCAGCGCCAACACCTTGGCGCGGCAATACCGTAATTACCTGCAAACCGCCACGCCGCGCGCGGCGGTGTCGCCCACCGCGCCCAAGGCAAAGGGAGAAGGCAAATGATACGCTTCGCCGCAGGCCTCGCCATCATCGTATTCTCGCTCATCCTGGGAATCTACCGGTATCTCGATAACGCCGATACCTACGACGCCCGCGCCCAGGCCCTGTCCGACTCTCTTGAAAAACGCGACCAGGGCAAAAACCTGCAGGAACGCATCAAGGTCATCCGCAGCATCAGCCTTGAAAACAAGAGTGTGCAGAAGTACACGCTGGAAAACATGCTGGATATCAAGGCCCCGCGAATGGAATGGCGCACGGTGGGCCAGCCCTTGGTGCGCGGCGCCAACCGGGCGCTGTACCGCTATAATTTCCGCATCTCCGGTCCGTCCACCTTTGCGGAAAGCCAGGCCCTCATGGAGCGCATGGTCAAGATGCCGGGCTTCGTGCCCTACAGCTATTGCTTTGCCTGCAGCAGCGTGCCGCGCGGCACCGAGCCGGGGCTGAATATGGTTCAAATCGAAGGATACCTCTATGCCTACGATCCGGATAAACTCTACTAGCCTCGCGCTGCTCGTGGCCGCCGCGCTGCTGCTGGCGGGGCCGCGGGCGTGGGCGCAGGGCCGCGGCGGCGCGCAACAGCTCAACTGGCCGCACACCTTCACCGGCCAGCCGGATTTCGCCTTCACGCGCGATGAAGCCGTGGTGGAGGCCACCACCCGCGCCGCGCGTGAAAACACGCCCATGCCGCTCATCCCCAGCATCAAGCAACTGGTGGAAGACGATGCCACGCTCGACCCCATGGGCCTCACCAGGCCCCAGCCGGTCAGCGCGACCGAAGCCGTCTCGGCCACCGAGGACATCAGCGATACCCAGGGCGCCAGCACCAACGCGGGCACCACGCTGCTCGATAAACTCATGGCCAACGCGGTCAGCCTGCCGGAAATCCATATCAGCCAAACCACCGACGTCACCGAGTTCAAGGCCAACCTCATCACCGTCATCAGCGGCACCATCGCGGCCTACCAGCCGCAGCCGGGCAGTTTAAGCTACGGCGGGGCCATCCGCTCGCTGGTGCTGCAGGGCATCGTCACCTCGCCGCAAAAATACACGGTCATCAACAATCGCCGTTACCAGGAGGGCGATGCCTTCAAACTGCGCATGACGGTGCCGGTGCCGCAGCTGGAAGTGCAATCGGCGGTCAAGGCGCAGCTCCCGCCGGAAGGCACGCTCGGCGACGAGCAGATGAAAGCCTACCAGGCCGCGACGGCCGACGTTCTGTCCGCCTACGCGAAGGGTTGCGCCGCCAGCCCTGCGGCGTGCGGCAAGGTTGTCAACGTGCCGGTGGAAGTCAGGCAGATCAGGTCGCGGGAAGTGGTGCTGGATGTCGCAGGCCGCACCTACAACCTGGACATGCCGTATGCCTATTAGCGCCGCCCTGCCCAACGGCCAGCGCGGGGCCTTCTCGCCGTTCATGTTCGGGCTCATCATGGGCATGTCGGTATTCTCGGTGCTGTCCATGCAATGGGCCAACCAGGAGCTTGCCCGCTACCGGCAAAAGCAACTGGAGCAAGCCAAGCAGAACGCGCAGGATATCGCCAAGGGCATGGACTTCGCCATCCGCACCGAAACCGGCGGTACCTACAGCGACAAATACACGCTCGACCGCGCCCGTGCCTACAGCGATTCAACCGGAAAAACCGCGGGCGACCAGGACTACATGGTCAAGGTCAATACCAACGGCGCGGGCAAAACCTACGACCAGGCCAACGCCAGCATCGCCATCGCCGGCACCGACGATACCCTCCTGCGCAGCGAAATCTATCGCGCCGACAGCGCGCAGGACGTGCTGCAGCAAAACCACGCCAACCAGCCGGTGGTGGTGTACGATACCGCGCTGGCGCGCGACAGCCAGGTGCGCACCAGCAACGAGCGCATGAAAAAGTTCGCCGAACAGGTCTACGCCTATTATTCCGCCAATTTCAGCTTCCCCTCCGCCGACCAGTTCACCGCGCTTGCCAAGCAGTTCGGCCTTGCCGATGCCTGGGGCCAGCCCTTCCACTACAGCGTGGATGACGATGGCCAGACGGCGTATCTCAGCTTCACCACGCCGTGGAATTACACGCAGACGCTCAAGTTGAGCTTGAACGATGACGGCCAGTAAAGGCACAATGCCAAGTAAAGGAGGAAAGGCCATGACACGCACCGCATCCACCCATCCCGCATGCAACCGCCAGCGCGGCGCCATGTTCGGCATGGATGCGCGCATCGCGCTCATCGTTGCCGCCATCCTCACCGCGGCGGGGGGTATCACCCTCATGTCCAAGCTTGAAAGCAACAAGGCGGAGGCCGCGCAGCAGCAGGCGCTGGTCATCCGTGATGGCCTCGGCCAGTATTACCAGCAAACCGGCATCAACCACCTGCCGGATACGCTCGCCGACCTGTTCAGCACCGGCGCGGTCACCGACCCCAGCCTGAAGAAAGACCCCTGGGGCAACCCGTGGGAGTACTCGCATACCACCGCCACGGTCAAGGTGGAAGGCACGCCCATCACCATGCAGATGGCGGTGGTCTATAGCCGAGGCAAGGATGGCGTGGCCGATTCCGGCGGCGTCAATAACGATAGCGATTTCAACCAGTGGCAACCGCGCAATGACGACATCGGCGCCAAGTTCATCTCGCGCGATATCGAGGAAAAGCGCCTGCAAAACTACCGCGCCCGCGCCCAGCTCATCGTCAGCAAGCTGGAAGCGTCCGAGAACGCGGCCTTCCTGCAGGCACAAAACACCTGCGGCAATGCGGGCCTGCCGTCCGACGATTCCAGCACCACCGCCAGCAGCGTGCCATCATGGTGCACCGATACCGGCGGCAAGAACTACACGCTGTTCAACTATTATCCCAAGTCCAATGCCGACGACACCGACGGCGTGGTCTACTATGCCGATAAGGTGCTCGGCCACGCCACCTACAACAGCGGCAATTTGGTGGACATGCAGCAGATGATGATAGACCTCGGCCTCCCCGCCGCCTACGCGCAAGACCCCTGGGGCCGCACCCTCATGTACAACGGCAACATCACCAACCGCACCGATCCTCCTTACAGCGCCAGCATCTGCTTCAGCAGCGGTGAAAATTGCCTCACCGCCGTCGACCAGTGATGCGGCATCCAATGAAGGGGCCGCCCGCCAACACCTACTGGTGGGCCGAGGCGGCAACCGGCGTGCCGCAAGCCGCCTTGCCCGGCTTTGTCCACGCGCGCCTCGCATGGCCGCTCACGCTGGCGGGATGGGCGGTGTTCGCGGTCATACTCTGGCCGGTTATGGGAATCTTTGCGCTGCCGGTAGCCCTCATTTTTGCGCGCCTTTTCGCACTCGACCTTGCCGCCTACACCCTGCCGGACATCTACACCCTGCCGCTCGCCGCCACCGGCCTGCTCTCGGCCGTCCTGAATGGCCGGGCAGGGCAGGGGCTCACGATGGTGCTGCTTCTCGCCTTGCTGGCCGTGGTAATGCGCCTGCGCCGCCCCGCCATGGGCCTTGCGGAAGGCGACCTCAAGCTTCTCGCCGCCATGTTCACCTTTCTGCCCTTCGGCATGGCCTGCTGGGGGGTCGCGCTGGGCTGCGTGGCGTGGCTGCCGGTTACATATGCCAGGCCGCGCCACATGGTGCCCTTCGGCGTGCCGCTCATCGTCGGCTGGATGATAATTTTACGCTGGCCGCACTTGCCAAACGCGCTCCTTTTGGCCATATCCTAGGGGCAATGCATCAGTGTTCATGGCCCAACTGCGCGCAGGAAGGTAGTTTCCCGGCGCCCAAGAACCCGCGGAACCTCTCCGAGCGGCAGTATTTCTGCGCCGAGCACATCAAGCAGTTCAACAAGCAGTGGGATGGCCTCAAAGGCTTCAGCGAAAACGAGATTTACGGCTTCCAGGACGGCACAGCCACCTGGCAGCGCCCCACCTGGGCCATGGGCGCCACGCCGGATTCCGTGCGCAAGGCCCCGCCCACCGGCGCAAGGGTGGATGAAGAACCCTTCGCCAAGGTGGAAGACCTCTACGGCTTCTTCAAATCCCGCGTCGCGCGCGAGATGAGCGGCGAAAGCCTGCCCTCGCGCCGCCTGCCGGCCGACGTCAGGGCCGCCTGCACCATCTTCAGCATCGAAAACCCGCTGGAGGCCGGGCAGCTCAAGCAGCGCTACCGCACGCTGGTCAAGCAGCACCACCCGGACGTCAACAAGGACGCCGACGCGCCGGAGCACATCAAGCGCATCAACGTCGCCTACCGCATCCTCGCGGATTTCGCCGAGCGCCGCGGCCTGCAATAGCATGGGCAGGGCGGTTGCGCGCCCAAGCTTAATCTCAGCTTCAACTTGCCAAACCTAGGGGTTTGATTTACGGTCGTTCCCACCAAGTCACCCATTCCGTTTTCGCGCAGGAGAGAAGGAGAATCCCCATGCGAAAGCTTGCCCTTGCCGCATGTGCGGTAATCCTTGCAGCCTTGTCCGGTCCGGCCATGGCCCAGCAATTGGCCATGCTGCCGGTGCAGGTCACCAACAGCTGCCACCAGACGGTCAGCCTCAGCATCGCCGCCACCGACCAGTTCGCCGACGCCATCGCCCCTCGACAGCTCACGCTGCAGCCGGGAGAAATCGGCAACCCCGGCATCACCTCGTGGAATGACGGCCCGCTGCTGGTGTCCGGCAACACCGTCACGCCTGCCATCGTCGGCGATACGGCGCGCGAAACCCTGTGGTACCCCGGTTCCCAGCCGTCGGTCATCAAGGTGGCGCACGACGACAGCAACCTGTTCTTCTGGGGCAACGATTTCATCGTGACCCCCGGCGAACGGCCCGAAATGCACCCTGAAACCACGGCCCTCACCGGTGATCCTGTGGAGTTCGTCCTGCCCGGCAACAGGCACGAAACCGTCTACACCGGTAGCCGCTTCCGGCCCGTGTACAACCCCGTTCCCTATACGGTGGAAGACGGGGTCATCATGGTCAACCTCACCTGCGCCGGCGGCGGGTAGAGACGACGCAATACCAAACGCCGCCCCTCGGGGCGGCGTTTGCATATCTAAGTCTAGGTCGCGGAAGGTTCCGCCTCGTCCGGCGCGGGCTCGGCGGGCACGGTGCCGCTCGCATCATCCGGCACCGGCGGATACGGCACCACCCGCGGCATCTCATCGCCGTCGGGCAGGGTGGGGGCGCTGTCCTCTTCGGGCACGGCCACGGCGGGCACCACCACCATCGGGCGGATGCTGCCGGTGGCCTTGTCAAACGGGTGGATGATGTTCTCGTAATTCGGCGCGGCCTCGCCCGGCAGCTTCCAGTGGCTGGCGTCGCGGCGCAGGTCCATGCCGATCTCCTCGGCAACCTGGCGCAAGCCGCTCTCCACCATGTCGTACATCATGCTGCGGTCGCGTTCCTTGCTTGGCCCGCGGCCGTTGAAGTCCTTGCGCGCGCGCTCCTGCTTAAAGGTATAAAGCTTGTCCAGCACCACACTGCTATCCGGGCGCCGTGCCAGCACGTGCAGCTCCATTGTCACGCTGTAACGGCCCCAGCTGCCGCTCCACCACGTGCCGGTCTTAATCACCGTGTTCAGTTGCTCAAGGTCAACCTCCACTTTGTAATCGCGCGGGTAAGTCGGGCGGTAGCACAGGTATTTTGAAAGCAGCGCGGCGCTCTTGTAGGCCGTGCCCTGCAGCAGGGTATCGGGGTCGTACTGGTAAATCATCCTGTCGCTGGGCTGCAATTCCATGCTGCGCGGACGCCGCGCATCGGTAAAGCGCACCAGCTCCACGCTGAAGTGGCTGCGCGCCAGCCGCAACTCGTTGGAAGATGGCGCCTGGTAAACCGAAGCGCCGGTATCGTCCACCGGGAAGCCCTGCAAATCGTCGCCAAGGGTGCTGGTGGTGCTGGTCAGGGCGCAACCGGCCAGCAGGGCCGCGGCCAGTGCCGCAAAAATTACCGAACCTGCTCGGGCGCCAACGCCACGGTGCGGCCGCTCAGGGCCTCGCTGAATTGCACTGTCAAATCGCTTATGCATGCATCCCATACTTTCTGCCACATGGTCGCGTCCAGGCTGGGGGTGGTCAAGGGGTTAAGGCCATGTTTCCATGCCACCTGTTGCACAAAGTCTGCCATGGCGCGCGGGTCTTCGCGCATCACCACGTTGCAGCGCGCGGGGGTTTCGGCCACTACCTGGCCGTCGCTGTTGCGCCCGCGCAATGTCATCTGCATGGTCATGGCGTAGCTTTTGCCGCTGTGCGTGGCCACATAGTCGCGCAGCAGAACGTCAAGCCGCGCATCGTCATGGGCAAACAGGTTGCTTTGGGTCTGCTTGCGCCAACTGGCCATGAAGTTATCCGCGCGGAACGGGTAAACGTTGTCCATCAGCATCACGTCGTCATGCGGGCGTATGTCCTTGAAATGCCCCAGCGCGAAATCGTACCCCCACGGCGATGCGGGCTGCGGCCGGTCGGCGCACCCCGCCAGCAACAGCGCCGCCGCGGCCATACCCAACAATGCCATGCGTTTCATCTGGAGCCGTCCTTTTGTTCTTGGCTTGTTCCTGGGCCCATCATCCGGCCAACGCCGCCAAAAGGCAAGCCTCAACCCAGCACCAGAGCAACTTGCCCTCCGGTCACGGCATCACGCATGCGCTGGTGTATCTCGGCGTCCGGCAAGGTTTTCACAGGCTTGTCACCGGGCACATCGGGGTCAAGCAGCGGGTCATGCACCTGCCACCTGCCGCGCCCGTAGCCGGTCAGCACGATCCAGTGCCCTTCGGGCAGCGAAACGTCAAGCAGCATCACCATCTTGCCGTTGTCGATCGCGCGCCGCAGGTCGGTCATGGAAAAGCTGCTTTTGCGCATGGATATATGGGATTGCTTCACCAGGTTCTCGTCGTGGCCCAGCATGCTGTTGATGCGTTCGGGATGGTTTTCGGAACGGATGTTCCATTGTGCCAGAAGCGCGTCGAAACGATGCGCCCATACCGCTACGGGCAGGCCGTATTCTTGCGCCACAAGGGCAAGGCCGTAAGGGCCGCAGCCGGGGTATCCGTTCAGAAGGTACACCGTATTGGCCTTGCGCCACAGCAGGTATTCGGTCACGGGCAAAAGCTTCAATTCGGGCCGTAACTTCTGCAAAACCACCATCAGGCAGGCGGGCCCGCAGGTAAAGTCGGTGGTCTGCAGCATGTAGGGCAAGGGGTGCGGGCCGCGTGCCTTGGCGTGATGGCGCAGGAACAACGCGGTCTGGTATGCGTGCGGCGGGTGGTGGATCCAGCGCCAGAAATCGGCCAGCCGCACCCGCCGCAAGCCGCGTGTACCGCCTTCGTAAGGGTACGGGTCGTGCACGGTCACGTGGGTGTCGTCCATGGCGGTTGCCAGTATCCAGTGCAACTCGTTGTCCTGTGTATCAAGGGCCAGCACGATCGCCACCTCGCCCGCGTCCATGTGCTGTTTCCACACCTCAAGCGAGGCCTTGCGGTAAAACACGCCGCCATGGCCCATCCGGTAAACGGCCTCGTCATGCTTCAGGGTTTTCAGCAGGACGTCTTGCTGGTCGTCGGGCAGGTGGCCTTGGGCATGGGCAAACAGGTTGGCATGGTCGAAGTCGTAAACCAGGGTATCCAGCCCGCGTTTCTGGGCGGCAAGGGCCAGCCCGTAGGCCGAGGTTCCCGGCAACCCATCGCCCATGTAAACGGTGTTGGCCTCGCGCCATATCTGAAGCTCGTCAAGCCGCCCCACTTTCTTGCCCAGCATGGCCAGCGCGGTCACCAGGCAGGCAGGCCCGCAGGTGAAATCGGTGCTCTGGTAGTATGGAGAAGGGGAATGCGGCGCACCCATGCCCCACCATCAGGCAAAACCCTGCAATCAGCCAAGCTTTTATGCCTGCGACACACAAACCGCCGCAGCAAGCGCTGTCAAAACAACACAGTCAACCACCTTCCCCGCAGGCCGGGCAGAACAACCGCAATTAAAACCGCAAGACCTACAGCCCCAGCCACACCCACAACAATCCCGCCGCGCAGTGAAAATTGGCATGCCCCAAAGTTCCACCCGCGCTGCTAGGTGGGAAAAAATGATAGCCTGAACGCAACACGGCCACAGCCCTGTCATGCCGCCTCCATATTACAGCACGGTGAAACGGGCTAACTTCTTAATTCCAAGCCATGGACACGTCCAAGCGCAAGGCCCACAGCCCCTGCTATGCCGTGTGTTTCTGCCGCGCAGTGAAAACGAGGCCCCGCCCATTTGCACGGAGATTGCTTAAGTTAAACCGCAAGACCTTCAACCCTGGCTACATGCCACAACAATTCCGCCGCGCAGTGAAAATAAACATCCAAGAAGCTGCATGGAGAATGTTTAAGTTAAACCGCAAGGCCCACAGCCCCAGCCATGCCACAACGGTTCCGCCGCGCAGTGAAAACGGGGCTAATGCCAACCTTTCCAAGCAGTGACCATAGCAATATGGAAACGCTTCCAAGCCAATAGAATGAGCCGCCGGTTTTAAACCGCAAGGCCCACAGCCACCGCCATGCCACAGCAGCCCCGCCGCGCAGTAAAAACCGGCTTCCGGTTCTTCCAAACTACGCGCCGATACTACGCAGGCTTCACCTGCGCCGCCGCCAACTTTTCAAATCACTCCTATAAAAACTCCATCAGTAAATGTATACCTTATACACTTCTCTGTCCGCACACCACGCGGTCGCGTCCGCCAAGGTCTTTCTCCACCGTCACCTCACCAAGCCCGGCCGCGCGGAAAAGCGCCGCCACCGCCGCACCTTGCGTGTGTCCCACTTCCACGCACAGCCAGCCGTTATCGGCCAGCAGGGCAGGGGCCTCGGCTGCAAGACGACGGTAATAGCGCAATCCGTCCGGGTTGGCCGCGTCTCCAACCAACGCTAGTTTGGGCTCAAAACCGCGCACGCCGGGCTCCAATGTCTCCCACTCGGCATCGGCAATATAAGGCGGGTTGCACACAATCATCGTGTAGTAGGGTTCCATGCCCACCATCATGTCGGCCTCCACAAACCGGCAACGCCCATCGATGCCTGCCGCTGCCGCGTTTTTCCGTGCCACCGCCGCGGCCCTGCTGTCGATTTCCGTGCCCTCGCCGCGCAAATCCAGCCTCTCCAGCGCCATGCTCGCCAGCACCGCGCCGCTGCCCGCAGCCACCTCCAGCACCCGCACCGGCCCCTCAGGAAGCCTGTTAAGTGCATGTTTCACAAGGTTTTCCGTATCAAAGCGGGGCACCAGTACATCTGGCGTCACCAGCCAACTGCGCCCCCAGAAATCCGCCCGCCCCAGCACGTAAGCCAGCGGCTCCCCCGCCGCCCGCCGCCTAACAAGTTTTTGTAAAACATCATGTTTATCAGCAGGAAAGACCTCCCGCTCTATCACCGCCAGCTTCGCCTCATCACACTCCAACACCGCCGTCACCAACGCCCGTCCCTCGCGCGGAGCCGGGTTGATGCCTGAATCTTCAAGGGTTTTCTGGCAAACGCGCCACGTTTCGCCCAAGGTTGCCATGTTATTCGGCCAGGCTGGCCAGCCGCTCGGCTTCGTCGGCGCGCTGTAACGCATTCAAAAGCTCCACCAGGGTTTTGCCTCCCACCATCACATCGGGCAGGTTGTGCACGGTTAGCTCGATGCGGTGGTCGGTCACGCGGTTTTGCGGATAATTATAGGTGCGGATCTTCTCGCTCCGGTCGCCGCTGCCCACCATGCTCTTGCGCTCGGCGCCGCGGGCCGCATCGGCCTCCTCGCGCTTCAGCGCCAGCAGGCGGCTGCGCAGGATCTTCATCGCCTTGTCCTTGTTCTTCAACTGGCTCTTTTCGTCTTGACAGGCCACCGCCACACCGGTGGGGATGTGCGTGATGCGCACCGCGCTGTCGGTGGTGTTCACGCTCTGCCCGCCCGGCCCGCTGCTGCGGAACACGTCGATACGCAAATCCTTGTCGGCAATCTGCACGTCCACTTCCTCGGCCTCGGGCAACACCGCCACGGTGGCCGCGCTGGTGTGCACCCGGCCTTGGGTCTCGGTGGCAGGCACGCGCTGCACGCGGTGCACGCCGCCCTCGAACTTCATCTCGCGGAACACGTTCTGCCCGGAAAGGCGCGCAATCACTTCCTTGTAACCGCCCTTTTCGGCCTCGTTCATGTCCTGGATTTCAACCCGCCAGCCCATCACGCTGGCAAGGCCGCTATACATCTTGAACAGGTCGGCGGCGAACAATGCAGCTTCCTCTCCGCCGGTCCCGGCGCGGATTTCAAGAATCACGTTGCGCTCGTCGTCCTCGTCCTTGGGCAGCAGTATGATCTTTAGCTCGTGCTCGGCCGCGGGAATTTTCTCCAGCAACTCGTCATACTCGGCCTGCGCCAATTGCTTGAAATCCCGGTCGGCGGAGGCGTCGGCCAGCACCTCGGCGGCGCCGTGCTTGTCGTCCAGCATCCTGATGTAAGCCTTGAAGGCCTCAACCACGTCGCGCAACTCGGCATATTCGCGGTTCAGCGCGGTCATGCGGCTAATGTCGCTGGCTACATCGGGGCTCTGCAATTCCTTTTCCACCGCGGCAAAGCGGGCCAGAATCTTCTCACCTTGGGCACGTAAATCCATGGGCTAGCTTCTACCCCAACGCCGCCCCGGCGGCAACACCCCTTGCAAAAAGGCAAAACCGCCACCACACTTGCGCTGAAACTATTCACTTTTCGCCGGGAGGTTCCTCCCAGACATTCTCAAGCCATAGGAGAAAAACATGGCCCTTACCAAGATGTTTTGGGGTTATCGCCAGAACATGGGCTTCCCGAGAACGCCTCGCTCCGAAAACGAGGAATACCGCAAAATGCTGGCCAGGCTCCTCGGTGTGCCTGTCCCGGCCAGCTTCGAATCTGCGCTTCTCCTCGTTAACGATCAGGAACTGAAGGCCAAGCTGCGCCTGCAGGAAATGATCGCCCGCAGTGGCGAGCTGAGGGAAAGGCTTCAAACCAAGGCCGGAGCCGATTCCATGCTCAAGCCGGTGGTTCAGGAGGAAATCCAGGCACAGCTCATCAAGTACTCTGAAGAAACCGAAAAACGGGTCGAAAATATCCGAAAGTATCGGGAAGATGAGCTCAGCAACGCTCAGAATGAGCTAAAAGATGAGAAAGCACGTAACAAGCGCGAGGAAAATATCCAGAAGGAGCATATAAAGGCGGTAGAGAAGCGTAATGAAGCCCTAGCCGCGGAAGTCAAAGCGCTTCAAGTGCAATTGAACGAGCTCAAGAAACAACTGCCCGGGCAGAAAAAGCCGCCCTGCGAGCCTGAACCTGCAAAGGACGAAGGCAAGAAGGATGCCAAGCCCGACGAGCCGAAAAGCTGAAACCGCCCGAAAACGATGGGTGAAACGCGAAAAGAAAAGCCCCGGAAATCCGGGGCTTTTTCATTAAAGCTCGTAATTGCGCTTGTTTTCGGCCTTCTTGCTGCGGCGAATGCCTTCGCGGTGCAAGCGGGCGCGCTTTTCAAAGGGCTTTTCATGGTAACGGCGTTGACGCAACTCGCGGAACAGGCCTTCGCGGTTCATCAGCTTCTTCAGGCGGCGCAGCGCCTGGTCAACATCGTTATGGAAAACATCCACACGCACCATGTTTATCACCAATCCTTTCAATATCTTGCTTGCGGCTTGGCGTGGTGGCCGACCGTTAGCTGTGGCAGCTATGTGCCCCATCTGGCCGCGCAATGCAAGTATTTTCACACAAACGCTTGCACATTTTTTTGCATGGCAGCAGCATGGTGCTTCCATGGCCCGCCCTAAGCAATCATTCCTGCAAATCGCAGCTTCCCTCCGTCGTCCGCGCGCGCAGCGCGATATCTACGGCGACTACAACACCCTTCGGCAGGAATATATCCTCAACCAGACCGCACGCCACTTCCACGTCCGCGACGACGACCCCGCGCCGCTCTACGGCAAAACCCTGCTCGATGTCGGCTGCGGCGAAAGCACCATCGCCGAGTTCCTCGCCCTCTCCGGGGCCGAGATCACCGCCATCGACAAAGACGCCGCCGCCTTGGCCAAGGCGGAAGAATCGGCCAAGGCCTTCGGCGCGCCCATTCACTTCATGCACACGCATGTGGAAAAACTCATCAACGGCCTGCAGAAATACGATGTGATACTGGCGCTGGATATCATGGAGACCGCGCCGCAACCGGCCAAACTGTTATGGGTGCTGCGCCAGCTGCTGGCGCCGGGTGGCATTATCATCCTCTCGCACATCAACCATACGCCCAAGGCGTGGCTGCTCCACATCTGGCTCAGCGGATACGTCTACGCCCGCACCCGCATCGGCACGCGGCGCTGGCGCCGCTTCCACACGCCGCAACGGTTGGCCCAGCTGTGCAGGCAGGCGGGGTTGGCCATGTCGCAGGTGCAGGGGCTCAGGTTCAGTTTGTTCGAGCAACGCTGGGAGTTGGCCGCCAAACCCCACACCCGCTATCTCGCGGTGGCGGAAGCGGCGCAAGGCGGGGCTATTCAGCTTCCGAAGAAAGCTTCGCGGAGAGATCGCCCGCCTCGTGCAACGCGTAAAGATCGTCGCAACCGCCAATCCCCACGTCGTTGATGAAAATCTGCGGCACGGTGCGCGCCGCGGGGTTGCGTTGTAACAGTTCGTCCATGCGGTTGGGGTTCTTGCTCAGGTCTATGTCCTCGTAGGTAATGCCTAATTGGTCGAGAAGCATTTTGGCCTTGGTGCAGTAGGGGCAGTAATCCTTGGTGTAAACCTCAACCTTGGTCATGGTGGTATCCTCCTCTTTGTAACCTGTGCCCCCTCGGGCGGGCCGCATTATGCACAGCGGGGGCGGTTGTGTCATGCCCTTTGCTCTGCTAGGTTGACGCAGGAATAAAAATATAACGGGGTCTTTATTTTTCCATGGCGGTCGAGCGCGGCGATATCATCCTTTCCCCGGCGGAGAAACAGCTGGCGGCCCCGTTCCTCAAATGGCTCGCACCGGATAAAACCGCGGGCAACAAGGAACTCGTCATCAACCGCCCCGGCCAGGTGGGATACGAAGCCTTCAACGGCACCTGGTCGTTCTACGAGGACGAAACCCTCACCTTCGATTGTCTCTTCGCGGTCATGAACCTGCTGGCCGAGCGCACCGGGCAAACCTTCAACATGGCCAATCCCATCCTCAGCGTGAAGCTGCCGGGCGGCCACCGTGCGCAATTCGTCGCGGGGCAGCAGAACGCGCGCAGGTTCACCATCGGCGTGCGCATCGCCAACGAGCGCGAGTTCGACCTCACCTCCTATGTGATGGATGAAAGCGAACGCCAAACCCTTATCGAAACCATCCGGACGCAGAAGACCATCCTCATCAGCGGCGGTACCGGCACCGGTAAAACCACCTTCATGAACGCCTGCCTCAAGTACATCCCGCTCACCGAAAGGCTGGTGGTGATCGAGGACGTGCCGGAACTGCGCATCCCGCACGACAACTGCTGCCATTTCCTCTTCTCCAACTTCAGCAGGAACGCGGGGCTTGATAGGCAGGCCGCGGTGAACGAGCTCCTCAACGCGGTGCTGCGCCTGCGGCCCGATCGCATCATCATGGGCGAAATCCGCAAGGAAAACGCCTTCACCTTCTGTTCCGCCATCAACACCGGCCACCAGGGCAGCATGGCCACCATCCACGCCAACAGCCCGTCGGCGGCCATCGACGCGGTCATCAACCGGGTCATGCTCAATGGCGATACATCGGAATCGGCCATGCAGATTCTGCGCCGCCAGCTGGAGGGTGATATCTACGGCGTGGCGCAGCTCGAGAAGGTGCCGGGCAACGTCGCGGTCAAGTTCCACCGCCTTAAGTAACCCGCGCGCGGTAATCCCGGCGTAAGCCGCGCCGCCGCGCCGTAATCCTTGCCCACGGCCAATCCTCTTCGGGGAGCCCTGCCGCTGCGCAACACCGCGCCAAAAAAGTTTTTGCCCGCGGGCTTGCACCGCCTTGCCAAGGCCCCACATAGGGGATAAACGCAAAGGCGAACACACGTTCACCTGTGTCATCCCACCAGTCATTTTCCTTCCATAGCGAGAGAGGAGAAGCAGGAATGCTTTCTAATCTTCTTCACAGGGCCTCACAGGAGGTTGAGATGCTACGTGACGACGATGAGCCGAAAATCCTGTTTTCGGCGTTTGCCATCATTGCCGATAAAAGTGGTAACGTGCTGGCGTTCATCGATAAAAACCCCAAGTCGCGCTTCACCTGCCAGCACTTCAAGCTGCCCGGCGGCGGCGTCAAGAAGGGTGAAACCTTCCAGCAGGCCATGCGGCGCGAAGTTGCCGAGGAAACCGGCCTCAAGGTAGCACCCGGCCGGCGCATGTGGGTCAGCCACGTCAAGGTGCGGGGAGAGGCGAAAAAGCTGCTCGAAACCCACTACAAGGTGTTCTTCATCGGCCGTGTCGAGGGCGTGCTCGCGCCCCTCAAGCCCACCGGCAAGAACTACACCGACCTCGGCCTCTGGTCTGCCGACGTGCTTCTGAAGGGAGACAACAAACTCACCTACTGGCACAAGGGCGCCTTGCAGTGGTTTCTCGGCGGTGCAGTCAATAACTGCGCCGATGAAGGCCTTGCGGAGGAGCTTACGCCGCAGCAACTGCTCAGCCGCCCGTCGCTGGTCACGTCTTATTACGGGCTCGACGGCCGCAAGTATCGCCGGCACGCATAACGAAGCATGAAAAACGGCGGCCCCCGGGCCGCCGTTTTTCATGCCGTGCAGGCTATTTCTCCCACGCGGGTTTGCCCAGGTTGATCTGGTCGGGGTCGGTCAGCCCGCCGGCGGCCGCGCCCGCGGCCCCGCCCACAAGGGCGCCGCCCACGGTGTTGCCGGTCAACGCGCCGCCCACGGCGCCAATCCCCGCGCCAATCCCGGCGCCGCTCAGCGCACGATCTTTGGTGGTGGTGCCGCAGGCCACCAGCATCATGGCGGCCAGCGCCACCGCAATCGCCATGGCAACATGGCGCAGCATTAAGGTTTGGGGCGTAAAGTCGGTTTGGGTGCTCATGGTCGTGCCTCCTCGTTGTTCTTCCCAAGCGTCGCACGTGCGGCATCAAGTTTCAGTAAGGAAGCCCCTGAAAAGGGTAGGGAATACGTAGGGATATCCGCGCAGCTAGCCGCGCACGGCCCGCAACGCCGCCAGCACGCCGTCCAGTATCAGCACCGCCGCGCCGCTGTCCACGTGGCCCACGCTGTCGCGCTTGCTTGCCCGTGTCTGCCGCCCGCTGCGCTGTTCAAAGAAGGCATTCTCCGCCTGCCTGCTGGTCAACCGCTCATCCCACAGCAACACCGGCAGCCCCAGCTCCTTCTCAATCAAATCGGCCAGGCTGGCGCTTGCCGTGGCGCGCGGCCCCACGCTTCCGTCCATGTTCAGCGGATTACCCAGCACCACCGCCACGCAACCGCTGCCGGCAATCAGGCGCTTCAGCTCCGCCCACGGCCGCGGCCATATGCCCTTTGAAAGCGCCACGCTGCGCCCGCTGTTGCTCACGGCTACGCCCACGCGCTTGTCGCCCAGGTCGAGGGCCAGCAAAATGCCGCTCACAGGCAGGTCTTGGGGGTTGCGTGTTGCCATGCACACGGGTTAAGGTGCGGCCTGCATCTTGTCAAGATAATACCTGGGGAGGACATCGTCAGCCATGCCGCTGGAAACAAAAGACATCCGCAAACTCGCCACGCTGTCGCGGCTCCGTTTCGACGACGCGCAACTGCCCGCCTTCGCGTCCGAGTTCGAAAGCATCCTCAGCTTTGTCGATAAGATCCAGCAGCTGGATACCAAAGGCACTCCACCCCTCACCACCACGGCGGATGTCCCCACCACGCCTGAACGCGCCGACGAGGTTACTGCGTCCAACCGCCGCGCGCAGCTCCAGCAAAGCGCCCCGCAGGCTGAAATGGGCTTCTACGTGGTGCCCAAAATCGTCGAATAACCCAGAGGTTCTTATGTCCACCCTCCTGCAACTGTCCGCCACCGAAGCGCTGCACAAACTCGCCAGCAAGGAAGTCTCCAGCGTCGAACTGACCCAAGCGCACCTGCAGCGCATCGAGGCGCGCAAGCACGTCAACGCCTACCTCACGGTCAATGCGGAAGGCGCGCTTGCCGCCGCCAAGGCCGCCGACACCGCCCGCGCCAAGGGCGAAACCGCGCCGCTCCTCGGCCTGCCCGTGGCGGTGAAAGACCTGTATTGCACCAACGGCCTGCGCACCACCGCCGCCAGCAAAATGCTGGAGAATTTCACTCCCGCCTATGAAAGCACGGTTACGCAAAAGCTCTGGAACGCGGGCGCCGTCAATCTCGGCAAGCTCAACATGGATGAATACGCCATGGGCGGCAGCGGCGAAAACAGCGCTTTCGGCGCCACCCTCAACCCATGGGCCGACGGGACGGATGGCACACCCCCGCGCGTGCCCGGCGGCTCCAGCAGCGGCAGCGCCGCCGCGGTGGCCGATTACCAATGCTACGCGGCAACGGGCAGCGATACCGGCGGCTCCATCCGCCAGCCCGCGGCCTTCACCGGCGTGGTCGGCATCAAACCCACCTACGGCCGCTGCTCGCGCTGGGGCATGGTCGCCTTCGCCAGCAGTCTCGATCAAGCCGGCATCCTCGCCCGCACCGCGGAAGACGCCGCGTTGCTGATGGAAACCATCGCCGGGCATGACCCGATGGATAGCACCTCCGCGCCGCAACCCGTGCCCAACTGGAGCGCGGATATTGGCAACCTCAACCTCAAGGGCCTGCGCATCGGCCTGCCCAAGGAGTATTTCATTGAAGGTCTCGACCCCGAAATCCGCAGCCTTGTGGAGCAGGCCGCCCGCACTTTTGAAGGCGAGGGCGCGGTCATCAAACCCATCAGCCTGCCGCATACCGAATATGCCGCCGCCGCCTACTATATCGTCGCCCCGGCGGAAGCGGCGTCCAACCTCGCGCGGTATGATGGTATGCGCTACGGCCTGCGCGTCCCCGGCGCCAACCTTGTGGAAACCTACACCAACAGCCGCACCGCGGGCTTCGGCGCGGAGGTCAAACGGCGCATCATGGTCGGCAACTACGCGCTCTCCAGCGGCTATTACGATGCCTACTATACCAAGGCCATGCAGGTGCGCAGCCTCATCGCGGACGATTTCGACAAGGCCTTCAACGAGGTCGACGTGATTTTCGCGCCCACCGCGCCCACCGCCGCCTACAAACTCGGCGCCAAGAGCGACCCGGTGTCCATGTACCTCGGCGACGTCTTCACCATCCCCATCAGCCTCTCCGGCCTGCCCGCCATGTCGGTCAACGCGGGCACGGTGGAGGATGACGGCAAGCGCCTGCCCGTGGGCCTGCAAATCATCGGCCCGCGCTGGGGCGAGGGCATCATTTTGCAGGTCGCCCACGCGTGGCAGCAGCTTGCGGGCATCACCAAGCCGCCGTTCGTGTCATAAT